>Ga0097691_1002789_pt1 | contig 11249 bp, 6 predicted proteins | sample NGESurdeep072012_8_FD_72858 | JGI IMG/M metagenome (GOLD analysis project Ga0097691, IMG submission 72858) | Arctic peat soil microbial communities from Barrow, Alaska - NGEE Surface sample 210-1 deep-072012 | ecosystem: Environmental > Terrestrial > Soil > Wetlands > Peat ...
GCCAAGCGTTGTGGATCGCCAAGCTAGGGATGGCTGACCTTTTTGCGTAACCGCGCGGTGAAAGCATTGGGTTTTTTCTTCAGAGATGACGGTCATGGTGCCGCACAATGCTGCCGCCGGAATGTCATCAAATCCGATTCTTGTGATTTCATAGCAATTTGACGCGTATCAGACGCACGGACGGCGGCTGCGAGCGATCCAACAAAGTTGTCACCCCGAAAAAAAATGTCGGCTCATCAACAGGAGGTAGTTGACGCCGGGCCGAGGTTCGAGCCCATGGAGTTCACGGCATTGTAGGGCGCGTCGATGGTCTTGGTAGCGTCCTTCGGGTCGGGCGTCGTCGACGGGGCAGTGGGCGGGAAAGGTAGCTTCGTCGATGATGAGCCCATTCGATACGCGATACCAAGGTCCTAAGTCGGACGATAACTTGGAGCCCTTGGGTGTCAAAGGGTGATGACGCGATGGAGCTTCGCCTCGACTGATTTTTTTCGGCAGGGTGAGTGGCGGCGTTGCTTCCCTCATGTCTTGACCTGCATCATTTGGTCAGCCCCGCGACGTCTGCCTCATGTCCGCTTAGCCCCCAATAGCTGCCGAAATATTGCTGCGCCGCGAATGACGCGATGTGCCGGTGGAGGAGCCGTCCACAGCATCAGAAGCGGACATGGAGCCCTCGTGGCCGGGTTGCGGGGTTGAGCTAGGTCAAGGTGTATCGTTGCCATCAGTCCTATTAAAAGAGTTCTGAATACCGTCGAGATTCTGGCTTTAGTCACGCGCAGTGTCGGAACTTCGCACCCGACCCAATTAGCTCGAGGCGCACCAGACATGAATCAATTGCCAACGTGGCTTGTGAAAGCTGTGATTGTCCTCGTCGTGGCCGCCGTGGGGTACGTGGCTTGGGTGTGGCTCAGGCCACAGCCGCTGCCGCCGGGCGTCGCCAGCGCGAATGGCCGCATCGAAGCGACCGACATCGACATCGCCGCCAAGACGCCAGGTCGCATCGAGGACATCGTCGTCAATGAAGGCGATTTCGTCACCGCCGGGCAGATTCTGGTCAGGATGAATACCAATGTTTTCGACGCGCAGCGCCGCGAAGCGGAAGCGCAGTTGAGGCGCGCCACCATCGGCATCGATACGGCCCGCGCGCAGGTGGTCCAGCGCAAGGCTGAGAAACAGGCAGCGGTCGCCGTGGTGGCGCAGCGCCAAGCCGAACAGGACGCCGCGAAGAGGCGTTTCGACCGGTCCGAGGAACTGACGAAACGCGGCACGGCGGCGATCGAAACCCTGGATAATGACCGTGCGCGTTTCGAGGGCGCGAAGGCTGCCGTCAGCGCGGCAGAAGCCCAAGTTGCGGCGGCGGATGCCGCCATCAGCGCAGCCGAGTCCCAAGTTATCAACGCGCTGGCGGCGGTCGACGCGGTGAAGGCGACGATCGATCGCATTCAAGCGGATATCAACGATAGCACGCTGACGTCGCCGCGTGATGGGCGCGTGCAGTACCGGGTCGCGCAGCCCGGTGAAGTGCTCGGGGCCGGCGGCAAGGTGCTGAACATTGTCGACCTGAGCGATGTCTACATGACGTTCTTCCTGCCGACCGAAGCGGCTGGCCGCATTACCATCGGATCCGAGGTGCGGCTCGTGCTCGAAGCGGCTCCACAATACGTCATTCCTGCGCGCGCCACCTTTGTCGCCGACGTCGCCCAGTTCACCCCGAAGACGGTGGAGACCGCGGAAGAGCGTGCGAAGTTGATGTTCCGGATCAAGGCCAAGATTCAACCGGCACTGCTGGAAAAATACATTCAGCACGTAAAAACCGGCCTGCCGGGCATGGCCTATGTGCGGCTGGACCCGAATGTCCCGTGGCCGGCCAAACTGGAAGGCAAGCTCTTGCAATGACAAAGCCAGCCGCGGCCCCGGTCGCCCGTCTGCGCGATGTCGGCCTGCGCTACGGCAAAGTCTGCGCGCTGGAGGCGGTCACTCTCGATATTCCGGCCGGCTGCATGGTCGGGCTGATTGGCCCGGATGGCGTGGGCAAGTCCAGCCTGCTGGCCCTCATCGCCGGCGCGCGTGCCTTGCAGAGCGGACAGATCGAGGTGCTGGGCGGCGACATGGCGCGCGCGGCGCACCGCAATTCGGTATGCCCGCGCATCGCCTATATGCCGCAAGGCCTCGGCAAGAATCTCTATCCGACGCTGTCGGTGTTCGAGAACATCGACTTCTTCGCCAGCCTGTTTGGGCAAGGGCGCGCCGAACGCAAACGCCGCATTTCCGAGCTGGCGGAAAGCACCGGGCTCGCCCCCTTCGTCGACCGTCCCGCCGGCAAGCTGTCCGGCGGGATGAAGCAGAAGCTCGGTCTTTGTTGCGCGCTCGTGCACGACCCCGACCTGTTGATCCTGGACGAGCCGACGGCGGGTATCGATCCACTTTCGCGGCGGCAGTTCTGGGAGTTGATCGACCGCATCCGCGCGGGCCGGCCTAGCATGAGCGTCGTGGTGGCAACCGCCTACATGGAGGAAGCTGCCCGTTTCGATCGGCTGGTGGCTATGGACGGCGGCCGGGTGCTCGCCGCAGGTACGGTACGCGAACTGCTCTCGCGCACTCAGGCGCCGACACTCGAAGCAGCGTTCATTGCCTTGCTGCCGGAGGAGCGGCGGCGCAGCCATCGTGCGATCGCGCTCGCGCCGCGCCAGGATGGCGACACCCCGATTGCAATCGAGGCCAAAGACCTGACGATGCATTTCGGTGATTTCGTCGCGGTCGATCATGTCAGCTTTCGCATCAAGCAGGGCGAGATTTTTGGATTCCTCGGCTCCAACGGCTGCGGCAAGACCACCACGATGAAGATGCTGACCGGCCTGCTGGAGCCGAGCGAGGGCGAGGCCTGGCTGTTCGGCAAGCCGGTCGACCCGCGCGATCTCGCCACGCGCCAGCGCGTCGGCTACATGTCGCAGGGTTTTTCGCTCTATACCGAGCTGACCGTGCGGCAAAATCTCGAGCTGCACGCCCGCCTGTTTCAGCTTGCCGCAAACACGATCCAGGCCCGCATCGCCCAGGTGGCGGAGCGCTTCGACCTTCTCGGCATCATGGACAGCCTGCCGGGCGCGCTGCCGCTCGGGCAGAGGCAACGCCTGTCGCTTGCCGTCGCCATGATCCATGCGCCGGCCATGCTGATCCTCGACGAGCCCACCTCCGGCGTCGATCCGATCGCGCGCGACAACTTCTGGCAGACGCTGATCGACCTCTCGCGCCGCGACGGCGTGACTATCTTCATCTCGACGCATTTCCTGAGTGAAGCCGAACGCTGCGACCGCGTGTCGTTCATGCACGAGGGCAAGGTGCTGGTGAGCGACACGCCGGCGGCGCTGGTGGCGAGCCGCGGCGCAAAGGACCTGGAAGGCGCCTTCATCAGTTATCTCGAAGACGTCGTGGATCAGGGCCAGGCGGCACCCGCAGCGGGGGGCACCGCGCCGGAGCCGCTGCCGGCCCACAGCCGGCCGCCGGTACGAAGCTTCGATCCGCGTCGCATGTTCAGCTATGCCCGGCGCGAGTCGCTCGAACTGCGGCGGGATCCGATCCGCGCGACCATGGCGCTCCTCGGCAGCGTCATCCTGATGCTGATCATGGCCTATGGCATCAGCTTCGACGTGGAGGAGCTGTCGTTCGCCGTGCTGGACCGCGACCAGACGACGACCAGCCAGAACTATGTCGTCAACATCGCCGGATCGCGCTATTTCACCGAACGGCCGCCGATCAGGGATTATGCCGATCTGGACCGGCGGATGCGCGCCGGCGAAATCGTGTTGGCGATCGAGATCCCGTCCGGTTTCGGCCGTGACGTCGCCCGCAACCATCGGGTTGAGATCGGCGCCTGGTTCGACGGGAGCATGCCGATGCGGGCCGAGACGGTGCAGGGCTACGTGCAGGCCCTGCATGTCCAGTGGCTCGGCAGCATTGGCAGCGTGGCCAGCCCGGTGAACATCGCGATCCGCTACCGCTACAACCCGGACGTCAAGAGTCTGCCGGCCATGACACCGGCGGTCATCCCGATGCTGCTGATTCTCATTCCGGCGATGCTGACCGCGCTCAGCGTCGTGCGCGAGAAGGAGCTCGGCTCGATCGTCAACCTCTACGTGACGCCCACCACGCGCCTCGAGTTCCTGCTCGGCAAGCAGCTTCCTTACATCGTGCTCGCGATGCTGAATTTCCTGCTGCTGACTTTAATGGCCGTGACGTTGTTCAACGTGCCGCTGAAAGGCAGCTTTCCGGCTCTTGCGGCCGGGGCCGTGCTCTACGTCATTTCGGCCACCGCGATGGGGCTCCTGATGTCGTCGTTCATGAAGAGCCAGGTCGCGGCGATCTTCGGAACCGCGATCGTGACAATGATCCCCGCGCAGTTATATTCCGGCATAATCGATCCGGTGTCCTCCCTCGAGGGCGCCGGCGCATTTATCGGACGGATCTACCCGACCGCCCACTTCCTCACGATCTCACGCGGCACTTTTTCCAAGGCGCTGCATTTCGCCGATCTGCAGGCCTCCTTCGTGCCGCTGCTGATTGCGATACCTGTCTTGATCCTCGCCTGTGTGGCCCTGTTGAAGAAGCAGGAGACGTAAGCGATGCGCATCGCCAATATCTTCAATCTGGGCATCAAGGAACTGCGCAGCCTCGGGCGCGACCCGATCATGCTCGCGCTGATCGGTTTCTCATTCACTGCTTCCGTCTATATGGCCGCGACGGCCATGCCGGAGACGTTGAACAAGGCACCGATCGCCATCGTCGACGAGGACCAATCCGCCCTGTCAACGCGCATCGCCGGCGCCTTTTACCCGCCTTATTTCAGTCCGCCGGTCTTCATCACGGCGCAGGAGATGGACAGCCGAATGGACGCCGGCCTGACCACCTTCGCCCTCGACATTCCGCCCAATTTCCAGCGCGACGTGCTCGCCGGACGCAAGCCCGACGTCCAGCTCAATGTCGACGCGACGCGCATGACCCAGGCGTTCACCGGCGGCGGCTATATCCAGACCATCGTCGCCATGGAGGTGGCGGCCTTTGTCCAGCGCTACCGGGCCGCGACCGTATTACCGGTCGATCTCGCGCTGCGCGCGCGGTTCAATCCCACGCTCAGCAAGGCTTGGTTCGGCGCCGTGATCCGGGTGATCGATGAGATCACCATGCTGTCAATCATTCTCACCGGCGCCGCGCTGATCCGCGAGCGCGAGCACGGCACGATCGAGCATCTGCTGGTGATGCCGGTGACGCCATTCGAGGTGATGGTCGCCAAGGTCTGGGCCATGGCCCTGGTCGTGCTGGCCGCCGCTGCTTTTTCACTGCTGTTCATCGTACAGGGCCTGCTGGCTGTTCCGATCGAAGGCTCGGTCGCCCTGTTCCTGGCCGGCGCGACAGTCCATCTGTTCGCCACGACGTCGCTCGGCATCTTTATCGCCACCATGGCGCGCTCGATGCCGCAATTCGCCCTGCTGGTCATTCTCACCATCATGCCGCTGCAAATGCTCTCGGGCGGCGTGACGCCGCGCGAAAGCATGCCGGAACTCGTGCAATTCGTGATGCAGGCGGCGCCGACCACGCATTTCGTCATGATGGCGCAGGCGGTGTTGTTCCGCGGCGCCGGCTTCGACGTGGTCTGGCCGCAGTTTGCTGCAATCGCGACCATTGGCGCGGTCCTGTTCTTCTTCGCGCTGTTGCGCTTCCGCAAGGCGATCAGCGAGGCTACTTGAAGCCGCGGTGTTGGCAGCCCATGCGCCGGGTTTGCAGCTTTGTTCCTGGTGGTGGAAGTTTGGCGCGCCCGGAGAGATTCGAACTCCCGACCCCCAGATTCGTAGTCTGGGGTCGACCATTGAAATCATTGAGGCTCGTTACGCACCCTTATCGCGGATTGGGCAGTGCCTGGCAGCTTCAGTGCGTGGGGTGTGACAGGAATTTCCTTTGGTATTCTGTTGGTCTGCCGCTGGTCTCGTTGGTACGCGTTGGTTTTCGTTGGTCTTGTTGGTATTCGCTGAAACTCAACAAAACGGTCGAATGCAGCCTGGTGTGTCTGAGGAGGTGCGTGGTCTGAAAAGCATCCTCCGAACTGACGCTTCCGACACTCGCTGGCCTGAAAACATTTTCGATGCGCGGCACCCTGCGGCCTGACGGCTGGGGGAGCTCCTACAAAGGCGTCGTCAGAACGGCACGCTGGGAACTGGCAGTCGGTTGATAATGGTGCTGGTTGAGGCTGCCCAGCCGTTTTGCAGCCCGTTCCATCCCATGCCGCGCTCGCCCGCAAAAAGCTGCCATCACTGAACCGGCGAAATGACCACGAGTACCGACCAATGTCCGCTATGCCCCCAATAGCGTCCAAAATATTGCGGCGCGGCGAATGACGCTAAGTGCCATGTGTGGACGGCTCCGAGTTGGCAAGGGCTTTCTTCACGTTTGCAGCATTGGTCGGTGCAGCCATGTGTTCGGCCTGTTAGTGCGGCACACGTGGCCGCTGGCCATAATGCCCTCCGCGGATCAGGTCCCGGTCATAAGCACGCATTCGACAATGCGATGGCACAAGTGGGTTGTCCTGATCGCCGGATCGACCGGCTCTGCATTACGTGCTGTTCGCCCTTTCCAACCTTCACATCACGCCGGATGTCCGACGCGATCTCGTTTACGCCGCAAGTGCGACGGGTTGCTTGTAGCGCTCGCCTCTAACCATCATGGCCCAGACCATTCGCGCGATCTTGTTGGCAAGCGCGATGGCGGCGACCTTCGTCGGCCGCCGCGCGAGCAATGCCGTGAGCCAGGGCCGACGCTTGGTGCCGTGGATCTTGGCATAGCGGATGACGGCGAGCGCACCGGCCACGAACAGGCTGCGCAGATAGCGGTCACCTTGTTTGCTGATACTGCCGAGCCTGTCCTTGCCCCCGCTTGAGTGCTGCTTTGGCACCAGCCCGATCCAGGCCGAGAAGTTGCGCCCTGATCGAAAGGCCTTTGGGTCGGTAACGGTAGCAACCAGTGCGGTGGCCAGCACCGGGCCGATGCCAGGAGCTTCATCGAGCCGCATGCTCATCTCACTGGATCGGTGCCAGGCTCTGATCATACGGTCGAACTCCAGAATCTGCTCCTTGAGCTTTCGCAGTTGAGCCCCGAGTGCCAAGAGACACGCGCGAGCTATCTCAGGGACTCGCTTATCACTTGGATCGGCGACGACATCGAGTAGTTCCTCGACGCCATTGCGTCCGACCGGCGCGACGATCCCGAACTCGGCGAGGTGGGCGCGGATAGCATTGATCACTGCGGTCTGCTGGCGGATGAACAGATGGCGCGTGCGGTGGAGCATCAGGCAGCTCTGCTGCTCGGGAGTCTTGGTCGCGACGAACCGCATGTTGGCCCTGGTGACCGCTTCGCAGATCGCCTCCGCGTCAGCGGCATCGTTCTTCTGCCGTTTGACGTAGGGCTTCACGTAGGCCGGCGGCATCAGCCGCACGGTGTGGCCGAGCGCCTTGAGCTCCCGCGACCAATGGTGCGACGAGGCACAGGCCTCGATCCCGACCAAGCATGGCGGCAACTTCTGGAAGAACGCCAGGACGTAACGCCGCTTCAACTGCCGGCGGATGATGACCTTACCTTCCGCATCAACGCCGTGGACCTGGAAAACAGACTTGGCGATGTCGAGACCGATTGTCGTGATCGTTTGCATGCTTGGCTCCTCCAAATTGTGGGGGCCTTAACAGCCCACACATTCATGGCACTCACGTGCCGGTGGAGGAGCCGTCCACAGCATCATAAGCGGACTCATGCACCGCAGCAAACAGCATCTCTATTCGATCACCTCGTCGCCGAGCGCGGTCGAGTGGCCCATTAGGCCACCGGCCACGGGACCTCGCGCCAGCAACACAAGACATTCGCTTGATGATTCGGCACCGTCGCGATGTGCTATCAATCTCGGACATCGCGCATGCGGCCCGCGACAGCGTCTCCCACCTGGCACTGGACTAAGTTTTCGGCTTACGATAGCGCCGCCTTCACCCGGTCGGGCGAGAACGGCACCCGGCGGATGCGCACGCCGGTGGCGTCGAAGATCGCGTTGGCGATCGCCGCCGCCACTGGACGGATCGACGGTTCGCCGGCGCCGCTGGGCGCAATCTCCGGATGGTTGATCAGCACCACGTCCACCTGGCCGGGCGTCTCGGTGATGTCGAGAATCGGATAGCTCACCCAGTCCACGCTGGTCACCGCTTTGCGGTCGAAGGTCACTTCCTCCCACAGCGTGCGGCTCACCCCCTGCACGATGTTGCCCTCGATGCATTTCACCAGTCCATCGGGATTGATGATCTGCCCGCAATCGTGCGCGACCGTGAACTTGCGCGCCCAGATCTTGCCGGTGGTGCGGTCGATGTCGACTTCCGCGATCACCGCTACCCGCGTTCCGTTCCGTTGCGCGTAAGCGATGCCGCGGCCCGATACCTTGTTGCCGGTCTGATCGCGGCGCGGCGACGGCCGCGTATCCCACTTAGCCTTCTCGGCCGCCGCCTTGATCACGGCGACGTCGCGCGGTTCCTTGATGTGACGCAGACGAAACTCAATCGGATCGGCGTTCACCGCCGCCGCCACTTCGTCGATGAAGGATTCGCTGGCGAAGTGGATTTGTGGTCCGACCGGATCGCGTAAGTGCGCGCTGCGCAGCGGCGATGATCGGTCGAGCAGCGGCGGAATGGTCTCCCAGGCCAGCCGCTTGTGATCGAAGGCGTAAGACTCCGCCGGCACGCCGAAGCCGTCGCCGGATTTCAGCGCAACGCCCATGGTCTGCCCGGCCAGCGTGTCGTGTGGCTTGCCGCCATTGGTGTCGACGTCCACCCGCGAGAAGCCCTTGCTGGTGAACTCGTATGCGATGACCTCGCCGGAGGCGTTGAGGCCGGCGCGCGCCTTGTGGATAGAGGCCGGGCCCTTCGGGTCCCAGCCGGTGCCCTGGTCGCGCATGTATTGCACCCGCACTGGTTTACCGACCGCTTTCGCAAGCACGCCGGCGTCCATAGCGCAGTCGTCGGCGTCGTTGCGGCCATAGGAGCCTGGGCTCGTCTTGAAGATGACATGCACCTTATCGAGCGGCATGCCGAGCGTGGCGGCGAGGCCTTGCTGCACGAAGTGGGACTTCTGCGTCCCGCTCCAGCAGGTGACATTGCCGTCCTTGATCTCGACCAGCGCGCAGGCCGGACCCATGCTGGCATGCGACTGGAATGGCCATTCGTATTCGGCTTCGATCACCTTGGCGGCCGACTTGAACGCCTCGTCAACGTCACCGTTCTGCTTTTCCACCTCGCGCTTGCGCACGGATGCTTTACGGATGTGATCGTAGAGCAAAGCCTGTTCCGGGAACGGCGGCTCCTGGGCCGACCATTCCACCTTTAGCTTCTCTGCCGCCTGGATCGCGTCCCATTCCTTGTCCGCAACGACGCCGAGTAAGCCCTTGTCCCAGACCACTTTGGCACCTGGAATGTTCTTGATCGCGCTGTCATCCACTTTCACCGGCACTGCGCCGGCAATGGCCGGGCGGATCATGCGCGCGTGCACCATGCCTGGCACCTTCACGTCGGTGACAAAGTCCTCTTGCGCGAACACCTTGGGCGCCACGTCCTCGCGCTTGATCGGCTGGCCAACGATTTTGTGCTCGCTCGGCTTCTTCGGCTGCGCTTTGCCAGGTGCGTACAGCGTGTTGCCGTACTGTTTGTTCCAGTCGAGCTGCACGTTGAAATATTTACCGCCGATCATCTGTGCATAGGAAATGTGCTTCATCTTGTCGTCGGCGGCGCTGACCACGCCGTCATTGACGACAAGCTTGTCGGCCGGCACGGACAGCAGGCCAGCGGCCATTTCGACCAGTACGCGGCGCGCTTCCGCCGCCGCCATGCGCATTTGCTTGCCGCCGAGCTGAATGCCAGTGGAGCCGGAGGCGCCGCCCTGGTTCACTGACGTGGCGGTGTCACCCATGATAACTTTGACGCTCTTGAACGGAACGTCGAGCTCTTCTGCAACAATCTGGCCGATGGCGACGTGCAGCCCGTGGCCCATGTCCATCTTGCCGAAGAACGCGAACACGCTGCTGTCGGCATTGACTGCGATATACGAAGACAACTGGTCCGGCGTGAGCGGCGGCTTGGTGCCTTGCGCGAAAGCCTGGCCGATCGACAGCACGGTTTCGAGCGTGACGGCCGCACCGACCGAGACGACCAGGGCGCCGCCACCGAGCAGGACCGAGCGGCGGGTGAAGGACGAAGTATTCTCGAATTTTGTCATGGTCCTCTCCCTCAACCCATCATCTCGGCGGCGCGCTTGACCGCCTTGAGAATGCTGATGTGCGTGCCGCAGCGGCACTTCAATCCCGACAGCGCGTCCTTGATCTCCGCTTCGCTCGGCTTCTTCTTGTCGCGCAAGAAGGCGGCGGCGGTCATCAGCCAGCCGTTGATGCAGTAACCACATTGCGGCACTTGCTCCTCGACATAAGCGGTCTGCAATGGGTGCGGCTTTTCTGGCGTCCCCAGACCGGCCAGCGTCGTAATCTTCGCGTTGCCGACGGCGGACAGCGGTGTCACGCAGGAGCGCGTCGGCTGGCCGTCGACATGCACGGTGCACGCGCCACATTGCGCCAGCCCGCAACCAAATTGCGGATTGTTGAGGCCGACATCGTCGCGCAAGGCATAGAGCAACGGCATATCGGGGTCAGCCTCGACCGTATGGGCCTGGCCGTTGACGTTGAGTGTGAAGCGTTGATTCATGGCGTGTCGCTCCCTAGGCGTTGAGCAGCGGATTACATCCTACCGCCCCGTCGCGGAACTTCCGCGAGCGCGTCGTTAGCCGACGCTTGCAGGATAAAGCCTAGTCCAGGAAACTGAGCTTGGGAACGGCCCCGAACATAAAAATGATTTCTTTAATCCCGATATTCGCCAGAGGAACTCTTGAACGTCGGGGACAGCAGACGTGCGGGGCCTTCAGGTATCACTGGCGCTGCATAAGCAGCAGCATCCGACCCAACCAAGACCGCGCAGGCCAGACGGTCGCAATAGACTAAGATTGCTCCTCATACCCGCAATAATAAAAGCTGTCTCAACTGCTGCAATGCACACTCCGCGTCCGCTATGGGTCGATTTTGTTGCAAAAGTCGGCGGCCCCTCCAAGTGCGCAACTTTCGAATCCAACGGGCGCGCCGCTTGAATCAATGTTGCGCGGCGGGTCTATTTTTTGAATCAATGTTGCGCGTCAGAATG
>Ga0097691_1002790_pt1 | contig 11248 bp, 12 predicted proteins | sample NGESurdeep072012_8_FD_72858 | JGI IMG/M metagenome (GOLD analysis project Ga0097691, IMG submission 72858) | Arctic peat soil microbial communities from Barrow, Alaska - NGEE Surface sample 210-1 deep-072012 | ecosystem: Environmental > Terrestrial > Soil > Wetlands > Peat ...
GAAGCGCGCAGCGCATCGAACTCGGCAATGTCGCTCGACGTCAGTGCCGCGAAGCCGTCGGCGTCGAGCACGGCACGGCCCTGGACGCGAAGCGCCGACGCAGCTGTCTCCGGCGGCGTGATCGGCGCGGCGAACGGCGACTGGCTCACGCGGCCGCTCAGGCGAAGCGCTGGCGCGCCAGCGCCGCACCTTGGGAGAGTGCGACGAGCTTGGCTTCGGCGACTTCGCGGCGCATCGGCGCCAAGCCGCAGTTCGTGCAGGCGATGAACCGCTCCTTCGGCACGAACCGCAAGGCCTGGCCGATCGTGGCAGCGATCTCCTCGGCCGTCTCGATCACGTCGGAGGCGACGTCGATCACGCCGACCATCACGTCCTTGCCGTCGAGCAGGCGCATCAGGTCGGGCGGCACATGCGAGTGGAAGCACTCGAGCGACACCTGGTCGATGCTGCTCTTGGCGAGCGCGGGAAAGACCTGCTCATATTGGCGCCACTCGGAGCCGAGCGTGCCCTTCCAGTCGACGTTGGCCTTGATCCCGTAGCCGTAGCAGATGTGGACCGCCGTCTTGCAGGTCAGGCCCCGGGCGGCGCGCTCGAGCGCGGCGACGCCCCACTCGGCGGCGTCGGCCATGTAGACGTTGAACGCCGGCTCGTCGAACTGGACGATGTCGACGCCGTCGGCCTGCAGCGCCCGCGCCTCCTGGTTGAGAAGCTCGGCGAAGGCGAAGGCCATCTTGATGCGCCCTTCCTTGCCGGCGCCGTAGTAGCGGTCGGCGACGGTGTCGACGATCGTCATCGGCCCGGGCAAGGTGAACTTCAGCTTCCTGCCCGTGTGGGCGCGCGCCAGGCGCGCCTCGCTCGCGTGGACGCGGCCGGCCAGGCGCAAGGGGCCCGTGACCTGCGGCACCATCGCGTCGTAGCGGTTGTTGCGGATACCCATCTTCACCTTGTGCTCGAAGTCGATGCCTTCGACGCGCGCCAGGAAGCCGTGCACGAAATGCTGGCGCGACTGCTCGCCGTCGCAGACGATGTCGATGCCGGCGTCTTCCTGCAGCTTGATCGCGAGCAGCGTGGCGTCGAGCTTTGCGGCCGCGAGATCGTCGCCTTGCAGGCGCCATTGCGGCCACAGCTTAGTCGGCTCGGCAAGCCAGGACGGCTTCGGGAGGCTGCCGGCGACGGTCGAAGGAAACATCATAACGGCTGGCTCGGGCTCGGGACGAATTCGGGTGGTCGCCAATCATAGAGCCAGTCGTAGCGCGCGCGTAGCTTTTCTCCGCCCATCACCCGCATGGCGAGATTGCGGATGAGCGCTTCCGGGCCGCTCATCCCATAGATGCGGGCCTGGCGGCGCGAGGCCTGTTGGGCGCGCTCGGTACGCAGGCGGCGGGCGCCCTCATAGCCGCGCAGCGCGTCTGCCGGATCGTCGAGATACTTGCCGAGCATATCGGCGAGCACCGCGGCATCCTCGATCGCCATGCCGGCACCTTGCGCGAGAAACGGCAGCATCGGGTGGGCGGCATCCCCGATCAGCGTCACCACGCCCACGCCGCCGCGAAACGCGCTGCTGCGATCGTACAGCGCCCACTTGAGCCACTGATCGGGGATAGCGATCAGCGCGCGTGCTTTTTCGGCCCAAGACCAGCGCGCGAAATGACGCAGGATCTCGGCGCGCTCGCCGGCGGCCGACCAGCCGGTCTCGTTCCATTCGTCATGCACGATGCCGACGATGTTGATCAGCCGTCCCGCCTTCACCGGATAGTGCACGAGATGGGCGTCGAGCCCGAGCCACAGATGCACCAGCGGCTCGCGAAATTCCGGCGGCACAGCCTCGGCCGGCACCAACGCGCGCCAGGCGGTGCGATGGACAAAGTGCGGCCTGCGCTGCCGGCGCAATTGCGCGCTCACGTTCGACCAGATGCCGTCGGCACCGATCAGCGCGACCCCGCGCTCGTCCATGACTTGTTGGCCGCGGCGGCCCTGCACGCTGACGCCGTTGCCGTGGGCGGCGAAGTTGTCGACCCGGATGCCGAACTTGAGCACGACGTCCTGCACGGTCTGCGCGGCAGCGGCGAGAGTTGCTTGCAGGTCGCCGCGATGGATCGTCCAGTAGGGCGCGCCATAGCGGCGTTCGGCCTCTACCCCGAGCGGAATGCGCACGATCTCGCGGCCGGAGCCGCCCGCCATCACGCGGATTGCTTGCGGCGTCATCACCGACGGCGCCAGTCGCTCGCGCAGGCCGAGTCCGATCAGCACGCGGGTGGCATTGGGCGAAAGCTGGATGCCGGCGCCGACCTCTTCGAGTTTGGCGGCCTGCTCGAGAACGGTTACCCGCAAGCCGGCGCGCGCTAGCGCCAGTGCCGATGTCAGCCCCGCAATGCCGGCGCCGGCGACGATGACATGACGCGCGGACGCCAAGGCTCAAAGCTCCAAATTGATCAGGCGGCGGCGGTTAGCGGCAACGCGCAGGACGGCGGCCGTGCCGCGTGCGGATCGAGCGAGGGGTCGAGCCGGTATAGCGTCGAGCAATAGGGACAGATGATCTCGTTGGCGTCGCCCATGTCGAGAAACACGTGCGGATGATCTAATGGGGGGGTGGCGCCCACACACATGAATTCCTTGGCGCCGATCTCGATCACCGGCACGCCTGGATCGTTGTGGAAATGGGGGACGACGTGTTCCGCCATGGCAAGCCCTCGTGGGGTAGCGCGGGAAGCAGCGAGTTGTGGGCGCACCATAGCGAGGCGGGTGCGCCATGCCTAGAGCATGATCCCGAAAAGTGGGAACCGGTTTTCGGAAAAGATCAAAGCGCCAAGCAAAATGTTAGGGTCCGATCTTGATTCAATCGGAACTGATCAGACTCTAGGACTCCGGCATGGCAAGTTTCAAGAATGGCTCAGTCGAGATCGCTTATCTCGATGAGGGCCAAAATCAGCCCGATGCCGAGCCGGTCGTGCTGGTGCACGGCTTTGCTTCCAATAAGGAAGTAAACTGGGTGAACCCTTCCTGGATATCGACGCTCACGCGCGCGGGCCGGCGTGTGATCGCGCTCGACAATCGCGGGCACGGCGCCTCGAGCAAGCTCTACGATCCGGCCGCCTACCACAGCGCGACCATGGCGGACGATGTGCAGGCGCTGCTCGATCATCTCAATATCGAGTGCGCCGACGTGATGGGCTATTCCATGGGCGCCCGCATCGCGGCTTTCCTGGCGGTGGACCATCCGGCGCGCGTGCGCGCGGTTATCCTCGGCGGGCTCGGCATCCGGCTGGTGGACGGCGTCGGGTTGCCGGAGAGCATCGCCGACGCGCTCGAAGCGCCCTCGCTCGCCGATGTGCGCGACCCGACCGGCCGCATATTCCGTGCTTTCGCCGAGCAGACCAAGTCGGACTTGAAGGCGCTCGCGGCCTGCATCCGCGGCTCGCGTCAGACTTTGAGCCGCGAGCAGGTGGCCGGTATCGCTAAGCCGGTGTTGGTTGCGGTCGGGACCAAGGACACGGTCGCCGGCTCAGCTCCGGCGCTGGCCGCGCTGATCCCGGGCGCCCGCACGCTCGATATCCCCGACCGCGACCACATGCTTAGTGTTGGCGACAATGTGTTCAAAGCGGGCGTTCTCGACTTCCTTAACCAACGCGCATGAGCCATGCGCGGGCGCTTGTCCGCCCCTCTTGGCCCCTGAAAATATGTGATAAAAGACCTATCTGGGGTATCGAGAGGCGTCGGGAGAACCAACCCATGGCTCAATATCAGACGAAGGCCTTTAAGGCCCTCGACAAGGTCGATCCGGTCTGGACGCGCATCCGCCAGGAGGCGGAGGATGCCGCGCGCCGCGAGCCGGAGCTCGCGACCTTCATCTACGAGAACGTCCTCCACCACGACTCGCTCGAGACCGCGGTCATTCACCGCGTCAGCGAGCGGCTCGGCAATGCCGACGTTTCCGGCGATCTGATCCGCCAGGCCTATGGCGACGCGCTCGACGACCAGCCCGCGCTCGGCGAGGCGTTCCGCGCCGACATCGTCGCCACCGTCGACCGCGACCCGGCGACCAACCGCTTCCTCGAACCGGTGCTCTATTACAAAGGCTTCCACGCCATCCAGACTCACCGTTTGGCGAATTGGCTGCTCAGCAAGGGACGCAAGGATTTCGCGCTCTATCTGCAAAGCCGCTCGTCGGCGATGTTCCAGTGCGACATCAATCCGGCCGCGAAAATCGGCCGCGGCATCTTCCTCGACCATGCCACCGGCCTGGTGGTCGGCGAGACCGCGGTGATCGATGACGACGTCTCGATCCTGCATGACGTCACGCTCGGCGGCACCGGCAAGGAGCACGAGGACCGTCATCCGAAAATCCGCCACGGCGTGATGATCGGCGCCGGCGCCAAGATTCTCGGCAATATCGAAGTCGGCCACTGCGCGCGCATCGCGGCGGGTTCCGTCGTGATCAAGTCGGTGCCGAACAACGTCACGGTCGCCGGAGTTCCGGCCAAGGTGGTCGGCGAAGCCGGCTGCCCCGAGCCGTCGCGCGCCATGGACCAGATGCTCTACGGCATCATGCTCGACGGCTGATATGACACGCTCGCCGCTTGCGCACGCGCGTCCAATCGGGCAACTAGACGTCGCCTAGAATAGAGGAGCGGCCCGGTGGACGTGCAGGAAGTCAGAAAGCTCGACGCTTATCTCAAGAAGCTGTTCGGCAACGCGCAGATCCGCGTGGTGCCGAAGACGAACGATTCTGCCGAAATTTTTGTGGGCGAGGACGATCTCGGCGAATTGACCGTCGACGACGAAGAGGGCGACCGCTCGTTCAATTTCCGGATGGTCATTCAGGTAGGCCAAGACCCCAGCATTCAGCCGGTGCCGACGCTCAACGCTTATCTACGGCGCAAATTCGATAACGAGAACATTCGTGTCGTCACGCGCCCCAAGAAAACAGATTCGCTGGAAGTCTATATCGGCGAAGAATTTATCGGCGTGTTGTTCGTCGAAAATGAAAAGGGCCGTCGGTCCTACATCTTTGAATTGCCGATTCTCGACGTGGACCTGATCGACTCTCAGGGATGACCTAATCGTCTCTTTCTATTTTTCTGCCGGATGCAGCCGCGTCATCAGGCGATCGATGCCGCTCGCGACGTTTTTCCAGTCGCCGAGCCAGTCGCGCGGAAAGCGAATGGTGATATCGGCATTGCCGATGCGCCGCTCCAATAGGCAACTGCCCGAATTGATGACGCCGCGGCGCGAGCAGCGCGCCAGGAAATGTTCCGGCGCCTGCGATTCGAACACCAGCTCCTCGCCCTGATAGGGCGTGTCGTTGCGGAATCCGCGCAGCGTGAGACCCGCGGGTCCCGCGACCGGCTCCGCCACCAAGTAACGTGGATAGATCGACTGCACGCGTTCGAGCAGCGGCAGCGTGCCGTCGCCGGTTTGAATGGTGACGAACAGCCGCTCATTGGGATCGACCGGCGCGCCGACGGTCGGCTTGCGCGCGGGATCCGGCGGCACCAGCGACGGCCACAGATACGCGAGGTCGACGCGCTCCTGCGTGCCCGGGTGGCGTTGCACCGACATGCGGATCGCCGCCGGCTCGATGTTGAAGGCAACGCCGGCGACCACGATCGGCAGTGAGGGCGCATCGAGCGCAACTGGCGCCTCCGGCCAGCGCGGCCACAACACATAGGCCACGTAGATCGCAGCGGTGACGGTCACGGCGGCAAACAGCAAGACCGGTGCGGTGAGGGGGCTGGGGCCGGCGCGGCGTTTGTGGGGGCGGGGCCGGACGGCCTGGGGCGGCTCTTGCGCACGATAGGCCATTCCAACTCCTGGAATCGAATCAGACCCAAGTATGCCACGGCGGACGCATCGGCCTTGGGTTCTGGCGTTTACCATTTGTTAAGGATTGGCTGGCGTGCGCCCGCCGCCTTTGCAAAAGATGGCCGACCGTATCGCGTTCGAGGCCGAAATGCCCCCGGAATCGTTGCAAATGTTGTTGGCGCTCGCGCTCGGCTTTGCCGTCGCGGGGCTGTGCAGTTCCGCCTATCAGCTTGCCACCAGCCGCCTGCCGAGTTTCAGCCTGCTCAGCACCGGCCCGCGTCCGTCGGCCTTTGCGGCGGTGCCGCTGTTGATGCTGGCCGCGCCATTCCTGATCATGCGCAACACCCTTCGCGGCCGCCAACAGGAAGGCCGCCGCTTCGAATTCGTGTTTCTGGCCACCCTGATCGCCGGCTTCTGGAGCCTGATGTCGGGCATGGTGCTGGTCATGACCTTGCAGGCCTGCGGACTATTCTTCGCCTAATCCTGCTTCCCTCGCCATCGCCGTTCGGGCAAGTTCGGCCGCGCTCTAACTTTTTATGTGGCGCGCAATGCCGATCTCGGGTTTACCCAAGTCGGCTAAAGCCGACTTGGGTGTGGCTGACCGGTGCCCATTCAGCCTGATTGCGCGCGAGGAGACGGAAATGCCGATCTATGAACTCGACGGACAAGCGCCGGAATTTCCGGGCGAGGGCCAGTACTATGTCGCGGACACCGCAGTGCTGATCGGACGCGTACGATTGAAAGCCGACGCCAGCGTCTGGTTCGGCGCCGTGCTGCGCGGCGACAACGAATGGATCGAGCTCGGCGAGCGCTCGCAGATCCAGGATAATTCCACGCTGCACACCGATCCGGGATTTCCGCTCACTATCGGGTCAAATTGCGTGATCGGCCACAAGGTGATGCTGCACGGCTGCAGCATCGGCGACAATTCGCTGATCGGCATGGGCGCGATCGTGCTCAACGGCGCCAAGATCGGGAAAAATTCCCTGGTCGGCGCCGGCGCGCTGGTGACCGAGGGCAAGAGCTTTCCGGACAATTCGTTGATCGTGGGCGCGCCCGCGCGCGCGATCCGCACGCTTGACGAGAAAGCGTTCGAGATGATCCGCGGCGGCGCCGACATCTATGTGCGGCGCGGGAAGCAATACGCCAAGGGCTTGAAGCGCGTCGGCTGAAAATTCCGCATCCTGAAAACAGGGTGCGGCCGGCCCTTGGGGGAGGGCAGGGCGACATATGAAAAATCAAACAGGTAGCTCCGGTCGCCAGCGCACTCCACGATTTCTCCACGGATCAGGCGCTGTGCTTTTCGCCGATTCCCGGTAGGAGCTCGACCTTCGACCATGCCTCCTCCAAGTGGCGCGCCAAATTTCCACCGGTCGAGACAAAACTACGAACCCAACATCCGTGCCGGTGCTATCGGTATTGCGAGTTTTTTTGAGCTACTGAACACATCGACGCCGCACTATTTTCCGATTTAATTTCCAATATCCGGTGGAACATTGCCCCTGCGAATTGCGGGGACTACAGGCGGTTGACCGGTCGCTTTCAGGATATTCTGCGCTTCCGGAGTGAGCAAGAAACCCACAAAATCGATTCCACTCCTTGGGTTTCTCGCATTCCCCGGCACGGAGGCTGCATTTCGAATGGCCTCACTCATATTAATGCTGTCGAGAAACCGGATTATATCAACTTGACCTCCTGCCGCGACGGCGGCGGAGTAATAAACGACACCAGCGTTTGCCTTGCCTTCTCGAACCGCGCGAACGACGTCGGGGACCGACGTCGCTTTTGACCGGTTATTAATACTCTTATTGATGATGATTTGCGCGATCTCGGGATTTCCTTCGAGGTTGGAGGCTCGGTCGAGAAATTCAATCGTACGGCTCGTGGCGAGATCCTTGTCTCCTGTTACGCGTACGAACTTTACGTCAGGTTTCGCAAGGTCCTCGACATAACGAATGCCAAGCGGATTGCCTTTCTCCACAATAATGACCATCTCATTCGCTGAAAAAATCACGTACCATGAAGCAGCGGTTTGACCGGAGCCAACCAACGTTTCCTTCATGAGGTCTTCAATGACCGCGGGAGATGACGAAGCAAAAACATCGCACGTGTCGCCTTTGAGTATACGTTCAGCGAGCTGTTTCGACGTACCGGAGGAGAGATTTATCGAGGCCCCTTTGTTCTTAGCCTCATAATGGTTTTTGAGTTTGCTCATGGGCCCCGCAAGAGAGTCGGCGTGAAATACCTCAATGACGCTGACGTTACCGCCGGTGGGAGTTTCAGGCGCTGAATCGTTGTCGATCATTCGACTCACTCAAATCGGCGAAGGCGAGCTCGGAGCAACCGCATTCGCCGATGGTCATTCGGCGGGGCAGGGGGCGGGATCGCGGGCGGCACCGCCCGCGCTCCCAACTCAGGCCGCCGCCTTTTTGCGGTTGACCGCCAGCAGTTCGTCAACCAGCGCCACGTTAGCGTCGATCACCGGATGGCTCAGCCCCTTCTGCTTGGCGATCAGCTGCACCAGCTTGTCGCAGCGTTCGATATTGGGCGCCCCGTTGAACAGCGCGCGCGCGGCCGAGGCCGGACGCGACAGGCTCTGCGCCGCAGCGGCGTATTTCTCGAACGGCACCAGGTCGCCCGGATTGGCGCCGAGCTTGACGCACAGGTCGAACACGAAATTGTACACCGAGCGCGATTCCTCGATGTTGCTGTGCACCGCTTCCTTGGCGGTGCGCATACCGTCCTTGGTGATGCAGCGATAGTTGCCGGCCAGCAGCATCGACCACTTGGCGAGCGGCACGAAAATCGAATCGTGCACCTTCAGCTTGACCGGCAATTCGATCTTGCCCTCCGGCGTATCGAAGCGCACCGCCTCGATGTCGGCCTGCAGCTTGCGCAGGATCGCGGTGTATTTGTCGTTGTCGAACTTGGCGACCTTGAAGTTGGTCGGCAGCGTGACGAGCAACTCATTCGCCTTGCCGTCCGGCGGGCGGATCGCCTGCGGGTCGGGGCTGCACAGCGTCAGCAGGCCGGGCTCGAAATTGTCCCACACGGTCGGATCGGTATAGGCCGGCTTGAGCGCGTCGTAATTGAGACCGGGAATGCGCTTCACGTAAGGCAGCGGCGGCATGTTCATGATCGACATGCAGGGCACCTTGGAGGTCGCCACCAAGTCGAGCAATTCGCGCACGCCGGGCGAGCGGTATTGCGGCTCCTGCATGGCAAGTCCGACCAGATCGTAATCCTTGGGATTGACGCTGGCGGCGGGGCCGGCCGTCACCTTGCCCGGGAGCTTCCTCGAATCGAGCTCGATCGGGTCCTTGCGGCCCTTCACCGGCAGCCGCACGCGGAAACCCTCGGCATTGATCAGGTCGGCCTCCGCTGGCAGGCACACCAGGTGGAGCGAATGCCCGCCGAACATGATCTTCGTGGCCAGCAGCGATCCGTAGGACGCGCCCATGAGGAGGATGTTGTACGGTGCCATATGAGGATTCCTTGCATTGAATGGAGTGATCTTCGTATTGCGGTTATGAAAACGTATACACTTTGTAAGCTATTCTGAAAATAAATGCATTCAAAAAGTGGCGCCCTCGGGAAGCGCCTCAGGCTTAGATTCCGCCTGTTGCTGGTCCCGCAAGTACTCGCAGACGGCCTCGCACTTACCCTGCATATGCTGAAACATCAGCAATCCGAGTTCATCGGCTGACCGTCGCTTGAGGGCGTCGACGATCTGCTCGTGTTCGCGCATCGCATCGCCAAGACGGTCTCGATGAACCAGGTTGGCCGAGTATCGAAGGCGGCGGACGATGGAATTGAGGTTTGCAAAGTTTGCACTGAGGACCGGATTGGCGGCCGCATCGACGATCGCCTGATGGATCTTCTGGTTGATCCGAAAGTAGTCGGCCAACTCGCGACGCAGGTAATGCGTATACATTTCGAGATGCATCTTCTCGATTGCCGCAACCGCATCGTCCGTAATTCGAGCGCATGCCATTCGACCGGCAACAAAATCCAGGCCTGACAAGACCTCGAATAAGTTTCGAATATCTGCCTCGGAAAATTGCCGCACGCGCGCCCCGCGGTTGGGCAACAGCTCAATAAGCCCTTCTGCCGCAAGAACTTTCAGCGCCTCCCGGAGGGGGGTGCGCGAAATATCGAGTTTTTCGCAGAGCTCGCGTTCAGGAATTCGACTGCCCGGGGCGAGGTGGCCTTCCACGATGAAATCGCGAAGTTGACCGACAATATCGGCATGCAACGAGGCCGGCTCGCCTTCAACGCGCTTTAGGCCGCCAGTGCTCAAGAAATTGGTCAAAATCGCGGTTCCCTGGTGTTGAAAGCGCTCTAATCGATCCTGGACCGTGCCACGGCGATGATCCCTAGACCAACTCAGTGAAGCTAGCCTTTTTTTAGATTGCAGGGTAGCCAAATATGTATGCAATAATTTCTGTATTTCAAACTAAAGATGGATTATATGAATGCAAAATCCCAAGGGGAGGGGCCAATGGTTCATACAGGCAAGCATTTCTTACAAATTCCAGGCCCAACGAACGTGCCCGACCGGGTATTGCGCGCGATGGACATGCCGACCATCGATCATCGCGGCCCCGAATTCGCGCAACTGGGACTCGATGTTCTAGAGGGCTGCAAGGCCGTTTTCCGGACCAAAAATCCTGTCGTGATTTACCCCTCTTCGGGGACCGGAGCCTGGGAAGCCGCGATTGTTAATACGCTGTCCCCCGACGACAAAGTTCTGATGGCCGAGACCGGCCACTTTGCGACGCTTTGGAAGAACCTGGCAGAGAAATTTAAGTTGGAGGTGGATTTTCTGGCCGGTGATTGGCGCCGGGGCGCGCAGCCTGCCGAGATCGAGGCTCATCTACTTGCCGATCGTGAGCGCCGCATCAAGGCGGTCATGGTGGTCCACAACGAAACGTCGACCGGCGTGACGAGCCGAATTCATGAGATTCGAAAAGCCATTGATCGCGCAAAGCATCCTGCCTTGCTGCTCGTCGATACAATCTCGTCGCTCGGCTCGATCGAATATGAGCACGACGCGTGGGGCGTCGATGTCACCGTGTCCTGCTCGCAGAAGGGCCTCATGCTGCCCCCAGGCTTGGGGTTCAATGCGGTCTCCGAAAAAGCTCTGTTGGCCGCAAAGGCTAATCAGACCAGCCGCTCCTACTGGGATTGGCATGAAATTATTCAGCAGAACAAGAACGGATCCTGGCCGTACACGCCTGCCACAAATCTACTTTATGGGCTGAAAGAAGCGATCAGTATGTTGATGGAAGAGGGGTTGGACAACGTGTTCGCCCGCCATCTGAAACTCGCTGCGGCGACTCGGGCTGCTGTTCGTGCCTGGAATTTGGAAATCCTGTGCCAGGACCCGCAAGAATACTCCCCAATCCTGACCGCCGTCGTCATGTCCGCGGGGCATGATGCGGAT
>Ga0097691_1002793_pt1 | contig 11240 bp, 9 predicted proteins | sample NGESurdeep072012_8_FD_72858 | JGI IMG/M metagenome (GOLD analysis project Ga0097691, IMG submission 72858) | Arctic peat soil microbial communities from Barrow, Alaska - NGEE Surface sample 210-1 deep-072012 | ecosystem: Environmental > Terrestrial > Soil > Wetlands > Peat ...
CGGGCTTCGGCGGCTTCGCGCGATTCCCCATTCGTGCCTGCCCCGTCGGTTGGTGCTCCAGGGTAGGCGGGGTCGAACCGCGTCTCGAACAGCGAAACCAGCTGTGCCGCAAGGGAGACGTTCGATACCAGCGCAGCCTCGACATACTCCTTGCTGAAGGTCGACCCGGTCTGACGCAGGTACCTGGCCACGGCCCGAAGGATGACGACCTGACGCCAGGTGAGCTCACCGCCAAGGACCAGAGCGTTGAAACCGTCGCTCTCGGCGCGGCCCTGCCAGACCGCGAAGAACGCGTCCTGGAACAGCTCCCGAAGACCCTCGCCTCCGCTCCCCACCCAGGTATTGGGACCCGCGCCCCGCAGGCCGAAGTCGTAGACGTGCGCGGTGACGCCGTCGGCGCGGGCGATCTGATACGGACGCTCGTCGACGACCTCGACCCCGAAGTGGGTGAACACCGGCAGGACAGCGGTCAGCGAGAGCGGGCCGCGCCGATACAGCTTGAACCGACGTTCGGCCGAGGGGTGGCCGGGCTCCTGGTAGAGGTTCACCCGGATGGCTTCGTCGCTGCCGAGGGCCTCGATATGGCGGATGTCGAAGACGCCGACCCGCGGGCCGAAGTCCTCCTTGTACGACTGCGGGAACGCGCTGCCGTAGAGCCCGATGAGGCGAGCCCCCGCCTCCTCACCATGTTCGCTGCAGGCGACCTCGCTGAAGTCCTCTTCCCAGGTGCGGGTGGCATCGATGAGACGCTGCTGCAGATCCTGCTCGTCGACAGCCGGGACCACCTCACCGGGAGCGACCCTCACCACGAAGTGCAGGCGGGCCAGCACCGACTCCGACACCCGCGTCGTGTAGTCCACGCTGAAGCCGTGGAAGGCGTTGCGCAAGATCGCCTCCATCTTCAGACGGACGGCAGTGGTGTAACGGTCACGGGGTATGAAGATCAGACAGGACATGAACCGGCCGTACTCGTCCTGGCGCAGGAACAGGTGGCTCTTGCGACGCTCCTGCAGATGCAGCACCGAGGTGGCGATCTCGTAGAGGTCCTCCGCGCTGGTCTGGAAGAGCTCATCGCGGGGATAGGTCTCGAGCACCTCGAGCAGGTCCTTGCCCGAGTGGCTGATGGGGGTGTATCCGCTCTTGGAAAGAACCTCGTGAACCTTGGTGTCGATGATCGGAACGCGCAGCACCGACTCGGTGTAGGCGCTCGAGGTGAACAGCCCGAGGAACCGCTTCTCGCCGGTAACCTCCCCATCGGCGTCGAACACCTTGATGCCGACGTAGTCCAGATAGGTCGAACGGTGCACCGTCGCCCGCGAGTTGGCCTTGGTGATGATCAGCAGGCGCGGCTCGCGCGCCTTGGCCCGTGCCGCGGAGTTGAGCCGCCCGAAGCTCCCGGAGCGGGGCTGGTCGTAGCGCAGGAGACCAAGGCCGCTGCCCGAGCTGGCGTGCAGCACGTCCTCTTCGCCCTCGCGATCCAGGGAGTACTCGCGGTAGCCCAGGAAGGTGAAGTGCTCGTCGGCCAGCCACAGGAGCAGGCGCCGGGCGTGGGCGATCTCCGCCGGGTCAACCCCTTGTGGCGGGTCGGTCTCGAGACCAGCGGCGATCTGCCGGCACTCGTGCTGCATCTTGGGCCAGTCCTCAACCGACTCGCGCACATCAGAGAGGACGCGGACGAGGCTCTTGGCGATGGCCTCCCGGTCGGCTTCGCTCGACACGCGGTCGATCTCGACATGCATCCAGGACTCGACCCCGGCGCCGAACTCAGCGCCTAGCCCGGCGCCAGCCATCTCATCGACGTCGAGGATCTCCTGCATCGCGCCCGCCGCATCACGACGAACGACGAGCTGAGGGTGGATGACCAGATGGAAGGGGCGTTCCTGACGCGACAGCTCGGCGGTGACCGAGTCGACAAGAAAAGGCATGTCATCGGTGACGATCTCGATGACCGTCTGGCCGCATGACCAGCCCTGCTCCTCGATCGTCGGGGTGAAGACCTGGACGTTGGCCGTGCCCACCGGGCGGTTCGCGGCCAGCTCCCTGTGGGACATGGCGGCCCCGAAGATGTCCTCGGCGCCGCGTGTCAGGAGGTCCTCGGTGGCGACGTGCCGGTAGTAGCGGCGCAGGAAGGGCTCGAGACGCTCGCCACCTGCCTTCTCGGCCAGCTCCGCAGCCGAGTGGATGACCTGGGAACGGGCCCGTTCAAGCGACTCAGACATGTCTGAAATCCTTACGAGGGTGTGGCGTGATGCACGCCGTTGTGCACCCTCGCCGAGCCTATCGCTGTGCGGCTGACGTGCGCGTGTGGGTGGTATGGGCCACCGTGTCCTGTTCTCGTGTGCGTAACTCACAGGCCCTCTGCCCCACGGCAATATGCTGTCAGCCATGCCCGCCGATGACCATGTCGACCTGACCTTGCTCGACGCCGTCTCGACGCGGCTGGCCAGGTCGAGCACTGCGGCACTGGACGCATCCCACGAGCTGCTTGCCCACTACGCCGACACCGGCGACGCGTCCACCCAACGCGCGGTCGACATCCTCCTCGACCGTGCCGCTGACGCACTTCGAGCTCTTTCCGATTCCCTGGCCGTTACCTCACGCCGGCTGCAGGCGGCGGCCGTTGGTGCGCCGGCATCGCAGCTTGTCGCCGGCGATGTGCCCTTGCCGCCCGTGCCTCCCGTACCTCCGACCGGTCGCAGGCGCGGCCACCTCGCATGAGCGGGCCCGTTGTTGAAGGCGACCAGGTCTCGTGCTCCCGGGTCGGCGGGGCCATGCGCCGCGAGTCCTCGCGGTTGCGCCAACACGCTCAGTCGCTGAACGGCGCACTCGCTGAGCTCGCCGGGTGGACCGGGCCTGAGGCCGACGCCGCACGGGCAGCCATCGTCGACGCGCTTCGGGCGCTCAGAGCCACCGTCGACGATCTGGACGAGGCTGGAGCAGCCCTGCAGCGCTACGCGACCGACCTCGCCGAGGCGCACGAGCTGGGCCGTCGAGCCGAGGTGCGCGTCCAGGAGGCCGGTCTGCTCATGGACGGGACCAGGGTTGTCGAGCCCTGGGGCCCGGCCGACTCGCAGGAGGCCGAGATGCGGCGGGCTCAGCTGCCAGCGGTCCAGGCCAGGGTCGACCTCGCCACCGCCTGTGCCGGTCGCGCCCGAGGCAGGCTGGGGCGCGAGATGACGCGGCTTGCGCAGTGCTTCTCGGACCCCTCCCGCTGTTCGTCAGACCCCTCCCGAGGTTCGTCAGACCCCTCCCGGGCCACTGACCCGGCCCGGATCGCACCCCTGCCCCCTCTCTGATTCCGACCTGCCGGGCGATTCACGTAGATTGTGTCGATGAAGATCAGCGCCACGTTCGACTACGCCGCCACCACGCGCCAGGTCTTCGCGATGCTCGCGGACGAGGACTTCCAGATCCGCAAATGCCTGGCCACCGGCGCCCTGAGCCACTCGGTGTCCATCAGCGCGCACGGGGACCGCACCCTGATCGTCAGCCTGCGCCATCTGCCGACCGAAAGATTCCCGGACTTCGTCAGGAACCTCGTCGGCGCCACCCTGGCTGTTACCGAGACCCAGGACTGGGGCCCTCCCGGATCGGATGGCACCCGGCAGGGCAGGCTCACCGTCGACCTCGCTGGCGCGCCGGTCGATGTGGCCGGAACCCTGTCGCTGGCTCCGGCCGGCCGGGGCTCCGTCGAGTCCGTCGACGGTGACCTCAGGGCCCGGATCCTGTTGATCGGCAGCAAGATCGAGAAGGCCGCAGCACCGGCCATCGAGTCCGCGATCAGTGCAGAACGAAAGACGGGGCATGCCTGGCTGCGAACCACGAGGTGAGTGCCCGCTTGCTCAGCTCAGGCCGGTTTTTGCTCAACTCAGGCCGGTTTTTGCTCACGTCAAGCCCCCTTGCTCAACTCAGGCCGGTTCCTGGCCCCAGAATCGGGCTTGCGAGCGGCCTGAACTGAGCAAGGGTCGCTCGATCGGCTTTGTTCAGCCCATATGCGGGTACTCGTGGACCTTCGGCGCCACGAACGTCTCTTTGATCGAGCGCGCGCTGGTCCATCGCATCAAGTTCAGCGGCGAACCGGCCTTGTCGTTGGTGCCCGACGCGCGGCCCCCGCCGAACGGCTGTTGGCCTACCACGGCGCCTGTGGGCTTGTCGTTGATGTAGAAGTTGCCGGCCGCAAACCGCAGCCGCTCCTGCGCGTCGGCGATGACAGCGCGGTCCGTTGCCATGATCGACCCGGTCAGCGCATATGGGGCCACGGACTCCATCTGGTCGAGCACCTTGTCATACTTGCTGTCGGCGTAGACATGAACGGCCAGAATCGGCCCGAAGTACTCGATGCTGAACGCCTCGTCCTCCGGGTCGTCGATCTCCAGGATGGTCGGGCGGATGAAATAGCCGACCGAGTCGTCATACGTGCCACCGGCGACGACCTTGACGCCCTTGGTGGCGTGGGCCTTGTCGATGACGTCACGGTGCTTGGCGAACGCACGCTCGTCGATGACGGCACCCATGAAGTTGGACAGGTCCGAGACGTCGCCCTGGCCCAGGTCATTGGTCATCCGGACCAGTTCGGGCTTGATGACCTTCCACAGGCTGCGCGGCACATAGGCCCGTGAAGCTGCGGAACACTTCTGACCCTGATACTCGAACGCGCCGCGAATCATAGCCGTCCGCAACACATCCGGGTCGGCAGAGGGGTGAGCCAGGATGAAGTCCTTACCGCCCGTCTCACCGACCAGCCGGGGGTAGGTCTTGTACGTCTTCAGGTTCGCACCGACCTGCTGCCAGAGCGACTGAAAGAGCGCGGTCGAGCCGGTGAAGTGGATGCCGGCCAGATCCGGGGAGCTCAGCACCACCGAGGAGACGTTGACACCGTGGCCGGTCACCATGTTGATGACCCCTGGCGGCATTCCGGCCTCTTCGAGCAGCTCCATGGTCAGATGCGCCGCGAGCTGCTGGCTCGACGACGGCTTCCAGACCACGGTGTTGCCCATGAGCGCGGGGGCGGTGGGCAGGTTGCCGGCGATCGCGGTGAAGTTGAAGGGCGTGATCGCGTAGACGAAGCCCTCGAGCGGGCGGTAGTCGACACGGTTCCAGATGCCCCGGGAGTTCGCCGGAGGCTGGTCGGCCATGATCTGGCGCGCGAAGTGGACGTTGAAGCGCCAGAAGTCGATCAGCTCGCAGGCCCCGTCGATCTCGGCCTGGTAGCAGGTCTTGGACTGACCCAGCATCGTCGCGGCGACAATCCGTGCCCGCCATGGCCCGGCGAGCAGGTCGGCCGCCTTGAGCAGGATGGCTGCGCGGTCGTCGAAGGACAGGGCACGCCAGGCAGGCGCCGCAGCGGTGGCCGCCGCGACCGCGGCCTCGGCATCGGCCACCGTGGCCTCGCGCATGGTCCCGAGGACCAGCTTGTGGGCGTGAGGCTGGCGCACGTCGATCTTCTTGCCGGTGCCGGTGACCCGCTTGCCGCCGATTGTGTGGGGCAGCTCGATGCGACTGCCTGCCAGCTCGGCGAGAGCCACCTCCAGCCCAGCGCGCTCGGGGCTCCCCGGCGCGTAGTCAAGAACCGGCTCGTTGAGGGGGGCGGGAACTCGGGTCACAGAATCCATGCGTCGAACATCTCCTGGGTATTGGCTGGGGTCGCCGACCATCGTGCCACGCCTCACAGGATGGCGAGTATGGCGGGAAGCTCCGTGACGTCGTACCACAGCAGCTCGTCGTCCTCGTCGCTGTTGTCACCGTCCACGTGGAAGGAGGCAATCCGATTGAGCGCAATGGATTCCGTGACGGAGACTGCCGACTCGTCGATTGAGCTGCCGGGCGCGGCCGGGCCCACGACGTCCGCCGGCACGTCGGCAGCAGCCACGAGGCGGCGACTCTCGCCCGGTGTCAGCCGGGCGGCCGAGCTCCGGGTGGCATCGCTCAGCGCGGTGTACTCCCACTGGTCCCGACCTGCGCCAGGGGCCGACGCCCGCACGGCCGCAGTGACGGCGTGGGCGAGGAACGGCGCTCCCGCAAGAACGCGATCCGCGTCAAGGCTGCGTAGCCCGGAAGCGTTGAGGGGTATGTAGATCCGGGTCGAGGTCATCCGACATCCTTGAAGTCGTCGCCACTCGGAAGAGGAGCGGGGTCGCGTAGGGCCAGGGCAGAGGTGCGAAGCGAGGTCTGGATCACCGCTAGCCGCCGGGAGACGTCCATGAGGTTGCCACCAATGGCCTCGAGGTCTTCGGGGCCCGGGCCAAGCACGGTGACCTGGGTGCCATGGCGATGAACCAGTTCGACCTCCCGGACGACCTTGCGGGTCACCCGGTTGCGCCATTGCCGCTCCAGGCGGGTCGCCCACTGGGTGGGTGAGTCAGCGTCGAAGCTGACCTGCGGGGCCAGCACGAAGACCTCGTCCAGGCCTTCACCCGCGAGCAGGTCGAGGTTGGTCGAGGACCACGCGCCCCCGTCGATGAAGCGGTGCTCTCCGATCACCACGGGTTGGTACCACCCGGGAATCGCGCATGAAGCCATCACCGCGTCGGCCACTGCGGCCCGCGGCGCGCCGGGCCTCCCGAAGGGAACCCGCTCGCCGGCGTCGTAGTCGAGGGCAACGACGGTCAGACCGTCCCGGGCGACCCAGCCCTCCGGAACCACATGGGCGACCAGGGCTCCGACCGCGTCGATGGTGCCCCGACCCACCGGGAGCAGTGCGGACAGGAGGGCCGTTGGAGGCAGGAGATGCAGCTGACGAGCGTTGCGGATCAACAGCTCTCGCGAGCCGAGCCCAGCACGTGGGCGCATCGGTCGTTCGCCGCCGGTGGCGGTCTCGTAGTCGAAATGGAACCCGGCCAAGGGGCCATGTTCGAGCGTGAGCCCGCTCTGATGCTTGACCAGGTCGCCGACGCTGACACCTGCGCCCAGCAGGGCGGCCAAGACCGACCCCGCGGACGTGCCGACGTAGGCGTCGAAGTCACGCAGATCGACCCCGACCTCGTCCTGAAGGGCCTGGAGGGCACCGACCATCCAGGCGGCGCCGAGGGAGCCGCCGCCGCCGAGAACCAGTCCCCGCCGGGTTGCCTTGGTCATCTGCCCGCGCGCCGGTTCGCGCGCCTGCTCGCCGCACTAACCTCGACCAGCTCGGCCAGCGAGTCGATCAGACAATGCCCCAGCACGTCCAGGTCGGGCATGGCGCCGCGGTCCCCGTTGAGCCCGAAGTAGACACCGCCGTCGTAGGACGTCAGGCCGATCGACACCGCCTGCCCGCGCGCCAGCGGGATCACCGGGTAGGTGGAGACCATGAGGGCATCACGGACATACAGGGGCTGCTGCGGACCGGGAACATTGGTGATGACCACATTGAAGAAACGTCGGGACATCGCACTGCCCAGCCGCGCACCCAGGGAATGCAACGTCGGTGGCGCGAATCCGGCCAGCCCCGCAAGGGATTCGGCCCCTATGGCCTGGCCGCCCTCCATCTGCTGACGCATCGCAAACGCGATCTGGTGCAGTCGCATCGACGCGCTCGGCTCCCCCACGGGCAGATCCACGAAGCAGGCAGTGACCCGGTTGCCGAGCCTGGCAGTGTCGTCGCTGTCATAGACGCTGACAGGGACCATGGCACGAACCGTTGTCGCGCTCTGGACAGGCTCACCACGAGTGAGCAGCCAGGCCCGCAGGGCTCCTGAGATCGTTGCCAGCACAACGTCATTGATCGTCACGTCATCTGCATGGTTGCCCCGCACGAGGCGTTTGCGCACCGTGCGGAAGTCTGCGAGATCTGTGCCGACCATGATGTAGCGCCGCGCCGCGCCGATCTCGGCGTTGAGAGGGCTGACTGGGGCCGGGCGGGCCGCCGTTCGCGCGACCGTCGAGACGACATCGCCAACAGCCGAGAAGACCCGGCCCCCGATGGACTTCACGTCCTCGACCCCGCCACGCACGTTGTCGGCGATCCGGCTGGGACGGCGTACAGCATCCAGCAGGGCCGAGGTGACGAGCTCGATATCGCTGGGCTCACGGGCCGGACGCCATGTTTCGGTCGTTGTCCCCTCATGGTCGGGCTCGCCGTTGACGATCATGTGGGCGATGTCGAGCGCGTGTATGCCGTCCACGAGGGCCTGGTGGGACTTGGTCACGATCGCGAAGCGGCCCTCGGCAAGCCCTTCGATCAGGTAGACCTCCCACAGCGGGCGCCGGCGGTCCAGGGGCCGGGACTGGATGCGGGCGACGAACTCCTCGAGCTGGGCGTCATCGCCAGGGTTTGGCAACGCCGAACGGCGTACGTGGTAGGCCACGTCGAACTGTTCGTCGTCCACCCAGACGGGGTTGGCAAGGCGACCCGGGACCTCGCGGACGCGCTGCCGGAAACGCGGGACAAGGTCGATCCTGTTATGGATCAACGAAACCAGGCGGTCGTAGTCGAACCCCTCGTCCGGTGGCTGGAAAACCATGACCGAGCCCACATGCATGGGTGTCGTCGACTCCTCCATGTAGAGGAAGGACGCGTCAAGGGAGGTCAGCCGGTCGGACACAACCTCATCGTGTCAGACCATGCATCAGACCCGATGTCAGTGCCGCCGTACGTCAGTGCCGCCGTACATCAGTGCCGCCGTACGTCAGTGCCGGCGGTGGATCCAGCCGGCGCCGGGGAACAGCGCCTCGAGCTCGCTTGCCGTCTCGTCGAAGGTCCGGTGCACGATGCCGGCAAGACCGGCCTTCGCCGCAGCTGCAACGTTGTGCGCCATGTCGTCGATGAAGACGCATTCACCGGCGGGCAAGCCCATGCGATCGAGGGTGAGCTCGAAGATCTCGCGCTCAGGCTTGCGCATGCCGACCTCGCCGGAGATGACGACCACATCGAACATGTCCAGCCAGTCGCTGCGGTCGTAGTCGTGGCCCCAAGAGTTCGACAACAGCCCCGTGCGCACCCCTGCTGCGTGGGCACGGGTGACGAGCGAGGTCATGGAGTCCTCGTAGATTGCCAGGTCGGCGAACATGGTGCTGACCAGACCCTGTGCCTCGACCGTCGAGCCTTCGTGCGCCAGCGCCGAGGACAGCATGTGCTCGAAGTCCTCGACGGCGATTTCGCCGCGCTCGAGCTGGTGGACGGGAGACATCTCGCCCGGCAAGGGCTCGATCCAACGGCCGAGGACCGCGCCATAGTGATCGCGTTCCACGCCAGTTGCCTTGAGCCAGCTCCCGATCGCCATGTGGATCGGCATGGTGAGGACGCCGCCCCAGTCCACGATCAGTCCTCGCATCATGCGCCCTTACGTCGACGGCCGGTGTGTGGTGCGGGTACGCCGCAGATCTCACTGGCGAGCGCAACCAGAGTCTTGCGCACATCGGAGTCCGGCGCAGCCTCGGCCAGCGACTGTCCGGCCAGGATCGCGCCATCCAGGCTGGCCGGGTCGTCCGGGATGAACCTCAGGTCGTCGATCCCGGCGAAGCGGGTGAGCGCATCGCGGATGCGTGACTCCGGCCGCGGGCCGACAGCTGAGGACCGCACCCTGTTGATGACGACCGTTGGCGAAGGACTCGCGACGGTGCCCAGCTCCTGTAGCCCTCGAACGAGACGCTGCAACCCGATCGGGTCGCCGGCCCCGACGGCCAGGACCTGGTCGGCGACGGCGAGGGACGTGAGGGTGGCGGCGTTGCGCCGGGGCGCAAGCGTGTCGTAGCTGAGCTCCTCGTCGTCCTCGAGGCTGAACCCGCAGTCGATGACGGTGAAGGCCGCAAGTCGTCGCGTGAGGGTCAGCACGTGTTCAAGGGCGGCGGCGCGTAGCTCGGGCCACCTCTCCGCCTTGGGGATGCCCGTGAGGACCCGCAGACCGGGGGAGACCTCTGGCGCCAGACGTGCCAGGGCCACAAGGTCGAGGTTGCCCTGGTCTGCCGAGCGCGTAGCCGCAGCCAGACCAGGTGCCTCGTCGAGCAAGGAGAGCGACTGCGCGATGCAGCCACCGTAGGTGTCCGCGTCGACCAGCACGGTGGGCCGGCCCAGGCGCGCGAGCTCGCTGGCCAGGTTGAGGGCGACCGTGGTTCGCCCGGGAGCCCCCGCGGGGCCCCACACCGCGATGACGACGCCGAGCCGCCCATCGGCGTCCACACCGGACCGTCCATCGGGGTCCACGCCGGACCATCCATCGGGGTCCACACCGAGCCGCCCATCGGCGTCCACGCCGGACTGGTCGGGAACGCCGGTGCGCAAGCCACTGCCGTCCACGGAGTCCCGCAGGCCAGCGGGCAGGACGGTATCGCCTGCCTCCAGGCCGTGCGCGAACCAGCTCGACTCAGGCCCTGACTGCGCCGGTGGGTCGTTCAGTCCGTCCAGCGCGCCCTGGAGGACCTCGGCGCTGGCATCCGCCGAGATGATCGTGGCGACCCCCAGCTGACGCAGATGCCGTTGCGCCGCCTCGTCGCCGGGCGGATAGATCCCGACCACGGTCACCGAGCACTCCCGCAGATGGTCCAGCGCGGTGCGATCCAGGGAACGCAGGTCCGCCGAGACCATGGCGACATCAGCCAGGCCCGACCCGGCAACGGCCAGCAGATCTGCCAGGTCGGGGCACCGCCGGGCGATCTGGGCGTTCGTGCCTCGCTCCAGGGTCGTGACCAGGACGCTCTCCCAGCGATCCGAGACCGCGGTAACGACGGACCGGCTCACGCGCCCGCCTTGGTGGGTGACCCCGGCACCGGAACCAGGGTGATCCTTGCGCCCTGGTCGATGGCCGCGATCAGCGCCTCGACGCCTGCCTCCGGGACCATGATCTGGACGGTGGTCAAGCCCGAGGCTGCGCCCAGACCGCTCCCACCGGTGTCGGGCGTGCGGGCCACCGGCGCGGCCTCCAGGGTCTTGACCGGTTTGCCGTACTTCTCCGAGGCCGATGACGCGTCCCTGGCGTTGACCCAGACATCGACGATCGAGCCGGTGGCGATCTGCACCGCGGCGCCACTATCAATGGGCACGGACACCGGCTTGAGGTTGATGTCGGCCTTGGTGCCCAGCGCCGAGGTCGGGAGCAGCTCGCCGGGGCGAACGTCGCGCAGCGCGAACGTGTCCGGCGCGATGTCGTGGTCAGCGGCCACGTACCTGCTGCGGTCCGCGCCCAGCTGCACGTCGACCCGTCGAACATCACGCTGGGTCACGGGTTGGCCGGGCACCAGACTGGCCACCGCGGCATACATCGGCACCGTGTCATCGGCGGCGGCGACGACCTTGGCCCCCATGGCCATCGACAGCAGGACGAGCACCA
>Ga0097691_1002794_pt1 | contig 11240 bp, 9 predicted proteins | sample NGESurdeep072012_8_FD_72858 | JGI IMG/M metagenome (GOLD analysis project Ga0097691, IMG submission 72858) | Arctic peat soil microbial communities from Barrow, Alaska - NGEE Surface sample 210-1 deep-072012 | ecosystem: Environmental > Terrestrial > Soil > Wetlands > Peat ...
GGCGACCGTCAGGCGAAGCTCTCCCGGAAGTCGCTTCAGCGTTACTGCGAGTGTGCCTCTTGTCTCGCTAGGGAACGCATATTTGACGGCATTCGTTACGAGCTCGTTCACAATAAGCCCGAGCGGAATCGCGCGATCGACCGGCAGGGCCTCGTTCTCGATGTCGGTTTTGAGCGCGATGGAGGTGCCATTCTCTTTTTGCACTGACTCGATCAGGTCGCGACACAACGCCTCCAGATAGATCGCCGCATCGACCTCCTCAACCGAATTGGTTTCCCCCAGCATGGAATAGAGGCGCCCGAGGGCGGCGATGCGATGCGACACCCTCTCAAGCGCCGCTTTGCTCTCGGCGCTCTTCTGGTTCCGCGCTTCCAGGCTGACCATGGAAACAATAATCTGGAGACTATTTTTGATCCGGTGGCCGAGCTCTTGCAGCAGCGCCGCAATACGCTCGTGCGCAGCCGCGTGCTCGTTTTCGAGTCTCCTGCTCTCGGTCACGTCTTCGATCGCCAGCAAGGTCTGCTGTGTTTTTTTGCCATACCGATAGACCTTCCGCGCATTGAGCAGCATCACCCGCCGTCCAATTGACGGGAACACGCGGTCTACTTCAAAGGCCTCGATCGTCGCATGTTCGGGATGGATGGTTTCGATCAAGGAGCGCAACTCGGGAATGTCCCACTGTCCGTTGCCGAGCTCGTAGAGCTTCAAGCCGACCGTATCTTCTGGAGTGGCTAAGAATGTTTCGCAAAAGAAACGGTTCGCAAACCGGACCGTCAGGTCGGGATCGAGCACAAGCAAGCCTTCACGAATCGTCTCTACGAGATCCAGTGGGTCGACTTCACGCATGGCTGGCTCCCGCCATCTTCAGATGGTGGGGCTCACCCGCCGCCATGTTCGACGTCTCTACGCACCTTGGAAACCGTATCCACGCTCGTAAGAGACGCGTGGTTGCCCCAGGCGTTGCGGATGTAGTTCACTAAATCTGCGACTTCCTTGTCGTCGAGTTTCCAATCGAACGCGGGCATCGCCAACCCCGTTAGCTTGCCGGGGGTCGCCGCCATCTTGGCGCCGGCGAGCACGACATGAATCACCGTGTCGGGCGTCTTGGCCTGAACAGCAGAACTCCCCTTGAGCGGCGGAAATGCTTGTGCGAGCCCTTCGCCGTTCTCCATGTGGCAGCCAGTGCAATTATCGACATAAAGTGCCTCGCCGCGAGATAGCGCCTGCTTGTTGATATCGATTGTTGTAGTAACTTTGGCTTTCCCGACGGGGAAATCCTTCAGATACGCCGCAACGGCGTTCAAATCGGCATCGTTGAGATACTGGGTTGAGTTCTTGATAACTTCGGCCATAGGGCCGGCAGCGGCTGATTTGGCGTTCGCACCGGTCTTCAGATACTCGACGATCTCGGCTGCCGACCATCCGCCGAGGCCGTCTCTTAAACCGCTTGTTAAGCTGGGCGCATACCAGTGCTCGCCAAAATCGCCGCCTTTCAAAGTCTCGCCGGCTTTTGGAGCTCCCAACTCGTTCGTCGCCGTGTGGCACGCGCCGCAATGACCAAGACCCTCTACAAGGTAAGCGCCGCGGTTCCACTGTTCCGACTTCGTCGGATCCGCCTTTAAAGCGCCTTCATGGAAATACAGTTCGTTCCATCCTGCCATCACTTCCCGCATGTTCAACGGCCAGTGAAGCTCCGTGGGCTTGTTCGCCTGCCTTACCGGGGTAAGCGTATCGAGGAAGGCCTTGATCGCGCCCACGTCATCGCGGCTTACCTTGGTGAACCAGGGATAAGGGAAAGCCGGATAGAGGTGCTTGCCGTCGCGATCGATGCCATTATGCATGGCCTTGTAAAAGTCCTGCTCCGACCATTTGCCAATGCCGGTTGCCGGATCCGGAGTGATGTTCGTGGAATAGATAACGCCAAAGGGCGTAGGCACAGCGAGGCCGCCCGCGTACGGCTTGCCGCCCTGGTCGGTATGGCAAGACGCGCAATCGCCCGCATTGACCAGATAGCGTCCTCTCTCGATGGTCGTGTAAGTGGTGCCCTGCGCACCCGCCGGAATGGCATTCGCGAGTGATAGACCGAGCAACCCGACGAGCCCAAACGCAAATCTTGTTGTGCGCATGATGCCGTTCCTTCGCGTCAGGCCTGAACGAGCGGTCCGGGGTTCTTAAGGTACTTGGTCCTGATTGCGTCCGCCGCCCAGTAAGCGAGCGCACCGACGGTGCCCGTCGGGTTGTAACCTGGGTTTTGCGGGAAGACGGACGAGCCCATTACGAACACGTTGGACACGTCCCACGACTGCAGATAGCGGTTCACCACGCTCGTTTTGGGATCCGCCCCCATGACGGCGCCGCCGGTATTGTGCGTCGTCTCATAAGGCAAGATCGAGTAATGGCCCTCGCGATAGTTGATCTTAATCGATCGCGGCTTCATCGCCTTGGCAATCAGCGCCGCCTTGTCCGTCTCGAACTTCGACATCTTGTGTTCGTTGTCGTGGAAGTCGAAGGTCAACCGAAGCAGCGGATTGCCATACACATCGCGGTACGTGGGATCTAGATCGAGGTATGAGTCGCGATAACTCATCACGCTGCCATGGGTGGCGACCGAGACGCTTTTCAGATAATTTTCGTGCATCGACTTTTTCCAGCCGCCCCCCCATTTTGGCGTGCCTTCGGGTGCTCCGTGCTGCTGCAGGATCGGCCGCCCCCCGGTCGTCCACAGCGCAATATAGCCGCCGCCGATGAAACCAAGAGGTCCGTGATCGAAGTTGTCGCCGTTGAATTCGTCGACCGCCTGACCCAATGCGCCGGCGCCCATGAACGGGTTCATATTTTCGTCGAGGAACACGTTGACCGACGACGTTATCTGGTAGGCGTAGTTTCTGCCCGTCACGCCCTGGTTCGTCTTCGGGTCATACGGTCTGCCTATCCCGGAGAGCAGCAACAGATGAACGTTGTGCTGGGCGAAGGCACACAGGATTACGAGTTCTGCCGGCTGTTCGAATTCGCGGCCTTGCACGTCGACATACGTGACGCCTGTGGCGCGCTTGCCGGTGGAATCAAGATTGACGCGGGTTACGTCGCAGAGCGTTCGATAGGAGAAGTTGTCCTTCGGAAGCAGTGCGGGAAAAATCGTGGTCTGGGGCGAAGACTTCGAGTAGTTGCCGCAGGCGAACCATTCGCAAAAGCCGCAGTAGGTGCATTGACCCATCTGCACGCCGTACGGGTTCTTGTACGGCTGTGACGTATTCGCAGCAGCGCAAGGAAATGGTTTTAAACCGACATCCTTGGCGGCCTTGTCGAAGAGCACGGTCGCGTAGCTGCGTTTGAGCGGTGGCAGCGGATACCCGCGGGCTCGCGGTCCCTCGAATGGGTTGCCACCGGACTGGATCTTACCCTGGACATTACCAGCCTGCCCGGAAATTCCGCAGAGATACTCGAACTTGTCGTAATAGGGCTCAAGGTCATCGTAGGTGACGCCCCAGTCCTGAATCGTCATGTCGGCGGGAATAAAGTTCTTGCCGTAACGCGCTTCGGTGTGAATGAGAATCTGAAAATCGGTGGGCAGGAACCGCCAGTTCTGACCGTTCCAATGGATGCCTGCGCCGCCCACGCCGGACGCTGGATTGAACGAGCCAAGGTGGCGCATCGGCAATGCCGTCTGGTCGAGCGAATTGCGAAACGTAAGCGTTTCGCGCGCCGGGTCCTCAAATAGCCCACCCCGGACCGCGTATTTCAGTTCGTCTTGGATGTGCGTAGTAGCAAAGTCTGGGACCGTGTCGCGGAACTTGCCGCGTTCAATCGCCAAGACTTGAAGCCCGGCGTCGGTGAGTTCCTTTGCGAGAATGGATGCCGTCCAACCAAAGCCGACCAGAACAACATCGACAGGTTTGAGTTTCGTAGCCATAGCTCAACCTTTCCGCAATGCGGATCCGTTGCGGCCCATCAGTCCCACCGTGGGTAGCGTGTAGGGTTTGCCGTATTGTTCGATTTCGTTGACGTAGTTGTAGCGCGGACCTGGGAATCCGATCAGCTTCCATCCAGCAAAATCGCGGTTGCCGCCATAAATCGGATCAGCGAAAAAGCCTTCGTTGGTGTTCTGCCAGAGCATCGCGAAGAACTCCTTGGCAGGTGCACCCGCGAGCTCGATCTCCCCCTTTTCGAGGCCATGAAGAATTTTGTCCTGATCGCCTGCGCCGAGCTCGGCAAATGTTTTTTTATTGAACGTGCGCCGGCAATAATCATCAATGCCTTGAATACCGACGCGATAGAGCTGAGCGGGCGTGAGCTTGAGCTGATAACCTTGCTCCGGCGTCCCTTCCTTCCACGGACCCTGCATGTACCAGGTCTCCGCGCGGCCGAAGGAACCAGCGAGCTGCTGGTCGATGAAGAAAGTGACGCCGGCTTCCTTAGCACCCGGGCCTAGTTCGTCGGCCGGAATAAGGCGGCTTACCGCCGCGTCAATAAAAGTAATTTCCGGCGCGGTGAAATAAGAGAAGGTCCGCGAGGCGACCGCCTGCGGAGCCAATGAGTCAGCTCCAGCGGGATCCGCCCGCGGGCCGAACCAGGAAATTAATGCGATCGATCCTGCGCCGGCCGTTGTTCGAAGTATGTCTCTGCGTGTGTTTTTGCTCATGGCCGGCACATTTCGGTTCGTTACGCGGTTAAAGGCTGGCGCGCCCGCCGAGTGGCTCAGCTTAAACGGACTCTGACCCCAGGGCTGTAACGGCCGGCCGATTCGCTAGAGGTAAACTCGGAGAGCCGCAGCGGATTGCGCTCTTCTGGTAAGCGTGTTGAATAATTATCAGCGCCACCCGTTCCGCGCGTCTATAAACTGGATCAATATCATCGATCGATGCGAAGCGGGTGCTAGCGATCTGCCCTTTTCGAGCTTATCGCAACTTAGAGCGCGGACAGGCGATGACGCGAGGTGTTTCGAAAAAACCTGCGTCGATCAAACTGGCCTATGCGCTCGCCAATCAAGCTGATGGCTTACGCATCCTTGTGGACCGGCTTTGGCCACGTGGCCTACAGAAGGCCGATGCTCATATCGATCACTGGCTTCGCAATCTTGCGCCAAGCACACCGCTACGAAAATAATTTGGACATCGGTCCGATCGCTGGAAGGGGTTTCGAAAACGCTATGCGACTGAACTGAATAACGAAACATATCCAACATGTTTCTTGGATCGGTTATGAGCCATAACTATTCAGTTGAATGGCTATGTCGTTTCTCTTCCTCTTCGGTGAGCGTGGTGAGCATCAACGTCGAGTGTGCATAGGCTCCGCCAGCGCGCATCTCAGTCGCTACCCAGATCGCTTCCATCAGTTCTTCCGAGGTTGCCCCCGTTCGTAACGCTGCCTTGGTGTGACCGTTGATGCAATAGGGGCACTGCGTCACGTGGGCGACCGCAACAGCGATAATCTGCTTGATCTTCGCGGGCAGAACCCCGTCGGCAAAGACAGCTTTGCTGAATGCTTCAAACGCCGCCTGCTGACCGGGTGCTAGATCGCGCCGCTTGCGGGCGATTTCCGATGTCGAGGGTGGATAGATAGAACTCATCGTACTTTCTCCTGTTGACCATCAGCCGCCTTGTCGAGCGTATCATTCATCGCACCCTCGACCAAGAAATGAGAGCCGGGCGTGCGCGGCTGCGGCACGTTGGAGCCCCAGGCGTCCTGGCCTGAGTACTTTGGATTAATTCATCAGTCTCGCGTCTAGATCGAGCCTCAGCGGCTGACCGCGCTCAGAATTGGGATGCTGATTCCGAACTAACGGAACAGTCAAGAATTGCCATGTTGCCGACCACGATTTTCTCAGGCGTGATAATCGGCCGCGACGGTCTCATCGACCGGGGTTCGCCGTGTGTTCATCGCGTTAAACACTGGCGTGAGCACAATTGCCACCAGGAGATTGAGGATCACGGTATAGAGGGCGGTATAGCCTGGGAACGTAAAGCCGCCGATCGCGAGCGGATAGGTCGGCGTGAGGTTAACTGCCACGGCCATCGTCGTGCCCACGATTGTTCCCACGGCCCAGCCGATAAGCAGCGCCCAGTCATTGAACCAACGAGTATAGACGCCAAGCATCACCGCGGGTAGCGTCTGGATAATCCAAATACCGCCCAGCAGTTGCAGGTAAATGGCGAATTTTGTTGGAATGAAGATGATAAACACGAGTGCGCCGAGCTTGACGATCAGCGACACCCATTTCGCCATCTGTGCCTCTTCCTTGTCGGTCGGGTTTTTATTGATGAATTCGCGGTGGATATTCCGAGTGTAGAGATTCGACGCGGCGATCGACATGATGGCCGCCGGCACCAGGGCGCCGATACCGATTGCAGCGAAGGCAATGCCGATAAACCAAGACGGGAAGCTGTGGAGGAAGAGTGCCGGCACTGCGAAGTTGTTTCCGAACTGTTGGAATCCAGCCGCGTATTCGGGAAGGTTCGCGACCCCGGCGGCAATGGCGAAGAACCCGACGAGGGCGAGCAAGCCAAGCATAAAGGAATAGCCCGGAAGCATTGCGGCATTTCGGCGGATGGCGTGGCCGCTGCTTGCACTCAGAATTCCAGTAAGAGAATGAGGATAGAGGAACAGCGCGAACGCCGAGCCCAGAGCGAGCGTCGCATAGGCGCCATAGGCGCCGGTGGTATTAGGCCCGGGAATCGCCAGCAGCAGCTTTTGTACCGGCACGGCCGCGAAGATCTTGCCGAATCCGCCAAGCTCGATCGGAATGACGATCACTGCGGCGAAAGCCGTGATGTAGATCAGGATGTCCTTGACGATCGCGATCGAAGCTGGTGCGCGCAGGCCGCTCGAGTAGGTAAAGGCTGCCAGGATCACGAAGGCGATGATTAATGGCAAATCAGCGGCAATTCCCGTGCCGGAGATGCCGAGAGCCCCCACCACGACTTGGATACCGACGAGCTGGAGCGCAATGTAGGGCATGGTCGCAACGATACCGGTGATTGCCACCGCCAGCGCGAGCCACCGGTTACCAAAACGGCCGCGAACGAAATCACCTGCCGTGATGTAGCCGTGCTTGTGACAGACGTGCCAGAGCCTCGGAAATACCAAGAACAGAATCGGATAGATCACGATCGTGTACGGTACCGCGAAGAACGCGATGGCCCCCGCGCCAAAGGCGAGCGCAGGAACGGCGATGAACGTGTAGGCGGTATAAAGATCGCCGCCGACCAGGAACCAGGTGACAATCGTGCCGAAGCGCCGGCCGCCCAGGCCCCATTCGTGCAACTGATCGAGATCTCCCTTGCGCCAATTGGCGGCGGCGAAACCCAACCAAGTGATAAAGCCGAACAACAGCACGAAAATGGTGAGTGCAACCCAGTTCACGTCCTGCACGATCTTCCCCCGTCGGTTCGATTCGTTTTTTGGGCCCGATTAGAGTGATACGCCGTGGCGCTAATCGTCCGTTGCGAAATACACAATTGCCGTGAGCACAGCGGCAACGATAACCAAAAGGAGTTGGAACCAATAAAAAAATGGAATGCCCATCCAGTAAGGCTCGGCCTTGTTGTAAAACGGCGGCCAGAGAGCCAACACGAATTGGATTGCAAAGAGCAGGTACCACCAGCTCCAGCCGCTCCACTTCTTTTGCGTATCATTCATTGTGACGAACTCCCCTGATATAGTGCCAGGCGATGCGCCGAAGGGTCGACTCTCCTAGATCGCGTCAGCTGAATGAGTCTGAGCGACTCTACGGGTGTTGCGAGTTAAATATTATTTTAATGCTGCCTTTTGCACAACGGGTTTGATCGTGGGTCAGGTGACTCGCTCGACTGACTTTTCCGACGCTGGTGCACTGCACTTTGCCAATCAAGTGGTTTGATGGATGGCATGATGTGACGAGCCCGGCGGTTGGTCGAATGGAATCTGAATGTCGGCGGTTGAGAGAATAAGCGAAACACGATACCGCCTGCCACAATGTGGCCGATTAAACTAGACTATAGATCTGCGTTAATTCGGAATACGCGATGCAAAGTGATACTGCGGCTAGTCAGAGTACGCAGCAATGACGGTGGGTACGGACATGTCTCCACTCGCCAGGTGAAGGCGACGGGCATCCGCGGCCGTAGTCGGTTCATCAACAGCGCAGAATGCAACTATGATGAAAGCTCGCGAAGTTACACATCAGCACGATCCCATTGAGGCAAACCTTAGCCCGGCGGACGATCGTATTCTCCTGAACGACTGGTTGCCGCCGAAGGTCGGCGTGGTGCCCAAAATTAGGATTGGCCAACGTTGGATAAACGTGCTGTGGGCCTTGCCACTCGGTTTTGTGCTCATCGTCATCGGCGTGGCCGTAGCTCAGGCATTGCGAGAACTGACGACGGTGCAGGATTTTCTCGTGCGATATCCCGGCGTGCCAACGTCGTCGCGGGCCGTCACCGCCGGTTTTCCTGCTTGGCTGCGGGTGCAGCACTTCCTGAACCTCCTCTTCATGGCGTTTATCATCCGCGCCGGCATCCAGATTCTCGCCGACCATCCGCGCTTATACTGGAAACGCGACTGCACGCCCGGCACTGATTGGTTCCGCTTTCAAAAAGCCGTTCCAAATGGGCGGATTTGGACCGCGAAGGACGACTCGGTGACCGTGCCGGGCTGGCTGGGCATTCCCGGCATTCGGCACTCCATCGGGCTTGCTCGCTGGTGGCATTTCTCCTTTGGCCTCCTGTGGATTGTCAACGGCATCGTCGTTTACGCGTTGCTGTTCTGGACCGGTCAGTGGCAGCGGCTGGTGCCGACCACATGGGAGGTATTCCCGAACGCGGTCTCGACCGCGCTGCAGTACCTTTCGCTCACCTTCCCCGCCGATGAAAGCTTGACCCGCTACAACAGCCTGCAGCAGCTCGCTTACTTCACCACTGTTTTCGTTGCCGCGCCCGTCTCTATCCTCACGGGCTTCATGCAGGGCCCTGCGATCTCAAATCGGCTGGGCTGGTTTGGCAAAGCATTGAACCGTCAACGGGCTCGATCGCTCCACTTCCTCGCGATGTTGTGGTTCCTGTTCTTCATCCTGATCCACGTGACCTTGGTGTTCATCACCGGAGCACGGGTCAATCTGAACATGATGTTCGCCGGGGTGCACGACGGCTCTTGGAGCGGGTTTAAGATTTTCCTGCCTGCCATGGCACTGGTGGCCGTGACATGGTGGCTGGCCTCGCCGTTCACCATCCGGCATGCACGTATTGTCCAGTATATCGGCGAGTTCATGATGTGGCCGTTTAACACTTTGACGGAGTGGTGGGATCCGAATAGCCAATTGGCGGAGAAGGACATCTCACCTTATTTCTGGCCGAATGGCACCATGCCGAATTCAGCCGAGTTTGACGCGCTAGCAGCTGAGGGATTTAGGAATTTCGTTCTGCGGGTCGGCGGTTTGGTGGAAACGCCTAGGATGTTCTCCTACGCCGAATTGAAGGCCATGCCCAAGCAGGAGCAGATCACGACTCATTTTTGCATTCAGGGATGGTCGGGTGTTGCAAAGTGGGGCGGGGTCCCCATGCGTCACATCCTCGAATTGGTACGTCCCACACCTGATGCCCGCTATGCAGTCTTCTACTCACTCGCCGACGGCAGCGACGTTGGGCGTTACTATGACGTGCATAAGATATTCAATATGCGCCACGAACTCACAATCCTCGCATATGAAATGAATGGAGCTCCTGTCAGCGTATTGCACGGCGCACCATTACGGCTGCGCTGCGAAAATGAGCTTGGGTTCAAGATGGTGAAGTGGATCGCAGCGATCGAATTCGTTCATGATTTTGCAGACCTTGGCGCCGGTCAAGGCGGATACAACGAAGATCATGAATTCTACGGTTACCGGATGCCGATCTGATTGCATGCTGCACGAGGCCGGAATGGCCACGCCTGAGGATCACCTCGGAGGTCGTGTCAATTATCTGACGAGCACTCGGGTGATACTCTACACGCCGGGTTTGGTGCGATGTTCCCGACGCAGCTCGGCCGACCGCGTATTTTCATCGAACACCGAGGTGCGCTTATAGGACGACGCCGACGGGGACGGTGGCGCATTCATGAACGTTTCACGACCCGAAAATGATTAGCTCGATCGACAAGATCGATCATTTGGGCTGCCGCATGAATCGTCAAAGGGTGCTGTGTGAAGCCCGGTCTTGGAGAGATGTAACCTGCCATTTCGCGAATAACGTCTAGCTGCTGATCAGATGCATCTGCGAGCAATGCGATCATCAAGTTCTCCAGCGCGATCACGCGAATCCGAAGGTGCACCAACTCGACATTTGTCAACTCAGGGACTTCGGATTGCACTTCGTCGGAAACTAAGCCCTCTTGCGGGCGGCGCGGTCCCGCGCCGCCTTCGTTCTCCCACCTCGAAAGCGCCATTTGACGCTGTCTTGAAGGGTCTATCAAATCCGACTTTCTGTCAGGCATGAGGAGACTCGCTGAAACACGGGGCAGGGATTGCGATTACTTTTTGTTGCCTATCGGTGAGTCTTTCCAATTAAGGAGGCGAGCGTATCTTTGCAACACCAGAACTAGTCCGATGAGCATCAATTTCCGGCTGACAACGTCAAGCTCGAGCGCGCGTATGAACCCCCCGCTGGCGGATGACGGCCCTCGGATCCTGATCGGCCGCCTGGGCCGCGCGAGAATCTAATCGGCTATATCCGCGATTATAAACCGGCGGCTCACGATCGCCGCTTTGCAGAGCTTTGTTTGCAGCCTACTCGATAGTACTTATCCGGTCGTGCTGGCTGACATGGGCGGTACCGCCAACAGAGCAATCGGCATCGATTACGATTGGCTCAAGGCGCGTGCGATTAATGGAATCCGATGCCCATCACATAGTCGCGTAGCAACGACTCCTCGTTCTCGGCTTCCTCGAGAAGCACCTGGAGCGCATCTCGCGCATTGAGCACTCCCACCGGTCGGGAATCCCGATCCGTAACAGGAACGTTCTTGAACCCGCGCTCCTTCATCCTCGACCAAACTTCGTGTAGCCAATCGCCGGGCCGGCAAACGATAACATCCCGCGTCATCACCAATGAGGCGGCGGTGATGCAAGTTGCTCCCTGACAGTTGCTGATTTGTCTAACGACATCCGTCTTTGTAATGACGCCAGACAAAAAACCTGCAGAACCGCATACGACTACGAGGTCTGTCCCCGCGCGCAGAAGTTTTGCCTCTTGGATCAGCGGAGTATCATCTGCAATCGTGACGAGCTTTTT
>Ga0097691_1002796_pt1 | contig 11233 bp, 11 predicted proteins | sample NGESurdeep072012_8_FD_72858 | JGI IMG/M metagenome (GOLD analysis project Ga0097691, IMG submission 72858) | Arctic peat soil microbial communities from Barrow, Alaska - NGEE Surface sample 210-1 deep-072012 | ecosystem: Environmental > Terrestrial > Soil > Wetlands > Peat ...
TGGTCCCCGGCGCCATCCTGCGTCACGAGCTGACATGCATCACAGTGAGATCGGCGTCCCGGACGGCCGCACCCCCATTTTCCCGCCTCGACGGCGGCCAAGCGAAGTGGCCAGGAATCCTCCGTCGAAAATAGTGGTGACTGAAGCAGCGTTGGGTGAGTTATGCGGCTTGGATGGGGTCGAAGCGGACGGTGTAGCCGAGACGGTTAGCGTCGCGGGTGATGCGTCGTAGTGCTCGTTGGGGGTCGCGTTTGGCGTGGTAGTCGCCGCCGAGGTCGTGGTAGTCGGTGTTCTCGGATAGGACATGCCAGACCGCCGTCAGGATGGAGTGTTGGATGGCGACCAGGGCCTTGAGTTTGCCTATGCGTCGGGCCAGGCGCCGGTAGCGGGCGCCGAGGAAGGTGGTGTCCTGGGTGCGGTTGGCTGCCATCGCGGCGACACCGAGGGCGCCGGTGAGCCAGTGGTCGCCGTGTCGAGTGTGTGCGGGTTTGTGTCGTTCACCGGACTGGTTGAGTCCGGGGGCGACCCCGGCCCAGGAGGCGAGGTGCCCGGGGGTGGGGAAGCGACTCATGTCGGCTCCGGTTTCGGCGATGATTACTTCGGCGACGTCTCGTCCGACACCTGGGATGGTGTCGAGGCGGGCGAGGGTCTCACGAAAGGGTTCCAGGGCCGCCTCGATGCGGGTGGAGAGCTTGGCGATGTCCGCCTCCAGGGCGTCGAGGCGGTCCAGGTGCATCCGGCACAGGAACGCGTGGTGCTGCCCGAAGCGGCCGACCAGTGCCTGGGTCAGTGGGGTGATCTTGGTGCGCATCCGGCCCTTGGCCATCTGGGCCAGGACCTGAGGGTCGCGTTCCCCGGCGATCAGCGCCTCGAGCATCGCCCGGCCGGACACGCCCAGGATGTCGGTGGCAACGGAGGAGATCTTTATCCCGGCGTCTTCCAGCTCCTTCTCGAGTCTGGCGGCTTCGCGGGTGTGCTCCCGGGACAACGTGGTCCGGTAGCGTGTCAGGTCCCGCAGCTGGCGGATCGGTACTGGGGGCACGAACGACGCCTTCAGCAGCCCACACTCGCCCAGCTGCGCCAGCCACATCGAATCGGTGACATCTGATTTGCGGCCAGGTAGTCCCTTGGCGTGGGCAGGGTTGACCAAGATGACGTTCAGGTCGTCTTCGAGCACATAGAACGGTGGGCGCCAGTAGTCACCGGTCGCCTCGATCGCGATCAGCGTGACCCTTTGTTCGATCAGCCAGTCCCGCAGCTGCAGTAGCGCGTTGGTGGTCGTGGCGAACGTGCGAACCTCGGTGTGGCGCTGGTTGGCCCGGGCTCCCGGGCTTCGCACGCACGCCTTCACGTCCTTCTTGGAGACATCCAGTCCTGCGCATCGGTCATGTAGAAGATCCACGACCGGCTCCCTTCTCTCTTGGATATGGACAGAGAGGGCCCGCCCGGGAGAGAGCCGTCAAGGATAGACAGAAAGAGTCTGCGTCACGTGCTCTACGGCAACAATCCACGGTCCCTGACACGACGGCTCCAGGCCAAACTAGCTCACGAGCGGACCGCATCAAGGAGGAAACGGCATGCACTCGGGCGAGCCCGACCCCATTTTCCTCGCCCCACGGCGGCCCCGGAAGGGGCCTGGAAAACTAGCTCGAAAATGGGCGGTGAGCGGGCAGGCGAAGCATCCCGGCGGAGCGCAGCGGAGCCGGGATGGGTTGTAGCGGTGAGGCTGAGTGCTTAGGTGGTTCAGGCGGCGGGTTCGACGATGACTTTGTAGCCGAGGGCTTCGAGCTGACGGATGTGGTTGCGCTTCTTACGTTCTGGGTTGATGCGTGAGTCGTAAAAGCCGGGGCCCAGGTCGTAGTAACGGGTTTCGGGATCAGAGAGTAGGGACCAGACGATGAGCAGGATGGATCGGCCGACCGCGACGATGGCTTTCTTCTTGCCGCGCCGGCGGGCGATGCGCCGGTAACGCTCACCCAGGAACGTGTTGGTCCTGGATGCTGCGACCGCTGCTTCGCCCAGAACCCGGGCCAGGTAGCGGTCGCCGTGACCGGTGGAGCCGGTGCCTTTCTTACGGCCCGCGGACTCCTTGACGCCGGGGGCGAACCGGGCCCAGGACGAAAGGTGGGCCGGGGTCGGGAAACGGGTCATGTCCAGGCCGACCTCGGCGATGATCACCGCGGCCGTGACGGCACCGACCCCGGGGATCTCATCCAGGCGGGCCACCGTGTCCGCGAAAGGGGCAAGCCGGGCCTCGATCTTGGTGTCCAGGTCGGCGATGTCCACGCTAAGCGCGTCGATGCGGGCGAGCATCTTGGTCAGCAGGTAGCCGTGGTGGTCGGTGAACTGGCCGACGAAAGCCTCCTCCAATTGGGGGATCTTGCCCCGCATGCGGGATCTGGCCAGCTGTGCCAGGGCTTGGGGGCTGCGTTCACCGGCGATCAGGGCGGCCATCATGTCCCGCCCGGACATTCCGAAGATGTCACTGGCCACGACTGACAGCTTCAGCTGCGCGTCCTCGAGTAGCTTCTCGACCCGGTTCTTCTCCGCGCCCTGGTCAGAGACCAAGCTCATCCGGTACCTGGTCAGGTCACGAAGCCGGCGGATCGGGATTGGTGGCACGAAGCTGGGGCGTAGCATCTGGCGTTCGGCGACCTTACACAGCCAGACAGCGTCTAACCGATCCGTTTTGGGCCGACCCGGTAGGTGTTTGACGTCCTTGGCGTTGACCAGCCACGTCTCGAACCCATGGGCCTCCAACAGGTAAAACGGCGGCTTCCAGTACGAAGAAGTTGCTTCCATCACGACCCGGGTCACGCCCAGATCTGTCAACCGGTCGACCATCACCTGAAGTGAACGGGTCATCGTGGAGTACGTCGTGACCTCCTGCACCCGCCGGCGGCCACCGCCGGGATCAGGTACCCGCACACAGCACACCAGCTCGGCTTTGCCGATATCCAGGGCCGCGACCCGCTCGATGATCTCCTGCTCGTCCCGTGTCTGCTCCAACATCGCTTCCTCCCTACGGTTGTTATCCAGGAACCGGAGGTGGTTGCCCGCAGGAGCTGCTGGGACAGTAACGAATCTAGCTCGCGTGCTCGAAGCAACAATGAAGGGCCCAAAGCGCAGCTCCCAGTGCCCGACTAATGGACGGCCTCTCACGGACCAAGGTGTAACGGCATCGGCGGGCAACCACGATCCCATTTTCAGCCCGGAACGGGCGCCTTGGAAGAGCATCAGAGACTAATGGTCAAGTGCTCACGCCAAGACGCGGCGGGCACGACATCCCATCAGCGGTTCGCCTTCCTGACCACCGATGGAGGCACGATCTGGCCCTAGGACTCAAGGTCCAGGTGAGGAAGAGTGCTCATCCATCGGCGGCTACCAGGCACCGAGCCTGTCACGATGTCGGCCCGGTAACCCCCATTAGGTGAGCCTGTGTGGAAACACTGCAACGAGGTCGGAACCGAAGGGCAAGTTGGACACCATGGCGACGCAACCAGCGGCGATGCTTGCCGCTGACGGCGTGGTGAACGGACCGGAGGACGACCCCCTGGACTGGCACGCCATTAGTTGGCGGGCCGCCGAGGAGGACGTACGGCGTTTGAGGCAGCGGATCTTCACGGCGTCGCGGGTGGGGCTTCGGCCCTACCGGGCAGCCTTTGGGGCTTGCTTGAGCCGGATGCGCGGAAACGTGCACGTCCGGTTCTGAGGGGGGCCGGGCGCAGCAATGCGCCCGGCCTACCCGGCGAACTCGTCGGGCCATACAAGAACGGCGGCAAGGAATGGCACCCGGCCGGAGACCCCGAACAGGTCAAGGTCCACGACTTCATCGACCCCACCCTGGGCAAAGCCAACCCGTACGGCGTGTACGACCTGGGCGCGGACACCGGCTGGGTGAGTGTGGGCACCGACCACGACACCGCCGCGTTCGCTGTGGCCACGATCCGCCGCTGGTGGCAGTCCGCCGCCAACTCCTACCCGAACGCGTCCCGGCTGCTGATCACCGCCGACGGCGGCGGATCCAACGGCTCCCGCACGCGGCTATGGAAAACTGAACTCGCCGCATTCGCCGCGGACACCGGCCTGACCATCACCGTGTGCCACCTGCCGCCCGGCACGTCGAAGTGGAACAAGATCGAGCACCGGCTGTTCTCCCACATCTCAATGAACTGGCGCGGCCGCCCCCTGACCAGCCACGACGTCATCGTGCAGTCCATCGCCGCGACCACCACACGCACCGGCCTCACCGTCCACGCCGAACTCGACACCGACACCTACCCAGTCGGCGTCAAGATCCCCGACGCTCAGATGAAGACACTGCACGACACCGGCGCACTGCACCGCCACGACTGGCACCCAGACTGGAACTACAGCCTCAACCCGCCCCGAAACTGAGCGTGTTGATCATCGGCAAGCCCTAAGCTCTGCTGGCGATCATCGCGTTGGTGGTGTTCTTGCCTCCGGAGCTGAGGTCGTGGGCCAAAGGCAACCTGTTGCTTGGCCCCTCGTTCCCATCGACCCGGACCGGCCAGGGCACGTTCAACCCTGCCGTCCACGGCTACAACCCGATCGCCCTGATGGGCCACCCGGGCACGTTCCAGCTGCTCGCGTGCGCCGCCAGCGCCGTGGTCTGGCATGTCGCAGGAGTGTGGCAGCGTGCGTCCTGGTCGCCGATCTGGCGGGGAGCCCTCCGGCAGGCCTGGAAGTCTTCCCCCTCGGTCGTCCTGCTGGCCTCGGTGGCCGGCGTCCTGGTCGACAGTGGCATGGTCCGCACGGTCGCGCGAGGCGCTGCCGCGGCGACAGGTCACGCCTACCCCGCCATGGCGCCGGTTGTGGGCGCTCTGGGTTCTTTCATCACCGGGTCCACGACGAGCTCCAACGCCCTGTTCTCGGCCTTGCAGCGAGACGTAGCGCTGCTGATCGGCGATCGCCCGGCCGACCTGCTGGCGGGGCAGTTGGCGGGCGGCAATATCGGCAACTCGCTGGCCCCGTCGTGATTGTGCTCGGTCTCAGCGCCGTCGGCGCGGCCCGCTCGGCCGGTGGCGTGTTGCGGATGACGCTGCTGCCGGCAGCCGTCCTGATGGCCTCGGGGCGGTGCTCACTACGTGGACTCTGGTCGCGTTGCACCACTGAGTGGGGCCCCTGTGGGCGCCCTGACATAGGCTCAGAGGCGTGACCCAGCCGGAGCCGTCGTTGTCCTCGCGCGGGGTGTTCATCGCCCTCGAGGGAGGTGACGGAGCGGGCAAGTCGACCCAGGCTCGGCTGTTGTGTACGTGGCTAGAGGAACTCGGTCGGACGGTGGTGGTGACGCGTGAGCCGGGCGGCACCGCTTTTGGCCGCACCGTTCGTGAGCTCGTGCTGCACGGTGATCACGTGGCTCCCCGGGCGGAGGCCTTGCTCTTCGCCGCAGACCGGGCCCACCACGTCGAGACCCTGATCGTGCCCGCGCTGGGGCGCGGTGAGATTGTCATCACCGATCGCTACATGGACTCCTCCATCGCCTACCAGGGTGCCGGGCGTGACCTCGGGGTCGATGAGGTGCGCGAGCTCAACCTGTGGGCTACCGATGGCCTGGTGCCCACGCTCACTGTGCTGGTCGACCTGCCGACCGACGTCGGACTGGCCCGGCGCCGCGGGGTTCACGACCGCCTCGAATCCGAGTCCGCGCGATTCCATGGCGCGGTCCGCGACCTCTTCCTGGCCCTTGCCCACGCCGATCCAGATCGTTACCTAGTCGTCGATGGCGAACTGCCCCCTTGGCGCATACACGAGCTAGTCAGAGCAAGGGTCGCCCTGCTTCCAGGGGGTCTCGGGGTGGCCCGGTGAGCGTTTGGGACGACGTCATAGGCCAGGAGTCAGCTGTCGCCACGCTGCATCGAGCGGTCACCGAACCGGGCGCCATGACCCATGCCTGGCTGCTCACCGGCCCCCCGGGATCAGGCAGATCCGTTGCAGCCAAAGCGTTCGCGGCTGCTTTGCAGTGCCCCGACGGTGGCTGTGGCACCTGCCGGGAGTGCCGCACCGCGCTGGAAGGCACGCACGCCGACGTCGATGTCATCGCCACGGAGGGTCTCACCCTGACAGTGGCGCTGGCACGTGACCTGGTCCAGCTGGCCGCACGGCGTCCCTCTGTCGGGCGCTGGCGGGTGATCGTCATCGAGGATGCCGACCGGTTGCACGAGCGAGCAGCCGACGCGTTGCTCAAGGCGCTGGAGGAGCCGGTTCCCGGAACTGTGTGGATCCTGTGTGCTCCCTCGCTCGAGGATGTCATCATCACGATCCGCTCGCGCTCGCGGCACGTTCGGTTCCGCACTCCCCCGGTGGAGGCGGTCGCCGCGCTGCTTGTACGCCGCGACGGCATCGACCCCACCATGGCGATGTTTGCCGCTCGCGCGGCCCAGTGCCACGTGGGGCTCGCGCGCAGGCTGGCCCGGAACGAGGGCGCCCGGATCAGACGGCACGACGTCATTGCGCTGGCGGCGAAGATCCGCAGTGTCGGCGACGCGGTCGGCGCCGCAGCTGACCTCGATTCCATCGCGAGGGAGGAGTCGGTCGCGGCCTCGACCGAACGCGATGTCGGCGAGAGGGCCCGGCTGATGGAGACCCTGGGTGCCGACCCCGCCGCACGTGTCCAGCCGCCGCACGTGCGCGCACAGGTCTCAGCGCTGGAGAGAGAGCAGAAGACCCGGGCCACCCGGTTCACCCGAGACGTCATCGACCGCTCGCTGATGGATCTCTTCTCGATCTACCGTGACGCGCTGGTGATGCATACCGGCGCCTCGATCGGGCTGGTCAACCAGGACATGACCGAGCAGGTCCGGCAGCTGGCACGCGTCCTGTCACCAGAGCAGCTGCTCGGTTGCATGGATGCCATCGGCACCGCCCGCGAGCGGATCGACGCCAACGTCCACTCGCTGCTGGCGCTCGAGGCGATGGCGATCTCTCTGCAGCACCCTTGACGCCAACCTCCTGAAAAGCTGACCCAGGGTTCCGGGGTAACGTCGGACGCCAGAACGACGACGGGAGCACGTGCGTGACATCCTTGGGGGACACCCCCTTCATCGGCTTGCCGCGCGGGCGACGCCTGGTCCTGTCGGTGGCCGGCGTCCTTGCAGCGGCACTGACCATGTCTGGATGCGCATTCATCCCCGACGGGTCGACGCAGGCCAAGACACCCAACCCAGCCCAGAGGAGCGCGGCCCAGGTGCCTCCCTCGGGTCAGGTGACGCTCGCGAGGTTCTACAAGCAGGACCTGGCATGGTCAGACTGCGGCAACAATCAGTGCGCCAGGCTGGTCGTGCCGATCGACTACGCCTACCCTGAAAGTGGCACTCTGCGGCTGTCCGTGATTAAGGTCGCGTCGACGAACCCATCGAAGCGGGTCGGCGCTCTGGTGGTCAATCCCGGTGGCCCCGGTGGGTCGGGGGTGTTGTATGCCGCCGGAGCCAGCTTCACCGACCCGGTGCGCGCGGCATATGACGTCGTGGGTTTTGACCCGCGGGGCGTCGGGACCTCAGCGCCGGTCAAGTGCTTGAGCGACCGTGAGCTCGACACGTTCCTCGGCGGCGACCCGACGCCGGACAACAGGACGGAGGAACAGAAGCTTGTGGACTCAGCCAAGGCCTTTGCCGACAAGTGCAAGGCCAACGGTGGCGCGCTGCTCGGCCACGTCTCCACGATCGAAGCGGCCAAGGACATGGACGTCCTTCGTGCGGCATTGGGGGAGGCGAAGCTGAACTACCTCGGCAAGTCCTACGGCACCTTCCTCGGCGCGACCTATGCCGACCTATTCCCCACAAAGGTCGGGAAGTTCGTCCTTGACGGCGTCATAGATCCGAACCTCACCTCCAGTCAGGTCAACGAGGGTCAGGCTGTCGGCTTCGAGACGGCGACCAGGGCCTACGTCAAGGACTGTATCGACAAGGGAAACTGTCCTCTGGGTGACTCCGTCGACTCTGGGATGGCCAAGCTACGCGGCTTTCTAAAGCAGATGGATGCAAAGCCGCTGCCCCTGGACGACCCCTATGTCAAGACGCTCACGGAAGGGTGGGCCTCGCTCGGAGTCGCGGGCCCGATGTATGACCCACAGCACTGGCCCGACCTTACGGACGCGCTGCGCCAGGCTTTCGCGGGTCAGGGCGGTCCTTTGATGAAACTTGCGGACGACTATGCCGAACGTACGAGCACCGGCGCGTACGTCGGAAACCTGATGCAGGTGATCTACGCCGTGAACTGCCTGGACCGATCCGACGTCAAGGCCCCGACCCACTACGAGTCTGAAGCGCGCTCGCTGACGGCGTCAGCGCCGACGTGGGGTCCGTTCCTGGCCTGGAGCACGGTGCCATGTGGTTACTGGCCGGTGCCGGCCAACAACGCTCCCAAGAAGATCACGGCAGCCGGCAGCGGGCCGATCGTGGTCGTGGGGACAACGCGGGACCCGGCCACACCGTACAAATGGGCGCAGGGCCTTGCCGCTGAGCTCCAGAACGGGCATCTCATCACCTACAACGGCGACGGGCACACGGCATACATGCGGCACAACTCATGTGTCGACGGCACGGTCGATGCATACCTTGTGAAGGGCGTTGTGCCGCCGCCAGGGCTAAGGTGTTGACCGGTTGCTCGACGTCCGAGTGACCTCGGGGGACGATGACACCTATCGGTTCGGACTTCCGCCCGATCATCCGTATACTCGTGCATCGTGTCCCATGGGCACCTGCCGCCTTAGCTCAGTCGGCTAGAGCGATTCACTCGTAATGAATAGGTCATCGGTTCGATTCCGATAGGCGGCTCCACCTCATCACCGCAGCAACGGGGGTTTACGTCCTCGATCACGGGGCCCGATCCGACCCAGGATCGGGCCCTTTGGGCATACATCGGGACTCCAAAGAGTGGACTCCAGGGAGGCATTGCGGGCTTGCGCTTTGGTTGGATGTTGATGTCGCTGACGAACATGCTGATTGCGGCCCGATCCGACCCAGGATCGGGCAGGGTGGGCATACAAATGGACTCCAGTGAAGCGATCGTGGGGATGCCCATGCTGTTTGGCTGGAGGTTGACATCGCTGACAGACACGCTGATTGCCCTTCGCGTCCATTAGGCGGGCTGATCCCGCCGACGTATTGATTAGCCCTCAGGCGGTACACCATGCGCTGACTCTGTCTGAGCCGCAGACAGCGGACACAGTTCTGTGAGCAGTCGCGATGGACAGTCGGCTTGACCATGATGCCGGCGAGCTGGCCGGGGTTTCGCATCACACCGTCGCCCGGTATGTCCAGGCCCGCGGCTGTCTTCTTCGAGCACCTGTTGATCAGGGAGCCGGCGGACCTGGGCGGGTTGGCTGGCGCGCAGGTCACCGACTTCATCCTGGCGGAGAGCCGACGACGATCGGCTGGTTTCACCAAGTCCATCGCCACCCGGCTGCGCTGTCTGTTGCGGTATCTGCATGTGGAAGGCCTGATCCCGAATGCGCTGGTGGCGGCCGTGCCGTCGGTAGCGAGGTGGCAGCTGACCGTCTTGCCGCAGGCGATCAGCGCCGCCGACGTCATTCGGCTGCTGAAGAGTTGCGATCGCCGCAGGGTGATCGGACGCCGGGACTTCGCGATCCTGAACGTGTTGGTACGTCTTGGGTTGCGCGCCGGGGAAGTCGCCGCGTTGCGGCTGGACGACATCGACTGGCGTCTGGGTGGAGTCACGGTCCAGGCAAGGGCAACCGCGAGGATCAGCTGCCGCTCCCGCACGACGTGGGAGACGCGATCGTCGGGTGGCTGCAGCGGGGTCGACCACCGGGCGCCGGTCAGGCGGTCTTCACCCGTGTCCTGGCGCCGCACCGCGCGCTGTCCGCCCGGGGTGTCTCGGGAGTCGTGCGTGAGGCCTGTCGGCGGGCAGGTCTTCCGCCGGTGGGTTCCCACCGGCTTCGACACACGGTCGCGACAGAGACCTTGCGGGCCGGGGGAAGCCTGGCCGAGGTCGGGCAGCTCCTGCGTCAAAACAGCGCAGCCGTCTCGTCCATTTACGCCAAGGTCGACCGGCTTGCGCTGTCCGCGGTGGTTCAGCCCTGGCCCGGTGGTGCGGCATGAACGGCCTTCGTCAGTCCTTGGATGACTACCTCACCGTCCGGCGGAGCCTTGGTTACAAGCTCGAGGACGCCGCCCGGGTACTCCGCAGCTTCGTGGCCTTCGCCGACCAGGCGGGCGCGGGCAGCATCACCTCTGAGCTGGCTGTGCGCTGGGCAACGCAGCCGGTGAACAGGAGCTCGATCTGGTTGGTCCACCGGCTGAGCATCGTGCGTGGCTTCGCCAGCTATCTGCAGACGATCGATGCCGCCACCGAGATCCCACCCGCCGAGCTGCTGTCGGCTGCTGGCTACCGGCCAGCCCCGCCCTACCTGTACTCAGAGGCCGACATTGCGGCGCTGATGGCCGCGGCCCGCCAGCTGCCATCGCCGCTGCGGGCGGTCACGTTCGAGACGCTGATCGGGCTGCTGGCGGTGACCGGCATTCGCATTGGTGAAGCCATGCGCCTTGACCGTGACGATGTCGACTGCACCGCTGGCCTGCTCAGGGTGCGGAGCTCCAAGTTCGGCCGCTCGCGAGAGGTGCTGTGTCACGACAGCACCATCGAAGCGCTCCGGGCCTACAGTGGTCAGCGAGATCAGCTGTGTCCTCATCCCATTAGGTCAGCGAGTTTCTTCGTGAACAGCCGCGGTGGCCGGCTTATCCACAGCAGGGTCTATCCCACCTTCCACGCTCTCGTGGATCAGGTTGGGTTGCAGCAGGAGTCAACCTCACGCCGACCACGGATTCATGATCTTCGGCACGCTTTCGCAGTCCGAACGTTGCTTCGCTGGTATCGCGACGGCGGCGACGTGCAGGCCCGGCTGCCGCTGCTGTCGACTTACCTCGGTCACATCAATCCGGCCTCCACCTACTGGTACCTGTCCGCGGTTCCGGAGCTGATGGCACTCGCTGCCCAGCGACTGGAACTCGCTGCCGGAGCAATCCGATGAGTGCACTCGCCCCCACCCTTGAGGCGTTCTTCACCGAGCGACTGATGAGCCAGAAGCGCGCCAGCCGGCACACCATCGCTGCCTACCGCGACGCCTTCCGGCTGCTCCTGGCGTTCACCCAGCAGCGCAGCGGCAAAGCCCCGTCCCACTTGGACTTCGACGATCTCGACGCGCCGCTGATCGGCGCGTTCCTGGACGATCTCGAGCAGGCCCGAGGCAACA
>Ga0097691_1002797_pt1 | contig 11226 bp, 7 predicted proteins | sample NGESurdeep072012_8_FD_72858 | JGI IMG/M metagenome (GOLD analysis project Ga0097691, IMG submission 72858) | Arctic peat soil microbial communities from Barrow, Alaska - NGEE Surface sample 210-1 deep-072012 | ecosystem: Environmental > Terrestrial > Soil > Wetlands > Peat ...
AGTCGTTGTTCGTCAATCGAGTTTGATGACTCGTGCTCGATGACTTGCCCGTACCCGGCGCGGGATTCGAAAACGGCGAGTCAGGCCGCCCTAGTTCGCCACCGTCTCCACGCTTCCCATGCGTTCGCCGCGAGCAGTCCCGCCAGCAGAAAGTACGCCGCCCCGATCAGCTCGAACACAGCGTAGCTCACGACTGCCGTGATCACACCATTGACGACTTGATCACGCTGTTTGGGCGGTGACGTCGGCGGATCGGTCACCATGAAGAACGCGAAGAACAGCGCAGCGTGCAGATCGGGCGTGCGATACAACTCGGCGACCTTCGCCGGCTCGCCGACGAACGCCGTGATCGTCACCAGCAGGTAGTACGCGCCGAGGAACGACAGCACGAGCGGGATCTTGTTCACGCGGTCGGTGATGAAGATTCCCGTGGCGAACAGGAGCACCAGCGCCAGCGGCGTGATCTCGGGAAGCGCGCCCCACCAGCTCTGGCCGGTGTTGAACCAGTAGAACGTCGCGACGAGCGCGAGGGCGGCGGGGTTGAACACGTTCGCCCTGCCGACGCGGATCAGGTACTTGCTGAGCACGGCGATCGCGCTGGTGATCGCCGCGACGTACCACGGCTCCATCGGGCTCAGCACCATCGCGACGATCAGGCCCGTGAGGATCGCGCCGTCGGGAACGATCCACTCGCCCTCGCGATATCGCAGGATCGGCGCGTCCACGATCACGGCGCCGAGCACGCCGCCGAGCACGACGGGCGCGACGAGCGCGAAGCCGGAACCGAATGCGGCGGTGATCGCGAGGATCGCGAGCAGCAGGATCAGCATGCCCTTCGGTGCCCGGAAGAAACGCTTCAGGGTGACGCGCAGGGGGCGCGGCGCGGCGATCGTCGGGTCCGTCACAGGTGGCTGCCCGTCTCGAGACGTTCGAGCGAGGGCGTCACCATCAGGCCGCGCACGCCCTGGCGCTCGAGAAACCGAAGTCCGTCCGCGGGTCCGAGCGCGAAGGCCGCCGTCGCGAGCGCGTCGGCAACCATCGCGGACGGCGCGACGACCGTCACGCTCGCGAGTGCCGCGGCGGACTCTCCGGTGCGCGCATCCATGATGTGGTGAACACGTTCGTCGGTTGCGCTCTTCCGCTCGTAGTCGCCGGAGGTGCAGACCGCGGTGTTCGAAACGTGCAGCGTCTCGATCAATGAATTCTCGCGGGGATGGCGAATGCCCACCGACCAGGGCTCTCCGTCGACGTTGTGCCCGCCGAGGTAGAGGTCGCCCCCGGCGTCCACGGCGAAGTTCTCGAAGGGCGCGAGTTCGCGGGCGGCGACATCGACGGCGAGACCCTTCGCGACCGCGCCGAGATCGAGCACGAGCGGCTTGAGCAGCGTCACGGTCTGCGCCTCGGCGTCGAGAAGCACGTCGCGCCAGGAGACGCCGTCGAGGAAACTCGATGCGATGCCCGACGACACCACCTGGCCCGTCTGGTAGTTGCGATCGAATCCACGCGCTTCCATCCGCTGGCCGACCGTCGGATCGAACGCGCCGGCGCTCTCCTCCGCCACCGAGAGCGCGAAACGTATCGCCTCGTACAGCATGGGACTCACGAGCACCGGCGCGCCGACCCGAACGGTCAGCTGTCGCAGTTCGCTTTCGGAATCGAAGCGGCTGCAACACTTCTCGATGCTGTGAAACCAGGCGGCCGCGCGCGCGACGCATTCCGCACGCTCAGCACGCCGCGTGTCATCTTCTCCGTGGCCGACGACCTGAATCGTGACGACCGTCCCCATCGGTGCGATGGTGTGGACGTAGACGTCGCTCACTTCGCCTGTTTGAGCGCTTCCACGATCGCGTAGTAGAACGCGTTGCTGCTCTGCGTGGCGCCCGACACGTAATCGACCTCCGCGGTCTGGCGCTGGATCACTTGCGGTGGGAGCATGGAGATCCAGGAGCAGGAGTATCGGGTGAGGCACTGCGAGATGTACGCGCCGGTGATCTTTCCGTTCTTGATTTCCACGGATGCCTGGATGTCGCCGTGGCGCGAGGTGCCCCAGCCGTAGAAGGTGCCGTCCTTGAGCTGGTTGCTCTCTTCCTTCTTTGCGGCTGCCGCCGCCGCCGAATCGACGGCCGGAGCGGCGGGGGCCGGGGCAGACGGCGGAGCGTCGGCGGCGGCAGCGGGTGCCGGCGTCGTCGAGGGCGCGGCGGGCGAGGCGGGGACGGGTTTCACGGTCGCCGCAGTCTTGCTCGCGGCAGCACTGTTCGCGTGCGCTCCGGCCGCTGTGGACGATGACGGCCGCATGACAGGGAGGCTCGAGCCGGAATGTGCGGCTGCCTCGTCCCGCGCGTCGGTGATGTGCGCGTTCATCACCGGCGGCGCTGCCACGGCCGCACGCCGCTGCACCGACTCTCCGGCGAAACGATCCGCCGCCTCGCGCGTGCGGAAATAGCCCGCGGAGTAGACGGTGAATACGGCCGCCGAGCCGAGGGTCACGAGATTGTTCCGGAGCCACTGCTTCGCGGGCTTCGCGCCTAACGATGGTTCGTCCATTGCCTTAAACTACGTTCGAGTCGCCTGGATGTTGGTGTCCTTCGTAAAGGAGAGCCCTTTCGTGCGCGCATTCATTGCCCGACTTGCCATTCTTGCCGGACTGGCCGCCGTATCCGGTGCAGCGGTGACGGCCCAGTCTCCCGATCTCTTCTCCGCGATGCGTTGGCGCCAGATCGGCCCGACGCGAGCGGGCCGTGCGCGCGCGCTGGCCGGCGTGCCGAGCCAGCCGAACGTGTTCTACATCGGGTTCGACAACGGCGGCGTGTGGCGCTCGACCGACTACGGCTCGAATTGGGAGCCGCTGTTCGATCACGAGCCGACCGGCTCGATAGGTGCGATCGCGGTGGCACCGTCGAACCCGAGCATCATCTACGTCGGCACGGGCGCGGGCATCATCCGGCCCGATCTCGCGGTTGGCGACGGCGTGTACAAGTCCACGGATGGCGGCAAGAGCTGGCGGCATCTCGGACTGCGCGAGAGCCAGATGATCGCGATGATCGAGGTCGATCCGAAGGACCCGAACAGGATATTCGTCGCGGCGCTCGGTCATCCGTACGGGCCGAACGCCGAGCGTGGAATTTTCCGTTCGACCGATGGCGGTGAGACGTTCCAGAAAGTGCTGTACAAGGACGAGTACACCAGTGGCAACGACGTTCGATTGGACCCGAGCGATCCGAACACGGTTTACGCGACGCTCTGGCAGCAGCAGCAGAGCTTCCTCGAGGGGCGCGAGTTCGGCACGTCGGGCGAGACGAGCGGGATCTTCAAGTCCTCGGACGGCGGAACGACGTGGAAGAAACTGACCGACGGCCTGCCGGTGGTCTCGCAGGCCAACCTTGCCATAGCACCGAGCGACCCGAAAGTGATCTATGCGACGGTCGCCGCGGCCGCGGCGCCGGGCGGCGGGGGTGGTGGACGGGGCGGGGCGGGCGGACCCGGTGTCGGCTTCTACAAGTCGGTCGACGGCGGCGAGCACTGGCATCTCGCGACGTACGACGCGGGCGCGGCACCGAACGCGCCGGCGCGCCCGCAGGACGGCCGCCCGATGATTCGCATCGGCGGCGGTGACCTGCCGACCATCGTGGTGGATCCGAACAGCTCGAACGTCGTGTACAGCGCGTCGACCGTGTTCTGGCGTACGGAAGACGCCGGCCTCACCTGGTCGGCGGTGCGCGGCGCGCCCGGCGGTGACGACTACCAGAAGGCGTGGGTCAATCCGAACAACTCCAATATCATCCTGGTCGTCAGTGACCAGGGCGGCGTGGTATCCGCGAATCGCGGCGCGAGCTGGAGCAACTGGTACAACCAGCCGACGGCCGCGATGTACCACGTGAGCACCGACTTCTCGTTCCCGTATCGCGTCTGCAGCGGACAGCAGGACTCCGGCTCGGCGTGCGTGGACAGCCGGTCCAACGACGGTGAGATCACGTTCCATGACTGGCACCCGGTGAACATTCAGGAGTACGGCGAAGCCGCGCCCGATCCGAAGAACGCCGACCGCGTGTACGGCAGCGCGCGATCGGGCGTCTCGCTCTATGATCGCATCACGGGACAAACGACGAACGTCGGGCCGGACCTCACGGGGTTCGCGCGAAATGTCAGGACCATGCCGATCGAGTGGTCGCCGACGGATTGGAAGACGCTCTTCTACGCCAACAACGCCGTCTTCAAGACGATCGATGGCGGCAAGAACTGGACACGCATCAGCGGCGACCTCGCGCGGCAGACGTGGGACGTGCCGGCGAGCACGGGCAAGTACGCGAGCACCGTGACGCCGACTCCGCTGGGCTCGATCACGGCGCTTTCGCCGTCGCCCCGGGACATCAAGGTGCTCTGGGCCGGCACCGACGACGGCGTGATCCAGGTGACGATGGACGGCGGCGCCAGGTGGACCAACGTCACGCCGCCGGGGACGAAGCCGTGGACCCGCATCTTCAATCTCGACGCGGGCCACTTCGATTCGCAGACCGCGTACGCCGCCGCGAATTCGCTGCGCCTCGACGATCCGAATCCGCACTTCTGGCGCACGCACGACGGCGGCAAGACGTGGACGGAGATCAACAACGGCATCACGCCCGGCGCGGCCGTCAACTCGATCCGCGAAGATCCGCGCAAGAAGGGACTGCTCTACGGCGCGAGCGACACGCAGGTGTGGGTCTCGTTCGACGACGGCGACCACTGGCAGTCGCTCCGGCTGAACATGCCGGCGATCTCGGTGCGCGACATCGCGATCAAGGACGACAGCACGTGCATGTGCGCCGATCTCATCGCGGGAACGCACGGGCGCGGGTTCTGGATTCTCGACGACGTGACGCCGCTGCGGCAGTACGCCGAGGCGAAGGCGGCGACCGCAGCCTACTTGTTCAAGCCGGAACCCGCGATCAGGGTGCGCGGGGGCACGAACGATCCCACGCCGTGGCCGCCTGAACTTCCGGCCGGAGAGAATCCGCCACTGGGCGCGATCATCGATTACTACCTCGCCGGTGATGCTTCAGGCACGGTGAAGATCGAGATCCTTGGCGCGGGTGGAAAAGTCGTTCGCACCTATTCGAGCGACGAGCCTGTTCGTAATCCCGATCCGGCGATCGATCCCGTCGCATACAACACGCTCTGCCAGAAGACGCCGAACGCACCGGATTGCGGCCTGCCGCTCTACTGGCCGGCGCCGCAGATGACGATTTCGACGCGCGCGGGGATGCACCGTGTGATGTGGGACATGCAGTACGATCCGATTGCGGAACGCGGCGGGCGCGGTGGCGGTGGCGGAGCGATGGGCGCGGTGCCGCATCGCACCTACTCCGGCGTGAACTCACCGTGGGCGGCGCCGGGCGCATACACGGTGCGGCTGACCGTCGGCGGCAAGAGCTACACGCAGCCGATCACGCTGAAGCTGGATCCGCGCATCAAGACCGCGGCGCTCGGACTCGCGCAGCTCACATCGTTGACGACCGAGATGTACGACGGCGCGAAAAACGTTCGGGCGGCATACGATCGTGCGCGTGCGCTGGTGGCCGCGCTCGACAATGCTCAGGGTGCCGATGCCGCGGCATTCAAGGCGAAGATCGAAGAGATGGCGCCGGCCGCGCCTGCGGGTGGCGGCGGACGCGGTGGACGTGGCGGCGGCGGTCGCGGCGGCGCGGCACCGGCGGCCGCGCCGACGCTCGAAAGTGCAAGCGCCGCGATGAACAGCGCGGCCATGGCGATGCAGGCGGCCGATGTGGCGCCGACGGCGAATCAGGTGGCGGCGTGCGGAAAGGCGCGGACGGCGGCGGGCGAGGTGCTCGCGAAGTGGAAGGCGCTCAGCACGACCGGGCTGGCGGCACTCAATGCGAAACTGAAGGCGAGCGGGCAGCAGGCGGTGAAATTGCCGGATGTTGGGAAGAACGAGTAATCCGTCGTTGGTCCTTGGTGCTTGGTGAACAAATTGGAGACAGGAACGAACCAACTCGCCAATGACCAATGACCAACTACCGATTACTCGCCGTTGACTTCATCTCCCTCTCCCGTCGCGCCTCGTACGACTTGAGGTGCGCGTAGACGATTCGAAGAAGCGACGGCTCGTTCGCCGACCCCACCCGGCGGGCGAGCAAGTCGCCTACAATGTGATCCGCCTCGATCGGCGCGCCGCGCTCGATGTCCTTCATCATCGAGGCGGTGAGTGTCGAGCCGGGAGCGGTGAACAGCTTGCGGCCGCGTTCGAGCACGGTCGCCCTCGGTGCGTAACCCTGTGACGCGGCGATCGCGCTGCACTCGTCGAGCAACGCGAGGGCCAGGTCGGCCGCGCCCGCGCGCTCGATGTCGCCCACCAGTCCCCGCATGAGGCTCGTGATCCCGCCGAGCGTCGCGATGAACACCCATTTCTCCCAGAGTTCCTGCACGATCGTATTCGTTGCGCGCGCGTCGAAGTTGGCGCCGGCGAACATCGCGGAGATCGCGTCGATGCGAGGAGACCGTGCACCGCCGATCTCGCCGTACGCAAGCACATGCGTCTCGTTGAGGTGCAGCACGATACCGTCGTCGTCGAGCGACGCGGAGATCATCGCGAGTCCGCCGAGCACATGCTGCGCACCGAACCGCTCCGAGAGCGAATCGAGGTGCTTCATGCCGTTGAGAAACGGGAGGATCGCCGTCCCGGGTCCGACGGCGCTCGCAAACGATTCCATGGTCGGCACGAGATCGTACGCCTTGCAGCCCACGAGGATGAGATCGTATTGATCAGAAATGTTCTCGGCGAGCACATGCGGCGGGGAAGGAATGTGCGCGTCGCCGAGCTTGCTCCTGACGACGAGCCCGGTCTTCGCCAGCTGGGCCGCGCGCCGTGGACGCACGAGGAACGTCACGTCGCGATCGGCTTGCAGCAGCCGCGCGCCGAAGTAGCCGCCGAGCGCCCCGGCACCAACGATCAGGATCTTCATGCCTGAAGATATGCGACTCATCCACAATGAAGAACTGCGCGAGCGCACGGGCGCGGCGACCAGGCAGGTGGGCAACCTGGCCGTCGCGCAGTACGTTCCTGGTCGTCCGACACATCACCTGGGGAGTGATAGAATGCTGCGAGCTGCCGCGATCCTGTTCGACATGGACGGAGTGCTCGTGGATTCGAAAGCCGTCATCGAACGCGTCCTGCATCGGTGGGCGGTTCGACGCGGCCTCGACCAGGAGGCGATCCTGCACTTGCCTCACGGCCAGAAGACGCGGGATACCATCGCCGCCTTCGCTCCGCACCTGAACGTCGCGGAGGAAGTGGCGTGGCTCGATGCGGAAGAAGAGCGCGATGTCGACGGGATAACAGCATTTCCGGGTGCCGCACAGTTGCTCGGCGAGCTCGCACCGGAGGAGTGGGCGCTCGTGACATCTGCGGGCCGCGATCTCGCGCCCCTTCGTCTCGCGGCGGCGGGTCTTCCATTGCCGGGAACGATGGTCGCGGGAGAGTCCGTCACACACGGCAAGCCTTCGCCCGAGGGATACCTGCTCGGCGCGAAGTTGCTGGGCAGGCGGCCCGACGAATGCATCGTTCTGGAGGACGCGCCCGCCGGCATCGAGGCGGGCCTCGCGGCAGGAATGCGCGTCATCGGCGTCGCGACCACGTATCCCCGTTCGCGCCTGATCGGATGCATGGCCATCGTGACCGATCTCTCCGAGATCTCCGTTCAGCGGGACGGCTCGGTCATGCCCCTCGTGTTGCACACCCGCGACTGACCAGCGAAGATTGAGGTCATGCCGACCTCAAGACGCGATTTTCTCCAGCGCTCCGCCGCCACTGCCGCCGCGCTGACACTCGGCGCTCGCGCCGCCGATGCGATGTCGTTCAACGAGCACGGCGTGCGGGAGGATCCCGCCGTGCACGCGTTCGAGGAGAAGATGATCCAGGCACATCCGCTCGCGCTGAACCGCGTGCGGGTTATGGGCGGCCCGCTCAAGCAGGCGCAGGACGTGACAGCGAAATATCTGCTCTCGCTCGAACCCGATCGGATGCTCGCGTACTATCGGGCGCGCGCGGGCCTGCCGGAGAAAGCGAAGGGATATGGCGGATGGGACGGCGGCGGCCGGAATCTCACCGGCCACATCGCCGGTCATCACCTCTCCGCCGTGAGCCTGATGTACCTCGCGACCGGAGACGAGCGCTTCAAGCAGCGTGCGGATTACATCGTCAGCGAGCTGAAGGTCGTGCAGGACAAGAACGGCGATGGATACCTCGGCGCGCTCGAGGGCGGACGCGAAGCGTTCGCCGCGGTGTCGAAGGGGGACATCCGGTCCGGCGGCTTCGACCTGAACGGCCTCTGGTCGCCGTGGTACACGCTGCACAAGACGTACGCCGGACTGCGCGACGCCTATCGTCATGCGGGCAATCGCACGGCGCTCGCGATGAGCGTGAAGTACGCGACGTGGGCCGAGGGAGTGCTGGCGCCGCTCACCGACGTGCAGGTGCAGAAGATGCTCGATACCGAGCACGGCGGAATGAACGAGGTGCTCGCGGACCTCTACGCCGACACGGGCGACAAGCGCTGGCTCAAGCTCTCGTACCGGTTCGAGCATCACGCGTTCACCGATCCGCTCAAGCGGCACCAGGACAACCTGTCGGGCAAGCACGGCAACTGTCAGATCCCGAAACTGATCGGATCGGCGGCGCGCTACGGGTATGTGGGTGACACGGCGGATATTCTCGCCGCGTCATTCTTCTGGGATCGCGTCGCGCAGCACCACAGCTACGCGACCGGCGGCCACGGACTCAACGAATACTTCGGCCCGCCCGATCAGCTGAGCGCGCGGGTGGACGGGCGCACGTGCGAAACGTGCAACGTCTACAACATGATCAAGCTCACGCGCCGGCTTTTTTCGCTGCGGCCGGACGCGAACTACGCCGACTTCCACGAGCGCGCTCTGTTCAATCATATCCTCGCGTCGATCGATCCCGAGAACGGCGCAACGTCGTACATGGTGCCGGTGGGACGGGGCGTGCAGCAGGAATACCAAGAAATGCTGCAGAGCTTCACGTGTTGTGTGGGCACGGGAATGGAGAGCCATGCGCTGCACGGCTACGGCGTGTATTACGAATCACCCGACACGCTTTGGGTGAACTTGTTCGTGCCGTCCACGGCGCAGTTCACGACCGCCGGCGTCAAGCTCATCATGGAGACGGGCTTCCCCGACGGCGAGAACGCGAAGATGACTCTCGCGATGCCGGCGCCGAAGGAATTCACGCTCGCCGTGCGGCGGCCGGTGTGGGCCGGCGATGCGTTCGTGATAAAGGTGAACGGAACTCAGATCGATCAGCCGGCGCTCGCGAGCCTTCGCGATCTCAACGCGGGCGGACGCGGAGGCGCGCCCGGTATGGAAGCGGCGCAGGCGAGTTCGTACGTGGAGCTCAAGCGCACGTGGAGAGCGGGCGACACGATCGAGCTCACGATGCCGAAGACTGTTTGGCTCGAGTCGACGCCGGACAATCGGAGTGTAGCCGCCATCATGTGGGGACCGCTGGTGCTCGCGGGCGATCATGGCCCGCGCCGAGAAGGGCGCCGCTCGGATCCCGCGGCCGCGCCGGTTCCGGCGCTCGTCGCTGCAGACCGGCCGATTGATTCGTGGGTCGTCGTCACGGGAACGCGGCAGGGAGATTTCAAGGCGCAGAATGTGGCGCGCGTGTTCGGACAGGCGGGCGCCGCTGGTGACGTTTCGCTTGCGCCGTTCTACCGCACGCAGCGGCGAACGTACAGCGTGTACTTCGACGTGGTCACGCCGGCCGATTTCGATTCGCGTGGCGCAGCGTTGGCGGCCGAGCGCGATCGCGCGCGCCGGCTCGAGGCGGCGACGGTCGGATTCGTGCAACCCGGCGAGATGCAGCCGGAGCGCGACTACAACTACCAGAGCGAGCCTGCGGATCGTGCGGTGGGACGCACGAGCGGGCGGGGAAGCCGGGCGGGCACGGGATGGTTCTCGTTCGACCTTCCCGTCGACGCGAGCGCGCCGATGGCGGTGATCGTCACCTACTTCAATGAATCGGGACTGCCGGCGCCGCTCGGAGACTTCGACATTCTCGTCGACGGCACGAAGGTCGGCCACTACGCCCCGAACCAGAACGTCACGGGCTTCTATCCGGCGCAGTATGCTGTGCCGGCGGATCTCGTCAGCGGCAAGAGCAAGGTGACCGTGCGCTTCCAGGCCGCTGCCGGCTCGAGGATCGTGCCGGTGTGCGGTGTCAGGATGGTGCGCGCTAACGGACTATGAGCATCCGCGCGGCAGTGATCTTGTCGTTCAGCTGGATCCGGTCGACGACGTCCATTCCCTTGGTCACGCGGCCGAGCGCCGTGAAGTCGCCTTCGTTGTGCGGCTGCACGGCGTTGGCGAGCGTGTAGCCGGGGGTTCCCGTGTCGAGGCCGCCCGTCGCCCACGCGAGATTCGCGCGGGTGAGGCCGTGGCGGCTCACTTCGTCGCGAAGACGATGGCCGCCGGGAATGGTTTCCTCCTGCGCGACGAAATCGGGGACGACGCGCGTGAACGCGGTGCCGACGATGGTGCCCGATTCCATGGTCTTCACGAAATCGTCGACGGCCAGCGGCGCATCCCCGGGATACAGCTCGATCTCGATGGAACCGCGCACGGTCTCCCAGCGCGCTGTGGGGCGGGGCGCGCCGTTGTAGTCGGGAACGACCCAGCGCTCGACTATCGCTTTGTACTCCGAGAGCGGACGCGTGACCGGCGGAGGTGGAGTGCGGCCGCGTCCGCCGCCTCCACCCTGACGGCCGCCGGCCGGTGGCGGTGGCGGCGGATTCAGGCGGGCGAGACCCTCGGCGGCGCTCACCGAAATCCAGCTGTCGGGCGAATCCTTCGCGACGTTCATCGCGGCGACGGCTGCGGAATCGGAATACGTGCCGATCGCGCGGATCGCTTCCGTGCGCACGCGGCGATCGGAATCACGAAGCGCCGCCAAGAGAATCTTCTCCGTCTCCGCCGTCTTGCCGGCGGAATCCGCCTGGACCTTCGTGAGTGCGCGTACGGCCCAGAGCCGAACGTCCGGCGACTGGTCGCCGGCCGCCATCACCATGAGGACCGAGATGGCCGCCGGATCGCGCGGGCGGAACAGGGCCCACGCGGCGCGCCACCGGACTTCATCGCTCTTTGCCTTGCCGAAGCGCAAGATCGGATCGAGGGCGCCGCGGGTGGCGCAGCGGCCGATCGAGAGGAGCG
>Ga0097691_1002798_pt1 | contig 11226 bp, 6 predicted proteins | sample NGESurdeep072012_8_FD_72858 | JGI IMG/M metagenome (GOLD analysis project Ga0097691, IMG submission 72858) | Arctic peat soil microbial communities from Barrow, Alaska - NGEE Surface sample 210-1 deep-072012 | ecosystem: Environmental > Terrestrial > Soil > Wetlands > Peat ...
CCCAGATGCCGGGCGATCGCGGAGATCGTCCAACCCTGGCGACGTAGTGCATGCACGTCGATGTCGTCCTCCCGTGTGAGCATGAACGGTAGGGGCCCCCTTGAGTTGGTAGCTGTCAGATGCAGCCAGTCTCAAGGGGGCTCCGCGCGTTGACGGAGCCACCCGGGTGGGGAGATTCAGTGAGCAGGTCTGGGGAGTTTCACATGAGCGTCATCAGTGGAGCTGTTCGCCTCGACGTCCGGTCTTCGCCGGCACCTGCCCGGCCTGCTCGATGCCGAAACGCTCGCTGAGGTCGCCGCCGTTGCGCGTGACGACGGAGGGCACGCGGCGTTCGACTGGTTCGCGAAGCACCATCTACCCGGCCTTGGTGTGGCGTTCGCGACGAAGCACCTGTTCTTCTGCGCGGCCGCCGAGGGCGGCCTGCCAGCACGGGTCCTCGACCGGCTGGTACGCGGTTGGCTCGCGCGCAACGCCGGCTGGTTCCTGCGCCTTGACTGGCGCGTCACCGACTCCCGCGACTACGTGGAGACGGTCACCACCTCGGCATCCGAGCTGGACCGCGACCCGGCAGAGCTTGAGCACCTGATGTTCACTGCCGGGGCCAGTTTGGAATCGACGAGCCAGTGGTCTGAGCCCGCCCCTTCGCCCGCATCGAGGATGCGCCGCCGACTTCCGCGTCGTCGCTCAGCCCGGAAGAGGCTGCGGTCCTGGAAGCGCTCGACGACGCAGCCGACGCCTTCGCAGCCCTGTCGCAGAGCGCCACTGCTGCCGACAGTGGCGACTTCGATCAGGCGGTCAGGCAACTGCGTCGCTGGTCGGCGCGGGTCGTGCCGCTCATGGCCCTCATCACCTGGCGTGGTCCCCCTTCTGATTGACCCCTCCGGCCAGCGCATCGCGAACCCTATAACGCCGTGGCGCGGCGTAGGGATGAACGGCAGCCCACCCGGGTCTGCCCCCCAGCCGGGACCCCCGGCCCTGACGAGCGCACTGCCCCAAACCACTTCTGAGCGTGAGGAACCAAAAGCCCAGCTATCTTCGCCGCCCACATTGTTCGTCGACTCAGGCGCCAGCCTCAAGGCCCTCCGGCCGCAACGCGGTCGGGCTCCGTCCGAGCCTTGACCCCGACGCCCATGTTGACATGTGCGCCGCCATCGAAGGCAGTCCAAACCTTATGGTCACCAAGGTTTTAACCGGCCCCGCCCCTACAGGGATAAGCGGCAGACAGAGGCGGCAGAAAGGACTGTTCCGCGGGCCTGCTGAGCGTGACTGGGATGCGCTTTCGACCTAGAAATCGCCGTCCTGTGTGGGATCGGGTGGAAGGTCTTCTTCGGTCGTTTCGGGTTTGAAAACCTGGAGGTCGGTAATGTCGCATCGACGTGAGATGTCGACCCTCATTGCGACGTCGCCAGTCGCCGGGAAGCGAGTGAGGGTCTCAGTCCGGCTCTGCCCGGCCACGCGGGGCATCCAGACGGCCGACTCATCGGGGACATTCTTGTGATTCATCAGACCGTTGGGCGTCCAGATGTCGCGCACGAATGGGATCGCCTGGTGCAGCACTCCTCCGAAGAACTGGGCATCAGAGACCGTCTCGCCGTCTGCGTACTCCCCAGTGCGACGAACGGAGCGAGGAGGCAACTCGAGATCCCCATCGGTTAACGCCTTCTCAATGCGCTCCCTCGCTGTGGCCGTGGCGTAAGTTCCTGCTTCGCCCTTGAGAAAGAAGGTGGAAAGAAGGGCAAGCGGGCTGGTGGGGTTGTCCAGCGTGTCGAGTTCGGCGGAAAGATGCCCGCCGTCGCGGGCGCTCCTGACGTTGGATTCGTAAGCGTCGATTGCGTCATCGAACGCTTGATTGGCCCAGCCACGCGACGTCAGGACCTGAATCGCACGCGCCATAACGACGGGCTTGACGTCCAACCCTTTCTGGGGCGGCACTGCGACGGCAACAGCCGCTGGCAAGTGGGTAAGAGTCTCCACCGCAGTCTGAGCGCGAGCGGCTGGCTGAGGTGTCCACGGGCGGTGCAGCACGCTGCCGATGATCTCGGCCCACTCGTTCAACCTGGACGCAAGCAGTCTGAATCGATTCGCCTCGCGCTGTGCCACGACGTAGAGCTCCGCGGTCTGGCGACGTGATGCGAGTGTCCGTTCGACCGTCCACTCGAAGCGGCGTACGGCCTTGTAGTACAAGTGATTGAACAACACCCCGAGAAGTAAGAGAACCAGCAGGAGACCTGCAATTGCCTTCACAAGGTTGGATTCCGTCATTTGGCCGAACGGGTATTGCCCAAGCCAGAGATACACGGAGCCCGCAGCAAAGGCGAAACTGAGGATGCTCCAGGCCGCAACGAGTCTTCGCTGAGACTCTCTGAGCGGCTCGGCTGGGAGCTGGGTGCTTGCCGTCGCCTCACCGTATGCGTGCTGCGCCTCCGTGGAGTTCTGCGCGGCCTGCTTTGCGACGCCATCGTAGATGCGCCACACGAGTGTGTCTCTACGTGCGCCTATCCACTTCTCGAGCGCAGCCAGCCCCTCCATCGCCAGCCTGCGTTCCTTCTTCCGGGCGGCTCCTTCTTCGCTGGCATCATCTGCTTTGGCTCTGGCTAAGGCTATGGCTATGGGACTGTCGCGTACGTCGGCCTCCCCGGCGAGGGTTTCGTCGCCGTCGCTCCCAATGGTTGGCAGAGCAGCAGTTCCGGACTGGCTCGCGGGGTCCGGGGTGGGCCCGCCTGCATGCGGGCGACGCCGGTTTGCCCCCGGCCGAAGGCTTGCCGCCGCTCGTAGCACTGCGAGGTACTCAGCGGCCGACTGCGCGTCACATGCACGGATCACTTTCCCATCCATGGTGACGAAGGTGTCCGTGGGGTCGGGCACGATCGACGACGGCGGGAGGAGTTGAGGCTTTCCTGCGTTTTCGGGGACTTCGTATTCGCCGGGCAATTGCGAGCCATCAACAAGGCCAAAGCACGATCGACGCAAATCGACCCACGTTGTTGCATCCGGGGCCGTGACGCTGTCGGCCTCCTCGATCAGCTTGCCATTGCGCAGTGCCTCCGACTGCGCATCCAGCAGTGCTTGGGCCTGACGGACCATTGAGCTGGGGGAACTCGGTTGGAAGCGCACGACGTAGTCGCCCTCAGGACCGACAATCGCGTCGGTCGCCACGCTCTCCACTGCGCGCCTGCCCATTCCCACGATGGCCCTGAGTCCAAGTTTGAATAGCTGAGCGTTGAATGTCGCGGCGTCACTGAACGCTGCGCCAAATCGTCGCTCGGCCCGCTCAGGCTTTGATCTAAGCGCGGGCGCCCGTACGACCCAGTCACCGGTTTGCATGAGCTCTGCAAGCACCGAATCAATCACACTTCCAGGCTGAATAGCGGGACGCGCCCAATCGGCATTGCGCCCAGGTGCCGATGGATCCCTGACAATGGACTTGCACGCCGTGTCAGCGAGCTCTTCAACGTCGTTGTTGCGGACGATTGCTCGGACAGCGTGCCGCACGACGTCGACGTACGTCTCCATCGTTGTTGAGTCGGTGTCGAGAACATCAAGAGAGCCCCGGTCGATGCCTGACCACAGCGCTGCTGCAGAAGCGATCGCCCCTGCCGCGTGCCCGACGTAGTTGCCACCATCTCGAACGTAGACACTCGCCCGGTCGAGATCGGGGCGATCCTCGGCAGCGACGACCACATTCGCGTCCCATCCAGGTATCAGCGCCTCCTTGGAGACGCCATGGACGCTGCTTGCGGGGATGAAGACATTTGTTCGTCGGAGAAGCGTCCCCTGTCCACTCTCGTCCGAGTTGGGCCGTGGGAGTGCATCCATCAGAAGCTCTTCCAAGGTCCTCCCAAGTTCCGTCAGCACCGGCGCCTGGTCGTCGCTCGAAACGATGAACTGGGCGACGACCAAGCGCACGGTGTCCAGGCGTCGGACACCGATCGTGTGGAACAGGTCAGCTCTGTGAGTCTCGGCCGGCCCGATGACGGTCGACAAGACCTCCGGCGGGCCCGTTGTCGGAGTGACATCACTTGGGGAGACCCAGGCAGACTCGCCCACCAGTCCGGCTCGTGCCCAGTCGGCCGCGACTTCTTGGACCTGCTGGGCGACTGTGCCGCCGTCCGTGACGATCACGCTCAGGTGTGCCATCGGTCAGTAGTCCTCGTCGTCCACGGACTTCGGCGTGACGTGCCGGACAGCACGCTGGAGATCGCCCAATGCTTCGAGTATGTCTCGACGAAGCTCATAGACGATGGTCACATCGAAGACGTCAGTTCGTGTGTCCACCTCTTTGAAGAGTTTCGTATACGCCCTCTCGAAGGATGCGAACCTGTCCTCGATCTCATTTCGGCGAAGTTCCCATTCCTCGCCATTGAGACCCGTAGTTGTGGGGACAGGTGGTGCGCCGGCATTTGTCTTCGCATTGATGATCCATGCTTCGAGTTCGCTTCCCGCCCAGTTGTACTGGGCGTAGCCGCCGTCTCGGCCATCGCGCCCGAGGTCGCGGAGCCGGGCGTAGGGTCGCATGGAGTTGAGGCTTTCCTTGGTGTTGACCTCGACGAGCGCGAGCAGGATCGAAATCAGCACCACGGGCAGGTAGTCGTGGTTGTGCGGGGCATCTGCGGATAGGAACGGGCTTGGGAAATCGACAAACTTCCCTGGGGCACCGGCTTCGGTCGGGGCGAAGATTGCAGCCCTGTCGTCCTCAAGCTGCAGCTGGCCAAGGACGCGGGCGCTGAACCAACCTCTGACCATCGCCTTGCGGATCTCGGGTGACATCGGTAGGAATTCGGTAAGCGGCCGTGCGCGGCGCCACCGCCAGAACTCGGTCCGCTGGTCAGCTTCCCCCCGGGCGCCCCACTCACTGGCAATGGGCTTCATAATGCTGTCGAAAACGACCGGCTGAAGGGGCATTCCGAGCACGCTGAAAATGTCGATCGCCGCCGCTTCACCATCGCCTAGGGACTGTTCGACTTCCGCGTTCCACAAGTCTCGCGCCTGAAGAATTCTCCTAACAGATGCGCGAGCGGGGGATCTGTCCGGGAACGGGATCTCAGTGAAGTACGTCTTGGAGGGGGCGTCAGCCACTCCGTGCACCTCGGAGAGAACGCGGGGGTTGATGCTGACCAATGGGGCAGCTGCATTGATCGCCGCAATGAACTTGCCTTCGAAGCGACCCAAGCGGGCGGCATGCTCCTCAGGGTCGGCTTTGCCCGGATCGAGGAAGTCCTTGAGGGTCTGGCTCGTGTGGGCACCAATCGCGGTCCCCTTCTGGATGACCCATGCATCAGCGCGAGCGAGGATGTCGTCTGCTTCGAGCTTTATGTCAAACCGGGCGCGGGTCGGGGCATCACTGCTGCTGGTTTGCAGGGTGTGGTCGCGAGGCACCCAACCCATGGCGAGCGAGACCAGTTCCTGCGGTCCCAGATCTACCTCTGGGGCGCCGAGCATCACCTGCATGATCGCCGTCGGTCGCGCTCCGCCTGTTCGATTCGCATCCACAGTGCGCCCGATCAGCTTGTCCAGTTCCTTCGGGTAGGTCTCGACGGGGTCTATCAGAAACTCGTTTGCTGCCGGTCGTAGGCGCTCTGGTACGAGGTCGTCCACAGGCCAGTCCGTGATCTTTGAAGTGAGCCCGTCGTTCGATGGGGACTCCTCCAGAAGGAGAGCCGAGGCGGCTGCACGCACCGCCGCGGCAAGTGGCTCGACGACGTTGTCGACCAGGTCCGGGATGATTTCGGCCACGAGGTCCCGCAGGTCTGCCTCTTGGGTCCAAAGGAGTGTCTGAACCGCACGTTTGACGGCATTCTCGATGACAGGGTTGTTCTTCATCAGGGTCTCCGCCGCTCCGAGTTCGGACGCGAAACTCTGCATGTCCCCGGCCCATCGGCGGAAGCTCTTCGCCTCGGTGTCGAGTTCTGCACGCACCTGACGCAGCTCAGTGCTCAGCCGGCCGAGTATCTCTGCGGTGACGGGAGCTCCATCGGTGGCAATCGTCGTCGCCACCAGCCTCACCAGGTGCTCCTGGATGTGTCCGATCCAGTTGCGGGTCTGTTGAAGGCGGAGGTTTCGCTGCTGGTCACCGAACTTCGCCTCGCGGGCATGAAGCTCGCTGAGGATCCGCTGCCGGACCACGCTCAGAGACTGGCCCCTTTTGTCGTTGATCTCGCTCGTGATCTTGTTCGTGATATCGGCCGCCAGCGTACGTGCGTCGTCCTTGTCGCTTCGTGGGCGGAGGGCGTCAAGAATGTCATTGTTCTTCTCCCCGCGTTCGTCCAGCTCGGATTTGGTGAGGAACGCGCTGAAGCGCATCTCGGCCACGTCAGCGACGAGCTTCTTGGCCGTTCGGTCGTCTGCCGGACCGCGTTGCTCTTCATGCTGTCGGAGCGCCCTGGCCACGGCCTGGCGCGCAAGTGCTTGCGCCGCGTAGTCGCGGAACAGGTCACGACCAAGCCCAACCCTGGACGACCCCAACGCCGAGAAGGGAGTCTCGGTGCCGGTGAGCTTGAGCGGCAGGTTGTCGGGGACGGCTTGGCTGGCGTTGCTCCAGTTGCCCTGGATGTAGCTGCCCATCATTCCTTGCAGCGCGTTGCTGGTCACCCAAGCGGCGATCGACCGGCCCATTGCACGGTAGATATCGTTCTGGGTCCCGAATGAGACGTACTCGTTTCGGTTCCCGACCAGGAATGGATAGCGCGGTCCCAGCCTGTTGGCGGCACCGATCTGCACGCCATGCTTGGCGAGGAGCGCGGATGTTTGCTCCGACGGCCCTTCGCTGTTCCAGTAGCCACTGAGGATCTCGGAGAGGCAGGCGAGCGCATTGGGCCGAACTCCCCGACGCTGCTCCTGCGGGATGTAGTCGAAGACGTCGGGAGCGTAAAGGAACCCGATACTTTCGCCTGCCCAGGGCTCACCCAGCGAGCGGATGGCGTCACAGACGTCAATCACCGCGCCGGCTCCCGATCCACCTGCGATCGAGGAGACCACGACGACTACGGGGTCCTCTGCCATGGCACGTGGCGTGCCCCCGAGCGCACGCGTCACCTCCTGGAGTTCGCCCATCATCTCGGCGCCGCTCAAGGCCCGCTGACGCGCTTCGAGTCCGGATCGCACGCGGTCCATGCGCGCAACGGTGATCATCCGACCGATCGCTCGGTACTGCCCGGCACCCTTACTCACGGGCACGTTGACCTTGGCAGGGTCCGGGCGCCAGCCCGCTACCGTTTCGGACATTTTTGTGCGCCCAGAACCGGCAAGTGCGCTGTCGATTGTGCGGTAGGTCAGCCCGTCGGCCACCAGGCCCTGGTACTGACTGGTCGGAAGGTGGGGAGGTAGGTCCGGCTCGTTTCCGTCGGCGTGTGTGGGGACATCAATCTGCAGGAACTGCCAGGCCTGTGGGAGTTCTCCTTTCCAGCCGACCTGAGCGAGGCGACGCTCAAGGTCGTGCCGCACGACACGCAGAGTCTTGCCACCTGATCCACCGACACCCACAAGTAGGAAAGGTCGCAGCATGGAGTTCTCCTCAGATTAGATGGGTTTAGAAGTCGAGTGGTGGGGGCGGTGGGAACTCATCGTCAGTCGGCTGCGCCCGTGTGGCCTGCGGACTGGGTGGTCCGGCGGCCCGCGAGTCCGGCGAAGTCGGCGGCACTGCCGTCTGGCTTGACTTCTTGCGACCCCGCCACCAGGAAGGCCGCGGTGAAGCAGAACTGCCCGTATCAGCCGTGGATTCGGCCGAGCTGCTCCCAGAGGGCTTGTCTGCGTCGGTGTCGAAAAGCGGCGACGGAGGTGGACGATCTGGGGGTGTGCTTCCAGCCTGATCACCGGCCTCCGTGCCACCTGCGGAGGTCACGGGTGGCCCAACTGCGATGGTTGACTTGCCGGGATCGCCAGCGGACTTCTCAGCATCGGCGCGAGTGGTTTGCTCGCGGTGTTCGGCTGCCTTGGTCAGCTTGTCCCACAGGACCGGCCAACCGACGAAGCCCACGAGCTTCTCGCCGCGGGCCGCGATGATCTCTCGCAGGCCATTCGCCTCGGATTCTTCGTTGGCGAAGACGATCCGTCCGTGTGCCTCAGCCTCCGTCACGGTGGCTGGGTCGACGACCAGGACCCAGCATTGCTCCAGGGCCGTGACCACTGGGGCCCGGCCGCCCGTTGCGTTCGTGTACTGGCCGGTCCCGGACAGGATGAGCTCGCTCGGATTGGCTGTCGCATAGGCGGTGGGATCGCTCAGCGGCCACGGCAGCGCGTGCGCGAAGTTGACACCCTGGGCGTTGAAAGATCTCTTTTTCACGGTGCCTTCACCGGCAGGATGGAAATCGTCAGCTTCGATGAGCCCGGTGGAGTCGCTGCGCCGTGGCTCAATACCTGTGGGCGTCACGGTGACGGGAATCGAAGCGACGCGGGTCACTTCCGTCAACCGGAATCGACCGATCCACCAGTTGCCAAGGGAGAGGAGGACAAGCGGGACGATGAACGACAAAGCAATGAACGCGGCGATAAGAGCCCAGCGGAGTGGTTCGTCGACCGGTCGTGTCATTGAGGAACTCACGGGGACGCTCATAGAGACGACGTCGGTGGTCTTCTCACCCGTCAGGTCCAATTGCAGTTGACCGGTGATGCCGCCATCGGCCAGCGCATGTGGAACCACTATGAACGTCCAGTCGCGGGAAACACCCGGGCCGACTTCGACGCACCGGGGATTGGCAGTCACGGGGATGTTCCCGGCTGCCTGTGGCCCAGTGAGTTTCGTGCCGTTGTGGAGACAAGCCTTCGTGGTCCCGCTCTTGGTTCCGTGCAGGGTCAAGATGCCCGTCGTACCCTCGCCCGACGTGATTGTCGGCAGGACCAACTGTGTCGGAGTAATGGTGGGGTAGGTCGGTGGGAGACGCGTCGGCAGCACTGCAGACCAGGAGACGGGTGCGAGAGCAATACCGGATGGTGCACTCACGGCGGACGAGGACGCTGTCACGGCGACTTCGGAGGGCACCGTGCCGGCGGGAAGGGTAATCGAGCCGACAAACGCTCCGTTATGGTCCGCCACGAGTGTCCTCGGGGCGGCATCCCCTACCCGGAGCTTGACGTCCATCGACTTGTACCAGTCAGGCGGAACCTTCTGGCCTGCAACCGTCACGGTGACTTTCACGGGCGAGTCCTGGCCGATCACCACGACGTCTGGCGCGTCAACAACTAGGCGAGCACCCCAGTTGTAGTAGAGGTCAACTGCCACCGGGCTCGGCTTTCCACTGGCGTTCAGAGACGTCAGTTTCCAGGTACCGACCTGCGAGCCACTGATCTCGTTAAAGGTGACGCTCGCCGTGGTGAGTCCGTCTCTTTGGGTGACTCTGAGTCTTCCCCATGGCGACGTGTTGGAAGCTGCGGTCAATCGGACTTGCTTCCCGTCCGGGCCGGTGAGTCTAAGCTGGGCAGCGTTGTTTGAGGAGTCGACGATGACCTGGAATCCAGCGATTCCACGGTCCACGGGGAACCGGGCGACGCCACCGATGCAATTCCCCGACGGGCACTTCAGCGATAGCGACTGCGAAGCTCCGCCGATAAGGGCACCGACCCCGGCGAACACTCGTCGCAGGGCGCTCGCGTCGTCCGCACGCAAGTAGGCGCCCGAGGCAGCACTGCTGGAGATGGGCGTCTTCCCGCACGTGAGTCCTTGTCCTGTTCCCTCGGCCACCGAACGCAACTCCTCACGCTGCGCTGGGGTCACGCTGCTGGGCTCGTGGAACAGCGCAAGGGCGATCACCGATATGTGTGAATCGCGCACGCTGTCGACGATGCCGTTGGGAAGACAGAGTTCGCTGAGCGCCGAAGTCTTATTGCCAGGCACGTCCAACGCGCCATCCGTAAACCACAGGATGACCTTGCAGCTCGTGCCACCGAGTTTGGCTCCACGAGCGTTGAGCGATGATCGTGCCCCGACCAGTGCCGAGCGGTAGTCCGTGTACTGGCCGCCGTTACGTCTTGGCAGCGTGGCGGAACTGACCGACTTTAAATGTGCGGCGTTTACTTTGTTAAGGGATAGCCAAGGGACCAGAGGTGTGTATCCCTCGGCAAAAAGGCCAAGGTCCGCTTCGACATTGAGCTTGCCGGCTGCTCCGGTGCGTAGGTCCGTCAGTGCATCGACAGCGGAGTTGATGCCTTTGACTCGTTGGTTCGTGGGGTCGGTATGTGTGAGGCTTCCGGACTCATCGACGACGATGCTCACCAGCAGGTTGTCCGCGCTCGCCGCACAACTGGCGAGCTGGGCCATTGCACGATCGCCGGTGGGTGAGAGCTGATCGGCAACTGCCGGGGCGGCGGTGACTCCCGTGAAGAGTGCAAGTCCGATTGTTGCGGCGATGAGGCGCCCCCAGCGCCTCATCGCTTCGCGATCTCGGTGGCGAGGAAGAACGAGTTTCCAAGCCCGACGAGTAGTCCGAGTACCAGGACCACGAAAGCGGCCTTGGCGAAACCATGCCGCGGCTCATACGAACGGCTCTGCTCGGCCTTCAGCTTGAGCATCCGGTGAACGACCACGAAAAGCGAGACCCCGATGGAGCCACTCACATATCCGAGACCTGTCAGCGCCGTGGATTGCCCTTGGTCACCCAAGACCGCAAGAACGAGGATGCCTAGGGAGAGCGTCAAACATGCGGTCGCGGCAAGAACCGGCCAGCGTGCGGGTCGGGTCGGGTCGGCGGGCTTAACGGCGAACGGCGCGGGGTCAAAGCTCACAGTTATGCCGTGTAGTCGTAGCGTTTCAAGCGCAGAATGTCCTGCGCCCGGTAAAAGACCATCAATTCGCGGTTCATGGAGCCCCCTCCAACTCGTCTACGGAGTCTTTTTATGCTAGCAAGGCGATGCGAACCTGTGACCTGAGAGGCTCAAACCGGTTTCCTCATGGCGTCCTTGACCGGCTCACCCCGCTCGGTCACCGGACCCAATAGCGCTGGTCTGGAGGGTACCGCGCATTGAGGAGCTTCGCCCGATGTTTGGGTTGGCCGGGAAAGTGCGTGCCGGGACAACTTCTTCGCCGCAGAGGGCGCCCCTCATGGGCACGTGGTTGGATTCAAGCGCCTTGAACGGCTGGTCGTGGTGCTCGCCGTCAACGGATTCCGCACAGTCGCCTGTGCCCAGGGCTCCGGACATGGTGCGCGCCAAGCCGGCAGCCTTGACCGTTTGACCTGGCTGTTTGTAGCTATGGGACGGCTGCTTCTCGCCTTGGGTGCGCCAAAATTGATGTGATGG
>Ga0097691_1002799_pt1 | contig 11223 bp, 8 predicted proteins | sample NGESurdeep072012_8_FD_72858 | JGI IMG/M metagenome (GOLD analysis project Ga0097691, IMG submission 72858) | Arctic peat soil microbial communities from Barrow, Alaska - NGEE Surface sample 210-1 deep-072012 | ecosystem: Environmental > Terrestrial > Soil > Wetlands > Peat ...
ATGCGCCAGCAGCGCGAAGAAAAATGCCGCGACCGAGAGCGCATGCCAGATGGACTTGCCGCTTCGGCGGAACCGCAGGAACCACAGCAGGGCCAGGCACCCGAAAAACGCGCCGACGGCCTCGGCGAGCGCGGATACCCACGCAATCGCATCGACATCGGCCGGCTGGACGACGAAGAAGAGCGCGGTCAGAAAAGCATAGGCCGCGCTTCCTGACATTTCGAACGCCAGCGCCATGAGAAGCAGGCCGTTCGCTGCGTGCAGCCCGACATTGAACAGGTGGAAGAGCGCCGGCGATCCGCCGAAGAGCGGCGTGGCCGCGGCGAAGTACAGGTCGATAACCGGGCGATAGAAGTGGCTCTGTGCGAGAAGTCGAGCAGTTGCGCGGGCCGAAACGCCCACGTACCCACGAGCCACTGAAAGTCGTCGTCGAAGAAGTAGGCGGATGCCGCGGCGCGATACACGAAGAGAGCCGCCACGACAACGATCGCGGATGCGAGGACGCGGTCCCTGATTCTCACCGTGCCTCCCGCCGCGCCGTGCAGGCAATCTCAGCGCCCATGGGTGATTCTCAACAGCGTTCGCCGCTTCGCTTCCGGCATACGCTCGATCGCGTACCTCACCGTCAGGCGAGCCATCGAGTGGCCATGTTGACGGAGGTACCGCTCGAGGCGGCGCGCGTCGGTTTTGCCGGCTTCGCGCAACAGCCAGCCGACGGCCTTGTGAATCAGATCCTCGCGATCCGCCTGGAGCGCGCGGGCCACGGCATAGGCGACGCCGAGTGCCGCGCCCTGGCGCACCGAGGGAATCAGACTCACGGCCGCGGCGCGGCGTACCCACATGTTCCGATCGCGCGCCCAGCCGCCGACGCGCGGCGCCAGCGACGGATGCGCCGCAATCAGCGGCCCGATCAGATATCCACAGATGGCGTCGGTCGTCGCCCAGTTGCTCGAGTCATTCCTGGCCAGCCATCGCTTCCAGACAGGCAACACGCGCGGCGTGAACTCGCGGCGATAGCGCGCCAGCAGCTCGATGCCGACCGTCTTCACCTCGAGATGCCGATCTTTGATCAACGTGTCCGCGAAGCCGACCGCGTCGCCGAACGTCCCCTCGTCGCGATGCGCGTCGTGGATCACGCGGGCGAGCGCGCGCGTCCGATCGGTGCCGACGTTGTAGAACTGGAGATCGACGTCGCCGCGGAAGTACCGGCGCGCGTCGAACGCGCCGGCCGGACGCGACATCCGGGCCAGGTCACGCTTCGCGAGGCGTGCGGCTTCCGTCACGCCGCGGGGCGGGCGCTTCGGCACGACGTAAACCACCCTTCAGTCGGCGCGAAGCGCGGCGAGCGGATCGAGGCGCGCCGCGCGGCGCGCGGGAATCCACGCCGCCGCGAGCGCGAGCGCCACGAGCAGCACGCAGGCGCCAGCGAGGGTCTCGGGATCCGTCGCGGTCACACCGAACAACATCGTCCGCAGAAAGCGCGACAGCAGCGCAGCGCCGGCGAGACCCGCGACCGCGCCCACGACGGTGGCGCCCGTGATCTGGCCGACGATGAGACGCGCGATGTCGCTGCGCTGCGCCCCGAGACTGAGGCGGACGCCGATTTCGTGCACGCGCTGCTCGACGGCGCCCGCCGTGAGGCCGTAGACGCCGACCGCCGCGAGCATCAGCGCGATGACCGCGAACACCGAGAGGAGCAGCGCCTGGAACCGCGGCTGCTTGATTCGCGCGTCGATCCGCTGCTCGATCGTGCGCGGTGTGCCGAGCACGATTTCCGGGTCGATGCGGCGCACACGCTCACGCACGGCGGCTGCCACGTCGGACGCTGCGCCGGTCGTGTGAATCGCGAAGAACGCCGCCCATCGCGGCTGTTGCAAGTACGACCAGTACACCTCGGGCTCGATCGGCCGCGGCGGCATTTCCTTCATGGCGTCGGCAATCACGCCGACCACCTCGAAGCTGTCGCCCGACCGCGGCTCGGTCAGCTGCCGGCCGATCGCCGGCTGGTTCGGCCAATAGCGCCGCGCGAGCGTTTCGTTGACGATCGCGACCGGCGGCGCGCCGGCGACGTCGTGCTCGCTGAAATCGCGGCCGGCCACGATCGGCACGCCCATCGCCTTGAAGAAGCCCGGGAACGCATTGAAATAGCGGGCGGGCATCGCACTCGCCGACGGCTGGTCGCGCGGCTTCAGCTCGAGCGTCTCGCGGCCGCCGAACAGCGGCCCGCCCGACGCCGCGCCGACCTCGATCACACCGGGCATCGCCGCGAGGTCGCGCTGGATGCGCTCGAAGATCGCCGTGACCTGCGCCGCTTTCGGATAGCGTTCGAGGCCGGGGTACACTTCGACCGTCAGCACGCGCGCCGTCCGGAAGCCGGGTTGAATCGACATCAGCCCCGCGAAGCTGCGCACGAGCAGGCCGGCGCCGACGAGCAGCATCAGCGCGAGCGCCAGCTCCACGGTGACGAACCGCGTCGGCAGCGATCCCGTCGCGCGGCTGGCGTCGCGTCCGGCGCCTCTCAACCCGTCGACGAGATTGAGGCGTCCCGCTCTGAGCGCCGGCGCGACCGCCGCGCCGACGGCCGTCGCTCCGGTGATCGCGATCGCAAACAGCGCGACGCGCCAGTCGAGCCGCAACATGTCGGCCCTCGGCAGCGTCGGGCCGAACCTCTGGAACAGATCGAGCAGCCAAAGGCTGAGCACGACACCGCCGGCGGCGCCGATCGCCGTCAGCGTGAGGCTCTCGATGAGAAGCATGCGCGCGAAATCCTGCAGCCCCGCGCCGAGGGCGGCGCGCACCGCCAGCTCGGTGCGATGCTCCGCCGCGCGCGCCAACTGCAGCGCCGCGAGGTTGACCGACGCAATCAGCAGCACGAGCCCGACCGCCGCGAACATGACGAGCAGCGCCGGCCGCACGTCGCCGACCTCGGCCTCGAGCAGCGGCGTCAGCCGCACTCCCCAGCCGGCGTTCGTGTCCGGATACTGCGCTTCGAGCCGACGCGCCAGCGTGTCGAGCTCGGCGCGCGCCCCCGCGAGCGACGCGTCCGGCGCGAGCTTCGCGAACACCATGCGGTTCCGCAGCCACCGGCCCAGATCCTGATCCTCGTCGACACTCACCGGCGCCCAGATGTCGAACCAATCGAGCGACGGCAGCGAGAACGACTCCGGCAGCACGCCGACGACGACGTACGGCTCGCGATCGAGGTCGATCGTGCGCCCGACGATCGCGCGGTCGCCGCCGAACTGTTTCCGCCAGAATCCGTACGACAGGACGACGACGCGATCGCGGCCGCGCTGGTTGTCGCCCGGTTCGAGGAGCCGGCCGGCCGCCGGCACCACGCTGAAGACCTTGAACAGATCGGGCGTCGCGATCGCGGACGCGGTGCGCACCACTTCGCCGTGATCGCGCATGACGAAATGCCAGTCGCGGTACGCGCCAAAGTACGCGACCGTCCGGCTTGCGCGCGACCAGTCCTCGAGGTTGCGCGGCGAGACGGTGGAGGCACCGCCTTTCGTCCGGTTCACCTCCGCGATCGAAACGATGCGATCCGCCTCCGAAAACGGGAACGGCCGCAGCAGCACGGCATCGACGACCGCGAACACGGCCGTCGTGGCGCCGACGCCGAGCGCCACGGTTACGATGGCGACGAGCGTAAAGCGGCGATCCTTGATCAGGCCGCGCCAGATCTGGCGAGGATGCATAACGTCCCTTCCGATGCGCGGGGCTCATCCAGCCCGCGTGCCGCGCTGGAGTATAGACGGCGCCGGAAGGAGAAAGGTTGAGGAGCCATCGCTGCCGGGTTTCCGGCAGCGGTCAGGCCAGCTTACGCAGGATGAAGCACTTCAGGTAGTAGGTCTCGGGCACGCCGAGAAGCACCGGATGATCGCGCGCCTGCATCCGCTTCTCGACGACCGTGACGTGCGCGCGCGCGTCCACAGACGCCTCGTACACGATCTGCGCGAACGCGCCTTCGTTGACGTTGTACGAGCAGCTGCAGGTGACGAGCATCCCGCCCGGGTTGAGAAGCTTCAGTGCCCGCAGGTTGATCTCCTTGTAGCCGGTCGTCGCCTTCTCAATCGCGGCCTTGCTTTTCGCGAACGCCGGAGGATCCAAAACAATAGCGTCGAAGCGTTCGCCGAGCCGCTCGAAGCCGCGCAAATCGTCGAAGACGTTGCCGACGCGGGCGTCGATGGCGACGCCGTTGCGCGCCGCATTCGCGCGCAGGCGCGCGATCGCGTCTTCCGACACGTCGATGGCGATCGTCTCGCTCGCCGCGCGGGCCAGCCGCAGCGCAAACCCGCCGTGGTAGCTGAAGCAATCGAGCACGCGCCCGTGCGCGTAGAGCGCCGCGGCGGCGCGGTTCTCGCGTTGATCCAGGAAGAGCCCGGTCTTCTGCCCGCGCCGCAGATCGACGTCGTACTCGATTCCGTTCTCAGCGACCGTCACTGACTCGGGGATCTCGCCCGCCAGCACCTCGACGCGCTGCTCCAGCCCCTCGAGCAGCCGCGCGCGCGGGTCGTTGCGCGCCAGAATTCCGCGCGGGTGAATCAGATCGCCGAGCGTCGCCACGACGAGCGGCAGGAGCCGGTCCATCCCCTGCGACAGCGTCTGCACCACGAGATGATCGCCGTACCGATCGACGATGAGCGACGGCAGCTGGTCGGCTTCGCCGTGAATCAGCCGGTACGCCGTCGCGTCGATCGCCAGCGACTCGCGGAACGCCAGCGCCGCCTCGATCCTCCGGCGGATCAGCCCATCGTCGGCCGGGGCGCCGTCTCCACCGAAGGTCAGCATCCTGATGGCGATCTGCGATCGGTCGCTGTAGAACGCGTGGCCGAGCGGCCGGCCGCGCGGCCCCCGGACTATGACGCGATCGCCGGCCTCGGCGCGCACCTCGGTGACGTCGGAGCGGTAAACCCACGGATGGCCGCTTTGCAGGCGTTGCTCGCCACGCGTTGACAGGACGACGGATGGAATCACGAACCGTATAGTACAATCTCGCGCTATGCGCGTGGCGATCGGCGCGGATCACGCCGGGTTTCTCCTCAAAGAACACCTGAAGCAGACATTGCAGCGGCTCGGACACTCGGTGGACGACCACGGCACCCACAACGAGGAGCCGGTCGACTACCCACCCATTTGCCTCAGCGTCGCCCGCGCGGTCGCGGAGCGGCGCGCCGACCGCGGCGTCGTGCTCGGCGGCAGCGGCCAGGGCGAGCAGATCGCGGCGAACAAGGTCGCCGGCATTCGCGCCGCGCTCTGCAACGATCTCTACACGGCGCGGCTGTCGCGCCAGCACAACGACGCGAACGTGCTGTCGATCGGCGGGCGCATCGTCGCCTTCGGCCTCGCGGATGAGATCCTCGCGCTCTGGCTCGACACGACGTTTGAAGGCGGGCGGCATCAGCGCCGCATCGATCAGATTACGGAGGCGGAGAAGAAGTGACCGAAATCCAAAACCCGATGCTTCGCTCCCTCGCGGAGAGCGATCCCGAGATCGCCCAGGCCATCCGCGACGAGCTGCATCGTCAGAACAGCGGCCTCGAGCTGATCGCATCGGAGAACTTCGTGAGCCGCGCGATTCTCGAGGCGGCCGGCTCGATCCTCACCAACAAGTACGCCGAAGGCTATCCCGGCCGACGTTATTACGGCGGCTGCGAGTACGTCGACGTCGTCGAGCGCGCGGCGATCGCCCGCGCGAAGGCGCTCTTCGGCGCCGACCACGCCAACGTGCAGCCCCACTCGGGCGCGCAGGCGAACATGTCGGTGTATTTCACGCTGCTCAAGCCGGGCGACACGGTGCTCGGGATGAATCTGTCGCACGGCGGCCATCTCACGCACGGCCATCCGCTCAACTTCTCGGGCAAGCTCTACACGATCGTGCCGTACGGCGTGCGCAAAGAGGACGAGCGCATCGACTACGACGATCTCGACCGCCTCGCCGACGAGCACAAGCCGAAGATGATCATGATCGGCGCGTCGGCGTATCCGCGGATCATCGACTTCGCTCGCATTCGCGCGGCCGGCAACCGCGTCGGCGCCGCCGTCGTCACCGACATGGCGCATATCGCGGGTCTGGTCGCCGCCGGCGTCCACCCAAGCCCCGTCCCGCACTCCGATTTCGTGACGACGACGACGCACAAGACGCTGAGGGGGCCGCGGGGGGGCATGGTGCTGTGCCGCGAGCAATACGCGAAGGATCTCGACAGGAGCGTGTTCCCCGGCGTGCAGGGCGGCCCGCTCGTGCACATCATCGCGGGCAAGGCGGTCTGCTTCAAGGAAGCGGCCGAGCCGGCCTTCGCCGTCTACCAGCGGCAGATCGCGGCGAATGCGAAGAAACTGGCGAGCGTGCTGTCGGCGGCGGGATTCCGTCTGGTCAGCGGCGGCACCGACACGCACCTGATGCTCGTGGACGTGTTCTCGCGAGGGATCACCGGAAAGGTCGCCGAAGCGGCGCTGGGCAAAGCGGGCATCACCGTCAACAAGAACACGATCCCGTTCGATCAGAATCCCCCGCTCGTGGCGAGCGGCATTCGGCTCGGCACGCCGGCGGTCACCACGCGCGGCATGCGCGAGCCCGAAATGGAGCGCATCGGGGAGTTCATCGCGCGCGCGCTCCAGACGCCCGAAGACGATCGCGCCCTCGGGACGGTCCATGCCGAGGTCGAGACGTTGTGCCGGAAGTTCCCTCTTTATCCGGAAGCGTAAGCGACGTCTTCGCGCCGGACGGCGCGTTGGCCCGGGCGGTGCCCGACTTCGAGCCGCGCGCGGGCCAGATCGAAATGGCGTCCGCGGTCGCGCGCGCGTTCGAAGACGGCGGCGTGCTGCTCGCCGAAGCGGGGACCGGCACGGGCAAGACGCTCGCGTACCTCGTCCCGGCGATTCTCAGCCGCCAGCGCGTGCTCATCTCGACCGGCACCAAGAACCTCCAGGAGCAGATCTACTTCAAGGACATTCCGGCGCTGCGTGACGCGCTCGGGATCCCGTTCACCGCGACCTACATGAAGGGCCGCGCGAACTATCTCTGCCTGCACCGGATGGATCAGTTGACTGGCGGTGCGACCGGCGCGCCTGCGGTTCATGACGTCTTTCTTCCGATCATCAAAGAATGGTCGGCGCGCACCGAGACCGGCGATCGCGCCGAGCTGGAGGACCTCCCGGAGGACCTGCCCTTCTGGAACGAGGTCTCCGCAACCGCCGAGACCTGCCTCGGCACCGAGTGCGCGCGGTACGACGAGTGCTTCGTCACGCGGATGCGCCAGCGCGCCGCCGCCTCGGATCTCGTGATCGTGAATCATCATCTGCTGTGCGCCGACGCGGCGGTCCGCCAGAACGCCTTCGGCGAGGTGATTCCGGCCTGCACCAACGCCGTGCTCGACGAAGCGCACCAGCTCGAGGACGTCGCCACCCAGTATTTCGGCTTCAGCGTCAGCACCTATCGGCTGGAGGAGCTCGCGCGCGACGTCGAGCGGCTGGCGGCCTCGGGCGCGATCGACGACCGCCAGTCCCAAGACGACCTCGCCAACGCCATCGACAAGCTGCGCGATCACGCCCGGGCATTTTTCGCCGAGCTCGCGTACGCGCACCGCACGAGCGGCCAGACGCGCGGCGAAGAGCGCGTGCGGGCCACCGACGCATCGCTGCGCGGCACGCACGACGCCGCCGCCCATCTGACGAGCGCGCTCGACGTCGTCGAATCGACGCTCGCACTGCTGCGCCGGCCGGCGTCCGGCGCCGGCGATGCCGGCGCTGGAGCTGACGAGACCGACGAAGGCGGACGCGCCGAAGAGATCCAGGCGCTCGCCCGGCGCGCCGGCGAGCTGCGGACCGAGCTCCGCTTCCTGCTGCGCGCGGGCGACGCCGAGTACGTGTACTTCGTCGAATTCCGCGGGCGCGGGATCTTCCTGCGCGCGTCGCCCGTCGACGTCTCGAAGATCGTGCGGGAGCTGCTGCTGGATCGGATGCGCACGACGATCCTGACGTCGGCCACCTTGACGGTCGACGGGACGTTCGACTACATCCGCGACCGCCTCGGCATCTCGACCGCCGATGAGTTGCGCCTGCCGTCGGAGTTCGACTTCGCGCGTCAGGCGATTCTGTATCTGCCGCCGCGGATGCCGGATCCACGATCGGCCGATTTCGCGCTGGCGGCGGGCCGCGAAGTGATCGAGATTCTGCGGCGGACCGAAGGGCGCGCCTTCGTCCTGTTCACCAGCTACGCGACGCTCGGCGCCGTGCAGGCGATGGCCGAGATGGCGCTCGACTATCCGATGTTCGTGCAAGGCACCGCGCCGCGCAGCCAGCTTCTGAGGCAGTTCCGCGCCACGCCGCACGCCGTGCTCTTCGCCACATCCAGTTTCTGGCAGGGCGTCGACGTCATCGGCGATGCGCTGAGCTGCGTGATCATCGACAAGCTGCCGTTTGCCTCGCCGTCGGATCCGATCACCGCGGCGCGGATCGAGGCGATCCGCGAGCGCGGCGGCGAGCCGTTCGGCGAATACCAGGTGCCGCTGGCGATTCTCGCGCTGCAGCAAGGGCTGGGCCGGCTCATCCGCCATCGCCGCGACCGCGGCGTCCTGGCGGTGCTCGATCCGAGGCTCCGCACGAAGGGGTACGGCCGGCGTTTTCTGGCCTCGTTGCCGCCGGCGCCGGTCGTGCACGACCTTTCCCGCATCGAAGCCTTCTTTCGCAACTGATCGCCATCCAAACCGCCTCCGCGAGCGTCTATGATTCAAGCAATGCCAAAGTTCGTCCTGGTGTGCGCGGCGATGCTCGCGGGGCTCGCGGCGGTGTCGTCGGCGCAGCAGGCGCCGGGATCGGCGTTTCGCCTCCACGGCACGGTCGAGCCGATCCGCAGCCGCATCGTGACCGTTCCGCGGCTCACCGGCACCGGCAACGGTCCGATCGTCATCGTGCACCTCACCAAGCCCGGCACCTTCGTCCGCTCCGGCGATCTGCTCATCGAGTTCGATCGCGCGGCGCAGATCAAGACGGCGCACGACCGCGAGGCCGAGTACCGCGATTTCATCGAGCAGATCAACAAGAAGCGCGCCGACCAGACAACGGTACGCGCCAAGGACGAAACCGATCTCGTCGAGGCGAAGAACGCGGTGCGGACCGCCGAGCTCGACCTGCTCGATAAAGAACTGGTCGCGCCCATCGTCGCCGAGCGGAATTCGCTCGCGCTCGAAGAGGCGCGCGCCAAGCTGACGCAGCTAGGGCACACCTTCGATCTGAAGCGCCGCTCCGAAGCCGCCGATCTCCGCATTCTCGAGATTCAGCGCGACCGCGCGCTCAACGCGTGGAAACACTCCGAAGGCAATGCCGACAAGATGCGCATCATCGCGCCGCTCTCCGGCCTGGTCGTCCTCAAGACGATTTGGAAACAGGGTTCGATGGGCGAGGTGCAGGAAGGCGAAGAAGTCCGGCCCGGCCAACCGATCATGGAGGTCGTCGACCCGTCGGCCATGCGCGTACGGACGCGGGTCAACCAGGCCGACGTCACGCGCGTGCGCGTCGGGCAGGCGGCGCGGATCACGCTCGATTCGTTTCCGTCACGGCAATTCATTGGACGCCTCGAGCAGCTTTCGCCCATCGGCGCGACGAGCGGCATGTCCGACAATGTCCGGACGTTTCTCGCCGTCTTCTCGATTGAGGGCAACGATCCGCACCTGCTGCCGGACCTGGCGGCGGCCATCGACCTGGACGATTCGACGCCGCAGGCACGCGTCGTGCGCAAATGACGCGGACCACCGTTGGCGTCACGCTCGTCGTCGTCATCACGGCCTCAGCCGCCGGCGTCACCCGCCTACGGCGGGATCGCGGGCCTGTCCTGCCGACCGCCGCCGTCACCAAGGGCACCTTCGTCGACTACCTGCCGTTGCGGGGTGAGATCCGTCCCATCCGCTCGATCACGTTGACGGCGCCTTCCTCGGGATCGGATCTGCAGATCGTCGAGATCGCCAAGAACGGTGCGGCCGTCAACCCCGGCGACGTCGTCGTGCAGTTCGACACGACGACGCAGCAGCGGACGCTCGAGCAGAAGCAGTCGGAGCTCAAACAGGCCGAATCTGAGATCCAGCGAACGGAGTCGGAGCTGCGGCGCCGCGTCCAGGCGGCGCAGACCGATCTCGAGCAGGCGCGCCTCGCGGCCGAGCGCGCGCGGCTCGACCTCGGCCAGAAAGAGATCAAGTCGCCGCGCGACGCGGAGAAGCTCGACATCGTCCTATCGAACGCCGAACAGCACGTCAAGGAGCTCGGCACGAAAATCGGCGCCGAACGCGCGTCGGCCACGGCCGACGTGGCAAGCGCACGCCAGAAGCGCGACAAGGCGCTGTTCGACGTGCGCGAAACCGAACGGATCATCGGCAACATGACGATGCGGGCGCCGGCGCGCGGGTCGATCAATCTGCTGCCCAACTACCGCGCCGCCGCGACGTTCTCGGACTCGGCGCCTGAATTCCGCGCCGGCGATCGCGCGTACTTCGGCGCGCCGATCGCGGAGCTGCCCGACCTCACGACCGTCCAGATGTCCTGCCACATCGACGAGGAGGATCGCGCGCGCGTCCAGAACGACCGCGCCGTCCTCGTCCGCGTCGACGCGATTCCGAACCGTGAGCTGAAAGGCACGGTCGCCGAAATCTCGATGATGGCGAAGCCGGACTTCAGAGCGTGGCCGCCGACGCGCAACTTCGACGTGCTGATCACGCTGCAGGAGGGCGACGCTCAGCTTCGCTCGGGCATGAGCGCCTCGGCGCGCGTCGAGCTCGAGCATCTCGCGGACGTTCTGCTGGTGCCGACGAGCGCCGTGTTTCAGCGCGGGCGCGCCATGATGGCCTACGTCGTCAACGGCACGTCGATCGACCCGCGTCCGGTCACGGTGCTTCGCCGGGGCCGCGAGCAGATCGCGATCGCCACGGGGTTGCGCGAGGGCGAGCACGTCGCCATCAAGGATCCGGAAGCGGAGGCGGCCCAGAAGTGAAAGACATGAAGCGGACGCGCGTGTCGATCGCCGTCGTCGCCGTCGCGCTGGCCGGCGCGGCGATTCCCTTCGCGTGGGCGCGTGTCGCGCCGTCGGCGGCGCGGCGCATTCCGACGGCGCGCGTGCAGCGCGGCCGCGTGCAGGTCACCGTCTACACGACCGGCGAGCTGCGCGCGGGCCGCTCCGCCCAGCTCCTCGCGCCGCCAGTCGGCGGCAACCTGCAGATCGTGAAGCTCACCCCC
>Ga0097691_1000683_pt1 | contig 11222 bp, 13 predicted proteins | sample NGESurdeep072012_8_FD_72858 | JGI IMG/M metagenome (GOLD analysis project Ga0097691, IMG submission 72858) | Arctic peat soil microbial communities from Barrow, Alaska - NGEE Surface sample 210-1 deep-072012 | ecosystem: Environmental > Terrestrial > Soil > Wetlands > Peat ...
GCGGGTAAGCACTGCGATGGGGCCGACTTTGGGCTCGGAAATGCGGAGGCCGTAATAGGCGGACGACCTGGCCGCGTCAGAATTTGGGCCGGCATAGCCGAGCTTGGCGAGCACCAAATTCATGAAGGTCGCGCACCACAGCCGATAGCGGTCGGGCGGATCGGTGCCGAGCTATTTACGCGCCTCGCTGACCAGCGCTGGCCATCCGAAAGTCGGCTTCGCTACAGCTACCTGCGGACATTCGGCGACCGGCACGCGCTCGTTATGGTTCTGGGTCGGCCGGCCGGCGATGCGCATTGTGTTATTGGGCTTGGGCGCGTGCTGCGCGTCTTTCTTCTTTTGCACTGCGCTACCGGTCTGCGCATGCTGATCGGCATCGAGACCGCGCGGCAAAGGACGGCTGAACGCGGGAATGCTCAGCGCCAGCAAAATGGCACAGTCACCAGGCGAGCATGATACAAGTTTTGAAACGCATGGGTGGGTCCCCGTTGCCCAGTTTTCTTGTGCGCGCCGGCTTTGCGCAGGCGAAGAACGCGAGGTAGCACAACAATTTTCCGCAACTTGATCAGAATGGATTAACGATGAAGTGGTTTATGCGGGAACCGGCGCACGCGATGATTTTCGCGGACAACTGAAAAATGTTCGCGCGATCAATGCAGTGATGCCGAACAGGCATGAAAATTCACGCTTATGAGCGGCCGCCTTGTAACCTTAATCGCTAAACGTAAGCAGCAAACGTCGCAGCACGCGCAAAAAAGCCGCGCCCCGCTTGTTCCGAGCGAGGCGCGGTCTCTAGTCAAACGTCGCTTGAGCGATCAGCCGCCCGGCATCACATAAGCCGAGATCCGCCTGCGCGGATAAACCGATTCGGCGACCGTATGATTGTGGTTGCCGGATAGGATGATCGGATTGCCGTTCGGATCGACGCCGGTAACCACACCGACGTGGCCGCCGCCGCGACGGCCCATCACCGCGATGGCGCCGACGTGCGGTCCCGACACGCGATTGCCGTAGTGCGCATAGGCGCTGGCGAGGTTCCCGCCGCCGGCATGGCCGGTGCGCTTGAGGACTAAGTCCATGAACGCCCCGCACCAAAGACTGCCGCGCCCGGTTGGATTGGTGCCGACATATTTGCGCGCTTCGGCAACCAGCGAATTTGAGCTGAAGCCGCGTAAAGCGGGCGTCGCCTGCGTTAGGCGAGCATGTTTTCGGCGTTGGGTGGCTTCGCCGGCCGCTGGCTGAGCGGCGACGACCGTATAGCGGTCGTCCTGCCCAGCGCCACTATTTGCCGACTGGATCGCGACCTGCGCGGCATGATGCCGATGCGCGGCCTTATGGGCGGGCCTTGCGACCGCTGGCGCGGTGAGAACCGCAAACGCGACCGAACACAGCAAAAAAGTCGCCCGTCTTTTTCTTCCAAGTGTCATGAGGTGTAGTCCTTTATCATCAAAGCAATGCATTCAGATCAGATAGAATCGGAACCAAATGCAGTGTCTAAGCGCCGTCAGAGCGTGGCAATTTCGTGGTCATTGAAAGGTCATTTCATGCAATACGTAAATATTATAATCCGCCAATACCTATTACAAAGAAATTATACGGTAATTACTTATTGAATACGTAATTTTTAAATACTATAAAGACTTACGTACGATCTATATTTAATCGACAAGTTATTGTGTGCTGCAGCAAAGTCTAGGTTGCAATGCAGCAATTAGACCAGGTTTGGAAATCAACCGCGCGCCCGTCAGCTTTTGCGGCTCAGCAGGAACACCGCCTGCTCGCCGAACAGGTTCCAGAACCACCACGGCGCGTTGAGCCGCAGCGGGCTGCCCCAGGCATTGAGCGCCACCGCCTTCTCCAGCTTCACCCCGACCTCGGTGCAAAGCTGGCGGAAGTCCTTGATGGTGCAATGGTGGATATTGGGCGTGTCGTACCAGCTATAAGGCAGGATGTCGGTCCGCGGCATGTGTCCGAACAACAGGATTTGGAGGCGCACCTGCCAATGGCCGAAATTCGGAAACGACACGATGGCGTGGCGGCCGATGCGCAGCATGTGCTCGAGCACGACGCGCGGATGGCGCGTCGCCTGCAGCGTCTGCGACAGGATGACGTAGTCGAAGGCATCGTCCGGATAGTCGGCGAGGTCGGTGTCAGCGTCGCCTTGGATCACGGCAAGGCCCTTGGCCACGCATTCGTTCACGCCCTCGCGCGAGAGCTCGATGCCGCGGCCGTCGACGCCGCGGCTTTCGCTGAGCAGACGCAGCAGCTCGCCATCGCCGCAACCAACGTCGAGCACCTTGACGCCACGCTCCACCATCTCGGCGACCATCACCAAGTCGATGCGGGCGCCGCCCGGCGTGCGCGCAATATTGGCGACGGTGAGATTGCTCATGGTGTCAACTCTTGCCGGCGAGGCCGCGCGCCTTGCGGGCGCCGTCGAGGAACCCGCGCACGATGGCGAACAGTTCCGGCTCGTCGAGCAGGAAGGCGTCGTGGCCCTTGTCGGTGACGATCTCGGCGAACGAGACGCGGGCACTCGACGCGTTGAGCGCGTGCACGATCGCGCGCGACTCGGCGGTCGGAAACAGCCAATCGCTGGTGAAGGAAATCACGCAGAAGCGGGTCTGCGTGCCCTTGAAGCTGTTGGCCAGGACGCCGCCGGAGTCGGCGGCCAGGTCGAAATAATCCATGGCGCGCGTGAGGTAGAGATACGAATTGGCGTCGAAGCGCTCCACGAACGAGATGCCCTGGTGGCGCAGATAGCTCTCCACCTGGAAATCGGCGTCGAACGAGAACGTTAAGTTATCGCGGTCCTGGAACCTCCGGCCAAATTTGCGGTGCAGCGCAGCGTCGGAAAGATACGTAATGTGTGCCGCCATGCGCGCCACCGCGAGGCCGCGATGCTTTGGGTCGGTACCTTCCGTTAAATAATTACCGCCCCGCCACTCCGGATCAGCCATGATCGCCTGCCGGCCAACCTCGTGGAACGCGATATTCTGCGCCGAATGACGGGTGGCGCAGGCAATCGGCAGCGCGGAGAATACTCGGCTCGGATAGCTCGCCGCCCATTGCAGCACCTGCATGCCACCCATTGAGCCGCCCGCCACTGCGAACAGCGTATCGATCTTCAACTCATCGAGCAGCATGGCCTGCGCACGCACCATGTCGCGGATGGTCACAATGGGAAAGCTCAGCGCATAGGGTTTGCCTGTTTTCGGATTGGTCGAGGCGGGCCCGGTCGTGCCCATGCAGGAGCCGACCACGTTCGGGCAGATGACGAAATAGCGCTCGGTATCGATCGGCTTGCCGGGACCGACCATGGTCTCCCACCAACCCGGATTTTTGGTGACCGGATTCACGCTCGCCACGTGCTGGTCGCCGGTGAGCGCGTGGCACACCAGCACCGCATTGGAGCGATCGCCATTGAGTGTGCCGTAGGTCCTGTAGGCGATCTGGAATGGGGAAAGCTCGACGCCGGCGTCGAGTTTGAGCGGCTGGTCGATGCCAAAATGCGCGACGAGCGAGTCGCGCGGAAAATCCGCCTCGCGCGGTGCGTCCGGCGCTTCGCGCGGGCTGCTCAGATTGGCCTCGACCATGTCGCTCTTCGCGCTCCCTGGCGCGCCGCGTTCCTGGGAAATAACTCCTCCCGGGTCGCGGGCCGTTTAGGTAGCCAGGAACATGCTGTCAATGTTTTCTTTGATTTCAAGCCCCGGCCCTCCTATCAATGCCGCCATGACGAAGCCACCCGAAGCACCCTCGCTGGGCGATCTGCGCAAGGAGATCGACCGTATCGACGAGGCGATGCACCAGCTCCTGATGGAGCGCGGCGAGATCATCGACCGGCTGATCACGGTCAAGCGCAGCCAGGAGACCGGCTCCGCATTCCGCCCGGTACGCGAAGCGGAGATGATGCGCCGTCTGGTCAAGCGACACAAAGGAATACTACCGCTCGACACCGTCGAGAGCATCTGGCGCGTCATCATCTCGACCTTCACCTATGTGCAGGCGCCGTTCTCGGTGCATGCCGACCTTTCGGCGGGCGACGCGTTGATGCGGGATTCTGCCCGCTTTCATTTCGGTTTCACGGTGCCATTCGTGCCGCATATGGGCGCCGCCGGCGTGGTCGCTGCGGTGTCGGCCTCGAAAGGCGATCTCGGCCTGGTGCCGGCGATCCCGGTGGCCGGCGCCGGCGCCTGGTGGAGCGCGCTCGAATTCGACGCCGCGCCCAAGATCATCGCGCGCCTGCCCTTCGTCGAGCGCGCCGACCACCCGGCCGCTTTGCCGGTCTTCGTGCTCTCAAGGGTAGCCGCCGACGCCATGGCGACCGAAGCTGCGGTGTGGAGCATACGCGTCTCCGGCTGGGGCGCTGGCGCAGCGCAGGCGCTGTCGATGCGGGCGGATTTCATCGCCGTGCCCGACCGCGCCTTCGATGGCGCTGCCTTGCTGGTCACGCTGCCGAAGGGCGTGAGCCTTGAAACGATCAGTGAGGTCTTGGTTAAAGCCGGGGCCACGGTGCGTTCGGCGGCCCTCGTCGGCAGCCACGCAACCCGCTATACGATTGCCGCCGAGAAGTAATCCCTGACGTCGGCGATGACTGATGGCCTGCCCTATGCAGGCACCGTCGAATTTTGAGGTTACGAATGACCGCGACCCGTCCCCAACCGCGCCCCGGCGTGCTCGATATCGCCCCCTATATCCCGGGCAAGAGCACGGCGCCCGGCTTCGCCAAAGTGTTCAAGCTGTCCTCCAACGAGAGCCCGTTGGGCCCGAGCGCGAAGGCTATCGCCGCTTATCGCGCGGTCGGCGAGCACCTGGAGGACTATCCGGACGGCGCGGCCTCCGACTTGCGCGAGGCGATCGGAGCGGCATTCGGGCTCGACCCGACGCGCATCGTCTGCGGCGCCGGCTCCGACGATCTGCTCAATCTGATCGCGCGCGCCTATCTCACCGACGGCGATGAGGCGATCCACGCCACGCACGGCTTCCTGGTCTATCCAATCGCGACGCTCGCGGCCGGCGCTAAGCCGATCGTGGCGCCGGAGACGAATTACACGGTTAATGTCGACGCCATGCTCGAGGCGGTGACCCCGAAGACCAAAGTGGTGTTCCTGGCCAATCCGAACAATCCGACCGGCACATACATCCCGTTCGACGAGGTCAAGCGACTGCACCAGAGCTTGCCGCCGCACGTGCTGCTCGTGCTCGACGCGGCCTATGCGGAATATGTCCAGCGCAACGACTACGAATCCGGCATCGAGCTGGTGGCCACCTCCGAAAACGTCGTGATGTGCCGCACCTTCTCGAAGATTTATGCCCTGGCCGCGCTGCGGCTCGGCTGGATGTATGGGCCTCCGCACGTGGTGGATGCGATCAACCGCATCCGCGGACCGTTCAACGTGAATGCCGCCGCGATCGCAGCCGGTATTGCCGCCATCCGCGACAACGCTCATGTCGCGCGCTCGCGCGAGCACAATACGCGCTGGCTCGCCTGGCTCACCGAGAAAATCGGCAAGCTCGGCTTGGCGGTCACGCCGAGCGTGGGAAATTTTCTGCTCATCCACTTTCCCGACACAAAGGGCCGCACCGCCAAGGAAGCCGATGCCTTCCTCACCAAGCGCGGGCTGATCCTGCGCCAGGTCGGCGCCTATAAGCTGCCGAACGCGCTGCGGATGAGCGTCGGCACCGAAGAAGCCAACCGCCTGGTGGTGCAGGCGCTGGCGGAGTTCCTGGGGCAGGCGGCGTGAGCAAACCGGCCACCCTGTTCAATCGGCTTGCCCTGATCGGCGTCGGGCTGATCGGCTCCTCGATCGCGCGTGCCGCGCGCGCGCAAGGGGCTGCCGGCTCGATCGTGGCCACGGCGCGCTCTCCGCAAACGCGGCGGCGCGTCGCCGAGCTAGGCCTCGCCGATCAGGTGGTGGAAACCAATGCTGCCGCGGTCGAGGGCGCCGATCTCGTCATCGTTAGCATTCCGGTCGGCGCCTGCGGCGCGGTAGCCGAGGAGATCGGCCCGCATCTTAGCCCCGGCGCCATCGTCTCCGATGTCGGCTCGGTCAAAGGTTCTGTCATTCGCGACATGGCCCCGTATCTGCCGAAGAGCGTGCATTTCGTGCCCGCCCATCCGGTCGCCGGTACCGAATATTCCGGCCCCGACGCCGGCTTCGCCGAATTGTTCGTGAACCGCTGGTGCATTTTGACGCCGCCCGAAGGCACCGACCGCCAAGCGGTGGGGAAGCTCGCCGCGTTCTGGCGCCTGCTCGGCGCCAATGTGGAGACCATGGCGCCCGATCACCACGACCTGGTGCTCGCTATCACCAGCCATCTACCGCATTTGATCGCCTACACCATTGTCGGCACCGCCGACGAGCTGCAGACGGTGACGCGCTCGGAGGTGCTCAAGTTCTCCGCCGGCGGATTCCGCGATTTCACCCGCATCGCGGCCTCTGACCCAACCATGTGGCGCGACGTATTCCTTGCCAATAAGGATGCGGTGCTGGAAATGCTTGGGCGCTTCAACGAAGACGTCGCGGCGCTAACCAAGGCGATTCGCAAGGGCGACGGCGATGCGCTCTACCAGCACTTCGCCCGCACGCGCGCAATCCGCAAAGGCATCGTCGAGATCGGCCAGGATTCGCCCGCGCCGGATTTCGGCCGCCCGCATCCCGAGCTGCCGCACGAGCCGCTGCCGCGGCCTTACGCGGCGGACGAGGATTAGAACAACGCCGGCGCCTTGCCGATCGAGATCGGCCCCAGAAACATCGCACCATCGTTGATGCGCAGCGGCAACGTGACCGCGCGCTTGCCTTCGAGCGTCGTCTGTTCGCCGAGCAGATTGACCCCGAGCGAAATATTCGCGCCGGCCTGCTGGCGCGCGACATTGCCGAGGCCGGGCGCCAGGCGGTCGAGCACGCCTGAGAGCTTGTCCATGCTGGGCGAAGACTGCACCATCTGCTGCGCGCCGATGGAATTGAGAAACGGCTCGAGCCCGGCGACCGTGACGCGCAACTGGCCTTCGAGCCGTCCGTTCGCATTGAGCGATAGGGTGCCGTTGCCGACCGCAATGGTTTCGCCCGCCTGCACCCGCGCTTGCCCGATTTCGATGCCGCCGCCCGCTGCCTGGATCTCGCGGAAACGCGCCGGCCAGGGCTTGGGAGCAAAATCCTTCAAGCCACGCAGGACCGCGGTAATGTCGGCATCGACCGGCTGCGCCGCGGCGGGATGCAAGCCCGGCGCCGAGGCCTTGTCGAGCTTCAACGCCGCCTCGATCACCGGATTGTTGGTGACGGAGCCCTCGGCGATACGGCCGTGGATTTCGATGCGATTGGCGCGCAGCAGATTCTGCTGGCTGCCGCCGGTTACGCGGTCAACCACCGGACGGTCGAACACCAGTGACACGCGCTCGGGCGCGGCCGGCGTGCCGCGCAGACTCGACTGCGCGAGCTTCCAGTTGACCACGATGTCCGGCGCCTGGCCGGGATTGGCTATGGTGAGCGGCCCGTGGAATTCGCTGATCAGCAAGGTGGGCTGGTAGACCTGCGCAGCGATCAGGATGCCTTTGCTCTTGATCTCGAGCGGCGGCTGGTTGCTGCCAAATAGCGCGGAGGCTTGATCGCAGTTCATCTCGAAGCGGAACGGATAGCCGCCGATGCTCTGCGCGCCGCAGGCATAGACGCGGCCGGCCTTGGCCTCGCGCGCGCGCCAGCCCTCAATGGTGGCCTCGGCCTTGCCGGCGGCAAAGGTCCAAAACCAGCTCCAGCCGCCGAACAGGGCGGCGACCAGGATCAGCAGCGAGATGTAGCGCCAGCTGCGCCGGCGCGCGGAACAGGATCTAGCCATTAACTTATTTCACTTGGTGCATGATCTTGCCCGAAAACCGGTGCCCACTTTTCGGGATCATGCACTTGTAACACCTGCCGAATGCGGCGTTTCTGGGCCGCACGGGTTGCTTAGCGATATCGGGCCTGTTACGCGAGCGCCTTCGCCGGGCCCCTGTCAACGACGTGGTCTAATTCCTACCACGATGAGCAAAACATTAGACCAAGCCGGCGAAGACGTATGGGTTTTCGCCTACGGATCGCTGATGTGGCAGCCAGGCTTCGACTTCCTGGAGCGGCGCTATGCCCGCCTGGTCGGCGCCCACCGCGCGCTCTGCGTCTATTCCTTCGTCCATCGCGGCACGCCGGAACGGCCCGGCCTGGTGCTCGGTCTCGATCGCGGCGGCAATTGCCGCGGCATCGCTTACCGGGTGGCTACGGCCAAGCGCACCGAAACAATCGACTATTTGCGCGCGCGCGAGCAGGTCACCCGGGTCTATCGCGAGGCCTGGCGCAGGGTGTGGCTCGATGACGATCCGCAGCAAAGCGCGCATGCGCTTTGCTACATGGTGGACCGCGGCCACCGGCAATATGCCGGCCGCCTCAGCCTTGCCGAGCAACTGCACTACGTCCGTCAGGGCCACGGTCGCTCGGGCGCCTGCCGCGACTACGTCTTGGCGGCGGTAAAGGAACTCGAAACGCTCGGTTGTCGCGACGCCGATTTGCACACGCTGGGCGAGCGCCTCAAAGGCATCCACGAGTCGGCCGCGGGTTAAGCGCCAGCACCTCGACGATGAAAGTCGGCCGAACTATCATTCTCAGCGGTTTTGTCTTTGGCGTTAGGTTTGCTTGGGGGGCTCCTATGCGTCGTCTGCTGCCGCTTGCGGCAATTTTAGTTATCACGACGTACGCCGTAACGCCGTCGTTCTCGGCCAACGACAAGGATCGCGTAATCTGCTTTTCGCTCGGCAATGAGAACTACAAAGACCAGAACAAATTTGACCCTGGGCTCACGGCCTGCAGCCGCATGATTAACTCTGGACGCTATAAGGACAAACCGCTCGCCGCGCTCTATCGTACCCGCCGCAGTTGGAAGCAGAAAAAGGGCGAGCTGGACGCCGCGTTGGCCGACTACGGTATTTCGATTCGAATCGAACCGGATAACATCGAGAGCTACGATTATTGAGCCGACGTCTTCCAGCAGAAGGGCGATCTCGACCGCGCGCTCGCCGACTATGATCGCGCCTCCCGTATCGATCCGACCTACGCCGCCGCTTATTACAGCCGCGGGCTGATCTACGAGAAAAAAGGCGACATCGACAAGGCGCGCACCGAATACAATTCCGTGCTTGCCGTGCCAACCATCAACCGCATCGCGCAATAGGCGCAGGACAATGCTCGCGCGCGGCTGAAAGTGCTGGCCGAAGAGAGCAAGAAATAGCGACGCCGGTCAGCATTGGGCTTTCGCCTTGGCTTCCGCGATCAAACGCGCCGTCGCCGTCTCAATGTCGTGTTGCAGGCGATTGAAAAAGACGTCCTTATCGAGGCCCGGCGGGATCGGATCGAGAATCTCAACCATCACCGTTCCAGGCAAGAGGCGGATGGAGCGCCGCGGCCAGAACAGGCCGGAATTGAGCGCGACCGGAACACATGCCACGCCCTCTGCAGCGTAAAGATGGGCGACGCCAAATTTGTAGCGCGGCGCGGCGCCGGCCGGCCGCCGCGTGCCTTCGGGGAAAATAATGAGTTGGCGATTATCGGCGAACTCGACGCGGGCGCGCTCGGTCATGGCGATGAGCGCCTGCGAGCCGGCACGGCGATTGACCGGAACCATGCGGCCCTTGATCATGAGCCAGCCGAAGATCGGGATCCACTGCAGTTCCCGTTTGACAATGAACACCGGATTGTCGAACAGCGAAATCAACGCAAAGGTCTCCCACGCAGACTGGTGTTTTACCGCGACGATGATCGGACCTTTCGGTATTTTTTCGCGGCCCCGTATCTCACAATCGATGCCGGCGACGACGCGCAACAGCACGAGGTTGGTGCGGCCCCACGATTTCGCGACCGCAATGATGGCGCGATACGGCAGGAAGAATGTCGGCAGCGCAATAATCAGATAGAGAGCTGTGTTCAGATAGAACAGCGCGTTGAAGACGATGGAGCGAATGAGAATCAACACGGTGGTCCGCTCCTTTACGCGGCGGTGTCGGGATCGAGGCGCATGCGCGTGAGCGCGAATAGAAATTTCAGATATTCGGCGAACAGAAAACGCGCGGTTTCGACGTTCGACCACCATGGCTCGGTTTTCACTTTTTCCGAGATCACCGGAAACGCAATCAATGTAACCTCGGGAAGCTGATGCTCGAGTTCGGCCATGGCGCGCGGCATGTGCCAGTTTGAGGTCACCACGATCAGAGAATTGAAATTGTGCTCGCGCGTCCAGCGTTTGGTTTCGAGGGCGTTGCCGAAGGTGTTGAGCGCCGAGCGGTCGAGATCGATGCAGCAGGCGAAGAAGCGGGCATAGAGCGGCGTCAGCCGCGCGATCTCGCGCGCGCTGGTAGCGCGATGCACGCCGGTGATCAGCAACCGCTTGCCGCGCTCCGCCGCCAGCAATTCGATCGCATCCGGAATGCGCGACGCAGCGCCGGTCAGCACCACGATTCCATCCGCCTTGCGGTCGAGAGAGGCGTCCTCGGCCGGGATATGCCAGACGAACCAGAAGAACCCGCCGGCGAGCAGCAGCGCCCCGACGACGCCGGCGGTCATGGTGAGGAAGCCGATCCAGCGGGCGAGACCTGCAAACATGCTAGTCGATCGCCTCCAGAGTGCGATTGACGGTTTGCCGCGATGTCATGGCCGTCACTGCCGCGATCAGCACGACTTGCCCGAGCACGGCGAAATAGCCGGCAATGCCAATGGAGAACGACCCGAACAGCGCCGCAGTCTGCTCGCCCCCCGCCGTGCCGGTGAACCAGCGGCTGATGGCGCCGGCCAGCGCAAACAGCACGATTGCCGCACCGCCGCCGATGCCGCCGCCTTGCAGGCCAAGCATAAGGAAATGTCGCTGGAAATGCCCGGCGATGAAGCCGTTCTTGGCGCCGACGAAATGGAGAACCTCGATCACCGTCTTGTTGGTCGCCATCGCGCCCCGGGTCGCAAAGGTGACCGAGAGAACGGTGGCGGCGACCATCAGGATCAGAATGCCGACGCCGGCAGCGACCGCGGTGCCGGCCATGGCGCGCATGCGGTCAATCCAGCCGCGATGATCGTCGAGTGTCGCGCCCGGCACCTGTTCAGCCAGCATGCGCCGAAATTGCGGAATGTCGGGCGCGGCGCCGGGTGAAATCTTGACCACGATCAGCCGCGGCACCGGCAACTCGTCGAGCGACAGTCCACTGCCGAGCCATG
>Ga0097691_1002800_pt1 | contig 11221 bp, 12 predicted proteins | sample NGESurdeep072012_8_FD_72858 | JGI IMG/M metagenome (GOLD analysis project Ga0097691, IMG submission 72858) | Arctic peat soil microbial communities from Barrow, Alaska - NGEE Surface sample 210-1 deep-072012 | ecosystem: Environmental > Terrestrial > Soil > Wetlands > Peat ...
ATCGCCAGTGTTCTCGAGGAACAAGGCCGGCCAGGAGGGCGACGAGGGCCCGGTCGGACCAGGTGAAGCGGGGACGGGCGACCTGCCGGTGCAGCACGGCCAGCTGATGGCGGAGTACCAGGATCTCAGCGTCCTTGGCCGCGGCATCCATCCGATGGACGCGAACGACCTCAATGACGCGCCGGATGAGACGGTAGAGAAAGGACAGGGCCATGGAGGATGAGCTTCGCCGAGCGAGTTTCGGCTGGTCAAGCCAGGTTGGGGAGTTTCTGGACCCTTCAAGGTGAAGGAGAGCTTCCCGAACGCCAGCGTCGGCAACGGCTTTGGGCTCTCGGAGACCTCGAGCGTGGCGACGTTTCTGCCGCACAAGTACGCCGCGACGCACGCCGACTCGGTCGGGTTTCCGGCACCGGTGGTCGACCTCGACCTGCTCGACCCCGACCCCGGAACAGGAGTCGGCGAGCTGCTGATCCGCGGCGCGAACGCCGTGATGGGCTACTGGGGCAAGTCGGAGGAGACGGCCGAGACCTTCCGTGACGGCTGGCTGCGCACGGGGGACCTGGCACGGATCGACGGCGAGGGCTTCACCTACATCGTCGACCGGGCCAAGGACGTGATCAACCGCGGCGGGGAAAACGTGTACTGCGTCGAGGTCGAGAACGTGCTGGCGGCCGCGTCCGGCGTGTTCGAGGTGTCCGTCGTTGGCGTCCCGGACGAGATGATGGGCGAGAAGGTCGGCGCCATCGTGGTGCCGACGCCGGGCTCGACGTTCGACCGAGAGGCGTTCGTGGCGCACGCCCGCTCTGCGCTGGCGGACTTCAAGGTGCCGCAGTATCTGTTGGTGCGCCAGGACGTGCTGCCGCGCAACCCGAGCGGCAAGGTCCTCAAGCGCGTTCTGCGCCAGCAGACCGAGTGGGGGCAGCCGCCTGCGCTGAGACGGTTCCGCTTCCCCGCAATTCCGGACAGCAGCCTTTCCATGACCAGGCCGAGGCCGGCAGCCCTCATCCTCCCTGCCCCGGCCTCCGGCGAGCAGGATCCGGCCATCGAGCCCTCCACGAGACCGTCGCCCTGCGCCGTCGACCACGCGAGTTGACTCACCAAAGATGCCCGCGTGGCAGGGATCTTGACAAAAGCCGAACCAAGGTATATCTCTAACATAAGTTGGATTTGTATCATGTGGGGTGAGCGCTCCGATGGGCCAGCATCTGAGATGGCCCATTGATCCGAAGAAATTGAGGAAGACGTGAGCAACGACCCCAATTGGCATGGCTAAGGTCGCAGTCGTCACCGGCGGCGGCTCGGGTGTCGGTCGCGCGACAGCACTCCTCCTCGCCCGCCACGTTGGCAACGTCCACGTCGCCGATCCGAGTGAAGACACCGCCCAAGAGGTGGCTCGCGCGAGCGAGGCCGCAGGCGGCAGCGCGGTGGCGCACGCGCCGGACGTCGCCAACCCGACGTTGTGGAGGCGCTCGCCGGTTGCGTGTTTGCGCAGGAGGGCCACGTTGACATCCTTCACAACAACGCCGGCGTCGGTCATGGAGGGAACACCGAAGGCGATCGCGGGATCTGCCCCGCCATCATCACCACGCCGATCATCTCGACCGGCAGCATGCGCCTCGAGATCGCCCTGGCGATCCTCATGGTGATCGCCAAGTACAGGCTCATCGTGCCCGCGCCCAGATGCCAAGTCACCACGCCCTACCCGTTGCATCGCATCTCCCCCGCAGATTGCTACGCCTACCACCTGATCTCCGCAGTGCCGCTCAGTGACCACCGCGGCGAGGTCAAAGTGACGGCCGGCGGGCGCGGCTCGCACGTGCGCTGGGCGGTCCGGTACCGCTCACGCCTGCCGCTGACCCGCCCGCAGATCGCCACCTTGGTGCAGCACCGAATCACTCGCGCCCTCGCCGGACTGGCGAGGGCGCGCTCCGAGCAAACCGAAAAGAAAGCTGGAGACCCTCATGACCGAGATCACCGGCGCCGCCTTGGTGGCTGCGGTGGCCCTGTCGACCGTGATCGGTCGTCGCCTGGCCGGCGCCGGCCAGGACCGCCGTTCCACACCAACCCCGCACGTCCTTCCTACCCCTCCAGGAGCACCCCGTGACCACACTCGTTCCCCCCCTCAGCACCACCGACGTCCACGACGGCCCGGCGATCGTCGAGTTGCACCGACTGCACGCTGCACAGCGGGCGGCCTTCCTGGCCGACCCCTACCCGATCGCGGAAGAGCGCAAGGGTCACCTGATGGCCCTGGCCGGCATGCTGCTGGGCCACCGCGACGAGATCCGGACGGCGATGAGCGCCGACTTCGCGGTGCACCCGGAGCTGTTCACTGACCTCGTCGAGGTGCTCGGGGTCGCTGGCCGCGCGGCCTACGCCGCGGAGCAGCTCGACGCCTGGATGGCGGAGGACGAGCGGGCTGTCGAGGGGGCGTTCTACGGCACCGCGCGAGCCGGCGTCCGGTTCCAGCCCAAGGGTGTCGTCGGCAATATCGTCCCGTGGAACTTCCCGTTCGATCTGTCGGTCGGCCCGCTGGTGGAGATGCTCGCCGCGGGCAACAGGGTGGTCATCAAGCCCTCGGACTACACCCCCGCCTGTGCGGACCTGCTCCAGCGGATGATCGCCGAGACCTTCCCGGAGGACCGTGTCGCGGTGTCGGTCGGCGGCCTGACCCTGGCCAGGGAGTTCCCGACGCTGCGCTGGGACCACCTGCTTTACACGGGCAGTTCGGCGATCGGGCGCGAGGTCGCTCGGGCGGCTGCAGAGAACCTCGTGCCGGTGACCCTGGAACTGGGCGGCAAGTCCCCCGCCATCCTCGCCGCGGACAGCGTCGACGCCGAGAGCGTGCGCGGCGTCGTCGGCACCAAGCTCATCAAGAACGGCCAAATGTGCATCTCGGTCGACTACGCACTGGTCCCGCGGGCCCAGATGGACGCGTTCGTCGCCCACGCCAAGAGATACCTGACCGACGAACTGCCGGACTACGCGTCCTCAGCGGACTGCACCGGCATCATCACCGAACGGCACTTGGAGCGGATCGTCGCGATGGTCGACGAGGCGAAGGACGCCGGGGCACAGGTCGTGTCGCTCGGTGGCGAGGGTGACCGGGCGACCCGCCGACTGCCGCTGGTGCTCGTAGTGGACCCGCCGAAAGACCTTCGCATCATGCAGGAGGAGATCTTCGGCCCGATCCTGCCGGTCATCCCCTACGACGTCCTCGACGATGCGCTCGCCGAGATCAACGCCGGGGAGCGCCCTCTCGGCCTCTACGTCTACAGCAAGGACCCTCAGGTCGTCGAGCACGTGCTCCGCCAGACCTCCTCCGGCGGTGCATGCGTTAACGTCTGCGCCGTGCAGGGGGCTCTGCCCTCGCTGGGCTTCGGCGGGGTCGGGCAGAGCGGCAGCGGCCGGCACCACGGCATCGAGGGGTTCCGCGAGTTCTCCAACCCGCGGGGCGTCGTCGTCCGGGGTACCGGAGATATGATCGACGCCTTCCTGCCGCCGTACGGGCCAGCGGCACAGGCCATCGTCGACAGCGTGCTCGGCGGTGCCGAGGCGCCCGAGGCCACTGCTCCAGGGAGGGTTTGACCCGCCATGATGGTGCGCGCTGTCCAATTGGACCGGCGTTTACAGGCGCTGGATCTCCTTTTTCGCGGCGAGTTCCATCTTGGCTGCAATGTCTCCGAACACGGGCGAGATTTGAGCCGAATGCTGGGTGGCGCCCGTGGTCTCATCTGACATGACGACAAGAGCTTCGGGGGCGGACCTCTCGGGATCTCCGTTCATGCCGCGTCGGGGCTGAGGCTGACCACTTCACGAACTTCGGTGCCGAGAGCGTCGGCGATATCGCACAGTCGGGCCAGGCTGGCCGCCCCGTATCGCGTCGCCCCGTAGCGCTGGATCTGCTGTTCAGCTACTCCGAGCGCATCAGCCAACTGGCGCTGGGTCCAGCCCTTGGCAATCCGGGCCTTCACAAGGGCTTCAGCCAGTTGAGCAAGAGAGTGTGCCTCGAAGCTCGTGAGCTTGCCGGATCTGAGCAGTTCGTACTCGGCCAGCTCCGCCTCAAGGTCGGCAGCCTGGGAGCGCAGTGCGCCAAGTTCAAGTGCACGTCGCTTCTTGTCACCTACCCCCGTCGCCTGACCCTCCATGTTGGCAATCGCTTCCTCCAACTTCGCCACATGCGTCCGAGTAGCTCGATACTGCACTTCGTCGGTGATCATTGCGTATGCGTCCTCGGATAGATCATCACGATGGCCCTGCGGTCCGTGTCTCGCTGATCTTGGAAGTCATCGGTCACTGAGCTTGTCGAGGACGTCCCGGTAACCTTCGCTATTTGCTTTCACGTCCTTCATCCGAAGATAAAGGCGAGACTCGCCTAGTTCTGAGGTGAAGCCGTGGCGTCGATAGAAATGTGCTGCTCGCTCATCAATGGCGTCCACGACGACCAAACGGGCCGCTGCGGCTTCTCCCGCGATCACTGACATGCGTAAGGCGTCGGCCAGAAGCCGCGTGCCAAGACCTCGACCTTGTTGGCTCCGATCGATGGCAAGCCGGGCGATGAGGACCATGCCAACCGGATAGGCCGGCAGACCTCGGACTAGCTTCGCCGGAGCATCGGCTCGTTGCACGGAGCCCATTGTCAACGAGACATAGCCGACGACTCGACCCGAATGGACAACGACAAATGTGCGAGCTGAATCCATGTCCTGCGCCGGCGTCGCATGGCGCTTCAACCAGGTGTCGAGAATCTCGTTTCCCGAGTCGAACTCGCTGAGATCATGGGTGGGGGATAGGCGCTCAAGTCGCAGCTCTGCGTCAGTCACCCACGTGGCAACGGAGGGGTTCGAAAAAGCTCAGCCAGTTCGGGCACGATGGCTTCGGGTCCGTCGAGCGCGGAATAGAAGCGGTCAAAGGCCTCATTGGCAACGGTGATGGTGCTCTGTGTCTCGATCACCTTGCGAGCACGCGCGGTCACAGTGTCAAGCACGAAGGCCGTCACGCTCTCGTGCTTGAGATCGGCGGCTTGGCGAATGAGGGCATCCTGCTCAGGGGTAACTCGCACCTCAAGGCGATGTCGCTGTTTGGGTGCTTCAGAAGTCCGAGCCATGCGTTGAGTGTAGCAGGTGTCCGGACGTTGTCCGGACACCTGCCAGCCGCTGGCTCAAGCAGCTGCGCACGGTCGAAGGAGACTGTGTCCTCAGCTTGAAGGGTCCAAAAACGCGAAGCGGCGCCATTTCTGTGGATGTGTGCAGCAGGGACGCCGGGTTCCGGGTCATGGGGATGGCTTGCCCGGCGCGAGCGGTAGAGCCTGCTTGCTTGAAGGGTCCGAAAACTCCGATGCACGGTCGGCTGCAGGAGAATCGACGGGATGGCGGGGCCAGCGATGTCCGGGGGGGCGCAGTTGACCCAGAGGAGCCATTCATTCGCCAGGCGAAGTTCCTACCTATCTGATCGTCGAGCCCGCGTTGTGTTGGCGACTGACGCGCATGTCGAAGCCGCGGCGTGATCTGTGATCAGGCGGCCCGCTCGTACTCGTGGATGATGCCGCCGAGGATGTCTAGGCGGGTGACGGTGCCATCGTCGATTGGCGAGAGTGGGAAGGAGCGGGGGATCGGTTGTCCGAGGTGCAGGCCACGGTGTGGACGAGCCTGGTTGTAGTGCTGGACGTACTTGTCGAGCACGGATTCGAGATGTTGTCGTGAGACGACGAGCAGATGATCGAGACACTCCTGGCGGATGGTGCGGACGAATCGTTCGGCGTACGCGTTCGCACGAGGCGAACGGATCGGAGTGCGGATGGTCTCGACACCGATCGAGGCGAACACCTCGTCGAAGCTGGCGGTGAACTTGGTGTCCCGGTCGCGGATGAGGAACCGGAATCGACGACCGGCATCCTCCAGGTCCGAGGCGAAATTGCGGGCCACCTGTGTGACCCATGGGCCGTTCGGGTTGGTGGTGGCTCCGAGGACGTGCACGACGCGGCTCTGCACTTCGATGACGAACAGCACGTAGTAGCGCCGCAAGAGGACCGTGTCGACGTGGAAGAAGTCCGTGGCCACAATGCCCTTGGCCTGGGCGGAGAGGAACTGGGTCCACGTTGGGCCCTCTCGCCGGGGTGCCGGTGGGAGACCGTGGCGGCGCAGCACGGTCGCGACGCTCGTCTTCGACACGCAGACGCCGAGCTTCTTCAGCTCGCCGACGATGCGGAGATAACCCCACCGGGGGTTCTCCCGTCCCAGGCGGCAGATCAGCTCCACGGTCTCTTTGGCAAGACCAGGACGACCTGGTCGGCGGTGCGGGTAGGTCCAGCGCTTCTTGACCAGCGAGCGGTGCCAGCCCAGGATCGTCTGTGGGCTGACGAGGAACGATCGTCAGTGTTCTCGAGGAACAAGACCGGCCAGGAGGGCGACGAGGACCCGGTCGGATCAGGTGAAGCGGGGACGTGCGACCTGCCGGCGAAGCACGGCCAGTTGGTGGCGCAGAACGAGGATCTCGGCGTCCTTCGCCGCTGCATCCGACCGGTGGACACGAACGACCTCGAACACGCGCCGGACGAGCCGATAGAGAAAGGAGAGAGCCATGAGGTGTGAGCCTTGCCGAGCACGTTCTGGCTGATCAAGTCCGGTCGGGGAGTTCTTGGACCCTTCAGGTAGGAGCGATTCCGACGACGGGCTTGTTCAGATGACGCCCCCCATCGAGCCATTAAAGCGAGCTTGGCCGAAGGCGAACACCCCGCCGTCGGTGGCAACGGTCCAATAACCGACAACTAGCTTCGTCGCCTTCACATAGGTAAAGCCACCCGTGACCGTGCCGCCGGCCGTGGTGACCACCACGTTCGCCAAACCAGCTGTTCCGGCCGGGGTGTTCCCTGTGATCGTCGTGCCGTTATCCGCTCGGATGCCGACGTCCGGAACCTCGGGCCCGGAGCCCGGGCCGAGATCGTCACGGCGGACCGGGAGAACGAGGGCGGGGACATCGACGCCGACCTGGCCGACCTGGTCGTCAGACCACCTTGCTCGGAGCGATCGTCTATGGATGACCCGACCCTACGTTCGTGATCTCAAACCCTCGCGGTGGCGTTCGCGAGCCGCGGCGTATGCACGCTCAAAGCCGGGGACCCGACCGGCCCATGACATGTTGGCCTGAGCCTGGGCGCGAGCGGCCAACCCCCGTCGCGCCAGCTCGCCGGGATGGTCGACAGCCTCGACCAGCGCGTCGGCCAGCGCGTCGACGTCGTCGGGGGCCACCAGCCAGCCGGTGGGCCGGACGGGGTCGAGGTTGACCATCAACGGGAACCCGCCGCTCCGGGTGGCGATCACTGGCCGCCCCACGGCCATGGCCTCGAGCGCCGTCTGGGGATACGAGTCGTTGACCGAGGGCATGACCACGGCGTCGCAGGCGGCCAGAGCTTGGGGCAGGTCGTCGTGGCCCCGCCAGCCGGCGAAGAACACGCCGTCGAGGCCGATCCGGCGGGCGACGGTGACAGGGTGCTCGCCCTCCCACTCGCCGGGGTGGCCGCCCCAAACCAGCAGCGACACCGGGCGCCGGGAGCGGGTGCGGGCCCGGGCAAAAGCATGCAGGAGCAGCGGCACCCGTTTGGCGGTGGTGAAGCGACCGACGAACATGACCACGGTGGTGCCACCATCCCAGCCGAGGAGCCGGTGGAGGTCGGTCTCTCGGTAGCCCACCGAGCCGGGCACCCCCGACTCGTCCCAACCCTGGGGATCCTCCACGAGCCACCGCCGGAAGCAGTCCCGCCGCGCCCCGGGACCGAAGTGGCGGGGCCGAAAGCGGTCCGTGTCGACACCGTTGGGCACGGCGGTGACCCGCTCCGGCGCGACGCCCAGCACCGAGATGGTCGTGGCTCGGTCGGAGGGCGAGACGACGACAAGGTGGTCCGCGGCCGCGGCCCGGCGGCGGAGGCGGCCCATCCAGAACTCGCCGTGACGCCACTGTGACCAGCGCGTGGAGCGCAGCAGGTCGAGCTGCTGTCCGTCGAGGGCACCGGTGTCGATAGCGGCGTGGTCCACCGCGTCGGGCATAGTCGCCAGCGTGAGGTCGAGGGCACCTGCCACGGCGGCTCGCACCTCGATGGCCTCGATGAACTTGATCTCGGTGCCGTGCAGATGAGCCACCAGGGGCACGTGGGGCCAGCGGCGGGCGACGGCGTCGTGCTGGGACGTGAGGTGATGGAGGTGGAACAGGTCGGCCCGTTCGGCGCCCGCGGCGGCGAACGGTGCCTCCCACACCGACGAGAGGTGGTCGGCTAGTGCCGGGTCAACGGCGGCCAACACCGGATCGGGAGCGCCTTCCCGATCCTCGTACGAGGGCTGCATCGGCACGGGCGCCGCCACCGCGCTGGCACCGGTCTCGAACGCTGCCACCGCCGCCGTGTAGTCGAGGTACTGCAGGTCGATGCCCGCGAAAAACGTGGGAGCGTGGGTACCCTGGCCCGGTGCCCCGAGGGAACCGGCCACCAGCGACACCGACCACCCCGCGTCGCCAAGGGCCGCGGCAAGATAGCGGGTCACCTGGGCCGAGCCGCCCCGGGGGAAGAACAGGAGCCCCATGATGATCCTGCCGGTGGCCATGGGATCCAATAGTACGGCCCGAGTCGTGTAGAGCGCGGGACCGAGGAAAATCACCCAGGCCGAGGGACTGGCGACGGCGAATGGAACGCCGTAACCAGTGGGGGTGTACGCCGCGATCGCCCTGTCCGTCGGTATCGGATGGGCCGGCCACGGCTACGCGGACGGGGTGAACCACAGCCAGCGCCTCACGAAGCCCGGGCCGAGCTCGACCGGCCGGCCACGAACTCAAGGTAGCCATCAAGGTGCGGATGGCCGAGGCGGCAGCGAGCCGCGCCGGCCGGAGACGCGAAGCGGACAAGACACGGGAGGTGGTCATCCCGGCACCCTTCCGCTCTGAGTGAAAGACAGGGGACACAACAAGGATCACACGTGCATTAGGTGATGCGGGACACCCGGACCACGCGGCTCCGGGCCGTCCTGCCAGATAGCCTCCGGCAACAGGTTCCCGTCTTCCCTCATGCCCACCAAACGAAAAGAGGTGACGAATGCGTCTCCGAGGAAGCTACCTGTGCTGACATGGGTGGCGTCCACTACGTACAACCTTTGTCCTACTCGAACTACCACCGCACTTTGACCGAGAACAGTCCAAGTGTGTACACGCATACAGGTCCGGGTACGTTCTCTGGCCAGTGTCGATCGGGGACGGAAGCCCAGATCCGAGCGAGTGCTTACTTCCAGCGACGGGTCCTCCAGGTGAGCTCCTGGGCGTACCCGACGACCGAAAAGATCGACATGAACAGCTGGTAGATGACGACGAAGAGGGAGAGCCCGACCAGGTTGTGTCTCACCTCGCGCCCGAGCGGCTCGAAGACGCGGCGCCGCTGGTAGTGGAAGAGGATGGTGTACACGGCCAGCGTCAGGGGGACGACGGCGAGGGTCATCGGACCCACGATCCAGAAGAAACCGAAGCAGGCGAGCACGATGCCGGGGATCCACAAGAAGACGTACGCCGCGTCGAGCAGGTGGATGGCCAGGTCGATGGTCGTGAGCACGCGGGCCAGGCCGTGTTGGCGCCACGGGGGAACGGTGCGGAGCCCCTCGATCACCCCCCGCGCCCAGAGCGAACGCTGTCGGGCGAACCCGGTGATCTTCTCTGGCGCGCCGGTAAACGCTACTGCCAAGGGGTTCGAAGTACACGCGGGCTCCGTTCCGCAGCATCTCCCACGTGAGGACGATGTCCTCGCCTATGGCGTCGGGCCAGCGGCCGGCCTCCCTGACGGCGTGCCTTATACACTCCTCACTGCTCGATCACGGGTCCCCTGGTCGTACTTCTTCGGTGCAGGCATAGCTTATTGTCCCTTGCGAGATCAGAGCCCCCGACAAACCCAGGGTGGTTCAGTCTGGATTCTGACTCATTGAATTTCGCCAGGTCCCCGACGCTGCGCCGTTCCCCTTGGTGGCGTGATGACGCGAGGACCCCAACGGCAGGGCTCTCGGAACCGCTTTTCGTGTTCGAACAACCAGGGAGATCTGATGGAGAGGAACACGGCACTCGGACTGGAGGGCGCTAGTTCGGCGTGGGAGCGGGGACCCGCCGGGACGTACAGCCACTTTCGGGCGCGCTCGCACGGACGCCATTCGTCCTGGCCGCCCCATGCTGGTCGCGGCGAGCGGTAGGACGTCGTAGTGGCCACTAGGCGTCTGCGACCCTCGTTGGTCTCTTCATCCGTCGTCCTCATCCTGGTCGTCGTTGCCGTCGCCGGGTTCGGACTAACCAGGCGGAACAACGATCAACAGGAGCAGGCCCTGCTCCAGAGCACTACCAACCAGGCGGCCGCCTACGCATCCCAGATCTTCTCGGGCCTTGCGACTTCGCTCAGTTCGGTCGCCGCCATGGTGACGTCCACGAACGGATCCCCGACCGCCTTTGAACACGCAGAGGCGGTCTCGCCGCCTCTGGTAATGCTCCTTGTGAAAAAGACCGGGAGCGCCTACGTCGTGGCTGCGGGTTCGGGCGGGGGGTTCCATAGTGGCCAGGTCCTTGAGGGAGACTCCTTGTCCACGGTCGAACACGCCGGGGCCAAGCTCATCGCTGGGCCGGTGGAATTCAACGGCAAGCTGAGTACGGCACGATTCGCCATCGGCGCACCGACCGTACCCGCCAGCCTGGTCATCTATGAACAGTTCACTCTCGATCCCTACACAGCGACTCCGGTGACGATAGGGAAGCCATTCGAACAGCTCAAGGCCAAGTTGTACGGCGCTGGACCCATTGATGCCCATCACCTCTTGATCAGCACAAGCAATTCGGTACCTCTCGCCGGCCCGGTGGCTCGAGCCACGGTCACGGTGGGGTCCTCTGATTGGACGCTCGTAGCGGCGGCCCGCCGTCCCTTCATCGGAGGGTTCGCCAAGTCCTCCTCGATCATCATCCTTGTCCTCGGTCTGCTGATGGCCTTCATCATCGGGATCACCATCGAGATCCTCGCCCGGCGACGGCGCTATGCCGAAGCGCTTGTCGAAGAGCGCACCCTGGAACTGACGGCAGCCCAGGCGGCTTTGGTGCGCAGGGAGCGGCTCTCTGCCGTCGGAGAAATGGCGACCGTGATCGGCCACGAGCTGCGCAACCCGCTGGGGGCTGCCATCAACTTGCTGTTCCTCGCCCGCAGCGGACTCACCGACCACGACAA
>Ga0097691_1002801_pt1 | contig 11220 bp, 11 predicted proteins | sample NGESurdeep072012_8_FD_72858 | JGI IMG/M metagenome (GOLD analysis project Ga0097691, IMG submission 72858) | Arctic peat soil microbial communities from Barrow, Alaska - NGEE Surface sample 210-1 deep-072012 | ecosystem: Environmental > Terrestrial > Soil > Wetlands > Peat ...
CGGCCTGCTGGCCGCCTCCGATCTCGCGCGCTTCACGACTCGAACCGAATCGCCCGTGAGCGCGGACTATCGCGGCGTCACCGTCTTCAAGTGCGGGCCATGGTCGCAAGGCCCCGTCTTTCTTCAGCAGCTCAAGTTGCTTGAAGGCTTCGACCTCGGCGCGATTGGCCACAATTCCGCCGACTACATCCATGCCGTCGTCGAGTCCGCCAAGCTCGCGTTCGCCGATCGCGAGGCTTACTACGGAGACCCTGAGTTCATCGACGTTCCGATCGCCGGATTGCTGAGCGATCGTTATGCCGCGATTCGCCGCGAGCTAATCGATTCCGGCCACGCCTCGATGGATCAGCGGCCGGGCGACCCGGTTGCGATGCGTGCGTTGCGCGACGGTCCCGCCGCCGGCGCGCGTCCCTGGGGTGCGGGCACGATTCACGTCACGGCGGCAGACCGCGCCGGCAACATGATCGCCGTCACCGCGAGCGGCGGATGGATTCCCAGCTCGCCGGTGATCGACGCGCTTGGCTTTCCACTGGGAACGCGGATGCAAACTTTTTTTCTCGACGAGCGCCATCCCAACGCGCTCGAGCCGGGCAAGCGCCCCCGCACCACGCTGTCGCCGTCGCTCGCGATGGTGAAGGGCGAGCCGTACCTGGCATTCGGCACGCCCGGCGGCGATCAGCAGGATCAATGGACGCTGCAATTTTTTCTGAACGTGGTCGATTTCGGGATGGACTTGCAGGCCGCCATCGAGGCGCCGAAGTTTTCGACGCCGCATTTTCCCTCGACGTTCTATCCGCACGACAATCACCCCGGCGTCGTGCGCATCGAGGATCGAGTCCCGGCCAGTGTGCGCGATGCGCTCGCCGCGCGCGGCCACAAGATCGAAGTCCGTCCGCCGTGGTCCGAGGGCAACGTGCTAGGCGTGCAAATCAACACCAAGACCGGCGTACTCGCAGGCGGCGCCGATCCGCGCGGCCAAGCCGCCCCCACAATGCCCGCGCAAGTGATCGGCTGGTGACCAGGTCGAGCCGCTGCACTTTTTTGTGTCATCCCGAGCGAAGCCGAGGGACCCCGGATCCTTTCCCGTGCCAGGACACTTCGACTTCACTGGGGGCATACGAAGCCGAGCTGCTCCGAAGCGAATAGTCCTGTGAAAATCGACACTGCAAAAGTTATCGATCTCACCTACACCTTCGACAACAAGACCATCTACCGGCCGACCGAAAAGGGCTTCGCCCATCAGTTCGAGGAAAACGGCGATACTCCTGCCCCCAAGCACTACTTTTACGCGTCGGCAAATTACGCGGCGCCCGAACACGGCGGCACGCATACCGATGCGCCGCGCCATTTCAACCGCAATGGGATTACGCTCGACCAGGTTCCGCTCACCGATTGCATCGGGCCTGCCGCGGTGATCGATTTTTCCGCGCGCGCCGCCAAGGATCCCGACGCGATGCTTGGCGTCGATGACATCAAGGCGTACGAAGCCGCCAACGGCCGGATTCCCGACGCTGCGATCGTCGTCGCGCGCTCGGGATGGGGCAAATACTGGCCCGACAAAAAACGCTACATGGGCACCGACAAGCCCGGCGACGTTGCGGATCTCCGCTTTCCGGGCTATTCGGCCGAGGCGGTGGGTTTCATTTTGAAGAATCGGCACGTCGTGGCAATCGCGATCGATACCGCGAGCATCGATCCCGGCAACTCGAAGGATTTCCCGGTGCATCGGCTCTGGCTCGGCGCGAACAAGCCCGGCTTCGAAAACATAGCCAACGCGGAAAAATTGCCGGCCAGGGGCGCGACGATATTCTGCATCCCGATGAAAATCGGCAGCGGGACCGGCGGCCCGACCCGGATCTTCGCCGTGATGCCGAGACGGTTGCGGCAACTGCAAAAGATGAATATTCGTTTATGATGCACGGCAATTTCGGACATGGGTAAGAATTCCATGCTACGCTCCATGTCCGAAATGGTTGATCGCCCACGCAGATGGTAGAAAACTGGCGGCGGCCAAATGAACTCGCCTGCTGTTGGCTGGGGGAATGTCGCAGCCGTTGGCAGGCATGAAAACTGCTCCCCGTGGAAGGAGGAAGCTCGTGCGGACAAACGTGGCGTCGTTAATTAAGCGTCTGCTCGTGGCGATTGTGATCGTGGCGGCCATGGGATGCTCGGGAGAGCCGCTCTCGACACGTGAGAAGGGCACGCTCATCGGCACGGGAGTCGGAGCTGGAACCGGCGCGATTGTAGGCGCCGCTGTGGGTAACCCGTTGGCAGGTGCGGCAATCGGCGCCGGCATCGGCGCGCTTGGCGGATACGTGGTCGGCAACGAGATGCAGAATCAGGAAAACGCCAACGCTCAAACTCAGACGCAGATTCAATCGCAGCAACAGGAGATCCAGAATCAGCAACAGCAGATTCAGCAATTGAAGAGCCAGAGCGAAACCGAATAGCTCGGCTGACGTATAAATTATCGGACGATGGAGGTTCTCATTATGCGCAAAAGTATTGGAGTAATCATGAGTCTGGCGCTGGCGGGAACGCTCGTTCTTGCAGGATGCTCGGGGCAGCCGCTCTCGACTCGTGAAGAAGGCACCCTCGGCGGCACGGCGATAGGCGCAGGTGGCGGCGCACTTATCGGGGCGGCCGTAGGCCATCCTCTCGCGGGCGCCCTGATCGGCGGTGTTATGGGCGGTGGTACCGGCTATGTAGTCGGCAATTCGATGCAGAATCAGGAAAACGCCAACGCACAGACCCAGCAGCAGGTGCAGCAGCAACAGCAAGAGATCGAGAATCAGCGTCAGCAGATTCAACAGCTCAAATCGCAGTCGGAAACCGAGTAATCGGACAGCGAGATCGGCCGAAAAGGGCGGCGCCGCATTCGGTGTCGCCCTTTTCTTCCTTTTCAGCCGGCCTGATTCACGCGGGCTTGCACAGCTTGCATGCTCTCAGCCCGGCGTGTCCCGCGCACTTGGCATCCGCGAAGATCAGCATCTTTGCTGGATCCGCGCGCCGCGCCGCCGAGCAGTCGGGTCGGCAGAAGATTCCGGTGCGTCGATGCCCCATCACGGCGAGCGCCGGCAATCGCAGGTCGCGCCCGACTTCGAATCCCTCCGCGCGCAGCAGCTTGATCTTGTTGTCCACGCCGCCGCCGTAATTGCCGATCGTTCCGTCGGAGCGAATCACGCGATGACACGGTACGAAGATCGGGATCGGATTCGACGCCATCGTGTTGCCGATCGCGCGCTGGCTATCGGGCTGTCCAACCGTCGCGGCCAGCCCGTGATAGGTGATCACCGCGCCGGGCGGGACTTTTCGAAGCGAGGTGTACGCGCGGCGCTGAAAGTCGCTCTCGACCAGGCTCAAATCCACCGGACGCGCCGTCGCACTGAAGTCGCCCTCGAACACGCGATCGATTTCCGCGCCGATCCGGCGGGCACTCGCCTCATTCTCGATCAGATCGAACTTCCTGCGCAGCATCGCGAGCGTTCGCTCGCCCCCACTTATGAAAAGAAAGTGAATCGCCGCGAGGCCGCGGTCGCTCTCCGCGATCAACAGACGGCCAAGAGGCGACGAAATCACTCCGACTCGTGCTTGCGGCCGCCGCAGAATCTTCATCGCGCGCTCGATGCGAGGCCGCGTCTGTCCGATCATTGCGTCGAGCACCCGGTCGTCGATGGGTGCGCTCTCCTTCGCTTGCGTCGCCATCCGATTGGTCTTCATCCTGATTACTCGTCCAGCCTGAGTTTCTTCAGTTTTTTTACTGCCTGATAGACGCTGGCCCGCGCGCTCTCGGCCGAGCAATTCAGCGCCGTGCCGATCTCCGCATACTCAAGCCCCGCGAACTTGCGCATCATCAATGCCTGACCCTGCTTGCCGGGCAGCCGCGAGATGGCTCTCTTCAAATGAAGCGCGCCCTCGGGTCCGCCATTGAGCTGATTGGGCGCGTTATCGGCCGGCGCTGCGCCGTCGGCAGTCTCGTTCGCGATCACGCGCCCGCGGCGCATCCTGTCCCGCGCGCGATTGCGGCACAGGTTCGATGCGATTCGATAAATCCACGGCCGCAGTCCGTCTTCCGATTGCAGCGTAGGGTAGGCGCGATAGGCGCGGATCCACGTCTCCTGGAACAGGTCCATCGCATCCTCGCGATCGCCGGTCGAGCGCATCAGGAAGCGCATGATCTCGCGTTCCATGCTTTTCACCGCCGCTTCGAACGGCGGCGGGATCCCTATTTCGTATGCCCTGCCCATTACGATATCTATAACCCCGCTCGAGCCGATTCGTGAATCGAGCCGGGTCGCGCGGAGGTCTCTATGGGTGCGACTGTCTGGATCGGGTTGTGGGCGGTTTTGTTCCTGGCGAGCCATCTGATCATATCGTCATCTGCCGTTCGATTTCGGTTGATAAGTGCGGTCGGCGAGCAGCCCTATCGCGGCATCTATTCGCTAATCGCGTTCGCGACTCTCGGACCGCTAATCTACGAATTCGCGCGCAACAAGCACGCTGGGCCCTTGCTTTGGGCTCTGCGCGCGGTGCCCCCGATTCGAGGGCTTGCGTGGTTGCTGATGTTGACAGCGCTGATCCTGTTCGTCGGGAGCTTTATCACTCCGAACCCGGGCGGAATGGCCGCGTCGGGCGCCGGGAGCGAACCGCGCGGCCTGCTGAAGATCACGCGGCATCCGAGTTTTGTTGGATTCTGTCTGTTTGGAATTGCGCACATGCTGATGAACGGACGGGCCGGCGACGTGATTTTCTTCGGGACGTTCCCCGCGCTCGGGATCATCGGCGGGATGCATCAGGACCGGCGCAAGATTCGCGCGCTCGGCGATCGCTATCGCGAGTTCGTCGCGAAGACCTCGTTCGTGCCGTTCGCGGCGCTAATCGGCGGGCGCGTTCGATGGGCCGGCGACGACATGCCGTGGACGGCGATTGCCCTGGGCATCGTGCTGGCGGTTGTGATCGTGATGCTGCATCCAATGATCTTCGGCGGCCATCCGCTTGGTTAGGCGGGCTGCGCCGGCGGTCTCACTTTTTCACTGGTGGCGGAAGCCGATAGTGTCCTAATTTGGGCATTAATATACTTGACTAATCCCCGTACGTGCGCTATATTTAGAGCATGGAAACGAGAACACCCACCACGTTGATTGATGCTGTTCGCTACTTCGCCGATCCTGATATTTGCCTGCAAACGATGGTCAAAGTGCGCTGGCCGAACGGTGTGAAATGCCCGACATGCGGTAACCATAAAATCGGCTTTCTCGCCAATCAGCGGCGCTGGCAATGCAGCGCCAAGCATCCGAAGCGCCAGTTTAGTGCCAAGGCCGGGACCATCTTTGAAGATTCGCCCATCGGACTCGAGAAGTGGCTGTCCGTGGTCTGGCTGCTCACCAACTGCAAGAACGGAATTTCCAGCTATGAGGTCGCGCGCGATCTCGGCGTCACGCAAAAAACCGCGTGGTTCATGCTCCATCGTGTCCGGCTGGCGATGCAGTCGGGCGCATTCTGGGGCAAGCTTGAAGGCGAGATTGAGGCGGATGAAACCTTTATCGGCGGACTCGCCCGCAACATGCACAAAAACAAAAAGGCAAAGATCACGGGTACAGGCGGCCCCGGAAGTGGTAAGGCTGTCATGATGGGGCTGCTCGATCGTAAGAGCAAACAGGTTCGCGTAGTACACGTGCCCAATGTCCAGCGCGACACGTTGCAGACTCAGGTTAGAAAATACGTTCAGGGCGGCTCCTACGTTTTCACCGACGCTTGGCTTGGCTACCACGGTCTGGATCGCGAGTACGTGCATAACGTGATCGATCACGCGGAAGCCTACGTTCAGGGCGACGTACACACGAACACGATTGAGAATTTCTGGTCGCTGTTGAAGCGCGGATTGAAGGGAACTTACGTCAGCGTTGAGCCGTTCCATCTGTTCCGGTATCTCGATGAGCAAGCGTTCCGCTACAACGAGCGCAAAACTGATGATAGCGATCGCTTTACCCGTGCATTGTCCCAAGTGACGGGCCGGAGACTGACGTACAAACAATTGACCGGGAAAATCGAATCTGCGGCATCTCCTAGGTGACGTGCGGCAGGGTCGCGGCAAACGCAGTCGCGCCGGTTCAGGCACGCCGCGAAAAAGTGTAGAGTGGGGCCATGCCGAACGACAGGCAATCCAATTCAGACTCCCCTTTCCCGCGATTCGAGCGGGTAATGAAGGCGCTCGTCCAAGTCCCAAAGAAAGAGGTTGAGCGGAAGACCACCCAAATTCGCCGCAAGCGAACCAAGCGCGGACGATCTGTTTAACGGGTCGCACGGATAAGCACGCACCTATTTCGCTTTTGTCTTTTTGCGGCCTCGATCTTTGTGGGGAGTGGCGTTCTGCGCATTCCAGAACTCGTGGAATGCGGCCGTAAATTCGGCGATGTATTCCTCGATCTGGCGCTCGATGTCCACGACGACTTCGGGCGGCATTCCGATTTCACGCGCGACGCGCGCAAGTTTAGGCGAGCCACCGACCGGATGCGCTAGGCGGGGAGAACTCTTCGGTCTCGTATCCTTCTTAGCCAGTTTTAGACCTGCTCATTCAGAACTGTCGCGAGTCTCTGTAGATGCCCGCTCAGGCGGTCTAGGCGCGCACCTTGAGCGGGCATATTGTAAAGCAACATTTTCGCCGCAGCTAGAGTGCTTGTGGCTTGTCCCTCATTGATTAAATCAGCCGCATGTTCTTGAAAGGATTTGAGCTTCGTGATCACATCTTCCTTGCCGATCGTAATCGAACTAGCAATCTCATCTATTTCTTGCATCAAACGCTTAAGTCGCGGTGCGGCGCTACCAAATAAAGCCACGACCTCTAATAGCGAATGACCGGCAATGTCGTGTTTCCTTTTGAGGGCATCGTTGAGAGCAAGTACCTGCGCACCAACGTCCATAAGTTCCCTGAATTTATCGTCCTATCGCTTTCCCTAGCTGAGACAGTTCAAGATCGCGTGCGCCCTAGCTAGATTCCTCACCATTCTGGGGCTACTGCGAAGCGTGCGCAATTCGGAAGCCGCCGGTCCTAATACGCGCAATGCACGTTTCAGGTTGATCCTGCGACTGCGGCGCGGCACTTCGACAAACACAATCGCGCGATGCTTACCGCGTTGCTGATATTGTCGGATATACGTTATGATTCCTGGACGGGTTACGAACTTCTGATCTCCCTCTCTTGTGATCTGAAGAACCAAATGTCCGAGCTGAACCTTATTCCCCGTAAATGGCGCTCCAGACCATGAGAACTCGTCTAGCGTAAACCTTCTGGTTGATCGCATCCGCCGACGCGCCTCCGGCCGTCCCTTCTCGGCTTCTTGATAGTCTCGCTCTCCCCACTGTTTGATAACCAAGGGGACTAACCAAAGGGTTGAATGCTGGGGGACTCTTGACGTTCCTATTCGCCTTTTCGTTCTTCCGAATTGCGGCGGCTTATATATCTTGAGTAGGGTTTTCGCGCGCTGAGGACTGATCCGTTCGCCCTTTAGCGAATCAACAAACCTTCGCGCCGCAGAAATGACGGAGCTGTCGCTACTACTGAGTACGGCTTCTATCAGTCCATCCGATGAGCTGCGCGAGACGTTTGCCGACCCTACAAAAACGCGCCGGGGGAAAGCGAAGACCTTGGCGTGCAGGTTACGAACCGAATGGACTTCGACGCCTGCCTTGATTAGTGAGAGAATGTCTTTGGGACTTGTCCTGCCTGATCCGACCGAGGCCTCGCTCATATCCACGACGAGGACAGTGCCGGTCTTTAGGGGTAGGAGTTTGCTCGCTCCCTGCCCGAAATACGCGACGGCTGCTCTGCAATCGTTCGGGCGAGCTTTCGCTGCGCGCGTGATGTCGTGCCACACTGTTGTCGTTAGAAGACGGGCGGTAGTCATCGCAGTGTGTGTTCGCATTTGTACCTAGTGCTATCAGGAAAGCGGCCCGCAGGCAGCGAGCAGTTCGTCGAGAGATCGATCAAGCTCAGCGACTTCCTTGCTCACGCGTGAGGATACCTGCAAGGCGCGATCCATCGCGCGTTCAACTGCTGGCAGGTCTGCTGGTTTTCGTTGGAGCTGCTCGACTACTCTTTCAGATTTATGCAGCGACACTTTCGCTGTTCGCTTGTGATGTCCAATATCGTGTTTCAGTTTCATAAGCATTGGCCCCAATCGACGCTTTAATCGCGGGTTTCCACTGATCCGCTCATCAAGCCTGCGCCATTTCTGTTCGATTTCATCCAGTCGGACGCTCAGGCCGTCCTTGTTGCTCGCCAGTCGGGCCGTTTTTACGTGAAGCCGCAGCAGACCTTCATTTTCTATCGCGCTTGATTCTCCCCCGAAGAATCCTTAGCCTGCTTGCGGGGATTAATCAAGTATATTAATACCCTAGGGTACTGCCCGGAAGCCGGAACAGGCGGGCGGCGTTCGCGATCACCTGCGCGCCGAGCGCAGCGGCGTCAACGCGTCTAAGATTCGCGAGTATTTCGAGCGTGCGAGTGACGTAGGCCGGCTCGTTGCGTACCCCGCGATACGGCTCGGGCGCGAGATAAGGCGCGTCCGTCTCCACCATCACGCGGTCATCGGGAACGATCGACGCGGCCTCGCGAACCGATGCGGAATTTTTAAACGTGATGATGCCCGAGAACGAGATGCACAGTCCGAGCGCGAGGAACTCGCGCGCTGCGTCGCTATCGCCGGTGAAGCAATGAATCACGCCGCCGCGCGGCCCAATCCCGGTCTCGCGCACGATCTCGACGAGGCGGCGCTCCGCGTCGCGGCAATGAATCACGATTGGGATGTCGAGCTCGGCGGCGAGCGCAAGATGCGCACGCAACGACGCTTCCTGCGCTGCGCGCGGCGAGTGCATGTAGTGGAAATCGAGTCCGCTCTCGCCGATCGCGACAACTTTTTTCGACGCGGCGAGGTCGCGCAACTGTGCGATTCGCTCTCGCGTGCATTCGCGGGCGTCGTGTGGATGCACGCCGATGGCGGCGAAGACATTTTGATGGCGCTCGGCGATTGCAACCGTCAATCGATCGTTGTCGATCGGTCCGATCGCGCCGACCGAGATGATCTGAGCCACGCCGGCGGCTGATGCGCGCGCGATCACGGCCTCGACGTCGCCGCGGAACTTTGCGTCGGCGAGATGGCAATGCGTATCGACAACCGTTGTCATTGAAATTGAGCGCGGATTCCGAAGCCGGCGCGGGGCTCAGCCGCGGGCTTTCTTGTCGATGCGGGGGAACAGCGGCGTCGTCGGATTTACGCGATGCCCCGGCTTGATGCCATCCCCAAATGGCGCGCGCGCGAGTTTCTCATCGACATCGAGCAGGCCGAGAATCCTTTTCGACGCTACCGGCATGAACGGCTCGAGCGTGTCGGCGACGACGCGCAATCCCTCGACCAGGTTGGCGAGGATTTGCGCGACGCGCGGCAGCTTGGCGGGATCTTTGGCGAGCGTGAACGGTGAGGTCGTGACTATATATTTGTTGGCCGCATCGAGCGCTTGCCAGATGGCTTCCAGAGCGCGATTGAACGCGAGATCCTCGACCAGCGGCGCGATGCGCGCCGGTATCGAGGCGAACGTCTCGCCGAGCGCGACGTCGAGCGGGTCGGTGCTCCCGCCCGGTGCCGCCGTGATCGCGCCCTGGAAGTATCGCGCCGCCATCGAGAGCACGCGGCTGGTCAGATTGCCCAGATCGTTGGCCAGGTCCGAGTTGTAGCGATCGATCACGCGCTCTTCGCTGAAATCGCCGTCGAGGCCGTAGGTGAATTCGCGCAAGATGAAGAAGCGCAGAGCGTCGAGGCCGACAGTTTGCTGATAGGCGACGGGATCCTGGATGTTGCCCGAGCTTTTCGACAGCCGCGCGCCGCCGAAATTCATAAATCCGTGGACGTTCAGATGACGATAGATCGGCAAGCCGACCGCCAGCAGCATCGCGGGCCAGTACACCGCATGCGTCTTGAGGATGTCCTTGCCGATGAAATGTTCGGTGACCGGCAGGATTGCAGTCAATGACGCGTCGTCCGTGTTCGGCAGCTCGCTCATGTAGGCCCACAGCGCGTCGTACCAGACGTAGGTGACGAACTTGTCGTCAAACGGCAGCGTGATGCCCCAATCGAGGCGCGCCTTGGGACGCGAGATGCAAAGATCCTCGAGCGGTTCGTCGAGCATCCGGAGCGCCTCGTTGCGGTAGCGCTCGGGGCGGATGAAATCGGGATTTTTCTCGATGTTGCGGCGGATAGCCTCGTGGTATTTCTCGAGCTTCAGGAAATAGTTGCCTTCCTTGATAAGCTCGACGGGCCGATTGTGCACCGGACAGATGTTGCCGGGCAGCAGTTCCTTCTCGGTATAAAAGCGCTCGCATCCGACGCAGTAGAGGCCTTCGTAATCCTTGAAGTAGATGTCGCCGGATTTGTAAGTTCGCGCGAGCATCTTCTGCACGAACGCCTCATGCACGGGGTCGCTGGTGCGGACAAAGATATCGTAGCTGATGTCCAGCCCGGCCCATCCTTGTCGAAACAGCGCGCTGATTTTGTCGGCGAATGCCTTCGGATGGAGTCCGATCGCGTCGGCGGCGCGCTTGTTTTTGTCGCCGTGCTCGTCGGTGCCGGTGAGGAAGGTGACGTTGGCGGGGCCGAGCTTGCGGCGCTGAAAACGCGCGAACGCGTCGGTCGCCAGCATTTCGTAGGCATGGCCGACATGGGGCGGGCCGTTGCTGTAGATGATCGCGGTCGTGATGTGGATGCGGTTTGCCATCAACTTAATTGTATGTGAAACCCACCGTGGGTTTCACGCTTCCTTGGGCAGGGGCTGCGGCCCCTGCACCCGCAGTGAGAAGACGCGAAAATCTGCGCAGCGCATCTTTTCGCGACTACGCGATGGGCCGTTGGCACGGCTGGCCAGTGTTAAGATCCGTTGTCGCGCGCGGCCACTGCCGCGGGTTAATACTGCGCTGCCGTCGCCACGGCCTGCGGCCCCTGCACCCGCATTGATGAAGACGCGAAAATCTGCGCAGCGCATCTTTTCGCGACTACGCGATGGGCCGTTGGCACGGCGGCCAGTGTTAAGATCCGTTGTCGCGCGCGGCCACTGCCGCGGGTTAATACTGCGCTGCCGTCGCCACGGCCTGCGGCCCCTGCACCCGCATTGAGAAGACGCGAAAATCTGCGCAGCGCATCTTTTCGCGACTACGCAATGGGCCGTTGGCAC
>Ga0097691_1002802_pt1 | contig 11215 bp, 14 predicted proteins | sample NGESurdeep072012_8_FD_72858 | JGI IMG/M metagenome (GOLD analysis project Ga0097691, IMG submission 72858) | Arctic peat soil microbial communities from Barrow, Alaska - NGEE Surface sample 210-1 deep-072012 | ecosystem: Environmental > Terrestrial > Soil > Wetlands > Peat ...
CGGTTCCTCCACCTGACGCTTACCGAGCCGGTCCCCGGTGGCGCGCTCGACGGCTCCCGCCGCCTCGTCGAAGGAGCCGCGGGCGGCCTCGACCGCGGCCAGCCGGCGCCGCCCGTGGGAATGTTTCTCCTCCGGCAGGTTCAGCCCGCCGTCCGCGGGGTGCAGGTTCGCCTGCCCGGGGGCCCGGTAAGCCAGCCGGTGCACCTCGACCTCGCCGAAGACCGTGGCCAGGGCGCGGCCGTGCCCGGATTCGACCCGGCCGCGGGCCACCCCGCCCGCGTCGACGACCTCGACCCTGGCCTCCCGGTGGGCGCGGAGCTCCAGGTGGTCGGCGAGCAGTCGGCGCAGCAGCGCCCGACCGTCGGTGTCCAGGCGCTCTGCTAGCTCGGCGTGACTCAGCGCGGCGGCCTCCGCGCCGTCCAAGAAGCTCACCACCGTCTCGACCAGCGCCCGGCTGGCGTCGAACCCGCTCGCCGCGGCCCCGCAGCAGGCCGCGCTCACCGCCGCCCCCGGCGGGCGGCGAGCCGGGCGATGAGCGCCGCCCGCCCGGCGTCCCCGTCCGCCGCCAGCTTCGCCTGCGCCGCCCGGTAGCGCTCCACCGCGGCTCGCACCGCCGCCACCTCGCCGGCCGGCAACATGACGAACCGGGTCCGGCCGGCCTCGGAGTAGCTGAGCACCGTCGACTCGTGCAGCTCCTCGCCGGTGGCGCACCGACAGTTCGGCTTGCCGCAGCGGCGGCGGTGGGTCACCACCGACCCGCGCACCATCCGCGGCCAGCGCTGCGCACCTGGTTCGGGCATCACCCGCATCCTCCCACCTGCTAGTCGACCACTAGCAGAGTCTCCTGCAGGATGACGCCACCCACGTGCATTTGACAGGGCGTGTCGCGCGCGAAACTCCGACTGTCAGCCCGCCATGGTCAGGCGCTCACCCAAGACAAGCGGCCGCCCCGAAGCTCACTCGAGCGGAGCCGGACCCGTATCGAACTCGATATCAACCATCGAGCTGCGGCCGTTGAGGGACGGGCGGTCGCTGAACCCGATGCGGCCGCCGCCCCAGTTGCCGCAGCATGGCAAGTTCACGCGGACAACCGCTCGGTGCGTCCATCAGAGGCGCAGTCAAGTTCTTGAAACCACCGGTCCGTGGAGGAGACCCAGGGGAGACCCAGTACGTGGTCGACATGCATCGGCGGCTCAAGGGGGCGCTGTGATCGGCCGATGCCATCACCGGAGCCGCCCGGGCTCAGCCGGTGCGGAGGGAGCAACCGTGGGGTCTGATCACGACGGCGACCGTCGGGCGCCGACTGGACTGGAGGAGTTCTTCCCCGGTACGGCGCCCCGCCCGCGCCTCGTCCGTTGATCGTGACTCCAGCACCGAAGACGGCGTCCCCGTTCGTCCCGGCGGCCACCCCGGCCACCCGCGCGCCCACGCCGTCCGTGATGGCGGCCGGCGACCGTCCCGGGATCCCGGCCCAGGCCGCCACGTCGCCCGCGGCCGCAGCCGGCCCACCGTCGACCGCCGCCGACCCCCTGCGTAAGGCCACCGGCGAGGCCGATGACCCCGACGACGGCGTGCACCTCACCCCGCTGCTGATTGCCGTGCTGGAACGGGGGGCCTCCGACCTGCACATCACCTCGGGCGCTCCGCCGACGCTGCGGATCAACGGCGTACTCGCGCCGATGGCAGACATGCCGCTGCTGACGCCGCCGATGCTGCAGCGGATGCTTTACGCGTTGATCACCCAGAAGCAGCGGGAGCGGTTCGAGGAGGAGCTCGAGCTCGACTTCGCCTACGCTGTCCCGGGCAAGGCCCGCTTTCGGGTCAACCTGTATATGCAGCGCGAGTCGCTCGGAGCGGCGTTTCGGTTGATCCCGTTCGGCATCAAGCCGCTGGAGGAGCTCGGCGTACCGCCGATCGTGTCGACCTTCGCGATGCTGCCGCGCGGCTTCGTCCTGGTGACCGGTCCGACCGGTTCCGGCAAGTCAACGACCCTGGCCGCGGTGCTCGACTTGGCGAACCGGCAGCGGCACGAACACATTATGACGGTCGAAGACCCGATCGAGGTCTTGCACGAGCATCGGTCCTGCCTGGTCAACCAGCGGGAGGTCGGCGAGGACACGAAGTCCTTCGGTAACGCGCTCAAGCACGTGCTCCGGCAGGACCCGGACATCATCTTGGTCGGGGAGATGCGCGACCTGGAGACCATCTCGGTGGCGTTGACCGCGGCGGAGACCGGTCACCTGGTGCTGGCCACCCTGCACACCCAGGACGCGGCGCAGACGATCGACCGCATCATCGACGTCTTTCCGCCGCACCAGCAGCAGCAGGTCCGCGTTCAGCTTGCGGGTTCGCTGCAGGGGGGTGGTCTGTCAGGCGCTCTGCCCGACCGCCGATGGAAAGGGCCGAGTGGCGGCCTGCGAGGTGCTGTTCGCCACTCCGGCGATCCGCAACCTCATCCGCGAGGGCAAGACGCACCAGATCTACTCCGCGCTGCAGGCGGGAGCAAAGTTCGGCATGACCACGATGGACCAGAGCCTGGCGGACCTGGTCAAGCGCGGGAAGATCACACATGCCATCGGGGTGGAGAAGTGCCACCACGTCGAAGACTTCAACCGGTTCTGCGGCCGGACCTGACCGGCGGAAGGCTTACGCCGACATGGCAACCACATTCAAGTACTCCGTACGAGACCGCGCCGGCAAGCTGCAGATCGGCACGCTGGAGGCCGACTCGCAGGCGATGGTGGCGACGCGGCTGAAGGGCATGGGCTATGCGACGTTGAGCATTGCCGAGACCAACGTCGGGGTGAATCGGGAGATCAAGGTTCCCGGCTTCGGTGGGAAGGTGAAGCTCAAGGAGCTTGCCGTCTTCTCCCGGCAGTTCGCGACGATGATCAACTCGGGGCTGTCTCTGCTGCGGGCGCTGACCATTCTGTGCGAGCAGACGGACGGCAAGGAGCTCGCGGGGGTGCTGCGGGTGGTACGCAGCGATGTCGAGACCGGTAACTCGTTGTCGTCGGCCATGGGCAAACACCCGGACGCGTTTCCGCTGCTGATGGTGAACATGACCAAGGCCGGTGAGGTGGGCGGCTTCCTGGACTCGGTGATGCTGCAGATCGCCGAGAACTACGAAGCCGACGTCAAGCTCAAGGGCAAGATCAAGTCGGCGATGACCTACCCCACGGTCGTCTTCTTCATCGCGATGCTGGCGGTCACGGGGATGCTGCTCTTCATCGTCCCCATCTTCGCCAAGATGTTCAGTACGCTCGGTGGGCAGTTGCCGGCGCCGACGCGGGTGCTCGTCTTTCTCTCGGCAGCACTCAAGACGACTGCGCCGTTCATCCTGGTGGGGCTCATCGCCGCCGCTGTCGTCTGGGGCAAGGTCAAGCGCAAGGAGCGGGTTCGCAACGTCGTGGACCCGCTAAAGCTGAAGATGCCGGTGTTCGGCACGCTGTTCGGGAAGATCGCGCTCAGCCGGTTCGCCCGCAACCTCGGCACGATGATGTCGTCCGGCGTACCGATCCTGCAGAGCCTGGACATCGTGGCGGACACGACTGGCAACATTGTGCTTGCGCGGGCGGTCCGCGACGTCCAGGACAGCGTGCGCAACGGCGAGTCGCTCAGCAAGCCGCTGGAGAACCACAAGATCTTTCCGCCGATGGTCGTGCAGATGATGGCGGTCGGGGAGGACACCGGCGCCCTCGACACCATGCTCGGCAAGATTGCCGAGTTCTACGACCAAGAGGTCGAGGCCACGGCCGAGGCGCTGACCGCCCTGATCGAGCCGCTGATGATCGCCTTCTTGGGCGGCATCATCGGCGCCATGATCGTCGCCCTCTACATGCCCATCTTCAAGATCTTCGACCTGATCAAGTAAGTCAGATCAGATCGGGAGCGCAGGAGCCATGCTGGCACGCACGCGCAGGTCCATGAACGAGGGTAAGGACGGGTTCACCCTCATCGAGCTTCTTGTGGTAATCGTCATCCATCGGCATCCTCGCGGCCATCGCCATCCCGGTCCTCCTCAACCAGCGCAAGAAAGGCGTGGACGCTTCGATCAAGAGCGACCTTCTCCAGGTCGCGAAGGAGATGGAAACTGCGCTCGTGGACGGTCAGGTCTACCTGACCGCGGTTCCCATCAGAAGTCGGCCGGTAATGCCATCCTAGTTGCCCCAGTGACGGATAGGTACTGCGCCAAAGGTTCGAACCCTGGGTCGAGTGCGGTAGGGGGTACCGGCAGCTTCTGCTGGTACGACTCCAAGCTGGGCGGATTGCAGAGCGCAGCAACCGCAGCGCCCCCGTTGGCCGGGGTGTGCGCGACCGGGAGCCTCACCTTCACGGCAACGACGTCGGCTGGACCGCCCGAGATCGTGCGCAGAGCCGCGGCAGAACGACGACCCCACATGCGTCAAGGGCATGACCTCCAGTGGGGCGTGACCCAGGCGTGACCCGACCTGATCAGGACGCAACAGCAAGAAGCTAACTAAAGAGGCCGCACTCGAGTGTCGACGTTACGCCTGTCAAACGGGCCTCCGCCGGCGGCCTCGGTTGTGCAGATCCTAGAAGGGGACTGACGTGATCGCTCGTATGCACAAGGCAATGAGGGACAAGGACGAGGGCTTCACCCTCATCGAGCTCCTCGTCGTCATCATCATCATCGGCATCCTGGCCGCTATCGCCATTCCGGTCTTCCTCAACCAGCGGAAGAAGGGTTACGAGGCGTCGATGAAGAGCGACCTCCGTACCGTCGCGAACGAAGAGGAGACCTACTTTACCGACAAGCAGACCTACAGTTGGGTGAAAACTGACAGGCCTGGTGGCAAGGCGCAGGTTAATGGAGGCAACAGCCCGCAGCTGAGCAACGGGGTCTCTGTGAATTCCCTGAATGTTGGCGTCTCCGGATTCTGCCTCGAGGCCAGAAGCGACAAGACAGCTGCGCTCTGGTACTACGACAGCAAGGGCGGTGGGCTGACGGCGACTAACTGCGAGAGGGTCGACTACAGCGCCATCCCCGGCGGCGGAGGACACGCCCAGTCGTAGGCGGGTAGCCGCACCTCCTGAAACACCCAGCGCGCTCTGGTGCGGATGCTGCGGGAGGCCGCCGCGACCGAGCTGCACGTGCGGATCTTCGCCGCCCGTCCGCCGCCAGCACGTGACCGCGTGCCGCGACCAGATGGAACACCGGCGGCGGGGTCCACGAGCCGAAGACCGACTCGAGGACTGCGGCCGCGATGATGACAACGAGCAGGGTCTAGTAGTTCCGGGAGAACCGTTGCTGCCCCGGTGCCTCTGCCGGGGCAGCAACACTCCCGCTCAATGTGCTTCGACAAGGAAGAAGCGACTTCAACGGGCCGGCCCAGCCTCGGAGCCAACTTACCCCACGAAGTCGGCACAACGCCCAGCCGAAGGAATCAAGAAGCATCGTGAGAGCCAGGAAATCTTGAGTTGCCCGCTGCCAGAGTACCGCGGTTCGCCACGGCTTCGGCTCGAAGTGATGCGGGCTTCTCGCTCATGGAAGTCGTCGTCGCGCTCGGTATCATCCTCGTGGTGATGACGTTCAGTCTTGCCTTCTTCATCCGCTCCATGCAAGGTACGGCACTGCAGCAGCAGCGGCAGGCAGCTGTCGCAGTCGCGGATCAGGCGATGGAGTTGACGCGAAGCGTGCCGGCGAGCAAGCCGCTCACCGGCACGGTGAGCCCCTTGCTCGCCGGTCGGGACGAGTCCCGTGTGGACGCGCAGTGGGCCAGCCCCGGGTCCGTGGTGACCAGCCAGAGCGTCAGGCAATTCGACCCGGACGCCACGTCCACCTCGATGCCGCTGGTTCCGTTCAGTACGACGAGCGTGGTTAACAACGTCTCTTACCCAGTGCGCACCTTTGTCGACGGGTGCTATCTGGATTCCACCGGTGCTTGTGGGCCGACTCCCAATACGCACTTGATGTATCGGGTCACCGTCGAAGTGAACTGGCAACCTAAGGCTGACCAATCGTGCAGTGGTGTCGGCGGACCCTGCGCCTACGTCGTCAGCACGTTGCGCGACCCATCCCCGGACGTGTCCTTCATCCAGACAGGGCCGTGAGGCCACCATGCGGCACCGGCACAAGACGCCGCCTGGCAGCGGTCGAGCGTGTCTCCGCACTGCTGGGTTCACTCTGGTCGAGCTGGTCGTCGCGATGGGACTGTTCGCCGTACTGCTTGTGGTTCTGATGTTCGCCATCATTGGGATGATCGGCAATCTTCGTAAGACCCAGGGCATCGCCGACGCCTCTGGCCAAGCCCGAGTGGCGTTCGACCGGCTCGACCGCCAATTGCGATATGCGACCGCGGTCAATCGTCCCGTTCTCGTTGGTCAGGACTGGTACCTGGACTTCGCGACCCTGAACACGTCAGGACAGATCGAGTGCCGCCAGTGGCGAGTGGAGGCGGCTACTGAGCTGTTACAGCAGCGCACCTGGACGGTCGCCCAGGCCGCGCCGCCGTCCTGGGCCGGGGTGGCCACGGGTGTGGTCAACAACCCGGCAAGCCAGCCCCCGTTCACCTTCGTCGCGGCCGACGCGCAGAATCCCACTCAGCAGGTGACAGTCGACCTCGTCCTGACACGGGGCGCCAACCCACCCGGCCACGCCGAAACCAGGTCAACCCTCGTGGCCCGCAACACCGACACGACTACCGCGACGAATGCAGATACCAACAGCGACGGAGTGTCGGACCAGCAGGTGTGCCAGGAGGTTGCGCGGTCATGAGCTGGTTACCGACGCGACTGCGTCGCAGACGCGACGGTGCTTGGACCGGGCAAGGCGGTGCGGCTCTTATCCTCGCCCTGCTGTTCATACTGATCGTCACCGTCACCAGCCTCGCGGTCGCCGCCGTGACCCTCAGCCAGGTTATCCCTAGCCAGGCAGAGGAGAAGACCGGCCGCACCGTGCACGCCGCGGAGGCAGGCTTTGATGCTGCCCTCAACCAGATTCGCGCTGCCAACGACGGCAACGGCAACGGCCTGACGGGCCAACTTCCCTGTGGACCGATCAGCGGCAGCGTCGGCCCCAACGAGGGAAGCCTTACCTACAGGGTCACGGTCAAGTACTACGCCACCGACCCAACGGGCCAATCCGATGCCTGGCTCAACAACTCGTCCATGCCGTGCACCGCGGGCACCGGCACCGCGTCGGCTCCCGGGTTCGCACTGCTGCTGGCCAAGGGCGCAGGCACCGACATTCCCGGCAGTTCGGCAGGCGCCGGCAACAGAAGTCTGCAAACAGTGTACCGGTTCAAGGTGACCAACAGGAACGTCTCGGGCGGTCTGATCCACGTACACGACCAACTGACGGCGCTGTGTCTGGATGTCTCCGACAGGCAGGGCGTGGGCCGGGGCAACCAGCTCACCATTCAACCCTGCGACCGCAGTAACCCGGGGCAGATCTGGTCTTACACCAAGGACCTCCTGCTGCAGGTGACCGCGACTGACGGCACATTTCTCTGTCTACAGAGCGAGCGGGCCAACACCGGCACAGGCCAGCCGCCCATCAAGCTGGCCGCGTGCAACCCCACCGATCCGCAGCAGGTCTCGAGCCTCAACGACGTTGGACGTTTCGAGGGAACCGACGATCGGACGAGCACGAGCGGCTGGTGCTTCACGTCATTGTCGGATCCGTCAGCCGCTACGGCGGGCAGCCAAGTGGTCCCACGTCAGGCGTGCAGCGGAGGCTATGACTGGATCCACACCTTCTCACCTGAGCCCCAAGTGGGGGCTGGAGCGGCCGGGGAGAGTATCGGCAACCTCGTTAACTATCACTACTTCGGGCGCTGCCTCGACGTGACGAATCAGAGCGTCGATTGGACCTGGCTTATCGGATACCCATGCAAGCAAAAGCCGGACCCCAGTCTCCTGACCTGGAACCAGGTGTTCAACTACAACGGCGCCACCCAGCAGTACTACACGAACTCACCGTCAGGTCAGTACTGCCTGCAGTCGGAAGACACCAGCAACCCGCCGGTGGTCGGCACCCGCGTGCTCACGAAACCGTGCACGACGGGTGAGAGGTACCAGAAGTGGACCCGCACGGGAGACACGGGCGTCTACGCCTCAAGCTACAACGTGGTGAACGACGGCGGGCTCTGCCTGTCGCTGACGGTGCCAGGGCCTCCCGAAGTCGACCCAAACTCTTACTACAGTCAATGGGGCTATGTCGTCGTCGAGACGTGCGACGGCACCACGAAGCAGAAGTGGAACGCACCCGCACAACTTCTGCCGGGGGGCTTGCAGAACACTTTCGAGAAGCCAGGCGGCTAAGCCCTTGCCTGGATGCGGTTGGGCAGCCTCGGTCGTGGTTACCCGCGCGGCGGGCCGACGCCCCTGGTCGTCACGTTGCTGACCGCGGCGGTGGCCGCGATGGCTGGCCTACTGGGCCTAGCCATCGGCTCTTTCCTCAACGTCGTCATCTGGCGGGTGCCCCGTGGCGAGTCGCTGGTCCGGCCGCCGTCGCACTGCCCGGCCTGCGACGCACCGGTACGCTCCCGCGACAACGTGCCGGTCCTGTCCTGGCTGCTGTTGCGCTGGCGGTGCCGGGACTGTCACGCACGGATCAGCGTCCGGTACCCGCTCATCGAGCTGCTCACTGCCGTCGTGTTCGCCGCCCTCGCCGTCCGCCTTGGTCCGGCATGGGCGCTTCCGGCCTTCCTGTACCTGGCGGCGGTCGGCGTCGCGCTGGCCTGCATCGACTGGGACACCCGCCGACTGCCCAACGCGCTCACTCTCCCGTCGTACGCCGTCGGGGGAGCGTTGCTGACCGGCGCGGCCGCGGCCACCGGCCACTGGTCGATGCTGCTGCGGGCAGCGATCGGCATGGTCGCCCTGTTCGCGCTGTACTTCCTGGTGGCCTTCATCTATCCCGCGGGGATGGGGTTTGGCGACGTCAAGCTTGCTGGCCTGCTCGGGCTCTACCTGGGCTGGCTGGGCTGGGGGGCGTGGTGCGTGGGCGTCTTCACCGGCTTCCTGCTCGGCGGGATCGGTGGCGGCATCGTCATCGCCACTCACCGCGGCGGGCGCAAGACCGCCATCCCGTTCGGCCCGTTCATGCTGGCGGGGGCGCTGCTGGCCATCCTGGCCGCCGGCCCGATCGTGTCGGCGTACCTGTCGCTGCTTGGCGTCTGACTTCCATCACGGCGAGCTAGCCGATGACGTGACCGGCTCGACCGCCAGCAGCCGGCCGGCGGCGAGGGCGCCGCGGTTCACCCGGCGGGTAGGTCCAGACGCCTCGCCGCTCCCCGATCACCAGCTGATCCACCACCGTGATCGACATACCACAACGCTACCGACCTATCTCGGATGAACCTGAGAATCTTCTCGCGAGCCCTAAACGTCATGGATCGGCGACTTGTGACACCGTTTGCGCAGTAGCGCTATAGTTGCGCTATGGCGACGATCCAAATACGAGAGGTGGGCTATCCATTTCATTGCCACTCCCGCACACGGCGACCCACCCCCGGAAGCCAACGGTGCTGGTCAGGGACTTGAGCACTCGCGAGGTGGCAGTCAAATGGATAGCCCACTACGAGAGATCCCTGAGGACACCTACGAGGTGATCCGTAAGCGGGCCCGAGCTGACGGGCGGTCCATCCAGTCCTATATGCGTGACTGGGTGGTCGACTTCGCCGGCCGTCCCACCGCCCAGGAAGTGCTGGTCGCGCTGGAGGCTGCTCTGGCAAGCCACGACACTCCCGGGGCGACGCGTGAGTCCATCCAGGCCGACCTCGCCGCCGATCGCCGGTGAGCGACTGCGTGCTCGACGCCTCCGCCATGGTCTTGGCGTTGAGCGGCAAGACCGACGCTGCTTCGGCGCTGCGAATGCGGCTCTCGGGCGTCCGCAAGCATGCCCCGCACCTGATCGACGCCGAGGTCGGCAACGTGCTGCGCCGTCATGAACGAGACGCCCGCCTCAGCCCCGATGAGGCTCTCCTCGCCTTGCGCGCCGCACGGGTGCTCGTCGACCACCGCTATTCCCACTTCGGGCCGCTGGGGGAGCTGGCGTGGACGTGGCGGCATAACCTGAGCTTCTACGACGCGCTCTACGTCGCCCTTGCGGTCCTGTTGGACCTCCCGCTGATCACGGGGGACGTCCGCCTTAGCCGCGCGCCCGACTTGGCCTGCACGGTCGAGCTCGTCTGACAGCGAGCCCGGCAGTTCGCACAAGCGGATCGGCGTGTGCGAACGAGTTGGCGTCAGCAGGGAACGACGTGGATCGAGCGCCCGGATGCAGCAACCAGCGGGCCGATATCGCTTGCATCGCTGGTCAGGATGCGGTCGCCGGTCGAGGACACGGCTACGACACTCGCGTCGACGGCGTCCTTCGTGCCCGCGATGCCCAGTAGGACGCCGCCTGCCCTGCCCAGGTGTTCGTCGATCGCTTTGACGTCGACCGACTTGAGAAGCCGGGCGAGGTTCGCCTGCCGCCCGGCAGGATCTCGCCACACCTGCGTGATGACAACGCCCGTGCTGCGTAACTCCAGTCCTGCCTGCTGCGCCATCCGTAGGCGTGCAACCATCGCCCGGTCTGCCCGGTCCACCGCGACGAATGCTCCGGCGTCTAGCACAAGCGCGCTCACGCCGCCGGCTCGGTCGACGCAGGTTTCGGCAGGGCTAACTCGGTGGCCGCCTTACTCAGTTCGGCAGAGGTGAGTGATCCGTGCTCTGCTTCCCAGGCGTCGAGAAAGTCCGACAGCGCCTCGGCACGGAGTTTGGCTGCCGCGGCGTCGGCCAGCCATCGAGACACACCCCCGCCGCTGTGGCGCGCGGCGGCGCGGACGGCGTCGCCGAGGTCCGGATCGAATGACACGCTGAGCTTGTCAACCTTCATGGGAGGAACCATACCGCGGTATGGCTGACCACGGTATGACGGCTCAACTCGGTGTCGCGTCGGGGGAGGAGTCAACAACAGCCGTACCGGCGGGCGCGCTGGCCCGGACGGCGCCGAGCGCGAGCATGCCGAGCAGCAAGCCGCCGCCGATGACGGCGACCTCCGTCCAGTCACCCTCGTCGCCGGGAAGGACGCCACCGGCGCCGAGCGCAGTGATGACGACGGCAGTCACCGATAACCCGGGCTTCCAGCCCGGGTTATGAGTGAGCGGCGGCTGTTGCGGCGGCGAAGCAGTCGCCGAGGGCGATCGGTGCGCGGGCCTTCAGCCTGGCCGCCTCAACCATCCGCGCGGTGCCCGGCAGGTCT
>Ga0097691_1002803_pt1 | contig 11214 bp, 10 predicted proteins | sample NGESurdeep072012_8_FD_72858 | JGI IMG/M metagenome (GOLD analysis project Ga0097691, IMG submission 72858) | Arctic peat soil microbial communities from Barrow, Alaska - NGEE Surface sample 210-1 deep-072012 | ecosystem: Environmental > Terrestrial > Soil > Wetlands > Peat ...
ACGCAGACCAGAATCGGCCGCCTCGTAGCTGAACAACACGCTCGCCCCGACGGTGATGAGCACCTGGCCGTCGACCTCGACGCGATACAGGTGCCGTGGTGCTGGTCATCAGCATGCCTACCAGCATGGCCTGTACCGCAACCCCGATTGTCATTACCACCACTGCATCGAGATTGAACATATTTTGCAGGTTCACCTGAACACAAAACCGCAGGTCACACCCCCACAAAGACGGCTACTTCAGGAGGTCTGAGACTAGGTCATTCGATGCACGGACATCGACACGATCACACACCCGACTTGCGGCGGAAGCGGACGTTGGCGCCTATTGGGAAGTGCTTGTGGCGGGATTGAAATGACGGCCACATCAACCCTGAGCCCGCCGATAGCATGAAGGCGTGGCTCACATCACCGGACACGTCCGCATCGCAGCGCCGCTGGAGCAAGTCTTCGACACTGTCGCCGACTCGCGCAACGAGCCCTCGTTCAACCCCGCCATGACTGACGTCGAGCTGCTAACACAGGCTCCCATCGGGCTGGGCACACGATTCCTTGCACACATGGGGAAGGCGGACATGGAGATGGTCGTTGAGCTCACCGAGTTCGAACGGCCGCACCGGCTGGGTTCGCTCACCACAAGCTCGACGATGGAGACCTCCGGGGCGCTGACCCTCATCGTTGAGGGTGACGAAACTGTCATGGGCTGGGACTGGCAGGTGCGCCCGAAGGGGTGGTTCCGGTTGCTTGGGCCGCTGGTCGGGCCCCTCGGTGGCCGCATGGAGCGCAGGATCTGGACTGGGCTGAAGCACAAGCTCGAAAACGACGGCGACGCTCGCACCTCCTGACCGGGCACAACAGTCCTCAACCCATGACCCAGTCGCGCGTGAGTTGGTGCGGCGCCTGAGCGGATCAAGTGCGCTCGGTCGCGCCCACTACCAGCGGCAGGTGAGTGCGTTCAGATGACGCGCGGTTGGGACCTCCGGTGTCCCGCCATCCCCAACTGAACAAGGACGCCCGCACATCGCGGCAAAGTCGGAGGATCGTAGCCGTCCTCCACGCGCCATAGTGCGTGTACAGGAGTCGCCGTCGTTAGCGGCGTCTCTTCCCCTTTTCTCGGTTGTACGCCTCGACTGCCCGCCTGGAGCTGCGCCACAGCCCGTCCGATCCTTGGACCGCGTCGAGCCGGCCTCGCTGCGCCGCTTGACGAAGCGCCGCCAGACTGTAGGCCTCGTTGACCAAGGCGGCTAGCGGCACAAGACGCGCGGGCCCCGCGACGTTGGGGACGATGAAGCGGTTGAGGTTGTCGTACATCGCGCGTGCCAGCAGCTCGCCCAGCGGGCCGAAGTCGCCGTGGTCAGCTTGCTGCATGGCGGCCAGGTACTGCGCGCGCTGCTGCTTCAGCACGATCACGGGCGGGTAGCCGAGGCGGACGAGCACCAGATTCAGCACGAGGCGGCCGGCTCTGCCATTGCCGTCGATGAAGGGGTGCACGCGCTCGAACTCGTTGTGTACCTGCGCAAGCGGCTCTGGCAGGGACTGCCCGGGATTGGGCGATCGAAGGGTGTCCTCTCGCTCGCTGAGACCGTCGACCCAGTCCTGGACCCGTGCGCCGACCAAGGGCCACGACGGCGGGGTCATGCCCCCGCCGAACGGGCGGATGTCGTGTTCGCGGAACTGGCCCGGGCCCTCGCGGTCTGTCGCGTCCGGGTGTGGGGTGATCTGCCAGACCGGAGTCATGGCCAGGACATGGATGTGCCGGATCTCCTGAACCGAGATCAGGTTCCCGTCGTGCCAGTCACCAGGCTCCAGAGCTTGGGCGTACACCCACCGGGCCGCATCGCCGTAGCCCTTGACCTCCAGGTACTCGCGCAGGGGCTTTGCGCCCACCGCGCGGCCCTGCTCAAGCAGTGCCTCCACCTCGCGCAGGACCAAGGTGTTGCCCTCAAGGGCCGTTGAGTGGTGCGCCTCGACATGCCAGATGTCGGACCAGATCGGCTCTGACTCCTTCGGCGTAGGCAGTCCCCCAAATCGCTCCCGGAGCTCGGCGATGGCCGCGTCGAGCCTTGCATAGACGGTTGCCCGTGCCGGTCTGCCGCGAGCCATACCGCCTCCTAGTTGATTACCCTTACAAGTACCCAATTGATCTTATCAACTAGCAAGTTGATATGGCCCGAGTGCGTCCAACTGATCTAATCAGCTTGGCGCAAGAAGAACTCGCTGTCATCGGCATGTGAGTGCGTTGGACCGGGCTCGATTGCGGTTCGAAAGCGAACTGGTTGTCGAGGATCGTCTCCACGTCCTCCCGGTCTGTGTGACCGGGGGTGACGCTGCTCGCGGCGGCGGCCCGATCCCAGCTCGCGTTTCGCCGCCTCGCCCAGATGGCGGACCTGCGCCGGTTGACCGCCGCCACCGACGAGCTGACGGGGTTGGCGAACCGGCGGGCCTTGTACGCCGAGGGGGCGGCACTGGTCGAACCCGGCCGCCGGCGCCACGCCTTGCTGGTGTTGGATCTGGACAAGTTCAAAGAGGTCAACGACAGCCTGGGCCACCGCGCGGGGGACCAGCTGCTGGTCCAGGTGGGTGCCCGCCTGCGCGAGCACCTACCTCATGGCGCCGTGCTGGCGCGCCTGGGCGGGGACGAGTTCGCGGTCCTGCTCGATGACGCCGGCTACGACGAGGCCACCGACGTCGCCGCCAAGCTACGCGCGGCGGTGGGCGAGCCGTTCGCCTTGGAGCACATCGCCCTGCACACCAGCGTCAGCGTCGGCGTCGCGCTGTTTCCCGACGACGGCCGCGACCTGTCCACCTTGTTGCGTAAGGCCGACATCGCCATGTACCAGGCCAAGACGTCACTGCAGGGCCAGCACGTCTACTGCGACGCCGACGACGCCAACGACACCACCCGGCTGCAGACCGTGGAGGAGCTGCATACCGCGTTGGGCGCGGGCCAGCTCGTCGTGCACTACCAGCCCAAGGTCGACCTGGACACCGGCGAGGTCCACGCCGTGGAGGCCTTGGTCCGCTGGGAGCACCCCGCCCGCGGCCTGGTCTACCCCGACGCGTTCCTGTACCTGGTCGAGGAGTCCGGGCTGATGCCGACGTTGACCCAGGTGGTGCTCGCCCAGGCCCTGGACCAGGTCAAGCTTTGGCAGGCACAGGGCCAACAGCTGGTCGTCGCGGTCAATCTCTCGGCCAGCTCGCTGGTCGACTACGACCTGCCCAGACAGGTCGCCTCCATGCTCGCCGCTCGGGGAGTCTCGCCTCACGCCCTGCAGCTGGAGATCACCGAAGAGTTCTTGATGGACGACCATGACCGGGCCCGCTCAATCCTGACCCGGTTGCGGAGCAGCGGTGTCCAGATCTCCGTGGACGACTATGGCACCGGTTACAGCTCGCTGAGCTATTTGCGCGACCTGCCCATCGATGAGCTCAAGCTCGACCGCTCGTTCATCTTGCCCATGCTCGACGACGCCCGTGCTGCGGCGCTGGTTGCCTCCACCATTGCCATGGCCCACAGCCTCGGCCTGCGGATGGTCGCCGAGGGTGTCCAGACCGGCGCCGCCTACGCCGAGCTGGCCCGGCTGGGCTGCGACCAGGCGCAGGGCTACTACATGTCCAGACCCGTGCCCGCCGCTGAGCTCGACCACTGGCTGCGAAGCCGGCGCGCCCTCGTCTAGTCCGCTGATATCCCCAAGCTGCGCCACTGCAGCGCCCACAGATAGTTAACCAGCGAATCCACCCTGTCCTCACATCACGACGTTGGTTGAGAGGGGCTGGCTGCGGGCGGAACGAACCCGTCCAGCCCGGCCCCGCCGTCGTGCCGTCACGCTCCGGCTGCGGTGACGATCGCGTCGGTGAGGAAGCCGGCGATCAGGCCCAGGAGCAGCCCGTAGGCAAGTACGTCGGGGCGTCGGGTCTTGGCTGCGATGCTGATCAGCTGGGTGACGACATACAGGATCGATCCGGCGGCCAGGGTCAGGAACACGACGCTGACGGCCTCGCTGGTGAAGCCGTGTCCGACGATGGTTCCCAGGAAGGTGGGGCCGCCTCCGATGGCACCCATGGCCAGCAGGAAGCCCCAGCTCGGTTGACGGACTTTGCCGTCGGGGTCGATGTCGCCCGCCAGGGGCGCGACGATGCCGAAACCCTCGGTTGCGTTGTGCAGGCCGAAGCCGATGACGAGCATGAGTGCCAGGGCCAGCTCTCCGCTGGCCGCTGACTGGCCGATGGCCAGACCCTCGGCGAAGTTGTGCAGGCCGATACCGACGGCAATCAGCAGCGATAGCCGTTGGGCGGAGGACCAGGTGGCGAGCCGGCTGGGGCGTCGGGTTTTGAGCTCGCCAACATCCATGGCCCCGGGGCCATGGATGCCCTGAGCTGCCAGAGACGTTTGTGCCCGTGAGAGCTGCCTGCCCATCCAAGACTCGTAGCAGACCAGCGACAACAACCCGGTGGCCAGGCCGCCGGCGAAGAGCAGGCCGTAGCCGGCGGCCGTTTCCAGTCCACCCTTGCCGTCGTGGACCGAGGTCAACGCATCGTCGATGGGGATCCAGGCGTGTGAGAGCACGTCCCAGACGAGAAACAGCAGCACCCCGATAGCGGTCGCGTTCAGTAGCGCCCGCAGCGTTGGTGCGGGCCGGCGCAGCCGGCCGATCGGTAAGCCCAACAGGATGGTCACGCCGGCGATGAAGCCGAGCAGCATGGTCGATTTCAAGCTCACTGGACTGCCTCAACTTAAGTAGGGGGACGGGTCGGGAGGGGCCGGGACGGGACCTCATACACAACTAAGGTAAGGCTTACCTTGGTTGTGGTCCAATTCGTCCTTCTTCGGTGGGGGAGGGGGGGAATCGAACCCCGGATCTCCTGGATGCAGACTCGCGGCTGAATCGGCGTTGTTGTCGCTGAGCCGCTACGCGAGCCAGCTGGTGGTTCTCGTGCTCGGTTGGTGTTGCGGTGGTTGCCGAAATCCTTGGAGCACGGACCGCGACGTCCCGAACTTCTCGCCGCCGCAACCCTATTGGTGGCTGAGCAGGCGCGGGCCGCGCCCGGCCCGGCTGTATGGCAGGAAGCGCTGGCCGTGTTGGGTACCTCGTGCGCTACCCCTGGCCGGCCACCTCGCGCGTACCGCTACAGTCGCTGTTGGCTGAGCACGTAGGTGAGGCACACCGTGAACGCGGGAGTCTTGAGGCTGGTCCTAGCCCAGCATCTCTGCAGGCCAGCCGTCGCACTGCGGATACCAACTCCGCTATGGACGCCGTGCGGGTTCCAGTTCTGCCCATTCTGAGAGTCGTGGGCATGGGGGGCCTCGCGGAAGGTGACGGCGCCGACCCCCTTCCCTTTGTTCCCAGCCCTTGTGAGTCCCGCCGCAGCCCCTGGTCCGTTGCTCTGGCTGGTTCGTTGGCGCGAGCCGGTCTGCTGTCCTGAGGCACCAGTGATCGGTCTGCGTCCACGGGCGTCGCGCGTCCAGGGCGCAGACAACTTGGGGAGAGGCCTTGGGCCAGGGTGGATGGACAAGCATGTGTGGGTCGATATGGCGCGGTGAGCCGCCCCGGTTTCAGTCGAGCGGGGACAGGAGGCCAGGGCAGGCGGACGCCGACGGCTCGGGGGGAAACTCGCGACTGCAGGCACTGCCCCGCACCCACCAAGACTCGGTCGCCTGCACGACCGGGTCTTGGTGGGTGTCAGCGCGAGGTCAGAACGCGCTCACGCCGTTGGGTGTTCCCAGACCCGATGGTCCGTCCCAGCCGACGCGGGCGGTGCACCACTGGGTCGTCGGGCAGGTGCCGTTGGATCCTGAGGTGACGTCGAACAGGGATGAGGTCTGGCCGTACGGCAGGGCGTTCGCATAGCCCGAGGTTTTGCCGGACAACGCGTACACCGAGCCGATGATCGGCGCGGAAGCGCTGGTGCCGCCGAAGACCATCCACCCGGACGAGCCCGCGTTCGGGGTCGAGTCGTACACGGCCACCCCGGTGTTCGGGTCAGCCACAGCAGAGACGTCAGCCATCGCACGCTTGGCGCAGCCGGTGTTGGCTGAGGCGGCGGCGGCCAGCGCCGTGTTGTAGAGGGAGCATCCGGAGCCGGCGCCGGACCAGACCGTCTCGGTCCAGCCGCGGGTGTTGGCGGCCTTGTTGAGGCTGGTGCCGCCGACCGCGGTGACGTACGAGGACGACGCTGGGTAGGAACCACCCTGGTACCCGCCGTCTCCGGTCGACGCGGTTACGGCGATGCCGGGATGGTTGTAGTACGAGCCATAGGTGGTGTCGGCAGCGTCTCCACCGGCGTAGCTGTTGGAGATGGCAGCGACTCCGGGGATCGTGGCTGCGGTCTTGACAGCGGCGCCGAGGTTGGCGAAAGAGCTGCTGCTGGCTTCGACCAGCAGGATGTGGCAGTCCGGGCAGGTGGCCGAGATCATGTCGAGGTCGAGTGAGATCTCCTGTGCCCAGCCTGAGTTCGTGCGCGGGTACGACGTGCCTCCACGCTGGTCCGTCTTGCGGTAGCAGCCGTTGGCGGTTGTGCACGCAGGCAGCCCGTATGCGCTTCGGTAGGTCGCCAGGTCAGCCTCGGCGGTCGGGTCGTTGTAGGCGTCCACGATGGCGACGGTGCGGCCGGAGGACGTCAGGCCGGCGAGCTTGTAGGCGGACTGGATGGACGTCGGGCCGTAGCCGCTGGGGGTAAGCGTCGCGATGGGCTTGCCGTTTGCGTCGGTACGCACCTTCGACATGCATCCGGCGGCGCCCGCGGTCGGTACGGCGCAGACCCTGGCCGAGTGCAGCTGCCCGGCTTGGGAGGGGGCCGCGCCCGCAACAGTGGCGCCGGCCATCGTTGTGAGCCCGGTGAGAGTTGCGGCGGTGACCGCGAGAATCGCGCGATAGCGCATGGACGAACCTGCTCTCTTTGTGGACACGAACGGTTTCCGGGGGGGGAACCACGTTCGGGTGGATAACCCGCCGAAGGTAGCGGAGGGATCGTGACATCTCTCACCACTTCGCGGCCCGTTCGGCGAACGGGTGTTTGGTGTCGCCGAGCGGCGCGTGGCCGCCTATCGGTCGTACCTCGTCAGGCGTGGTGGAGGGGGAGCGGCCGGAGCCCGCACGCCCGCCTGACTGCCGCCCCGTCGCCGGCGAAGTCAGCGGCGGGGCACATTACCCAAACGCCTCACCGCCGAGCCGTTGTTCGACTCCGGTGACGGGTGACAGCGCCGCCTCCGGTTTTGCGTTCAGGTGGCATGTCGTCGCGCGCAGGGGTGCCGGGCTGATGCTCGTGCCGGGCAACTGGCTGAAGGCTTCGCCCAGGTCGTGGTTCGAGTCTCGACGCAGAGGGAGTCCAGCTACTCCTGGCGGCAGCAGCCCCCTGTTGGTCTGACGCCAAGAGGCGATGTGAACCCGCGCAACGGCTGGCGCGTCCTGCGGCCCAGCGCGCCGAACCCGCAGATCCATGCCGGGGACTATCGCTCACCTGAGCGGATTCTCCGCTCACGGCGAGCCCGTACCGAACGTCCGCTCACGGCATGCGGCGCGTTTCGTGGACGCGGGGTGGGACGCCCGGGTGTCCCACCATCGGCATGTGACACCCACCGCACGCTCCGGTCGGAGGCAACCACGGTCTTTCGGCGGATGATGAGCGGGTGAGCACTCCAGTCGCCTACTGGATCGCCGTCGCGATCGGCACCCTGATCTGCGTGAGCCTGTGCACCGCCTGCCGGCGGCGGCCGGGACGCTGGGTCGGATACGCCGGGCGCGCGATCTCGCTCGTTCTGGCCGCGGACGCCGTCACATTCGTCATGGTCCCGCTGGTCGACGGCCGCTGGTCGGTGCAGGCCTCGCTGCCGCTGGCGCTTTGCGACGTGGCGCTGATCGTTGCCGCCATCGCCTGCTGGTGGCCTCGGTGGTTGCTGGCCGTCGAGCTCACCTACTTCTGGGGACTCGCCGGCACGCTGCAGGCGGTAGCGACGCCGGATCTGTCCGCCGGTTTCCCCCAACTCGAGTTCTTCATGTTCGTCGCCGGCCACCTCGGGGTCGTGATCGCAGCCATGTTCCTCGTGGTGGGACTCCGGCTGCGGCCACGGCCTGGCTCGGTGCTGCGCGTGTTCGCGATCACGGCGGCCTACACGGCGTTCGTCGGCTGGTTCGACTGGCTCACCGGCTCCAACTACATGTTCCTTGTCGCGGTCCCGAGGCACGGCTCGCTACTGTCGGTGCTCGGCCCCTGGCCGTGGTACATCCTCAGTGCGGCCGGAGTCGCCCTTGTCCTGCTGCTGATCCTCGATGCGCCGTTTCACCACTACAGGCGCTTCGGACTGAGCATGGTCGGCAGTCGGCGACAGGCTAGCTCGGGCGCGAGTCGCGGCAGGACCGAAGATTTGGATGCTGACGGCAAGAACGGGTCGAACGACAACCCCTGATGGTCGAGGGCCCGGCCGCGTTCGGCCGGGCCCACGCTTATCCCCCTAGCGGATCCACCTACCAATCGGTGGAGCACCTGCCTGAGCTCAAGGACAAGGACACCCACCGAGTGGGTCGGCCGCCCAGTTCAGCTGGCACGCCGGATTGGGGCGTTGCGACTTTTGAGGGCGCGGCGTTCGTACTCGGACATTCCACCCCACACTCCGTAGTCCTGGCCGGATTCGATAGCCCATTTCAGGCAGGTCGCAGCGACCTCACAGCGATGGCAAACGGCCTTTGCTTCTTCTGTCTGGAGAAGCGCGGGGCCGGTGTTTCCGTCAGGGAAGAACAGTTCGGGGTTCTCGCCCAGGCAGGCAGCGCGGTTGCGCCAGGTCACCATCGTCGGGCTCCTTGAATCAAGGTCAGGGGAATCTGCATCATGCGAGTCACTTCGGGTCACTTCAGGGGACGGGGCAAACCATTACAACGTGGGCAACACCGTTGCTGGCGTTGATAATCCTTCTCGCCTCTCTCGGGTTTCTCCTGGGTGGGGTGGTCACCCCCGAACGCGCCCCGTTACCGGCCCGCAAGAAGCGTCTCCGGTCATGGGCGCAGGCGGCTCGAAACCGCCTCCACGTGAGCGTGCCCGAACGGTAACTGACGGGACTCGTCTCAGCAGTCCCGTCGGTGGAACGGCAACCGGGGATCAGCGCCAGCCTCAGCGGCCGGGCCTACGGTCACCGAAACCGATGGCCCCCGGCGGTGCACGCGCCGACGCTGCTGCCTGGTCCTAATGGCACGCCGTGACCCGTCACGGACGCGGTGCCAACCGGCCACCTCCCTGGGGCCAGGTGCTCATGCGGTCCCCTGGCGGAGGGCCCGCACCATGGTGCCCAGCAGCGTCACGGAAGTCGCGACGGTGACCAGCCACAGGCCGCGGTTGAGCTCGAACATCGAGATCCCCATCACCAGAATGCTGCCGAAGAAGAGCAGCAGGTACGGGACGAGGATGGCGGGCTTGGCCGGGCGCCGGAACTCCACCGGCCACAGGTAGTCCACGACGAGCATGAGGGCGACGAAGAGGTCGAACACGGCCGGTCCGAGCCACCAGGGGCTGCCCGCGCGGGCGTAGCCCACCAAGGCCACCGTGGCCGGGACGGCCAGCATCGCGATCACGGCGCCCAAGAGGTGGTTGACGACCATGGCGTGGCTACGGCGGGATGCGAACCCCACCGATTGAGCGAGGTTCACGAGGTTCACCACGACCCACGTAGTCAGAGCTGCCCACCGAGGCACGTTCTCCATGCTCCACATGATCAATCACCCGACCCGCCCGAACCAGATCAGGGGCCGATCGGCTCTATCGACTTGGGGCGGGCGATCGCGAGAGCGATCAGCACCTGGCCAATGATGATGCCGATCAACGGCCTCGCGTCCCAGAACACGATCGCTCATCGGTGTGCCTCAGTCGGAAGCCAGCGGCTCTGGCCAGTCATACGCTGGCAGCAGTGCTCGCAGCAATGCGGATCGATCTGAGCCAAGGATGACCTCGGTGTCGAGGTTGGCTGGGTCGACTTGTCTGATGAACTCGCGGCAGCGTCCGCACGGCGGTAACACGTAGAGCAAGCCGTCACCGTCTCGCCAGACGGCGACGATCTTGGCGACCTGGTACTCGCCAGCTGTCACCATGGCAGCGATGGCGCTGTGCTCAGCACAAAAACCGGTCCCCGAACCCGTGTCGATGCAAACGCCCAAGAAACGGTTTCCTGTTGCTGTGATGAGTACTGACGCCACATTTCCGAAGAGGCGCCCACCGACCGTGTGAGGTTTGAGCATGCCTTGCGCCGTGTTGATGAGTTCCCTGTTCGATGTGCTGTCCACGACCGTGAACCTACTCGGGCGCCGCGCCTCACTCTGCAACCGCGCTGGCGCCCGGAGAGGGATGGCGACTGGGCAGGTCTTATCAAGGTCTCATCAGGTTCGTGCGCGTTTGGGCTTAGGGGGTTCTTAACACTCGCCTGAGCGGTTCTTGACGCACGCTCGGCGGCTACTGAGTACGGTTTTCGTGTGTCGACTTCGACTCCTGCAGGCCACAGTGAGTCCGGTCGATACGCCGAACTGACTCCCATGATGGCGAACCCCCGATACCGCATATTCGAGGAGCGCGATCTGATGACGTGGCGCGACAACGGTGCCTGCCTGGACGAGGACCCCGAGCTGTTCTTCGCTAACGGGAACACCGGCCCCGCGCTGCGCCAGATAGAAGAAGCCAAAGCTGTCTGCCGTCGCTGTGAGGTCATTGACACCTGCTTGAGATGGGCCATCGAGTCCCGCCAGGAGACCGGGGTCTGGGGAGGACTCTCCGAGGATGAACGGCGCACCCTCAAACGCCGAAACGCCCGGGACTCGTCGCTTCGGCTGAGCTCGACCGCACCCCCATGGCGCGGTTCGAGCAGTGTCCGGTGACCGACCCTGTTATGCGACGGAGACCAGCCCGGGGCCCGGCCGGTACCCAGCCGTGGGAGCGGTGCGGCTACCCCAACCTGTTGCACGTGGAGCACCCGAATTTGGGTGGTAAGGGGCTGCAAACAGTTGCCAGTCGTGTGCACTTTAGAGAGCAGTACAGAGCTTTAGTCGGCCATGCCCTCGTCTGGGCTGGGGTGTTGTTGTTGTTGTTGCGGGCATTGTCGGTGCCCGGTGACACCGTGTAGCCCATGCTGCGGGTGCTGGCGGAGTCGTTTGTGGTCTCACCTCCGTCGGGGGTGACGATCAAGACACGTCTGCGCCCGACCCCGGCCGAGGAGCAGGCGCTGCGGGAGGTGGGCACGTT
>Ga0097691_1002805_pt1 | contig 11202 bp, 11 predicted proteins | sample NGESurdeep072012_8_FD_72858 | JGI IMG/M metagenome (GOLD analysis project Ga0097691, IMG submission 72858) | Arctic peat soil microbial communities from Barrow, Alaska - NGEE Surface sample 210-1 deep-072012 | ecosystem: Environmental > Terrestrial > Soil > Wetlands > Peat ...
CGCGCGCGCGAGCAGCGCGCGTTGTCTGCGCGCCGTGTGTTCGTCTATATTTCGCGTTGAGGGGCGTTAGCTCAGCTGGGAGAGCGCCTGGTTTGCAACCAGGAGGTCGCAGGTTCGATCCCTGTACGCTCCATATACTTACAAAATGCGGGGTCAGTTGCGGGGTCAGTTTCTCCCCGAGACCCGGTCAAGAATTTTGCGCGGGTGCGACATTACCGACAGCATCGTTGCTTCGTCCGGCTGTTGGTAGCACCGTAGCAACGTAGCCACATCGCTCCAGCCCCCAGCTGCGGCTACGTCGGCGTGTAGCCTCGGCAAGGACGAGAGCGAGTTCGAGCTTCAGCCATTTTCGGAGCTCCGAGTCGCTTTGAGCTTCGCTTCGCAATAGCCCGATTGCACGGCGAGTCTCTACAAACCGCTCGTGCGTTGGCACCGGTCGTCGAGGATTTGTTCCTCGTAATGGTAGCCGGACCCCGTCCAACGGATTCCCGTCCAACAATCGAAGTCCTTCGCGCATACGGTAGGTCGTAGCCCAGCGAAGGATCGCGCGCAACACTTCAATATCTGCCTGCGCTGAACGATGTCTCACCGGCGCCGTGCAGCGCTCCTTCCCCTTCTCTGACATCCCTAAGGAAATCCGGCCAGCTAGTCGCTTTCTTACGAAAGCGATCTGATCTTCCTGGGTGAGGCTGCGTACGTCGCAGTCTTTTCCAAAAAAGGCGATGAGAATCCTAACTCGAGCATCGAAATTCACTCTTCTTCCCAAGTAAGCATTCATGCGGGAATGAAGAGGACCTGACAGCCCCCTATTGCGCGAGCCTAACCTGGATCAGCGCCAGTGCCTCGTCATAGGAAGCTGGTCGGGCGATGCACTTTGGTGGGCGCAGCTTCCACAGCTCCTGCGCCAGCGCGAGATCCTCTTCGGTCGCGTCATTGAGCTCGCCCGCGCGCGGTTTCGTCGCCATGAATCTCTCCGCCGAATCGAGAGCGATCGCCGCTAGTTGCGGAGGAGTCGCGCCGAGGCACGCGCGGATAGACGCGATCGTGATCCGGACGAGATTCCTGCTCCGCCTGAGTTCCTCGCTGATGCGAAGTCCGCGCTGAGTCGGGTCGATGGCAATTGCACTGTCCGCGACGTCGATTCGCGCTTCGATCGCGCGGGCCGTGGGGGAAAGGCGCTCAGCAGCGGCGAAATCAGCCCGCGCCGTTTGGAAGTTCCCGAGGGCGAGTGCACTCTCGCCCAATCCCGTGTACGCGTCGGCGTCCCGCGGATGCCGCTGTAATAGCTCGTGAAAAATGGCGGCCGCCCGGCCGGGGGCGCCTGCCGCGAGCAACAGGTGGCCGAGTCGCCTTCGCCCCGGCTCGCCGACCGATGAGTCATCCTGAATCGGAAGAAGCTCGGACAACAGCTCCTGCCTCGCGCCGGTTCGCGCCAGGAGATCGATCAACTCGAACCTCGCGGCCGAACGATTGTGTGGCGCATCTTGCGTCCATAAGCCGTAGATCGCGCGGTGATAGTACGACTTTGCCTCCTCGGTTCTTCCTTCCTTGACGAGGATCCGCGCCATTATGAGATTCGCGGCACCGTTCGTCGCGCCACGCTCCAGTACCGGCTGCAGCAAGTCTTCAGCGTCGCCTGGTCGGCCGTTCTCGAGAATGGCGGCGGCTAGAGCAATGGCGTATGCTGAATTGCTTCGATCGAGCGTCGATGCAGTGCGAAGATGCTCGATCGCCTCGGGGACCTTTCCCTCTCCGACGAGACGCTCGCCGGCCGTGTATTCGCTTGCCGCATGCGACTTTGTCTCTTGGCTGTCGAGCCTTGCAAGCGCGGTGTCGAAGATCAGGAAGAGCGCGATCGCGACCAGAACCGCGGCGACGGTAGCAATGAATTCGTGCGGGTTCGGGTCAGCCATCGCTCGAACGCCTTGCGTAGGTGAGCTGGCCCTCGTGAGCAACCCCGTACACTTTGAGCACGTCCGCAAGCGTCACTATGCCGAGGAGGATGCGTGCATTGGCCCGGCTCACCACGGGGAGAACCCGATGGCCGCTCTCTCCCATGCGCGCGAGAGCCAGTCCGAGTGGTTGATCTCCATGAACGTGAGGAGTTCCCCTGGTCCCGGCGCCGGGCTTCTTCCGTGCGCGCTCCATTATAGTCACGACAGTCAGACCGGGTTCGGAACTGGTGATTGCATCCGCAATGTCGCTCACGCGCACCATTCCTAAAAGACCCTGCTCGTCCGCGACCGGCCAAGATTCAAGTTCGGTCCCTTCCACACGGGCTCCCGCCTCCGCAATCGCCATCGCCGGCGAAAGTGGCTCGGGGGCTTCCCGGATCGCCATCGTCAGGTTCAGGCCGGGAGCACCGCCGCGGAACGCGGCGGTCGGAAGGTGCAGCCCATCCTGATGCGCGAGTGCCTCGTAAATCGGTTCCTTCTGCAGCTTCTGCGAGATGAAGAACGCAATGAGATTCGAGATCATGAGCGGCACTATGATCGTGTAATCCCGGGTGACCTCGAAGATCATGATCACCGAGGTGAGTGGCGTCCTGATGATTCCGGCGAACGTGGCTCCCATCCCGACCAACGCGTACGCTCCAGGGCCGGCCGTCGACGCTGGAAAGACCATGTGCGCCATCGCGCCCACCGACGCACCCACCATCGCGCCAATGAACATACTGGGTCCGAATATCCCGCCGGCGTTCCCCGACGCGTAGCACACCGCGGTTGCGATGATTTTGAGTGCTGCCAGGATGACAACCACCCTGAGGACGACAGCGCCGTTCAGGACGTTGTCCACCTGGTCGTAGCCAACGCCCAGAACCTGTGGCACGAAATAGCCGAGCACTCCGACAGTGAGCCCGCCGACAACCGGCTGGACCCAAAGCGTCGAACGGGGGAGCTTTGCGAATCGCGCTCGCAGTCCGAGCAGCAGCTTCACGAACGCGACGGAGCAAAGTCCGCCTACGAGGCCGAGCACTGCGTACACCCCAAGCTCGCCGGGGTTGACGAGGCGATAGGCCGGGACATGAAACAGTGGCTCGTCGCCAAGCACGAGATGAAGAACCATCCACGACGTGGCAGAGCTGAGCACGACCGAGCCGAGCACCGGTGCGTGCAGATCGCCCATGATTTCCTCGAGAGCGAAAAGCACGGCTGCGATCGGGGTATTGAACGCGGCCGCGAGCGCAGCCGCTCCGCCGACCGGTATAAGCCACTTCACCTGCGCTTTGCTCAAGCCGAGGTGACGTCCGATCACCGACGCGAGTCCGGAACCGATAAAAACAGCGGGCCCTTCGCGGCCGAGCGCTATCCCGCTGGCAAGCGATGCGGAGCAGCAGACGAATTTGCCAACGACGGATCGTATCGAGATGTGCCCGTCGTGGATGAAGAGCGCCGCCCGCGCCTGCGGAATGCCGCTGCCCCGTGCCATCGGGAAGTAGCGATAGAGGAGATAGCCGGTGACGACAGCGCCGAGCGTCGGGAATAGGATACGCCGCCAGCCGGAGCCGCCCGGAGGATACGCATGCGCTGCGAGCCGCCCAGTGAGTAGAATGAACCCGACGACGACGAGCCCGACGAGCGCGCCGATCACCAGACTGAGTACAAGCGCGAGTCGGTCTTCCTTGCGCCGGAGGTCCTCGACGAGGGCGAAGAGGCGCGCAGATATCGAAGAACTGTTCGCGAGCGGCACAGTCGGAACTTAGTTCACACATCCATTTTCCGTAGTGCCGATAGAAGCCGATTAGGTCGCGGTCGACCCCCCAATGTGAAGTGCATCATCTGGCGACCGGGGAACCCCCGGTCGGTCGATTGCATGGAGGTCGTATGCAAGAATCACAATGGTTGCGCCGACTTTTCCGGCTCATTCTGGGTGAGTTCACGGAACCATTCGAGGAATACAGGGAACAACAAATCGGCGAGGTGAACCTATACGCCGGTGAGCCCTCCAAATTCCTTTATGGCTCGGACTGGCCGATCTGCTCAATGAAGTCGTACGTCGAATTCGTGCGCCAGTCTGAAGCTCTCTCCGGCCAACCTGGAGGCGATCAGTGTGAGAACGCGCGCTAGCTGTTTCCCTGCCGGGTGCCGGGCTTGGAAGGTGGGAGCTCGAAAGGTGTCAGAAGAGGCTCGCGTCCCGGTCGCTCAGCCCCGCAACTCAAAATGAACAGAGTTTCTCACCAGCTATCGGGTGGTGGTTCCAACGCGACGGTATGATGCGCGCTTGGCCGTCGTCGAGCGGCACCGGCGGCGACGGCCAAGATGGTCAGAACTCGGCGTTCAACCTGAACGACGAACCAAAGCTATACCCTCGCGAAGGTCGCAGATCTCCGCCGCAAGGCATTCTCGTTCAGGGCTGATTGTCGGCGTCGGAAACTGTGTGGCTAGACCCGTTGAGCGCGATCAGTCGCGCTCGGGTCCTGGTTCAAGCTCGGCGCCGCCACTTCCTGCCGATCCAAACTTTGGGACAGTTAACCATCCATCGGTCGTCGTCCGTGGGGGGTTGGGCTTCGTTTCCTTCACCGGATCGTGTTTCGCGCGGCGTTTGGACGGTGCCTTGTGGTTTGCGTCCACGTTCTTCTCGGCGGAATGCTTGCGGTCTGAATGTGCCATCGGGTCTCCTGACTGTGGGGCCTTCGATAGTGCAGAGAACATGCCGTTTAGGATTCTTTGACCGCGCGCCGCGCGACCTCGCCGCGTTCCGCCACCTTAGCCGGCGCGTGGAACATTCAGAATTGAATGAACTGACGTTGGCCATTTCGACAACGACGGCAAGGCCCAGTCACCAAAGCGTTACCAAACCGACAAACCCTTATGTACACTCCAATGAGGACTGGGCCGCCCCGACGACTGAGATGGCTGCGAGAGCCGGTTAGGGCTAGTGCAATCAAGGTCATGCCGAATAGCCACCCAGAAACCTCGGTGAGGTCCGGAAAGAAATCTGCACGCCACCCGCAACGACAGGGCTCAATCCGAGCACAGCAGCCAAATTGAAAATGTTTGATCCGAAGATTACGCCGAGTCCAGCGTCGCCGTGGCCGGCGGCGAGCGCCGTGACGGTCGCGGAAAGCTCTGGAGCATTCGCCTGAAGGGTGGTCAAGACGCCGAACAGACCTGCCGCCCAGCATCTCAGCCGGCGGGGTGGCGCGTGCCTCATCGGCCTGTGCGGAGTACAATACTAATCGCGACAATCAGCGAGGAAACGAACCAAAAGCTCTCCCGCAGACCGCTCCAGAACCGTTTGGCGCGCATGGTCACGCTGGCCCGTCGCTCGGTAGTCGACCGTTCATCGGTTCGGCATCATCCTTCCCATCCCCCCCATCGTGCCAGCGTACATCTGCATCAGCCGACGAAGTCTCGCCTCATGGGCGGGCAGCATCGCCTGGAGGTCGCCCGCGCTCATCATCGGAAAGCGCATCAGGTCTCGGTCGACCGAGTCTCTCGTGGCCATCCACGCGGCGGAGGCGGGCGTGTGCATGGATCCCATCTCGTGATTCATCTGACCGATCATGGATGTGACCAGCTGCCGGTGCTGCGGAACCATGGTCTGGAGCTGACCGCTGCTCGCGCCCATCATGGCGCGCATGTTCGCCTCGACGGCAGCCTGCGTCGGGGACGCGTCGGACATGCCGACCCCGCCGGCAGCGGAGTCGGCTCTGATGCCCTCGAGCGACCCGGGCTGATACGTGCCGCCGGCGGTCGTATCGCCTGCCGCCGATCGGTTGGTCCCTCGGCACGCGCCGAGCATCGCGATGCCGCCGAGCGACATGGCAACGAAGCGATTCGATAGTTTAATCATGACTATTTTCCTATTATGAAATAAGTCTGGCGCTCGCATTGGCGGAGCGCTGGCGCCGCCGCTCCGTGGCGGCGAATCAGAGCCGCAGCCGACGCAGGCGAAGTGCGTTGCCGATGACCGAAATCGAGCTCAGACTCATCGCCGCAGCGGCCAACATCGGGCTGAGAAGGATGCCGAACGCCGGGTAGAGCGCACCGGCCGCGATCGGTATGCCGAGGATGTTGTAAATAAATGCAAAGAACAGGCCCTGCTTGATGTTTCGAATCGTTGCGCGACTGAGTCGCCGCGCGCGAGAGATGCCGAGCAGGTCGCCTTTCACCAGCGTGACCCCGGCGCTCTTCATCGCCACATCCGTTCCCGTGCCCATGGCGATGCCGACCTGCGCCTGCGCGAGCGCCGGCGCGTCGTTCACGCCGTCGCCGGCCATCGCGACAATCCGCCCCTCTGACTGCAGACGCTTGATGGTCTCCGCCTTCTGATCGGGCATCACCTCCGCGATGAGCTCGTCGATGCCGAGCGTCTTGGCGACCGCCTGGGCAGTCGTCTTGGAATCGCCGGTGAGCATGACGACGCGGATCCCCTCGTCGTGCAGCTGTCGGATCGCATCCGCGGTGGTGGCCTTGATGGGATCGGCGACTCCGATGAGGCCGGCGATCGTGCCGTCGACCGCGACGAACATCACCGTCTGTCCCTCGCCGCGCATCGCCTCGGCCTTCGCCGCGAGACCACCTGCCGCCACGTGCAGATCGTCCATCAGCTTCTGGTTGCCGAGAGCCACGTGATGTCCGTCGATCGTTCCCGTCACACCCTTGCCGGTATTCGATGCGAAGTCAGTCGCAGCGACAAGGACGACGCCGCGTGTCTTCGCGCCGTCCACGATCGCGGCGGCAAGCGGGTGTTCGCTTCCCTGCTCGAGACTGGCCGCGAGTCTGACGAGCGATGCGTCGTCGCCATTCGCCGCCGCGATCGCGACGACCGTTGGCTTTCCTTCTGTGAGCGTGCCCGTCTTGTCGACGACCAAGGTGTCGACCTTGCGCATCACCTCGATCGCTTCAGCGTTCTTGAACAGGACTCCGGACGCCGCGCCCTTCCCCGTGGCGACCATGATCGACATGGGCGTCGCGAGTCCGAGCGCGCAGGGGCACGCGACGATCAGCACCGCGACCGCGTTCACGATCGCGTGTGCCATCCGCGGTTGCGGTCCCCACATTCCCCAGGCGACCAACGTCAGCACTGCCGCGACCACGACCGCCGGCACGAAATACCCCGCGACCACGTCCGCGAGTTGTTGGATGGGGGCACGGCTGCGTTGCGCGTCGGCCACCATGCGAACGATCTGGGCCAGAAGCGTCCCCGATCCAACGCGCTCGGTGCGCATGACGAGCGAGCCGGTGCCGTTGACGGTCGCGCCGATGAGCCGATCGCCGGCGTGCTTCTCGACCGGGATCGATTCGCCGGTGACCATCGATTCGTCCACCGAGCTCGTCCCGTCAACGACGACGCCGTCGATCGGCACCTTCTCTCCCGGACGCACGCGAAGCTGATCGCCGACCACGACGCTGTCGATCGGCACATCTTCCTCCGCGCCACCACGGATGCGTCGAGCTGTTTTGGGCGCGAGGTGGAGGAGCGCACGGATCGCGGCGTTCGTCTCGCTACGCGCCCCAAGCTCGAGGACCTGCCCCAGCAGCACGAGCACGACGATCACCGCGGCGGCCTCGAAGTAGACAGCCACCACACCGTCCGCCCCGCGGAATGACGGCGGAAACATGCCGGGCACGAAGAGCGCGACCACGCTGTAGCCGTACGCGACACCAATCCCCAGCCCAAACAGCGTGAACATGTTCAAGCTGCGGTTCACGAGCGATTGCCACGCACGAACGAAGAAGGGCCACGCTCCCCAGAGCACCACGGGGGTGGCAAGTGCGAACTCGATCCAGGCGACTGCGCGCGCGCCGAGCAGGTGATGGAGCGGCATGCCAGGCAGAAGATCGGACATGCCCATCAGGAACACGATGCTCGCGGGTCCGAGCGACACGAAGAACCGGCGCCGCATGCTCAGGAGTTCGGCGTTCGGCGTCTCCTCCGCGGCGACCGTGCGCAGTTCGAGGGCCATGCCGCAGATCGGGCACGCTCCCGGCGCATCGCGAACGATCTGCGCGTGCATCGGGCAGACGTATTCTGGCTTGTCTGGTGGAGGCTTAGTCACGGCGACCGATGTTCGAGGAGAGCGACGGCAAACAGTCCGGCCCGCTATGCGCGATTTCTCGCTCGTGCATTTTCCACACCGCGCGCGTCACGTCATCCCGTGTTTCCACCCGATTGTCACCAACCACCAGTTGATCGGGTACGTGAAGATGAATCCGACCAGCAGGCCGAGCGCCGCGATACCCCAGAACGCGGCCGTGACCGGGCTGGGTGGCTGCCCGACAATGACTGGCGTCAGAAATCGCATGACCAAGCCCATGCCCACCATCACCGTCGCCATCGAGAAGAACTCGGCTCGGCCGCCCTTCCAGATCGCCGTCCGCCAGGGCATACCCATGTGATGCATGGCGGGGGCCTGAAACAGGAACCAGCCAAAAGCGAACCCGACGACGTACTCTGTCCAAATCTCCGGCCAGAATCCGAACCCGAGCAGTCGCATGACGATCATCGCAGTGACGATCCCTAGTCCGTCTCCCGCGACGCAGTGGATGTCGGAGCCGACGACTTTTTTCCATTTCTCGGCGACAAACTCGCGATGCGTTCTGTTGGCGTCCTCCGCCCCTGCTTCGTTCCATATCGAGCCGATGTGCCTGGGGCGACAGCTCCCGAGGTACAGGACAACGCCAATGACCGAGAAAAACAGCACGATGATCGGCCACGCCGCCTTCAATGCTGGCGTGACCTGCCGATTGGCGGTGAACGTGTCGGACAGCACCAGCATGGCTGCGATCGCGCCGAAGGCGTACCATGGGATGACGAATGCCGGCTGAGCGAGAAATCGCAGAAAGTGGAGATTCATATCATCGCTTCATCGCTCGAGCGTAGAGCAGTGCAGCCGCGCGCCCACACCGCCGCCTCCCACGCTCGCTCGGTCGTGCGGCCGCCCGGCCGATCCGGATTCCTCGTCTCCGCCACGTGCCGATGGCCCTCCGGGCCGTCATGCCGTGACAAACGCTCAGCGAATTTCAGGTGCGTTCGGCAAACTGATATTGCGAACGTGGCTGATAGCCGCGACCTCAGTCGTGATGGCGTCGCCGGCAATAGGGCAGGACTCGACTCGCGCACCAAGTGTGCCGAGTGCGCCCGCCGCTAATCAGGATCTTTCGCTGGCGTCCACCAAGATCGATGTCAGTCCAGTCCGCCAGCGCGTCCACGCGCGGGCTCATATATACTGTCATTGCGCGCGCCATCGGCGTGGCCGCGTTTCTCGTCGGCGTCTACATCGTCTTGCGCGTTTCAGCCAATTCGCACGAAGCTCGTACTCCTAAATTCCTTCAGGCTCAGGAGATCCAATGACACATTCGAGCAACGACAATCTCGATGACAGGCGCAAGGTAGTGAAGCCACCCGCACGACCAAGAGCGACTCGCCTGACGCTACCGGCGCTGGAATCGCGCCCAATCCGCCGCGGACAACTACGTGAGCTGGTGTCAATCGGCACCGGAGGCTACGCATGCAGTTAGGGATGATCGGACTGGGCCGCATGGGCTCCAACATGGTGCGTCGGCTGATGCGAGGCGGTCACACGTGTGTGGTGTACGACAGAGAGGCCGCTGCGGTACACACGCTTGCCGGCGAGGGCGCGGCCGGAGCGACAACCCTGGACGATTTCGTGGCGCGACTCGGGGCACCGCGAACCGTATGGCTGATGGTGCCCGCTGCGGTCGTGGATTCCGCTCTTGATGAACTGCTTCCCAAGCTGGCGGCTGGCGACGTTGTGATCGATGGCGGGAATTCCTACTACCGCGACGACCTCCTTCGCGCCAAGCGTCTCGCCGAGAAGGGCCTGCATCACGTCGACTGCGGGACCAGCGGCGGCATTGTTGGTCTCGAGCGTGGTTACTGTCTGATGATCGGCGGCGAAACCGACGTCGTTCGCCGACTCGATCCAATCTTCGCCACGCTCGCCCCGGGAGCGGGTTCCGCGGCCAAGACTCCCGGACGTGAAGGACGTGGTGGCACCGCGGAGCAGGGCTACTTGCACTGCGGTCCGAACGGCGCGGGCCACTTCGTGAAGATGATTCACAACGGCATCGAGTACGGAATGATGGCGGCTTACGCCGAAGGACTGAATATTCTCAAGCACGCCGGCGTGGGCAAAAAGAAATCGGTGGCGGACGCCGAGACAACGCCGCTTCGCGATCCCGCCGCATATCAATACGATCTCGACCTGCCCGACATCGCGGAAGTATGGCGGCGCGGCAGTGTGATCGCCTCGTGGTTGCTCGATCTCACGGCCGCCGCGTTGGCCAACGATCCGGGTCTCGATCATTTTCGGGGACGCGTGTCGGACTCGGGAGAGGGACGCTGGACACTCGAAGCAGCGGTCGATGAAGCCGTGCCCGCGAACGTGCTCGCGGCGGCGTTGTTCAGCCGATTCACCTCGCGCGGCGAGGCCGATTTCCAAAACCGCCTCCTCTCCGCGATGCGTTCAGAGTTCGGCGGTCACGCGGAGAAAGGTGTCACAGCTTGACGCGGACACACGTATGCTCGACGCCATCCAGCGGCAAGCGTTCAACTATTTCATACATGAGACGAATCTTGCCAACGGCCTGGTCGTCGATACGACCCGCGCGAATGCACCGTCGAGCATCGCTGCGGTGGGACTTGGACTCACCGCGTATCCGGCTGCGGTAGAGCGGGGATTCATCTCTCGGCGAGAGGCGGCAGAGCGCACGCTCACCACCCTGCGCTTTTTTTGGGGAAGCAAACAGGGTCCCGAGCCAGATGCTACGGGGTATCGAGGCTTTTACTACCACTTTCTCGACATGCGCACCGGCGCACGCACCTGGCAGTGCGAGCTCTCGACCGTCGACTCCGCCCTCCTTCTTGGCGGCATGTTGACAGCCGCAGCCTATTTCAATGAAGACCGGCCCGCCGAGCGCGAGATCCGCGAGCTCGCAGATCACCTATATGAGCGGGTCGACTGGCAATGGGCACAGAACGGCGGTCTGACTCTGACACACGGATGGAAGCCCGAAGGCGGTTTTCTGCCGTATCGCTGGCAGGGCTACGACGAGGCAATGCTGCTCTACCTGCTCGCGCTCGGCTCTCCCAGTCATCCGATCCCCGCGGAGAGCTACCGCTCATGGGCATCGACCTATGAGTGGAGGACGGTCTACGACACGTCTTTCCTCTTCGCCGCACCACTCTTCACTCATCAGCTCTCTCACGTGTGGATCGACTTCCGCGACATTC
>Ga0097691_1002806_pt1 | contig 11201 bp, 11 predicted proteins | sample NGESurdeep072012_8_FD_72858 | JGI IMG/M metagenome (GOLD analysis project Ga0097691, IMG submission 72858) | Arctic peat soil microbial communities from Barrow, Alaska - NGEE Surface sample 210-1 deep-072012 | ecosystem: Environmental > Terrestrial > Soil > Wetlands > Peat ...
GAGCCCAGCGAGCTACCGAGCTGCTCCACCCCGCGTCGCTGTCGTGCTTGGGATACGTTACCCGAGCGCGGCCCCCGACCCAAATCCGCGGCTCCCTGCGAGGGCATCGCTGGCGCCTCACAGGCACTGATGGAGTCTTGACCTAAGATTCTCCCGGTAGCCGCGCCGCCCTGGTGTGGCCGACGAGAGGGCTGAACCATGGTGTCTGGCCGGATCTCCCGCCGGGCTTTGCTCGGGGGAACCGCGGCGATCGCGATCAGCGCGGCGGCATGCAGTGGCACGTCCACTCCATCTGCCACGCCCAAGACGCTCAGCGTCGGCGCCACGCTCGAACCGCCCACCCTTGACCCGACGATGTCCGACGCGGCGTCGATCCCGCAGCTCCTGCTCTACAACGTGTACGAGACGTTGGTGAAGCTGGACTCGGACGGCAACATCAAGCCGCTCCTCGCCGTGCGCTGGGACGTGTCGAGCGACAACACCTCGTACACGTTCACGCTCCAGCAGGGCGCCAAGTTCGCTTCGGGCACCGCGGTGGACGCGGCCGCCGTCGTGGCAGGCATCCAGCGCATGCGCACCAGCGCTTCTGCGACGATCAAATCCCAGCTCGCGCCGATCGCTGAGGTCAGTGCTCAGGACTCGAGCACCGTCGTGGTGACGCTGTCGCAGCCGTCGAACGCGTGGCTCTACTCCATGACGTCGACGGCCGGCATGATCGTCGACCCTGCCACTACCGACATGGCGACGAAGCCCATGGGCTCGGGCCCGTTCGCGTTCTCCACCTGGACGAAGGGCGACTCGATCACGCTCGCGAAGAACACCAAGTACTGGGGTACGCCGGGTCGTTTCGACACGGTGACGTTCCGCTACTACGTCGACCCGAACGCGATGATCACCGCGATGCTCTCGGGTGACCTCGACATCATCAGCAACCTCCAGGCGCCCCAGTCGCTGAGCCAGTTCGCGGACACGGCGAAGTACACGGTCGTGGAGGGTACGACGACCGGCAAGGTCACGATGGGCTTCAACCACTCCAGCCCCGCCCTTGCGCAGCTCAAGGTGCGCCAGGCGATCTGCTACGCGATCGACCGCAAGGCGCTCCTGAACACCGTCTGGGCCGGGCACGGACAGCTCATCGGGTCACACGCCGCCCCCACCGAGCCGTACTACGAGGACCTGTCGAGCACCTACCCGTTCGATCCCGCGAAAGCGAAGGCGCTCCTGGCCGAGGCCGGTGTGGCCAATCTCGCGCTGAGGCTCCGGGTGCCGGTGACGAAGTACGCGACCGACTCGGCCACCTTCGTCCAGAGCCAGCTCAAGGACGTCGGCATCACGGTGACCATCGAGCAGCTCGACTTCTCCCGCTGGCTGACCGAGGTCTTCACCAACGGTGACTACGACATGACGATCGTCGCCCACGTGGAGCCGCGCGATCTCGTGAAGTGGGCCGATCCGAAGTACTACTGGCACTACAACAACCCTCAGCTCCAGGCTCTGGTCAAGGAAGCCGATGCGGGCTCGAGCGACGACTACGAACGGCTCATGAAGCAGGCGTCCGAGCTGCTCGCAGAAGACGCCGCGGCCGACTGGCTGTTCCTCTTGCCCAACCTCGTTGTCACGACGAGCGCAGTAACCGGGGTTGGCCAGAACGCGACCTCGCTCAGCTTCGACCTCACGACGATCGCATCCCAGTAGCCTCAGGGTGTGAACTCGGGGAGGACGGTCGCCGTACGGCTACTGGTCTTCGCCGCCAGCCTGTTCGTCGCGTCGATCGCGATCTTCCTCGTCGTCAACGCCCTGCCCGGTGACGTCGCCACCGCCATCCTCGGCTTCGGCGCCGACCCCGCCTCGATCGCCGACCTTCGCGCACGCCTCGGGCTCGACCGGCCACTCCTGGTCCGCTACTTCGCCTGGGCCGGAAACATGCTCACCGGCAACCTGGGACGCTCCTATCTGACCAGCGAATCCGTGACAGCGCTTGTCGCGCCGCGCATCGGGGTCACTGCGTGGCTGGTCGTCATTTCGATGCTCATCGCGCCGCTGGTGGCACTCCCGCTCGGCATGCTCGCCGCCATGAAGCGCCGCAGCTGGCAGGGCGCTACGGCCTCGACGGTCTCGCAGATCGGCTTGTCGATCCCTGCGTTCTACGCCGGCATCCTGCTCGTCATCGTGTTCGCCGTGACGCTGCGCTGGTTGCCGGCGAACGGTTACACCGAGCTCGTCGACGCGACCGGCCGATGGCGCCCGGTGTCGTTCGTCCAGCACCTCGTCCTGCCGGTGCTCTCGCTCGTGATCGTGCAGTCGTCCGTGCTGACCCGCTACGTACGGAGCGCGTTCATCGAGGTGCTCAGCGAGGACTACTTCCGTACGGCCCGTGCCGTCGGCTGGACCCGTTGGCGCGCCCTCTGGCGCCACGGCGTCCGCAACGCCGCGATCTCCGTCGTCACCGTCATCGGCCTCCAGCTGGCCACGCTGCTGGTCGGCGCGATCGTCGTGGAGCAGGTGTTCCGGATCCCGGGTCTCGGTACGGCGCTGCTGTCGGCCGTCGCGAACCGCGACCTCATCGTCGTCCAGGGCATCGTCATGGTGCTCGTGTTCGCCGTGCTGGTCATCAACCTGCTCACCGACCTGTCGTACCTGCTCATCGATCCCCGGCTCCGCGGCCGTGATGCCCGATGAGGCGCTCGGGGCTGTGGGTCGGGATCGTGCTGGTGGCGCTGGTCATCCTCGCGGCGCTCGTGTCGTTGGTGTGGACCCCCTACGACCCCCTGCAGGTACAGCCCACGCAGATATTGCAGTCGGCCGGCTGGCGTCACCTCCTCGGTACGGACGGCTTCGGCATCGACATCCTGTCGCGGCTGCTCGTCGGTGCCAGGACGACGGTGTTCGTCGGCGTGGTCGCGGTGAGTCTCGCCGCGCTCGGCGGAGTACCGCTCGGCGTTCTCGCCGGCATGCGCGGCGGCTGGGTATCGGAGATCGTGCTGCGGGTGAGCGACATCCTGTACGCGTTCCCCGCGCTGCTGCTCGCGATCCTGCTCGCCGCCGCCGTCGGCGCCTCGACGCTGACCGCCATGGTCGCCATCGGCATCGCCTCGATCCCGGCGTTCGCACGGGTCGCCCGCGCCGCCACGCTCATCGTCATGACGCAGGACTACATCCTCGCCGCGAGGGCCTCGGGCACGTCCCGGTGGACCATCTCCGTACGGCACGTGCTGCCGAACATCGCCGCGGTCCTCGGCGTACAGGCCTCCGTCTCGTTCGGCATCGCGATCCTCGCGGAAGCGGCCCTCTCATACCTCGGCCTCGCCACCCCGCCTCCGACCCCGACCTGGGGTCGGATGCTGCACGACGCCCAGAGCTACATCTTCACCTCGCCCATCCAGGCCCTCTGGCCGGGCCTGGCGATCGCGCTGTCAGTGCTCGGTCTGAACCTGCTCGGCGACGGACTGCGGGACCACCTCGACCCGCGGTTGCGGGAGACCGCATGAGCCCCTTGCTGGAGGTCACCGACCTGCGGATCGCGTTCGGCCGGTCGCGCCGCGAGGTCGTCCACGGCATCTCGTTCGGCCTCGAGCCGGGGGAGCGGCTGGGCCTGATCGGTGAGTCCGGGTCGGGCAAGACGGTCACCGCGTTGGCCGTCATGGGGCTGCTCGCCGAGAACGCGTACGTGTCGGGGTCGATCCGCCTAGGGGGACGCGAGCTGGTCGGCCTGCGCGACAGCGAGCTCGCACCGCTGCGCGGGGATCTCATGAGCATGGTGTTCCAGGAGCCGATGACCGCGCTCGACCCGACGATGCCCGTGGGCCGCCAGGTCGCCGAAGTGCTCCTGCTGCACCAGCACCTCGGGCATGGAGTCGCGAGGGGTCGCGTCATCGAGATCCTCGCCGAGGTGGGACTGGAGGACCCCGAGCGGGTGGCCGACGCGTACCCGCACGCGCTCAGCGGTGGTCAGCGGCAGCGGGTCGTGGTCGCGATGGCGCTCATCAACCGGCCCGGCCTCGTGATCTGCGACGAGCCGACGACGGCGCTCGACGTGACCGTACAGGCGACGGTCCTGAACCTGCTGGACACGGCTCTCGACGCCGTCGGCGCCTCGTGCCTGTTCATCTCCCACGACCTCGCCGTGGTGTCGCAGCTCTGTCACCGGGTGCTCGTCATGCTCGACGGGGAGATCGTCGAGCAGGGCACGATGTCACAGGTGTTCACGGCTCCCACCCATCCGTACACGCAGGGTCTTGTGGCGACCGCGCGCATCGACGCGGTGGCGCCGGGGGAGCGTCTGCCGACGGTCGAGGACTTCTACGCGCGGCAGGCCGGACGATGAGCCTGTACGAGGTCGACCATGTCAGCCGACGCTACGGGAGGGTCGGGGCGCCAGGATCCGTACTCGCGGTCGACGACGTGTCACTGTCCGTCGAGCCCGGTCAACGGCTCGGCATCGTGGGGGAGTCGGGGTCGGGAAAGTCCACCCTGGTACGGATCATGACGGCCCTCGACCCGCCGACATCGGGTCAGATCCGGTTCGGCGGCGAGGTCGTCTCGCATCGCGCCGAGCGGGACCTCGGCGGGCTGCGCTCGTCCGTACAGCTCGTCTTCCAGGACCCGCGTTCGTCGCTCAACCCTCGGATGCGGGTCGGCGCCATCGTCACGGAGCCGCTGCGGTCGAGGTTGCTGCGGGTCAGCGGGGAGGTACCCACCGACCATCGCGCCCGGCTTGCCGAGGTGCTCGAGTCGGTCGACCTGCCGCTCGACGTGGCTGACCGGTACCCGCACGAGCTGTCCGGCGGTCAGCGGCAGCGGGTCGCGATCGCGCGGGCGCTCGCCCCCAAGCCGCAAGTCCTCATCGCCGACGAGCCGGTATCGGCCCTGGACGTGTCCGTACGAGCGCAGGTCCTCAACCTCGTACAGGACCTGGTGACCGCCAACGGTCTCACGCTCATCATGGTGAGCCACGACCTCACGGTCGTGCGGCACGTGTGCGACACCGTCATCGTCATGCGGCACGGCCGGATCGAGGAGCAGGGCCCGAGCGAGCAGGTGTACCGCGATCCGCAGTCGGCGTACACGCGGGAGCTGCTGGCGGCCATCCCGACGTTCCGTGTGACGTGACTCGGTGCCGTACGCGCTCAGGTCGTGGCAAGATGCTTCGCTGTGAAGGCGCTACTGCTGGAGAACGTCCATCCCGACGCCGAGCGGATCCTCCTCGAGCGAGGGTACGAGGTCGAGCAGCTGTCGGGTGGGCTTTCGCCTGAGGACCTGACCACGGCGCTCGAGGGCGTCGCACTGTTGGGCATCCGGTCGGCCACGCACGTGACGGCCGAGGTCATCGCCGCTCACCCGCAGCTCCAGGCTGTGGGCGCTTTCTGCATCGGTACGAACCAGATCGACCTCAACGCAGCCAGCGACGCTGGCCTTGCCGTGTTCAACGCCCCGTTCTCGAACACCCGCAGCGTCGTCGAGCTGGCGATCTCGGAGATCATCGCGCTGGCCCGTCGGCTGGTCGACAAGAACGCCGGCATGCATGACGGCACGTGGGACAAGTCCGCGTCGGGGTCCCACGAGGTACGCGGACGGACGCTGGGCATCATCGGCTACGGCAACATCGGGTCGCAGCTGTCTGTACTGGCGGAATCCCTCGGGATGCGGGTCATCTTCTACGACATCGTCGACAAGCTGGCGCTCGGCAATGCACGCCGTTGCGATTCGCTCGACGAGCTGCTCGCCCAGGCTGAGGTCGTCTCGCTGCACGTCGACGGGCGTCCCGGCAACGCGGGCTTCTTCACGGGTGCGGAGTTCGCCAGGATGCGTCCGCGGTCGCTGTTCCTCAACCTGTGCCGCGGGATGGTGGTCGACCTGGACGCGCTGCGCGAGGCGCTGGTGTCCGGACGCGTCGCCGGCGCTGCGATCGACGTCTTCCCCAACGAGCCGCACGTGAACACCGACGACTTCGTCACCCCGCTGCAGGGGCTGCCGAACGTCATCCTGACGCCGCATGTGGGCGGATCGACCATGGAGGCGCAGCGCGACATCGGGCGCTTCGTCGCCACGAAGCTGGCCGACTACGCGTCGCTGGGGTCGACCGTGCTGTCGGTCAACCTGCCCCAGATCCAGAACACGCCGAGCGGCCAGACCCGGATCCTCCACCTGCACCGCAACGTGCCGGGCGTACTGGCCAGGCTCAACGCCGTCATCGGCGACCACGACGTGAACATCGCGGGGCAGGTGCTCGGTACGCGTGGATCCCTGGGCTACGTGATCACCGACCTCGACGACGCCGGCCACACGAGCCTGGTCGCCGAGCTCGAGGCCCTGCCCGAGACCGTACGGGTTCGCACCGTCGCCCTGTAGCCCCTCGAGGTCAGTGGTCTTCCGGGGGGAGGCCTCGGCGGCCGACGATGATGACCGACTCCTCGGTCTCTGCCGCCTCTTCCGCGTCCTCGGCGAACTCGGCTAGGAGATCGAGGACCTCGTCGTGGAGGAGCCCGTTCGTACAGAGCAGGCCCGGACCGACGGGCCCCTCGACGCCGTCGATGGACGTCGCCCTGCCTCCGGCCTCGCGCACGATCACGTCGAGCGCGGCCATGTCGTGGAGCGCCAGCTCAGGCTCGACGGAGATGTCGACCGCGCCCTCGCCGACGAGCATGTGCGACCAGAAGTCGCCGAACGCACGCGTGCGCCAGACCGTACGCATGACGTCGCCGAACTGCAGGCCGCGTCCGGCGTTGACCCAGCCGTGCAGCGACGAGTACGACAGGAACGCGTCCGACAACGAGCTCACCTGCGAGACCCGCATCGGCGTCGCGTTCATCAGTGACTTGCCGGAGTAGGCCCCACCATCCGTGCACGCCCACCAGCGCCGGCCCAGCAGGGGAGCGCTGACGATGCCTACTTCGACGCGGTCCTCGACCATCAGTGCGATCAGAGTGGCCCAGGCAGGTACGCCACGGACGAAGTTGGCGGTGCCGTCGATGGGGTCGATGACCCAGCGGCGCGGGCCCCAGCCGGTGTCCTCGCCCTCTTCGCCGTGTACGGCGTCGCGGGGACGGCTCCGAGACAGGGTGCGACGGATCGTCTCCTCGACGGCGGTGTCGGCATCCGTCACCTCGGACAGGTCGGGCTTGCGCTCGACGCGCAGGTCCTGAGCGCGGAACCGAGTGAGAGTGATCGAGTCGGCGTTGTCGGCGAGCACGTGCGCCAAGCGGAGATCGTCCGTGAGTTCCTTGCGGGCAGCCATGGCAGCAGGCTACCGGGCAGCATCGGCCCGCAGCGGGACCTCGTCCGCTAGTTCGAGCGATCGGAGTGATCGGCGACCTGGATGCGACGGAACGATGCGAGCCGCTCCGGCTGCAACCGTCCGTCGGCCACCGCAGCGTCGAGGGCGCACTCAGGCTCCGTCGCCGCATGCGTACATCCCCGCGGGCAGTCCTCGCTGAGCTCAGCCAGGTCGGAGAACGACGCCAGCACGTTGCGAGGATCGACGTGGGAGAGCCCGAACGACCGTACGCCGGGGGTGTCGACAACCCAGCCCGTACCGCCCGGCAGCTCCAGCGCGATCGCTGCACTGGACGTGTGACGGCCTCGACCCGTGACGTCGTTCACCACGCCCGTGGCTCGGTGGGCGCTAGGAATCAGCGCGTTCACGAGCGTCGACTTGCCCACGCCCGAATGGCCGACGAGGACGCTCACGTGGTCGTCGAGGTACGACCGGAGCTCTGCCAGCTCCATCCCGATTCTCGTCACGACGATGGGGACGCCCAACGGTTCGTACGCCGCGATGAGCTCGCTCGGATCCTCGAGGTCCGACTTGGTGAGGCAGAGGAGCGGATCGATGCCCGCGTCGTACGCGGCGATGAGGATCCGGTCGATCATCCCCATCCGTGGCGGCGGATCGGCGAGAGCCGTGACGATCACCAGCTGGTCGGCGTTCGCGACGATGGCTCGCTCGTACGGGTCGTCGTCGTCCGCGGTACGCCGCAGGACCGTGCGACGCTCCAATGCCTCGACGATGCGGGCCAGCGTGCCGGGCTCGCCGGAGGTGTCCCCAGCGAGGCGTACGAGGTCGCCGACGATCACGGATGTACGACCGAGGGACCGGCCCTTTGTAGCGCTGACAGCCCGACCATCGATGACGCACCTGTACCGCCCGCGGTCGATCGTCACGACGCGTGCGACGTCGAGCTTCGAGTAGTCGGGCCGATCCTTGGTGCGGGGCTTGGTGTGGCGTGCCGGACGGTCGTAGCCGTCCTGGTCGTCTTGGTACACGCTTCCCGTGCCGCCGCGGCGGCTCATCGGAGCATGCCCTGCCACGCCTCTGGGAAGCGAGGCATCGTCTTCGAGGTGCAGGCGATGTCGTCCAGCACGATGCCGGGCTGTACGAGCCCGAGCACCGCTCCGGCGTGGGCGAGCCGATGATCGGCGTAGCAGTGGAACGTCCCCGCGTGAAGCGGAGCGGGGTCGATGTCGAGCCCGTCGGCCGTCTCCACGCACAAGCCGCCGAGGCCGTTGATCTCCGAGGCAAGGGCCGCGAGGCGGTCGGTTTCGTGGCCGCGGATGTGTGCGACGCCACGGATCGTGGAGGGCGTCACGGCGAGCGCGGCGAGCGCAGCAGCGACCGGTACGAGCTCGGACGCGTCGTGGAGGTCGAGGTCGACCCCGTGGATGCGACCGGCTCCGGAAACGGTGAGGCCGGTCGGGCCGAGGGTCGCGGAAGCCCCAAAGGCAGCGAGCACGTCGCCGAGATGGGCTCCCGGTTGGGTGGACGTGCTCTGCCAGCCGGCGACCGTCACCGTCCCACCGGTCACGACGGCGGCAGCGAGGAAGGGCGCGGCCGTCATGAAGTCCGGCTCGACGGTCTCGGCGACCGCCCGGATCGGCCCATGGGCCACCACCCACGTGTCCTCGTCGGGATGGGTGACCTTCACGCCTCGCGCACGCAGCCATTCCACGGTCATGTCGATGTGGCGATGGCTGGGTACCGCGCCGTCGCCGTCGTGCCGCAGCGTCAGACCTTCAGGGAACCGCGCTGCCGCGAGAAGCAGCCCGGACACGAACTGGCTCGAGCCCGTGGCGTCGACGGTGGCCGTACCGCCTCGTACGGGGCCGGTCACGGTGAACGGCAGCTCGTCGCCGACGACCTTGGCCCCCAGCTGACGCAGGCCGTCGAGGATGGGTTGTACGGGTCGGGCTGTGGCCTGCTCGTCACCGGTGAACCGGGTGGTGCCTGACGCGAGGGCCGCCACGGGAGGTACGAACCGCATCACGGTACCGGCGAGACCGCAGTCGATCTCCACGGCCGCTCGTACCGGCTTGGCCGGCCGCACCTTCCACGTGAGGTGGTCGGTGTCATCGATGGTGGCACCGAGCGCTCTCAGCGCGTTGCGCATGAGCTGCGAGTCGCGCGCCTCCAGAGGGCCAGTGATCGTGCCGGGCCCGTCCGCGATCGCCGCGAGCAGCAGGGCGCGCGCTGTCGCGGACTTGGAACCGGGTACGACGACTCGCGCCCGCAGCGGGCCGGCCGCCACAGGGGCGGCCCAGGGGACGGGCGCGGGCTCGCTCAACTGAGCGCGTGCTCCAGATGGCGCTGAGCCCCGGCGACCTGGGACCTGGCCTCGCTGCCCGCGAGCTTCAGCTCACGAGTCACGGTGTTCTTCGCGTGCCGAGCATCCTTCGCCGCACGCTTGGCTGCGCGCCTGGCTTCCTTGGCGACGCCGCGACCGGTCCGCTTGGCCTCCGTGACGACGCCGTGGCCGGTGCGCTTCGCCCTACCGGTCAGGTGCTTCGCGGTGCGCTCAGCGTCAGTGGCGAGCCGCTGCCGGCGGTCGTCGGCGAGCCAGGCGAGGCTCGGACGGCCCTGCGTGTCGAGGGAGGCGAGGATGGCACCACCCAGCAGGGCGACGTTGCGGAGCAGGTGCGACTTCGCGATCTCCCGCTCCTCGGCAGTGGAGTTCTTGGACGGCCTCGACGCGATGACGTGGGGAACCATCGACAACCCGAGGACCCCGGCGCCGAGACGGCGGCCGATCCCGGTCGCGAGCATGAGGCCACCCACGATCTGGGCCGCGCCAGTGATCCGTACGAGCGTCTTCGTGTCCTCCGGCAGGTAGCCGGCGACCGACGGCGGGGCGACCTTCTGGGCGAGGGGCACGAACGCCTTGGCGAACGGGTCGGCGTCCGCGACGAGTGGTTCGGGATTCATGACGGCCTTGGCCCCCTGGACCACGAAGAAACTGGCCAACATGGTGCGTCCGGCAAAGCGCAGAAGACTCATGCTCCATTACTACCCTTCCGCGGTGCCGCTTACCAATCGTTCCGGTCACAATTCGCATTCGACCGGTAGATTCTTTTGCCATGTGTGGTCGGTACGCAGCCTCGGCGGACGAGGGGACGCTGCGCGAGATGTTCGAGCTGGAGCAGGTCCTCGAGCTGCCGCCCGCGTCGTGGAACGTGGCCCCGACCGACCACGTACCGACGGTCGTCGAGCGCGTCGACAAGGGGACGGGCATTGTGACGCGTCGGGTGATCGCTCCACGCTGGGGTCTGGTGCCGTCCTGGTCGAAGGGACCCGGAGGTCCGCCGATGATCAATGCCCGCGTCGAGACGATCGAGACCAAGCCCGCGTTCCGTACAGCCCTGGCGAAGCGTCGCTGCCTGCTGCCCGCCGACGGCTACTACGAGTGGTACGAGACGGGGCAGCTCACTGCGAAGGGCAAGCCGGTCAAGCAGCCGTTCTTCATCCGACCGGAATCGGGACTGCTCGTGATGGCTGGGCTGTACGAGTTCTGGCGCGACCCGGCCGTCGAGGGCCCCGAGGCGTGGCTCACGTCCGTGACGATCATCACGACGCAGGCGACCGACAAACTGGGTCACATCCACGACCGGATGCCCATGATCGTCCCGCCCGACGCGTGGGCCAAGTGGCTCGACCCGGGGCTCGTGGATCCGCAGACGGCGCACGATCTGCTGACTGTGACGCAACCGGAGGACCTCGAGGCGTACTACACGCAGCGAAACCTGATGAAGGTGCCGATCACCGGCGAGGACGTTGCAAAGGGGGTCGCGTTCCTCCTCTCCGATGACGCGCTGCGAACGACCGCCTGCGTCCTTACCGTCGACGGCGGGGTGCCGGGCGTATTTCCACGATAAGAATCCTCGCCGACGACGCCCGACCACGACGTCCGTCCGGACAACCTTGGGGCCTGCAT
>Ga0097691_1002808_pt1 | contig 11198 bp, 9 predicted proteins | sample NGESurdeep072012_8_FD_72858 | JGI IMG/M metagenome (GOLD analysis project Ga0097691, IMG submission 72858) | Arctic peat soil microbial communities from Barrow, Alaska - NGEE Surface sample 210-1 deep-072012 | ecosystem: Environmental > Terrestrial > Soil > Wetlands > Peat ...
CGCCCCAGGTGCCCCGGTCGGGTGCGGCCAGGATCGCGGCGACCTGTTCGCGGGTGAGGTAACCCAGTACCGGACGGTCGAAGCGTTTGGACCCGATTGCCAGCACCCGCTGCGCGACTGGCAGTGAGGCCGGGTCGCGGATCGAGGCGAAGCGCATGAATGAGTGAATGGCAGCCAGTCGGGCGTTGCGGGTCCTTGGGGTGTTGCCCCGCTCGGTCTCGAGGTGGTCCAGGAAGTCCAGGATCAGCGGCGCATCCAGGTCGGCCAGAGACAGTGCCGAGGGTGGCTTGCCGGTGCGTTTCTCGATGAACGCGAAGAGCAGCTCGAACGCATCGCGGTAACTTTCGATGGTGCGGGCGCTGGCGCCGCGCTCGTTGACCAGGCGGCGCAGGAAGAAGTCCTGCACCAGCTGGGCGAAGCCGATCTGTGGCGCTCTCATGAGACACCGGCCTGCGGGCGTGTCGCATAGTCCTCGAAACGGTCGGCGACCACGGACATCAGCTCGGGGACCGCGGACAGGTACCAGTAGACGTCGGAGACTTGGACGTGCCCAAGATAGGTCGCCAACACAGCGATCTTGGCATCGACGTCGATACCTTGGGCGTGCCAGGACTGGATACGCCGGACCACCATCCGGTGGCGTAGGTCGTGGATGCGTGGGACCCGGGTCCGACCCGCAGCGGTCCAGCCCAGCTGCCGGCGCAGCACCTCGAAGGTGCTGCTCGCCGCGCCATAACTGACCCGCTCGCTGCGGTCGGTGCGGAAGAATGCGTCCTGCTCACCAGGGGGACCGTAGCGTCGCTCGCGTTCGGCGGCGTAGTCACCCAGCGGTGTCAGTGCGCTGGGATGCAGCGGGATCAGCCGGGTTCTGCCACGTTTGCCGGCCCGCACGGTGAGCATGCCGCTGGCCAGGTCGACGTCAGCACACGACAGTGCCAACGCTTCACTGATCCGAAGTCCGGTGCACGCGAGCAGCCCGAACAGGGTGCGATAGCAGTGCTGGCGCAACCCGTTGGCCGGGGCCAGCCCGGCCACGGCCGCGAGCAGGGCGGCGATCTCCTCATCGGAATACACGTGCGGTGGTTTGCGGTGCCCGGTTGGGCCGAGCAGTCCCGGTGCCGGCACCTGCGTCGCGTCGTCCAGACCCGAGAGGTGGCGTAGGAACCCGCGGATCACCATCAACCGACGGGCAGGATTGCAGGGATCGGCCGAGGCGGTCGCTGCCGCCCAGTCCACGCTCACCTCTAACGGGATCGGCCCGTGGTGCCCGCGTTGGTTCAGGTAATCGGCGAAGTCACGCAGATAGCGTTCCGGCCCGACCGAGTGATAGCCCAAGCCGCGACGCAGCGCGGTGTAGTCCTCAACACGTGTAGCGATGTCGCTGGTCATGACGTCACCTGCGGCCAGGGCAGCGCTACCTCACGTAACGCCGCGATGTCGACGGCATAGATCCGTGTGGTGGTCAGCGATCGGTGCCCCATCACGTCGGCGATCTCCTTCATCGTCGCCCCGTGGCCAAGCAGATCGGTGGCCAACGAGTGGCGCAACAGGTTCGCGCCCCCGACCGGCACTTCGATCCCCGCGTTGAGCAACGCACCCTGCACCGCGCGCCGCACGATGCTGTCGCTGATCGGTTCCCCGACCCGCAGCCAATGCAGAACGAACACCTGCCGGACCCCGGTGTCCGGGCGCCCGTGCTGCAGATAGGCCGACAGTGCTTGCCCAAGATCCTGGGGCAACGGCAACAACCCGCCGTGACCGGTCTTACGAGCACGCACCTTCACGGTGCCGTTGCGCCAGTCGATGTCCTCCAGCCGCAAACCGACGACCTCGCCAGCTCGCAGCCCCAGGCGCGCCACACACAAGATGATCGCCCGGTCGCGCAGCCCGCGTGGCGACGAACCATCCAGGCAGGCCATCAACCGGGCAAACGCGGCCGAGTCCAGATACCGAGGCAGAGCCTGCCGTCGATGCGGCACCACCGGGACCGCGTCCTCGAGCCGATCGGTGCGCAGCCCTTGGGCACGAAGGAACCGGAAGAACGAACGCAGCGACGTCGCCGCCAACTCCACCGTCCCCCACTGATACCGGCACGTCAGCGTGCCGACAAAGCTCACGACATCACCCACGCCAATGCGCGCGACATCTACCCCGCCGTGCGCCGACACCGTCGCAAGAAACGCGCGCACGTGGCGGGTGTAGTTGCCTCGTGTTCCCTCGCACACGCCCCGCGTGCGACGCAGGTCTTCATCGAAGGCCCCGAGTAGGGCCTCCACCGTCCATCGATCGTCGTTCATCATCAGGTGCTCCTTGTCTTCCGAACCGATCGGATACAAGAAGCCTCGCGATTATGTGCAGCAACCAGAACCCACCCAGAGCCTCAGGCCCCGCCCGCGCAGGCCATCACACCCATGCCCAGGGCCGGACTGCACATAACGCGGTACTGAGCCGAATAGGTGAAGTTGCCAAGAGTCGCACCCATGATGTGCTGGCCACGTCGGAAGTGATGCGGCCCTGGTCAACCAACAAGACGAGCCTCTGGCGGACGGCAGCCACGTCTGGGCCTGGGCTGGCCATGTTCGCCCTGACCACATCGACGTGACCATCCTTGTGGGCCTCAGTGACGCTGCGCCCCTGCGCAGTGCGACGGCGGTGGTGCCTTCCTGCCGGTAGCGGCCTTGGGCTGCGTGCATGAGGAACCCCAAGTTGAACGTCGCAAGCAGACTGATCCGCTGCGAATCGGGCACTTGTGAGGGCTCGGGCCAGCCCGAACCGCCAGGCGTCGTGAAGCCGGGATGCAGGACCACTGACTAGCTTCTGGTTGAGCCAGGCCACTTCGACCTGAGCGCCGGTGAACTGCCCGTCCGGACGCAGGAACATCGCCCGGATCGCCGTTTGGCCGTGAACGCTCACCAGCGTCTGTCACAAGCCTTCGCCGCTCAACGCTGGCTGGGTTTGGGTGGGATCAGGTCGGGTGGAGCCGGGTAGCCCGACGGTGTGGGCCTGGTGGGGTGGTTGGATCCTGGTCGGGACGGCGAGGCGATGGGGATCCGGCTGGCGGATCTTGCGCGCACCCTTGGCAGGGTTGACCTTGTCCTGGGTGTCGCGACCGCCCAACCCAGCCCGTGGGGCCGGCCCTACTCAGTAAGGCGCAGCGGCAGTGGCGGATCCGCGATCCGTCAGGGCGTCACCGATTGACCACGTGAGCCACAGGAGAACCACCAATAGCAGCGCGCCTGCGCTTGCGCAACGCGGCCAGAAATGACCTCTAACTCCCCCCGGGGCTCTCCGGTCCGCGGAGGTCGCCTGTCGCTGGTGACCGTGTTGCCCAGTCGAATACGGTTCAAAGTGGGTGCCCCGCACCACGTCAGGAAAGTTTCGCTGGATGAGTTTCCACCGTCATCATGATTGCCCTAGCCCCACAGGTAGATAGCCAGAACCTCAAATCAAGGTCAAGACGTTTTGTGCGCCCCGTAGCAGGGCTCACGCGCGACCAGACCTCAACGTCAATCCCCGACCAATCCCTTTGAAAGACCTGCCCACCCACTGGCGTGCCGCTCAAACATGGGGCGCGCAGGCACGGGGTACGGCGCGACGGTGCCTCATGCGCGGCCCAGCGGCTCAATTGCGCCACGTGCCTGCAACCCTCCAGGCTCTGCACGACGTGTTGGCCGGGAATACCGTGTGGCCGGCGGCTGTGTCAGGCTACGTCGTGATGGAATTCCGCGCGCATCACCACTGCGACCTGTTCCCGGGAGAAGTGTCCGCTGGTCCATCCTTACCTTGAAGGAGCCGAGCCGTTTGGTTGGCGAGGTCGGGCTTCGACCATCGGACCACTTCACCGCGCCCGTTGAGAGAACTCGCGTCGAGGGCGACTCCCACCGCGGTCCCCTAGAACCGGATAGCACCGGTCCTGGTCGGGCACTCAGGTCTTGAAATGGCGAGCCACTACCTTCAGCGAACGGAGAACGTGATGGAACTAGGAATGGTTGGGCTAGGCCGCATGGGGGCAAACCTGGTCCGGCGTGTCAGCCGCGCGGGTCATCACTGTGTCGTCTACGACGTCAACCCGGAGGCCGTGAGGGCCCTCGAAACCGAGGGCGCCACGGGTGCTTCCTCGATGGAGGTTCTGGTGTCCAGCATGTCGGCGCCGCGGACGGTGTGGGTAATGGTGCCCGCCGGAGAGATCACCACCAAGACTGTTGGCGAGCTGGCCAAGCATCTCGAAGCTGGGGACGTGATCATCGACGGGGGCAACTCCTACTACCGAGACGACATGGCCCGGGCCGAGACCGTCCGTGTCAAGGGCATCCACTACGTCGACGTGGGCACGAGCGGCGGGATATGGGGCCTTGAGCGGGGCTACTGCTTGATGATCGGCGGCGAGGGCGAGGTGGTCGAACGGCTGCAGCCGATCTTCGAGGCCATCGCCCCCGGCGTGGCAGCGGCTGAGCGCACCCCAGGTCGCACCGGCGAGCCGGGCCCGGCCGAGCACGGCTACCTCCACTGTGGGCCGAGTGGGGCCGGCCACTTCGTGAAGATGGTGCACAACGGCATTGAATACGCGGCGATGGCCGCCTACGCCGAGGGCCTTAACATCTTGAAGAACGCCAACGCCGGAGCAGCCCAGCAGGACGCCGACGCCGAGACCGCGCCCATGGAGAACTCCCAGTTCTACCGTTACAACCTTGACCTTGCCTCGGTCACTGAGGTGTGGCGGCGCGGCAGCGTTATCTCCTCATGGCTATTGGACCTTACCGCGCAGGCCTTCGTCGAGGCCCCCGATCTCTCTGGTTTCTCCGGTCGGGTGTCCGACTCGGGGGAAGGCCGCTGGACGGCAATCGCAGCAATCGAAGAGGGTGTGCCGACCCCGGTGCTCAGCACCGCGCTGTCTTCCCGGTTCGACTCACGAGACCTCGACCACTTCGCCAATCAGGTGCTCTCCGCCATGCGCAAGGGTTTCGGGGGCCATGATGAGAAGCCGGCGGGATGAGCACCTGCTGGCTTCATGTGCTACCCGTCCCCAGCCGTGCCCTTCGGCACCGCGCCGACTTCATCGCTGTGCGGCTCCGGACCTCGAAACCTACGGACGGTTCTGCCAGTTGGGCGCCGATGACTGGTCGATCTCGCTCGGACGGGTTTGAGCTTCCCCTCGAATCGTGGAGGCTTCTTCAATGATGGATGGACGTGCTGGCCACGGGCAAGGGTGAGCTCGCGGCGGTGTCTTCGGTGAGTTCCTCGATGGTGATCATCTCGTCGCAGCAGGGGCAGATTCCGCCGGCGCCGAGGCGTTGGCAGGGCCGTGAGCAGTCGGGGCACCATTGCTCGGCCAGGTAGCGGGTCTCGCACTCCGGGCATTGGTAGATGGTGCCTTCCAACCGTGACCGGCGGGGCGGCAAGGGAGCTTCAGCCGAAACGCTTTGGTGGCGTCGACGGTAGGCAGCTTGCCGGCAGGCTGGCGAGCAGAAGCGCCGGGACCGGCCTGCGGGCAGCGGCGAACCGCAGGCAGCACAGCCTGGTGGCGTAACGGAAACGTCACTCGGCGGGGTTTGCGTGTTCATCAGGCGGCCTCCTTCCCGTCTGCGCGCTGGGCAGCGGTGTGTTCGTAGTCGGCCGGGGCCATCATCGCCGCCGAGCTGTGCCTGCGGTGGGTGTTGTAGAACTCGTGGCACCAGGCCAGGACCACGGTGCGCGCTTGGGCCTTGGTGGTGAAGTGGTGCCGGGACAGAACTTCGTGCTCGAGGGTGGAGAAGAACGATTCGGCAGCGGCGTTGTCGAAGCATTAACCGGCTAATCGAAGCTCAGTTCCGTTGACTGTCAGTGGTCTTCGTGACTTCGGTTACATCGCCTGCCCGCGCGCGTCGGCGGCGGTGATGAGGTCGTTGATTCGGTTGATGAGCTTAAGGTGTCGCTCGGTCTCGGAGTCCCAGCCGCGGCCGCTGGCGTCATCGGCTAGGGCTGTAGCGGCGTCGCGTTGCTGGGTCAGGACTGGGATGTAGCCGCTAGTCGTGTGGAAGCTTGGGCAGTGTTCGCAGATGTTCGCGTACGAGCATGATCCCTGTACAGGTGCGCGGAGGCAGTACCCGCCGCCGAGGGCGGTCTTGATGGTCTCGGTGGTCCGCCAGTCCAGGACGTCTGGTTCGGCGCACGGCGTTGTGCAGGGTTCTGGCAGGGCACCTATGCGGGTCTTGGCCAGGTCGAGAGCTCGTTCGTACTCGGCGCGGATGGTGGTGTCGAACAGGTGCCCGTAACGCAGGCTCATTTCGGCAGAGGTGTGACCGAGGATGGCCATGAGGGCTTGCAGGGACACCCCGGCATTCACGAGGGCGGTGGCGTAGGTGTGCCTGAGCTGATGGCTGGTGACGTGTCCGAGCCCGGCCGCCGTCGCGGCACGATTGAGCTCTTGGCGGAGCCGGTTCTGGCCCACTCGGTGGCCATGGCTGGTGAACAGGAAGTCCGCGGGACGGCCGGTGCGTGGGTGTGGGATCGGACGTCCGGGGGAACGAGTGACTGTGATCCGGTCGATCAGGGCCACAATGTCCTCGTCGATGGGGACCATCCGTTCGGTGTCGAATTTGCCCAGGGGCACTTTGAGCCACGAACCGGAGCGGGGGACGTCGATCACGGCATCGAGCTCAATGTCGAGTAGTTCACCGATGCGTAGCCCACACGCGCGTTGCAACAAGAGCGCGTCGGCGGCCAACCGATTCGTTGAGGCCGTCAACTCTTCGGTGAGGCGTCGGTCCGCGTCGGGAGGCAGGAACCGTGGCAGGGGTTGGGGTAGGCGCGGGTTGTCCGCGGAGTAGAACAGACGGCGGGTGGGGGCTTCGGGCCAGTCCCACTCGGTGATGTCGTTCAGGAAGTTTGCCGCCGCCAGGATCCGGCGGGCCTGTGAGGCGACGGATATGACGCCGCCGGACTTGGTGTTCTCCGCATGGGTCAGTGCAACCATCCACGGCTCGATGTGCCGGCACCGCTGCAGCGTGGCGGGGGTGGCGTCGGGGTCGATCGAGGCGATGAACGAGCCGAAATGCGCCAACCTTGTCGCGAGAGACGAGACCGTGGACGGTTTACAGGTCACGGACTTGCGCTGCAGGTATCGCACCAGGATCGAGTGCATCGGCTCCGGGACGGTGCCCACCCTGCGGGTGAATGGCCACCGCTGCTCGAAGGGTTCGGGCAGTGCGGGCAGGACACCCATGTGGAACAACACGGTCTTGGTCGCGGTCGCGCAGCCTCGGTAGTGCCTCCACGTGCGGCCGGTGGCGGCCTGGCGGGCCACGCCGGCGGCTGTGAGGGCATCGAAGTCGCCATGGGCCAGCTCGGTCAAGGGTTTGCCGGTCGCGAACAGGACCCGGACCATGACTTGGGACGCCATCGCGGAGGCCACCGGTTGGCTGTACCTGCAGCTGCGGGCCGCGGTGATGAACTCCTGCAGGTCCGCCCCGATGCTGGTGCCGGGAACGTCACGCCAGATCGAGGAGAACTTGCGGTGGACCAGGTACTCCCAGCCAGGGTGGATCCGTCCGGTGACCAGCAGGAAGGTGATGAACGGGCGGGTACTGGCATTGGCTGACAACTGCACCGCCAGGGTCTCGTGTTCCCAGGACCGCAGCGCTGGCCAGCGGCGCAGGAACGCTCGCGCAGCACGCGTGAACGACGTGTTGCCTCGCCCAGTCATCTGCTGGTGGGCGTGATAGGCCGCGAGCACCTTGGCAGGGGACTCGACGGGCGGCGCATCAGAGGGTGTCGCGTTGACGAGTGCGGGCTGCATCGTATTGGGCCTTCACATGAGTCGGGGTGAGGTGGATGTACCGGGCTGTGGTGTCGACGTGGGCGTGGCCGAGCAACGCCTGCATCACGGCCAGGTCCACCCCGGCCTCGGCCAACGCCGTCCCGAACGTGTGCCGAAACGCGTGCGGGGCACCAGCACCGACGCCGCTGAGGCCACGGTGGTAGCGGAAGACCGTACGCAAGCCCGCAGGCGTCAATGGGCGTCCTCGGGTGGGGCCCTTCGCCACGACGAACAACGCACTGGCGTCGGCATCGGGCCGCTCGGTGAGCAGATACGCGTCGAGGACGGCGGCGAGGTCGCCATCCAAAGGGACGCGGCGGTCCTTGCCGCCCTTACCGTGGACCAGCAACCACCGGCCGCCGATGTCCACATCCGTGACCGATAAGGCCAGGACCTCGCACGAACGCAGCCCGCAGTACAGCATCAGCCCGGCCATGGCCAGGTCCCGGGTCGAGCACAGACTCCCCAACAGCGCTCTGACCTCCGCGGGCGTCAACGATCGAGGTAGCCGCCGAGGCGTGCGGATCCGCAACCGGGACCGCGGCGTGGGACGGCGTTTGGTGTGGGCCAGCAGCCCGGAGCGTTCCCCGGGCGCGAACCAGTTGCTCGGCCTGCCCTTTGGGATTGGGGACTTGCACTTGGGGTCGCGCATCATCAGGTACTCGTACAGGCCGGCGACTGCAGCTAGGCGCAGGTTGATTGATCCCGGCGCAAGCCGGTCGGTCCGGTTCCCATTCAGGTCAATGACATTGGGCCCGGGCCGACCTTTGACCGTCTCCTGCCGGCACGCGGTCAAGAACGCGAGCACGTCGTCGGTGCTGACCTCCTCCACCGTCAGTGCCGAGGTGTGGAGCCAACGAGTGAACGCTAGAAGCCCGTACCCGTAGGTGCGGATCGTTTGGGGCGAGTAGTTCCGGTCGGCCAGATACCCTAGGTACGCGTTCGCATCGGCCACGAGCTTCTCGTCAGCGCAGGCCAACGCCCAATCGTCGCCGCTGCGCCCGAGTCGGACAGCATCGTTGTCGTCCATGCCCAATGACTACGCCGACACAGACACCCGCGCGAGCACCCACCCCACCTGTAAGCCCGGGTCACCAGGTACCAAACGACCCCGATCACGGCCGATTAGCCGGTTAACAGGTACGACCCGACCCGCCCCATCGACTGCCTGATTCCGAGTTTGTCCTTACACAGCAACGTAAAACTGCTCGCGGTGTAGGTCGAACCACGGTCGGTGTGGAAGATCACCGCCTCGATCTTGGTGCGTCCGCCGCGGGCCGCGGCAGCGATCTTGATCCCGCCGCTGACCAGCTGCGCGTCCGGGTGCTCGCAGGTCGGGCACGCCAACAGTCGCCGGGAGAACAGATCCAGCACGGTGGCCATGTACAGCTTGCCTTCATCGGTGGGGATCTCGGTGATGTCCCCGCACCACTTGAGGTTCGGCCCGGGTGCGGTGAAGTCTCGTTTGAGCAGGTCGGGGAACTTCGGTGCTTTCCTGTCCTGACGGGTCAATCCCTTACTGTGCTTGGGTTTTCGCCCTGCAAGACCCTGGCGACGCATCGAGTCCGCGACCGTGTTCACGCTGACCGTCCACCCCGCCGCGAGCAGGTCGGCATGCACCCGAGGCGAGCCGTAGGAGCGCTTGGACGGGTTGAACATCTTCAGTACCGCCGCATCAAGCTCCCCCCGGCGCCGTTGACCAGCGGTGGCCGGCCGGTTGAACCACTTGTAGAACCACGACTGGCTCACTCCCAGGATCACGCAGCACACCGCGTACGGGACGCGGTAGAAGGTCCTCTGGTCGGCGATGAAGCGCGCCACGCTCACTTCGTCGCCTCCTTCACCCATAATGCCGAGTGCCGGATTATGCCGAGTTCGCCTCGGATTTGACCTGCTGGGTGCGGGATTAGTGCCCAGGCGCTCGGCATAATCACAGTGTCTCCAGGAACGCGAGCAGCGCGTCGGGTCTGCAGAAACTCACATGCGCCATCCACTGCACCTGGCCAGCCGCCTAACTCGGCGTGTATGTCCGCGGCGCCGGTATCCGTTTGCATACCGGGCCAACGGCCCGACCACCCGCACCAAGCGTCGCCCTGTCTTTCATGATCTGCTCCTCTCCAGATTGTGGTCGAGAGAGAAGTCTCCTCACGAAACGGGCTGTGATTATGCCGAGTGTGTGGGCGCGAATCCCATACTCTGCAGGCAAGTCCGCACTGGACTCGACATAATCCGGCACTCGACATTATGGGTGTTATGCCGAACTCGGGATTACACCCACAGGACCACGGAGCGCTTGAGGACATCGCGCTCCATCCGCAGCTCGGCGTTCTCGCTGCGTAGCCGCTTCAGCTCGTTGATGTCCTCGACCGAAAGGCCGTTGGTGCCCTCCTGCTCCCCGCGATCCTTGGCAAACCAGTTACCCAGCGTGCCCTCGTTGATTCCGAGATCACGAGCGACCTGCGCGATCGGTTTTCCGGTCTCCCGGACGATCCGCACAGCCCCCTCACGAAACTCCTGGTCGTACTTCCTTCGTTTCTCCGACATGACTACTCCTCATAGCGCATGTCTCCACGGTTTTGGGGGAGGCTCAGTCGGCCATACGGGCGGGCTCTCACTGGAAGGCCATGCCCGCATGCCAGAGCTGTCCCGTCGTAACGTCTTCCTCGGAGCCTTCGGGCTCGCCGGCCTCGCAGCTGTCAGTGCCTGCGGGGGTACGACCTCAGGCTCGACCACCGCCGCGGCTGTACGCAGTGCCGAGGCAACACGCCGAAGCGCAGGCCAGCGCGTGGTCACGGCCGAGCTGACGCCTAGACCGACCACGGTCGACCTCGGTGGTCCGGTGGTGAACACCTGGGCCTACGGCGACTCGCTGCCAGGACCGTTGCTGCGAGCCCGAGCCGGCGACCTGCTGCGGGTTCAGGTGGACAACCAGCTACCTGCCACGAGCAGCGTCCACTGGCACGGCATCGCCCTGCGCAACGACATGGACGGCGTACCGGGCGTGACCCAGACCCCGATCAAAGCGGGGACGTCTTTCACCTACGACTTCACCGTTCCGGACCCGGGCACCTACTTCTACCACCCCCACTCCGGTGTCCAGCTCGACCGCGGGCTGTACGGCGCTCTGCTGGTGGACGAGGTGGCCGACCCCGGCGGCTACGACGTCGAATGGACCGTCGTGCTCGACGACTGGGTCGACGGCACCGGCCGCACCCCCGAGCAGATCCTCAAGGGGCTCACCTCGGCTACGAGCGGCGGAACGGCCGGCTCAGGAAACGACATGGGTGCGATGGGCGGCATGGACATGGGCAGTGGCATGGGGGAGGGCATGACCTCACCACTGCTGGGCGGTGCTGGCGATATCGCCTATCCGCACTACCTGGCCAATGGACGGGTTCCCGCC
>Ga0097691_1002810_pt1 | contig 11190 bp, 10 predicted proteins | sample NGESurdeep072012_8_FD_72858 | JGI IMG/M metagenome (GOLD analysis project Ga0097691, IMG submission 72858) | Arctic peat soil microbial communities from Barrow, Alaska - NGEE Surface sample 210-1 deep-072012 | ecosystem: Environmental > Terrestrial > Soil > Wetlands > Peat ...
TGGAAACCTGCTCACGCAACACGGTGGGGTGCGGGCCAGTCTCCTTGAGCATGGTCGCCGCCCCATAGAGCGTCTGAACGACGAGCTCGGTCGAGGTCGTACGGGGCACACCGAGTAGCACCCCCGCCTCGATCATCGCCTCCACGACATAGAAGATGTACGCCGGCCCGCTGCCACTGATGGCGGTGACAGCATCCAGGTGCTTCTCCGCCAACCGCAAGACCTTGCCACAGGAGCGCAGCAGTTCCTCGGCTTCAGACAGATGCACCTCGTCGCAGTGCTGTCCGGGGCTGACGGCAGCCATGCCCTCGTCAACCAGGGCAGGGGTGTTGGCCATGACCCGCACGACCGCGGTGCCCACCGGCAGGCGCTCCTCCAGGAAACCGGAAGTGATGCCGGCGGCCAGACTTACCACGAGTGCCCCGTGTGGGACATGGCCGCGGATCTCAGCGAGCAGACCCTCCATGTCCTGGGGCTTGACCACCAGAACCAGGGTGTCGGCCGCCTGCGCAGCGTCGACATTGCTCATCAGACGCACGCCGTACCTGCCGGCCAGCATCTCGGCTCGTTGCGCGTTACGGCCCGTGATGATCAGTTCGGTGGCATTTCGTCCCGAGCGAATCAAGCCTGAGAGCAGTGTCGAACCCATGACGCCAGCGCCCAGGATCGCGACGGTCTTCGGGCCGCTGGGGCGCTGGTGGCCCAGGACGTTCGCAAGATCTCCCGCAGGGATCTCCATGGCTGCTCTCTCTCAGCTCTTGGTCGCAAGTCCACGCAAGAAGACCATGGTATTGGCCGGACGCTCAGCCATCCGGCGCACCAGGTAGCCGTACCAGGCCTGGCCGTAAGGGATGTAGACCCGCATCTGGTCCCCGCGATCGGCGATCCTCTTCTGCTCCTCAGGGCGGATGCCGTAGAGCATCTGGTACTCGAAAGTGTTCGCGGCCCGGTCCTGTTTGTTGGCCAGGGCACCCGCGATCTCGACCACGCGCGGGTCATGGCTGGCCACCATCGGGTAGCCGTGCCCCTCCATCAGCACCTTAAGACACCGGACGTAGGACTTGTCGACCTCTTCCTTGCCCTGGAAGGCCACCGACTCTGGCTCCTTGTAGGTGCCCTTGCACAGGCGGACACGGCTGCCTTCGTGAGCAAGGTCACGACAGTCGGCTTCGGTCCGGTACAGGTAGGCCTGGAGCACGGCACCCACCGAGGGGAAGTCCTGGCGGAGCTCGCGCAAAGTCTCCAGCGTCCCGTCGGTGGTCGTGTGGTCCTCCATGTCGAGGGTGACGTTGGTGCCGACATTGGCGGCTGCATGGCAGATCTCGCGCGCGTGGTCCAGAGCGATCTTGGCGCCGTCCCCCGACAATGCCTGTCCCACAGCGCTCAGCTTGAGGCTCACCTCAGCCTTGCCGCCCTGGGCAAGTCCGGCCTCGCCAAGTGCCCCAAGCAGCGAAAGGTAGGCGTCGCGGGTGGCCTGCGCCTGCGCCAGGTCGAGCGTGTCCTCACCGAGGTTGTCGATGGTGCACGAGCGGCCAGTGAGGTCAAGCTCGCCAGCCACCCTCACGGCGTCAGCCGTCGAGTCGCCAGCCACGAACCGCCGCACGACGTCCCTACTGACCGGAGCCGTCTCGACCAGGTCACGCACGCGATCACTCTTAGCCAACTGCAACAGCACCTGGCGCAGTACACCGCTTGGGTCCAACACGTGTTCCTCCTCATGCCGGCTTCAGTGATATTCACCCCAGGCTAGGCCCCACAGCCACCTCGGCGTGCAGCGCTCCCTTCCTGCGCCGTCAGCGGTGCGCCGAGGACATGAGCCCGCCGAAAGCATGGCCGCCACCACGTGCACCGCCACCACGTGCACCGCCATCACCTGGGCTGCAGCACGAAGCACTGCCGAACCACCCAACCGCCGAGCTGAGCACGGCAACCGTGGCCGCGGGCTCCCTCAGGACCATGGCGGCGCCACCCGAGATGGCCTGCACGCAACGATCGGCCAGAGCAGAGCCTGCGGCTAAGAGCCGAGACTGTTGGACAGCGCGGGTGCGTTGTGGTCGGCGACCGAGACGTCCTCACAGGCCGCGACCTGGTCCCTGTAGTCGCCGGTGGCCGCCTGCTCTATCGGGCGTCAGGTTGGTCCGGCCAAATCGTTGTGCCAAATCGTGTCTCGGGCTGGAGCTGGAACCACAGCGATGCCGTCCCTGATGGCGCCGGGCCGTACAAAAGATGGTACCGAAGGCGCCCACCTTCAGCCCGATGCTCTTACGCATGCAGAATCCTGCCTCCTTTTGCTTGTCTTCGCGTGTCCCCGCTGTCCCTGTGATGCGGGACCAAGCTTTGTCCCGCTGATGTCAGACAAAGCGGAACGATATGAGGCAGCAGATCCGTTTGCGATTACTTATGCCGCATCTCACCAAGAGCCCGCCCAGGACCAAACAGGGCCTATGGCGCGGCGGTCGGTTCGATCAGGTCAGGGGAACAGCCGCCGTTGCCAGGTGCAGCCTGGCAAACGCCAACGACTCGGCGAGATCTACCTCACGCTGCTCTTCGGACACCCGCCGGGTGCTCACCTCGACCACGACCGACCCCGAGAACCCTTGTACCGCAAGGGTTTCAAGTAGCTCCGCGCACGGCTGACTGCCACGACCGGGAACAAGGTGCTCGTCCATCGAAGAACCCAGGCCATCGGCCAGGTGTAGGTGCGCAAACCGTGGCCCCAGTGCCGCCGCCATCGCCAGGGCGTCCGATCCAGAAATAGCCGCGTGGGACAGGTCCAGGGTCACGTGGTCGTAGGGCTGTTCGACCGGGTCCCAGTGCGGCAGGTAGGCCTCGACCGAACGCGTACGCGCCCGCCACGGGAACATGTTCTCAACGGCAAGCCTGATGCCGGAGTCGTGTTCACGAAGTGCCACCCCGTCGGCGAACGCCCTGGCGTACTCCTTCTGCCAGCGGAAGGGCGGATGGATCACGACAGTGTCAGCGCCAACCGCTGAAGCCAGTTCGATGGAGTTGTCGATCTTGGGCCACGCGTCCGGACCCCAGACCCGTTGGGTGAGTAACAGAGTCGGCGCATGGATCGACACAATCGGCATCTCATGTAGGTCCGACAGCGCCTTCAGCGCGCCGGCCTCCTGTGAGACAGGGTCGGTCCAGACCATCACCTCGACCCCGTCGAAACCGAGTCGCTGTGCCAGGTCGAAAGCCGTGGCGCAGTTCTGCGGGTAGACCGATGAGGTAGACAGCGCCACACGCGCCCTGGGCACCTGAACTGCGGTCATGACCTCGAGCCTAATCGCCAGGGCGTCAACCGGCCGAGATCCAGTCCAACCGGCGCAGGATCACGCCTTCGCGCAGGGCCCACGGGCAGATATCGAGCCGTTCGATGCCTAGCAGGTCCATGGCGGCCTCGGCGATGATCGCCCCTGCGAGCATCTGTGGCGCACGCCCCACAGAGACCGCGGGCAGTTGAGAACGCTCGGCAGCAGTCATCTCGCCCAGCCTGGACACCAGAACCGAGACGTTCTTTCGGGTGAGCGTGCGAACGGCATACGGTCCGACTGTGCTGCCGGCCGCCCCAGCGATACGAGCAAGGGACCGCAGCGTCTTGCTTGTGCCGACAAACCTGTCAGGCATCCCAGCTTGGTTTACCGCGCCCAGCACCCACGCGACCTCGGCTCGAACCTGTTTGCGCACGGATTTGATCTGCGCCGGCTTGGGCGGGTCTCCGGGCAGCGCAGACCTGGTGAGGCGACCCGCCCCCAAAGGCAGACTCAGGGCGACGTCTGGCACTTCGTCAATGCCGGCCGCGAGTTCCAGCGAGCCGCCGCCGATGTCCATCACCAGCAGCCGGCCGCTTGACCAGCCGAACCAGCGGCGAACAGCAAGAAAAGTCAGCTTCGACTCGTCCTCACCGGACAGCACCTGCAGCTCGACCCCGGTCTCCGCACGCACCCGGGCAAGAACCGCCTCCCCATTTGGCGCTTCGCGAATTGCGCTGGTAGCGAAGGCAAGCAGGTCGTCGGCCTGTTGGTCTTCGGCAATCGTGAGGCACTCGCGGGTGAACTCAACCAAGGCGTCAGCGCCCGATCGGGCAATCGAGCCATCCGCGTCGACGTACTCTGCGAGCCGCAGCTCTATCTTGTGCGACGACGCCGGTAGGGGATGGGCGCCGACGTGCGCGTCGACGACCAGAAGGTGAACGGTGTTGGATCCCACGTCGATCACGCCTAGTCGCATGTGGTGAATCTACCGAGGTGAGAGCAGCGCACGTGCCGCATAGTCTTGGCAGATGTCAGAGACCGCCCTCGATATCCCGCGCATGTGGGTCGAGTTTCCCGACCCTGCCGATGCCAACCAGCGTTTCCGCTGCGACCTGACCTGGCTCACGTCGTCCTGGACCTGCATCTTCGGCAGCGGTTGCGCTGGGATCTACAAGGACCGCCCCGACGACGGCTGCTGCACGCTGGGCGCGCACTTCGCGGACGCGGACGACGTGGCGCGGGTGAAGGCCGCAGTCGCCGAGCTCGGGGAGGATGAATGGCAGTACTTCGAGGCCGGCCGTGGCGGCCGTTGGAAGACCAAGGAAGACAAGGAGCTCAAGACCCGGGTCGTGGATGGGGCCTGCATCTTCCAGAACCGTCCGGGATTCCCCGCCGGAGCCGGCTGCGCTCTGCACCAGCACGCCCGGCTGCGAGGCGTTGAGCCACACACGGTCAAGCCGGATGTCTGCTGGCAGCTGCCGATCCGGCGCACCTACCGCAACGTCGAGCTGCCAGACGAGAGCTCCTACCTCGAGGTGACCATCACGGAGTACGACCGCCGCGGCTGGGGCCCCGGCGGCCATGACCTGGACTGGTACTGCTCGGGCAACCCGGCTGCACACATCGGTAATGAGCCGGTCTATCGCAACAACAGCGCCGAGCTGCGCGAGCTCATGGGCGATGCGGCCTATGCAGAGCTGGTCGTCCGCTGCGACGCTCACATGCTCGCAGTGACGGCCGCCCAGTCGGTGGGGTCGCGCAGGCTGCTACCCCTTCTGGTGCACCCTGCAACACTGAGCGCACGCAGTCCTTCCGCCGGCAGTGCCACCGGCGGCCCACAGTGATCCCGAGCCCGAACATCTGGGCGAAGCCCGACATCTATGAGATCGAGAACCGCGGGATCGATCCTGACCGGCTGATCGAGGCGGCCATGGCCGGCATCCATGACTGGGCGGGGCAGCGGGTCCTGGACATCGGCTGTGGCAGTGGGTTTCACCTGCCGCGATTCGCGCAGACCGCGTCCACCGTGGTGGGAGTCGAACCGCACGAACCGCTGGCCGATCTCGCGCGGCAACGGGTGCGTGATCTGTCGCTGGCCAACACGTCGGTTCTGGACGGCGCCGCCCAGCAGCTCCCGCTTGCCGATGACAGCATCGACGTGGTGCATGCTCGGTGGGCCTATTTCTTCGGGCCCGGATGCGAGCCGGGCCTGGCCGAGGTGGAGCGGGTGCTGCGACCAGGGGGCACGGCATTCGTGATCGACAACGACGCCTCGCGGTCCACCTTCGGTCGGTGGTTCCGCAGGGCCATGCCGTCCTATGACCCCGCTGCAGTTGAGCGCTTCTGGGCCCGGCAGGGGTGGTCGCGCGAGCGCATCGACATGCGATGGTCATTCGGGTCCCGCGCAGATTTCGAGTCGGTTCTGCGGATCGAGTTCACCGAGACCCTGGCCGACGGCATCCTGGCAGACCACCAGGGATCGGGCGTGGACTACGCGGTCAGCTTGTGGTGGCGCACCGTGGTCTGAGCGTGTCCGAGGCGTCTCGTAGGGTCGCCCGTATGGCAACCAAGGCGATGACCCGTTCGCCCGGGCACCGTTGCTCCGAATGCGGCTGGTCTACGGTCAAGTGGGTCGGTCGCTGCGGAGAGTGCCAAGCCTGGGGCACCGTCACCGAGATCGGCACAGCCAAGGTCAAGACGACCGCTGCAGTGGTCGTCACCCGGCCCGCCATCCGGATCGGTGAGGTTGATGCCCGACAAGCCGGGGCTCGTTCAACGGGCGTCAGCGAGTTCGACCGCGTGCTCGGAGGAGGTCTGGTCCGCGGCGCCGTGGTCCTGGTGGCCGGGGAGCCAGGGATTGGCAAGTCGACACTGCTCCTCGACGTCGCCGCCAGAGCCGCCCGGCAGGACCAAACCGTCCTGTACGTCAGTGGTGAGGAGTCGGCCGCGCAGGTCAAGATGCGGGGCGAGCGTATCGAGGCGATGGCCAAGAACCTCTTCCTCGCAGCCGATACGGACTTGGCCACCGTGCTGGGCCACATTGACCAGATCGGGCCAGACCTTGTCGTCATCGACTCGGTGCAGACCATCGCCAGCGGTGAGGTCGAGGGTGCGGCGGGCAACGTCTCCCAGATCCGTGAGGTGGCCGCCTCACTGATCCAGCTCGCCAAGTCCCGGGGCATCTCGATCCTGCTGGTCGGTCACGTGACCAAGGACGGATCGATCGCCGGGCCGCGCGTCCTGGAACACTTGGTCGACGTCGTGATCCAGTTCGAGGGCGAAAGACACTCCCGGCTGCGGCTGGTGCGCGCGGTGAAGAACCGCTACGGCCCCACAGACGAGGTGGGCTGTTTCGACCTGTCCGATATCGGGATCGTCGGTCTTCCGGACCCCAGCGGCCTGTTCCTGTCCAGCCGCGACCTGATCGTCCCCGGGACCTGTGTCACCGTCGCGCTTGAGGGCAGACGCCCCTTGGTCACCGAGGTGCAGGCTTTGCTCGCGGCCAGCACCGCCCCCTCACCCAGGCGCACGACCAGCGGGTTGGACAGCTCCCGGGTCGCGATGATCATTGCGGTCCTCGACAAGCGCGCGAACGTCCCCGTCCGCCAAGCCGACTGCTACGTGTCGACGGTCGGAGGGGTCAAGGTGTCTGAGCCGGCCTCGGACCTCGCGATCGCATTGGCCATGGCCAGCTCGGTGTCCGACCGGGCCCTTCCCGCTGGCACTGTCGCCATGGGAGAGGTGGGTCTGGCCGGGGAGATTCGGGCCGTCACCGGCATCCCTCGCCGGCTCGCCGAAGCAGCACGCCTCGGGTTCCGCACAGCCGTGGTGCCCACGGGCGCCCTCGGCACCGACCACGCCCCGGCCGGCATGGAGATCATCGAGGTCTGTGACATCGTCGAAGCGGTCAGCCTCGGGATTCCGGTGCTGGCGCGAGAGTGACCCGCCCGTGATATTGCCCAGGTCACGGGTCGGTCACAAGACGCGACTGAGGCGTTCTGCCCGATAGACTGCCCGCAGGCCGGGAGTGTGAACCGGCGACTGGAGCCGAACGACAAATCCGACCCAGCCGTCCAAGCCCAGGGGGCGACCGATCATCGTAGATAGAACCGACGACAAGTTGCTCCATGCAACCTTGGCGGCAGTGGCCCCCGGGACCGAGCTGCGGGATGGTCTGGAGCGGATCCTGCGCGGGCGCACCGGTGCGCTCATCGTGCTGGGCAACGACAAGGTCGTCGAGGGAATGTCGAGCGGCGGGTTTCCGCTCGACGTCGAGTTCTCCAGCACGCGCCTGCGCGAGCTCGCCAAGATGGACGGGGCGATCGTGCTCGACCGCGAGGGCGGGCGGATCCTGCGCGCAGCCACCCAACTGCTGCCCGACCCCTCGATCGAGACCAACGAGTCCGGCACGAGGCATCGCACCGCCGAGCGGGTCGCCAAGCAGACCGGATTCCCGGTGGTGTCAGTGAGCCAGTCCATGCAAATCGTCGCGCTCTATGTCGCAAACCGACGCCATGTCCTGGAGAACTCGGGTGCGATCCTTTCCCGCGCAAACCAGGCCCTGCAGACTCTTGAGCGCTACAAGACGCGTCTGGACGAGGTCACCGGCGCGCTGTCAGCGCTGGAGATCGAGGATCTGGTCACCGTCCGCGACGTGGCCACCGTGCTCCGGCGTCTCGAGATGGTCCGGCGAATCAAGGAAGAGATCGACAGCTATGTCATTGAGCTGGGCACCGACGGCCGCCTGCTCACACTCCAGCTCGAGGAGCTGACCGGCGGCCTGGGCAATGACCGCGAGCTGGTGATCAGCGACTACCTCGACGCGGCACACAGCGGTGGCACCGTCGACCAGGTCTTGGCCGACCTCATGAAGCTCACGTCCATCGAGCTGCTCGACCTTGCCGCGGGCGCCAAAGCCGTGGGATTCTTCGTCGGCGGCGACGCCCTCGACACCCCGGTCAGTCCCCGCGGCTACCGGCTCCTGACCAAGGTGCCCCGCCTGCCGCGCGCCATCATCGAACGGCTGGTCGACCACTTCGGGAGCCTGCAGAAGCTGCTCGCAGCAAACCTTGAAGACCTCATGGCCGTAGAGGGCGTCGGTGAGGGCCGCGCCCGTGCGGTTCGTGAAGGCCTGTCCCGGCTGGCTGAGTCAAGCATCCTCGAGCGCTACGTCTGAGCCGGGCCGCCTCCCACCGATGACTCAGCCCCATCAACACAGCATCGTCAGTCAGGGCGCTTCATGAGCGCAGCCGGCGGCGCGCCGAAGGTGTCCAGCTCGCTCTTGCACCAAAGAATTCTGAGCTGGTACGCCAAGGAGGCAAGGAACCTTCCCTGGCGCGAGCCGGGTACCTCTGCGTGGGCGGTTCTGGTCTCGGAAGTGATGCTGCAGCAGACACCTGTCGTCCGCGTCGAGCCCGCATGGCGGCAGTGGATGTCACGGTGGCCCGTACCCGCCGCCCTGGCCGCGTCAGCGCCCGGCGACGCGGTCCATGCGTGGGGACGGCTGGGTTATCCACGCCGGGCCTTACGCCTGCACGCTGCGGCGGTGGCGATGGTCGAGCGCCACGGTGGACAGGTTCCCGACACATCAGCCGAACTTCTCGCACTTCCGGGCGTGGGCACCTACACGGCTGCGGCCGTGTCCGCCTTCGCGTTCGGACGTCGGACAAGTGTGGTCGACACGAACGTGCGTCGGGTATTTGCCCGGGTCGTCAACGGCGTCGGACAGGCCGCGCCGTCACTGACCCGGGCCGAGGTGGACCTGGCCACGACGCTTCTGCCCGATGACGCCGACGAGGCACGAGTCTGGGGTGTGGCCGTCATGGAGGTGGGTGCCCTGGTCTGCCTGGCGCGGGCCCCACGATGCCCGGCCTGCCCCATCCGCGATCTGTGCGCCTGGCAGCTGGCGAACCGGCCGGCATATGAAGGTCCGGTACGCCGAAGCCAGGGGTGGAGTGGCACGGACAGACAGTGTCGGGGCACCATCCTCGCAATGTTGAGAGCGACGACGGGACCCGTCACGTCGGGTGAGGTGGACGCCACATGGCCCGCCGACGGCCCCCAACGAGACCGGTGTCTGGAGAGCCTGGTCAAGGATGGTCTGGTCGAACCAGTGGCCGCAGACGGGTACCAGCTGCCGGGTCGCTAGAACCTGACCCCTGGCATCGGGGACACCGCAAAAGCGTCATGCAGCACCGGATCGCCGTCATGGCGGCACCCTGGTTGGGGAACCTGATGCCTCCGGTCGCCGCCGTCCCATGATGAGGATCGCTTCGTGAGCCGAATCCGCCGTGTCCGGCCCTCCGGGCCAAAGCCAGGAAAGGTGCAGCGATGGGTCTTCTTCGATCCCGCCCGTCGTGATCATGGGCGATCAGGGCCCTGAGCACAGCACCATCGGGGGCCCTGGCCCAGCGCCTTGGCGAGCCGTGCACTACCGGGACGGACTGCGTTCGGTGGCGACCACGGAGCGCTTGGCCTGGCGCTCTGCTCTCTTGCGACCGGGGGACGCCCGCCGTGGCTGAGGTGCACGAGCGCTGAGCACGCCTCGGCGCCGGGTCCGCTATCGTCGAGGCTTGCTCAGCGCCCAAGCGCCGGCCAACCCCCCTGACGGGGCCGTTCAGGACTGCAAGGAAGTCGACGCTGGTGACCGGGCAGGACCGCAGATCACAGCATCCGAAGCATCCGGGTGTTACCTAGCGTGTTCGGTTTGACCCGCTCGAGGTCCAGGAACTCTGCCACTCCCTCGTCGTAGGAACGGAGCAGCTCAGCGTAAACGTCAGGCTCGGCGGCCTGACCCACGATGGGCGAGAAACCGTGGTGCGTGAAGAAGTCCACCTCAAAGGTGAGACAGAAGATGCGACGTAGGCCAAGTGCCCGGGCATCATCGAGCAGGGTCTCCAGGAGTCGACCGCCCAGGCCGCGCCGGGCGAATTTCGGGTGCACCGCCAACGTGCGGACCTCGGCGAGCTCATCCCATATCACGTGCAGCGCGCCGCACCCGATGATCCGTCCAGGCAGATCAGGATCCGGGGCCACCCGAAACTGTTGCAGTGCCTCGTAGTAGGCGACCGGGTCCTTGGGCGTGAGCGTGTTTCCTGCCAGCGGGCGAACGAGCTCACGGATGGAACTCACGTCACTGCATCGAGCCCAGCGAACCTGGATCACGGGCACGATAGCCTGCACACCGACTGTCACGACAGGTTCCCATCCCTGCTGTCGGCGAACAGACCCCGCGCCTTGGCGTCGAGAGCAACGTTCGACTGGCGGCCCGCTGTGCATCCGAACCCGCCGCTCGCCCAGTTGCCAAGGGTGTTCGGTGAGGTGAAACAGTCCCCAGCCCCGAAGGTCAGCACCTGCCCGGCGCCCAGATTGGTCAGCATCTTCGGAGCCCGCATCTGCGGGACGCCGGGCAGGCTCACCGAGCCAACCTGTCTGGCAGAGTCGGGCGCAGCGGTGACGAGCTGGCCCTGGTGGACCGAGCGAACGAGGTCGCCGCCTACGACCTCGAAGGCCGTGGCTACACCGACCGGAACCCCGCTCGGTGTGGCTACCGCATTTCTGACGGCCTTGGGCTTCGACGAAGCTCTCGTCAACGCCAAGGCGTCGACGAGAAGAGTCGACAACCCGATGACCCAAGCCGGGCGCGGCGAAGACCGCGAGACGGTAGGCATGTCGCAACCGTAAGTAGTGCTCGCCACACGGCCGCGCAGCCTCACCCGTCTCGGACCATCGACACCGCCGTCACCTCTGGTCCGGCGCGACCATCGGTCACTTCTCGTCGGGAGCAACCGGAGTCGTGACCGTGTCCTGGATATCACTGTCCTGGATATCACTCAGTGGCGGAGCGTCCAGCTCAGAGTGCGCCGCACCCTCGAACGTGAACGCCTCGTTCTTCTCGGCACCGTCAGTGCCGACCACGACGATCTCACCG
>Ga0097691_1002812_pt1 | contig 11185 bp, 9 predicted proteins | sample NGESurdeep072012_8_FD_72858 | JGI IMG/M metagenome (GOLD analysis project Ga0097691, IMG submission 72858) | Arctic peat soil microbial communities from Barrow, Alaska - NGEE Surface sample 210-1 deep-072012 | ecosystem: Environmental > Terrestrial > Soil > Wetlands > Peat ...
CCATAGCAAAATAAATTCCTTTTAATTCTCTGCCGGAAATATTCAAATCCCTCGGAATAGTGGAACCACCGGCTAAAACAATTGCATGGTATTCCCTAAGCAGGTCATTAATACTTACGTCAACACCCACATTTGCATTGCATTTAAATACAATGCCTTCTTCCTCCATTAATTTAATTCTTCTATCGACTACCCATTTTTCCAATTTGAAATCGGGTATACCATACCGTAATAATCCCCCAGGGGCATCATCTCTTTCAAAAACGGTGACAATATGGCCCGCATAATTCAATTGTGCTGCTGCTGCCATTCCTGCCGGACCAGAGCCAACAACTGCAATTTTTTTACCTGTTCTTACATTTGGTTTTTTGGGCTTAACAAAACCATGATCGAATGCAATTTCAATAATATGTTTTTCTATTTCTTCAATTGTAACTATAGGTGCATTGATACCTAATACACAAGATGTTTCGCAGGGTGCAGGGCAGATTCTTCCGGTAAATTCAGGAAAATTATTAGTAGAAGAAAGTATATCATATGCCTCCTTCCAGCTTTTGCGATAAACTGCATCATTAAACTCGGGAATTACATTTCCTAACGGGCAACCTTGATGACAAAAGGGAACGCCACAGTCCATGCAGCGGGCAGATTGCTGGTTGAGTTTCTCATCAGAATATCTTTCAATAAATTCATTATAATCATTTACTCTTTCCTGCGGCGGACGCTTTGCAGGAAGTTCTCTTGTAAATTCTAAAAAGCCTGTTACTTTACTCATACCCTCTAACTCCCTGAAGGGAGAATTTTTATGTTTTTGTAAAATTAAATTTCAATTATTACTTAAATTCTTTTACGATGGAAACAATAGCTTTTTCATTCAACACTTTCTTATAATCTTTTGGAAATACCTTCACAAAATTTTTTAACTGGTTATCAAAATCATTCAGCACAAATTTTGCAACAGTGCTATTAGTATATTGATAATGTTTACTGATCATTTCATGTAATAACTTTTCATCATATTCCTCAATCCTGTCAAGATCAACCATTGTTTTATTGCACATTGAATCAAGCCTGCGTTGTACATCATAAACGTAAGCAATGCCACCACTCATACCTGCTGCAAAATTTCTACCTGTTTCACCAAGTATGATAACATTACCGCCGGTCATGTATTCACAACCATGATCACCAACACCTTCCACCACTACGTTTGCGCCTGAATTACGAACAGCAAACCTTTCACCTGCTTTCCCCCTGATAAAAACTTCGCCTGATGTAGCGCCATAAAGCGCAACATTACCTACAATAATATTTTCTTCGGGAAGAAAGGCTGCATTCTTTGATGGATATATAATAAGTTTTGCGCCACTCAACCCTTTACCAAAATAATCATTTGCATCTCCTTCCAGTTCAAGCGTTACACCCCTGGTATTAAAAGCTGCAAAACTTTGCCCTGCCGTACCTATAAATTTAAAATGAATCGTATCATCGGGCAAGCCATTTGCTTTATACCGTTTTGTAATTTCATTTGATAAAATTGTTCCTGTTGTTCTATCAGTATTTTTTAAAAGGAATTCTCCAAATATTTTTTGCTGATTATCCAATGCTGGTTTTGCAGCTTTTAATAAATTCCAATCAAGCACTTCACTCAAGCCATGATCCTGTTCTTCGGATTTATATAATCCTGTAAATTCTGAAGCAGGCTGTTTGTATAAGACAGGAGACAGATCAACGTTACGGTATTTCCAGTGAGTAATGTTTTCTTTCTTTTCTAAAAAATCAACCTGGCCTACCATTTCATTTATAGTTTTAAAACCCAGCTCAGCCATGATTTCTCTTAACTCCTGCGTTAAAAATTTAAAGAGATTAACAACATGATCCGCATCACCTGTAAATAGTTTACGCAATTCTTTATTCTGAGTTGCAACTCCTACAGGACATGTGTTGAGATGGCATTTACGCATCATGATACAACCCTCAACTATTAATGCAGCGGTTGCAACTCCCCACTCTTCGGCTCCAAGTAAAGTGGCAATTGCAATATCACGTCCGGTTTTTAATTGTCCGTCGGTTTGCACAACTACCCTGCTTCTTAATTTATTTTTTACAAGTGTTTGATGCGTTTCTGCAAGACCTAATTCCCACGGTAAGCCTGCATGTTTTATAGAACTTATCGGTGATGCACCAGTTCCTCCATCATGACCGGAAATTAATATCACATCTGCTTTTGCTTTAGTAACACCTGCTGCAATGGTTCCTACACCTGCTTTGGAAACAAGTTTTACATTTATTCTTGCTTTTCTGTTTGCGTTTTTTAAATCAAAAATTAATTGTGCAAGATCTTCAATTGAATAAATATCGTGATGAGGTGGTGGCGAAATCAACCCAACACCGGGTATAGCATGACGAACTCTACCAATCCAATCATCTACCTTATCGCCCGGTAACTGTCCTCCTTCTCCCGGCTTTGAACCTTGTGCCATTTTAATCTGCAATTCATCTGCTTCGGTTAAATACAGGCTCGTTACCCCAAATCTTGCTGAAGCAACTTGTTTAATTGCGCTTCTCATAGAATCACCGTTAGGCAATTTTTCATACCGGCTTTCATCTTCACCACCTTCGCCTGTATTACTTTTTCCACCGAGTCTGTTCATTGCAATAGCCAGTGTGGTATGGGCTTCCCATGAAATGGAGCCAAAGGACATTGCACCTGTTGCAAAACGTTTGTAAATATTTTCTGCAGGTTCTACTTCATCAATTGAAATTGACGGACGGTTGTGCTTGAATTGAAATAAACTTCTTAGTGTTACTGCTTTTTCACTTTGCTCGTTTACGAGCTTTGAATATTTTTTGAAGATATTATAGTCATTTAATCTTGTAGAGTATTGCAGCAGGTGAATGGTTTGCGGATTAAATAAATGAAACTCGCCCTTTCTTCTCCATGCATAAATACCTCCCGCCTGTAAACCATTTACCGGCATGCTTGCTTTACTAAAAGAGAAAAAATGTTTAGATAATGTTTCTTTTGCAATCTCATCAAGTCCCATTCCTTCAATCCTTGAAATTGCTCCTGTAAAATATTTATCAACGACCGATTTATTTAAACCAATAATTTCAAAAATTTGTGCACCCTGGTAAGACTGTAATGTTGAGATGCCCATTTTTGAGAATACTTTCAACAAGCCATCGCAAATTGCTTTTATATAATTCTTTCTTAACTCTTCCCATGATAAATCGGTTTGCAGAGATCCATTAGCTTTCATATTGCGAATGGTTGCCAATGCCAGGTAAGGATTAATGGCGGTTGCACCAAACGCTATTAAACAGGCAAAGTGATGTACTTCCCAAACATCCCCGGCTTCAATTACCAAACCAACCTGTCCCCGATAACCTTTTCTTATAAGATGATGGTGAACAGCCGCTGTTGCTAATAAAGAAGGGATCGGTGCATGCTCGGAATCTATTGCTCTATCAGATAAAATCAAAACTTCAAAACCATCCTCAACGGCATCTACAGCATATCTGCATAAGCGGTCTAACCCTTTTTGTAATGAGCCTGGTTTACCATCTGCTATAAAATATGTTTGCAATGTTTTTGCCTGAAAGATACCTGTATCAATACTACGGAGTTTTTCCAGTTCTCCACTTTTAAGAATTGGTTGTTTTAAAGCCACAGTATGGCAATGCTTCGGATCTTCATCTAATAAGTTTCCATTATTACCTACAAACGTAGCAAGGCTCATCACTAATTGCTCACGGATCGGGTCTATTGGCGGGTTGGTAACTTGCGCAAATAATTGTTTAAAATAACTGCTTAAATGCTGTGGCTGATCGCTGAGAATAGCTAATGGTACATCAGTACCCATTGAACCAATGGGCTCTTTTGCATGTAAAGCCATTGGTGCGATAATAGAATCTATATCCTCACGGCTATAACCAAATGCTTTTTGATATTTTAGTACTGAATCGTCTGAAAGATGTGTGAAAGTTACTCTTGGCTCATCTAATTCATCCAGCCGTATTTTATATTTATTAAGCCACTCATCATACGGTTTTTGCGAGCATATTTGTTGCTTTAATTCTTCATCACTGATAATTCTTCCGTTCTCAAGATCCACAACAAACATTTTACCTGGCTGAAGTCTTCCTTTTTCCTTAATGAGTTCAGGAGCTATTGGTAATACTCCTGTTTCAGATGCCATTATAACTCTGTCATCGGTTGTAATGCAGTATCGTGAAGGACGCAAACCATTTCTATCCAATGTAGCGCCAATTATTTTTCCATCTGTAAAAGTAATTGAAGCAGGACCATCCCATGGTTCCATAAATGAAGCATGAAATTCATAAAATGCTTTTTTTACAGGATCCATGTGTTCATTGCCATCCCATGCTTCGGGAATCAACATCATCATTACATGCGGAATGGAACGTCCGCATAAAGTGAGTAATTCAATCATATTATCGAGGCAGGCAGAATCTGACTGACCTTGTTCCACAACGGGCAAAATCATTTCCATTTCTTCTTTACTAAAATAGAGAGAGGTAAAATTTCTCTCACTTGTTCTAAGCCAGTTTAAATTTCCCTGTAAAGTATTTATCTCTCCATTATGTGCTATATAACGAAATGGCTGCGCCAATTTCCAGGAAGGAAAAGTGTTGGTAGCAAAACGTGAATGGATCAAACCAAATGCAGAAACAATTCTTTTATTGCTTAGGTCAGGAAAATATGTACGCAACTGAAGACTGGTAAGCTGCCCTTTATAAATAACTGTTTTGTAAGATAATGAAGCAACATAAAAACCAACTGCATCTTTTCTTACCGTATTGTTTATTGTTTGAGTTGAGTAATTTCTTAATACAAATAACTTACGCTCAAAATCATCAGGATTATTGATATGATCGGGGCATGCAATAAAAACCTGTTCAATTTCCGGTTCTACGGATAGGGCTGTAATCCCAATATCATCAGTGTTTACAGGCACTTTGCGATAACCCAGAATTTCTAATCCAACCTTTTCTGCTGAGCGGTTAAAAATGTCACGACATTCTTCTTTTAAACGGATATCTTTTGGGAAAAATAAAACACCTACTCCATATTTACCATAAGATGGTAAATGAATGCCAAGCTTTATACATTCATCAAAAAAAAATTCATGCGGGGTTTGGATGAGAATACCTGCACCATCACCTGTATTATTCTCGCAGCCACATGCACCACGATGCTCCATGTTTTCTAAAATAGTTAAAGCGTCTGAAACTATCTGGTGGCTCTTATTACTTTTTATATTGGCAACAAAGCCGATACCGCATGAGTCATGTTCAAATTGAGAAGAGTATAAACCTTTACCTGCCATATATTAATTAAATAATTAAAATGTTTGATAAGTTTTACATTTAACAGCAAGCAATTGTTTTAAAACACATATGGTTCCTGCTGTTCACCATGTTTTTTTGCAATAAAAAAATTGCAATCGTATCCTTCCGAAATTATCTTTAATTGTCCTTATTAAATAATTAAATATGTACTCATTATACAATCGCCAACTTATATATTTTTTTTGGAAAACCACTGTGGTAAAGGAATTTAGTCATCATCAATTACGCTGTCCAACAATTAGCAGGCACTCCAGATATATAAATCACTTTGCTTTTTTTAGTTTTTTAAAATGGTTGACTTATCTTTGGTCAAACGGGAAAACAAAAATATGCTTAATTAATGAAGTTTTTTTCTTCTATAATGTATATGTGCACTCCATGCAACTGTATGTGTTGTTGTTGCTGATCTATTTGGTTACTCTGCCCACAACCATTTCCGATTTCCCGCTATTATTTTTTTCGATTTTTTTAACGCCTCACCGGTAAAATTTTTACAACATGTTTCTCACGCTAAAAAACAAAATGCCACAAATAGCAAACCAGGTAAGTGTTTTAAGCATTGATGAACTTTTATCACAATTAAGCAAACAATTTCCGGGTAAAGTAACTTTTTCTACCAGCTTTAGTTTTGAAGATCAGGCAATTGCTCATAAAATTTTAATCAATCAACTGCCAATTAGCATTTTTACATTAGATACCGGCAGGCTTTTTCCTGAAACTTATTCAGTGTGGAACGCCACAAACGAAAGATACAATACACATATTAAGGCTTACTATCCCGATCATTCTTTACTCGAAAAATTTATTGCAGAAAAAGGTCCAAATTCTTTTTATGAATCTGTTGAAAACAGAAAAGGATGTTGCTACATCCGCAAAGTTGATCCTTTAAAAAGAGCATTGAAAGGTAATGCGGTATGGATAACCGGTCTTCGTGCCGGGCATTCTGCTTCACGTCATGATATGCCACAGGTTGAGTGGGATGAAGGAAACCAGATCATAAAATATCACCCGCTACTTTATTGGTCAACTGAAGATGTGAAGCAATACATCAATCAAAATAATATTCCATACAATCCATTACACGATAAAGGTTTTGTAAGTATCGGGTGTGCACCATGTACAAGAGCCATTAAGCCCGGAGAAGATTTTAGAGCAGGTCGCTGGTGGTGGGAAGACAGCGCTAGTAAAGAATGTGGTTTACATGTACATGTTGTAGATTAAAAATTTTGAAAGAATAAAAATTAAGAGATGAGTAAGTATTATTTAGATTATTTGGGACAATTGGAATCAGAAGCCATTCACATTATGCGTGAAGTAGCAGGGCAGTTTGAGAGGCCGGCATTATTATTCTCCGGCGGAAAGGATTCTATTACCCTTGTGCATCTGGCATTAAAAGCATTTCGTCCGGGAAGATTTCCATTTCCTTTAGTGCATATTGATACAGGTCACAATTTTCCTGAAGCATTAAATTTTAGAGATGAACTGGTAAATAAAATTGGGGAGAAACTGATCGTTCGCAAAGTAGAAGATACCATTAAACAAAAAAATCTTACCGAACAAAAGGGAAAGTTTGCCAGCCGCAATGCCTTGCAAACCTATACGCTGCTTGATATTATTGAAGAGTTCAAATTTGATGCACTTATCGGCGGAGCAAGAAGAGACGAAGAAAAAGCAAGAGCCAAAGAAAGAATATTTTCTGTTAGAGATGAGTTTGGTCAGTGGAACCCCAAACTTCAACGACCAGAGCTATGGAATATATACAATGGTAAAATTCATAAAGGAGAAAATGTTCGTGCATTCCCTATTAGTAACTGGACAGAGTTGGATGTATGGAATTATATACGTAGCGAAAAAATCGAATTGCCTTCTATTTATTTCGCTCATGAAAGAGAAGTGCTGGAACATGAAGGCCAGTTGGTGGCTGTGTCAGAATATATTCAACTGGAACAAACGGATGTAATACTAAAAAAGAAGGTGCGATACAGAACAGTTGGTGATATGACATGTACTGCTGCGGTTGAATCAAATGCAACCGGTATTGATGATATCATTAACGAGATAATTGCAACCAAAACAAGCGAAAGAGGCGAAACAAGAATTGATGATAAGGTATCGGAAGCAGCGATGGAGGACAGGAAGACGATCGGATATTTTTAACCCCCAAACCCCCTAAAGGGGGAATAGGGTAAGCTCTTTTATAAATGATAATTTATTTTTCTAACCATCAGTATTTTAAGCAAATTTAATACTGATACAAACTAAGTTTCCCTTTAGGGGACAGGGGTATGGACATTCTAAGATTTATAACTGCCGGAAGTGTTGACGATGGAAAGAGTACTTTGATTGGTCGTTTGTTGTACGACAGCAAATCTATTCTGATTGATCAACTGCAGGCGATTGAAAAACAAAGTAAGAATAAAGAAGAAGGCGAGATTGATCTTGCATTGCTCACTGATGGCTTGCGTGCAGAGAGAGAGCAGGGAATTACGATTGATGTTGCTTACAAATATTTTTCCACCCCTAAGCGTAAATTCATTATTGCTGATGCACCGGGGCATATTCAATACACACGTAACATGGTTACCGGCGCATCTAATGCAGAGTTGGCAATTATTTTGGTGGATGCAAGAAACGGAGTTGTAGAGCAAACACGCCGCCATTCTATCATTACTTCTTTGTTGAATATACCGCATGTGGTGGTAGCCATTAATAAAATGGACCTTGTAAATTATTCGCAGGACGTGTACAACAATATTGTAATTGATTACGAAAAAGTAGCAAACTCACTTGAACTTAAAGACGTAAAGTATATTCCCATCAGTGCATTGAATGGCGATAATATTGTAGATAAACTTGATAATCTTTCGTGGTATGAAGGTGAATCTTTATTTCATCATTTAGAAAATATTGAACTGGATTCTGTTATCAATCTTACAGATGCAAGATTCTGTGTGCAATATGTTATTCGTCCGCAAGTCGCTGACCTGCACGATTACAGGGGTTATGCAGGTAAGATAATCAGCGGTATCTACCGCAAAGGCGATAAAATAATTGTTCAGCCATCCGGAATAGAAAGTACTATTAAAGCTATAGAAATCGGAGGCAAAGAAATTGATGAAGCGTTTGCTCCGCAAAGTGTAGTGTTGCATCTTGAAGATGATATAGATGTTTGTCGCGGAGACATGATCATACATCGCGATAATCAACCTAAAACCGAACAGGAATTTGAAGCGCTCGTGTGCTGGATGGGCAACAAACCTTTGGTGCCCGGCAATAAATATTTCTTACAGATAAACAGCAAAGTGGTAAGAAGTGTGGTGAAAGACATTGAATACAAGTTAGACGTAAACACGTTGCAGAAAAATTATTCTCCTGAAAAAGCTGAATTGAATGACATTATTAAAGCAACCATTAAAACAGCATCACCTGTTGCATTTGATTCTTATAAAAAGTTAAGACAGAATGGCGGCGCTATTTTAATTGATGAAACAAGCTGCGTTACTGTTGGGGCGTGTATGATTCAATAAGCCGGTTGATAGTTGACAGTTGTTGGTTGACCGTTGACAGTTGATAATTGAATATTGATTATTGAATGTTTGAGTGTTACGTATTAAATAATGCAAGCAATTAAAATGAGCGAACAAACAAAAGCGAAAGTAATTTTTGCCGGTGCAGGCCCCGGTGACCCGGATTTGATCACCATGAAAGCTGCACGTTACCTGCAACAGGCTGATGTAGTGCTTACTGATCGCCTGGTTAGTGAAGATATATTGAATAGATATGTTAGTGCTGAAGCGGACATCATTTATGTTGGAACAGCTTTGGGCAAATACAATTTGCATTTGGGAGGAGATCATGAAGGAAACCGGCTGAACAAAATTTATAAAGAGAGTCTGGATGAAGACGCTATACTTAATGAGCTTGATGGATTGTTTGCTGATTTTAAAAAAGAAAGAAAGGACAATGAAAAGTTTGGAGATTTTACAATGCGCAAACAACTGGTGTAGCTGAGTGCATTTTTAAATTTAAAATTAGTATGCAAAATTTATTAACGATACAAATAAATATGCCTGGATATTCTAAATATCGATGTTGTAGTACATACATACTGATAAATTCCTGTTATATAAATTAAGGCAACTATACCCATTTACACGCACTAAAGTATAGTTTTTGAGGATTAAAAAAATGTAATTTTTTAGGATTTATTTTTTGCGCTGTGATTGTCAGCGTGCTTTACGGCTGCTTTCATAATGTCTAAAAAGCTGCCATTTACGGCTAACTTCTCATCATACTTTGCAGATCGTTTGCTTTGTGGCTTAGCTTTCTTTTTTACTTCTTTTGCCATTGTACAAATATACTAAATCAATAATAATCCATATTCCTAACGCTATTGCAATTGCAAGATCAATATCATTCCATAAATCTCTTTTGAAATAAATTTTAAAAATCGGATTGAGTAGTAATGCACCGCCAACGCTTAATGCGCTGTTTATTATTCTCTTTTCTTTATACTCTAAATATGCAAGCCAAATAAATAAAGCACATCCAATAAGTCTTACAGCCTGAAAATATCCGTAAGGCATTTTTAATAAACAGCCTAATAATAAACCAGCAATTACAAGTTTGATTATTATTTTCATTTGCAATGATGTTTTTATTTACACTAAAATTAATATTGAGCTTGCGCCTTTCTTATTTCTTTCCTATACCACGGCATTAAAATAGTATTTGCAGATAAGATAAATCCAAGAAGTAATAAAAATTCGCAAACTACCCAAAAACTAAAATGGTGAATAGCTTTCCATAATCCAATAATGCTTATGGATACATTTATAAGAAAAATAACAGATGAATAAATTATCGTAAAGTAATTATCTCATCAACTCCTTTACAGCCAACCACGCCATTAAACCTGCACCGGTTTCAAGCGCCTGTTCATCAATATCAAAAGTAGTTGTATGAAGTCCGCTTGTAATGCCTTTTGATTTATTTTGATGGAACGTTAAGTTCTTATATTTGTATCACTATGATGTCGAAAAAATGTAAATATGCTATTAAAGCCTTAGGAAGATTAGGCAGGAACTATGGCAAAGATTGTTTATTCACAAAAGATATTGCCCAGAAAGAAAATATTCCCAAAAAATTTCTTGAGCAAATTCTGCTAGAACTGAAACATGCACACATGGTAAACAGCAAACGCGGAGTGGGTGGCGGTTACTATTTGCTGAAAAACCCAAAGGATATTTCTGTCGCTGATGTTTACCGTTTATTTGACGGAGCCATTGCCCTTGTGCCTTGTGTGTCGCTTAATTTTTACGAAAAGTGCGATGACTGTAAAAGTGAGAAAGAATGTATTCTCCGCAATGAATTTATTAAAATACGCGAAGGCGCACGTGTAGTTATGAGCAAAACCACCATTCAATCGTTTCTGCAACAGGCTAAAAAGCTTGAAAACACTATAAAGTAAAATTTTTTTACTTTAATACTCTACCAATTCGATAGAATATATATATTTGCATCTGAATTTTTTTATAAAGAAATCAAAATTATGCCATTAATTGCCAAACAAATTTATTTTGGGTTTTTGTTTTTCTCCTTTTGTGTTTACTCGTTTATTGTTTATAAATGCGATAAACCAAGTGATGCAAAGGAATTGATGACTACCGATGCGCAAGCGGGAAAATTAATTTTCCAACAAAACAATTGTAATACCTGTCAACAATTGTATGGTCTTGGAGGTTATATGGGACTTTTCTTTAATTCTCAAACACTTAAAAAATAATATTATGAGCAACAAACTTCGTTT
>Ga0097691_1002813_pt1 | contig 11182 bp, 12 predicted proteins | sample NGESurdeep072012_8_FD_72858 | JGI IMG/M metagenome (GOLD analysis project Ga0097691, IMG submission 72858) | Arctic peat soil microbial communities from Barrow, Alaska - NGEE Surface sample 210-1 deep-072012 | ecosystem: Environmental > Terrestrial > Soil > Wetlands > Peat ...
CTTCGCGAGGACATCAACGTCCGCTTCCTCGAGGTGTCCCGTGCGGACGACTTTGTGGGCGTCCAGACGTACGGGCGGCACGTCTTCGGTGGTGATGGGCGGCTCGTGCCGGCGCCTGCGGGCATCCCGGTTAAGCAGATGGGCGACGAGATCTACCCGCAGGGTCTGGGCTCGACGATCCGCGAAGCCGCCCGTGTGGCGGGCGTCCCCGTGTACGTCACCGAGAACGGGCTGGCGACGACCGACGACACGCAGCGCGTGGGAGTCGCGGCGGGACGGGTCTACATCCCGACGCGCACCGACTCGAACGTGGCGACGGCGTCCGGCTCGCCGACGAGCTGGACATGTGCCGCCTTGCGGCGACCCGAGATGTAGAGGGTCAGCTCGCTGGGCTTGCCGACGAGCGTGACCGTGCGGGTGCCCGCCTTGGCACGCAGCTCGGCACCGGGGACATCCGACCGCTCTAGGACGACGCCGACCGGAGCGCTCCGGAACACGAGCTTCGCCATCCCGGCGGATCGCCACAGCGCGTCCTCCACAGTGCTGCCCAGCTCTCGGGGAGCCGGCACGAGGCCGCCGCCGCCGCGGCGGATGTCCTCGTGGTGGATGAACATCTCGGTGCCGTTGGCCTTCTCGTCGACGCCGGGGAGCCTGAGGGGCGACCAGCGACCAGGACCGTTCCGTACGATCTCGAGGAGACCCTCGAACCCGTACCGCTGCAGTGCCGCGTCCATGTGGCGCGCCGTCAGCCCGGCCAGCGGCGGGACCATGATGCCCATGGCCGCGAGCGGGTCGCTCTCTCGGATGTGCAGATGCGCGACGAGATCGGCGACCGTCCAGCCCTCGTCGAGCGTGGAGGCGTCGGGTCCGGCGGCCAGTGCGGTGTCGCACAGGGCGAGCCGCTCATCATGGGCGAAGGTCATCTGTCCACCCTACAAACGCGGCGAAACCATCTGACGACGCGCACAACCACTGTGGTTCTCGAATGTGGTCACACGGGTTGTGCGGGTCTCCGAAGGGTTGTGCGCGTGGGGGGGCGGGCCGACATGCGTTGGAATGGGCAGTGACAAGGTGTTTCGGTCCAGGTGAGCGGATTCAAAGGCTGACGAATGCCTCAACCTCGAATACGGTATAAGTGTCCGTGGTTGCGACGATCCAGGAAGCGTGGCGGAAGCGCTGTTGTGCAAGGTCGCGCAGGAGTAGGAGCGTCCACGGTGAGTGATGAGGCAAGAGCGCTCGAGCTACGTCCCGAGCCGACCGGCGCGAGCCATGAGGTCGCGCCTACGGAGATGTTCTTCTCGACGACGGACCAGCGCGGCGTGATCACGGACGCGAACTCCGTCTTCGTCCGGCTCTCGCGGTACCCGCTCCCGTCGCTCCTCAACGCGCCGCACAGCATCATTCGTCACCCGGACATGCCCGGCGGAGCGTTCGAGGTGATGTGGCAGACCCTGAATGTCGGCGACCCCTTCTGCGCGTACGTGGACAACCTCGCCGCGGACGGCAGCCGCTACACCGTGTTCGCCACGGTCACGCCGCTGGCGGACGGCGGCTACCTCTCCGTACGGACCAGGCCGCTCTGCCTCGACCTGCTCGACACCGTCCGGGGGATGTACGCGGTGGCGCGCCCCAAGGAGCTCCAAGCCCGCGAAGGGGGAGCGACGGCCCATCAGGCTGCCGTGGTGGGTCTCGCCGATCTCGCCGTACAGATCGAGGGGGCCGGCATCGGCACGTACCTCGATGTGATGCACCTCATCCTGCCCGCGGAGATCGAGGCGCGCCGCGCGGCCGGTGTCGGCATTCCGCACCGGCCGGACGCCGAAGGAACTGTCGGGCGCATCCTCGGCTCGGCCACGGAGCTGTCCGACGCGCTCGACGGATGGTTCGAACGGCAGCAGGAGCTGGCGGCCGTCGCCGATGATCTCGTGACCGCTCAAGCCGCCCTCACCGCGAGCATGGATGCTGCCCTCCACGCAGCCAACAGTTTCAAGGACGCGCTCGCCGCGCAGGAGGGGTTCTCGCCGGTCCTGATGACGATCGAACTCTGGGCGCAGATGATGGGCGTCATCGTGGAGGTCGGCGACGACCTCGCCGAGGGCTTGGCGACGTTGCGGAACTCGTGCCGGAGCACCAGGTTCAGGGTCTCCCTCGCCCAGCTGCACGACGAGGCGGTCGGACAGTTCGCCGCCGAGATCTCGGACGGCGGCCTCGAGCCCGCGCTGGCGGTACGGGCAGGCTCGTCGATCGTCATGCTGTGCTGTGCCATGTCGGAGGGCTTCGAGCTCACCCGCAACGAGATGTCGCGCAACGCAGACCTCGCACACAAGACTGTCAAGCTCATCGCCGATGCCGGTGGTCTGATCGCGATGCCCACCGACCTGATCGAGAACTGGCGCGACCAGGTGGCCGGCCGCGACGACGCGGCGGTGGTCGCGCTCATCCCGCTCGTCGAGGAGCAGATCAGGGCCGCCCACTCCTCGCTCGACATGCTCACGGCGCTGGGGGAGCGGTGCGCCGGGCTTGCGGTCCCCTACGACACGGGCGCCGCCGACGCAGCACTGGATGCCATCCGGCGCGAGGCGGACACGCTCGTATCAAGCCAATCCGCGCGAGCCAGCTGACTACAGCTCGAACCACATCCTGGTGTTGCCGAGGGTGTTGGGCTTGGCGCGGTCGAGGTCGAGGAACTCGGCAGTGCCCTCGTCGTACGAGCGGAGCAGCTCGCGGAAGATGTCTGGGCTGACGGGATCACCCTCGAGGTAGACGAAGCCGTGACGCGCGAAGAACTCGGTCTCGAACGTCAGGCAGAACACGCGGCTCACGCCGAGCGCGCGCGCATTGGCGACCAATCCATCCACGATGAGCCCGCCGATCCCATGGCCGCGAGCCTCCTCGGCGACGGCCACCGTGCGTACCTCCGCGACGTCCTCCCAGAACACATGCAGCGCCCCGCACCCCACGACCTTGCCGTCGAGCTCGGCGACGACGAACTGCTGCAGGCCCTCGTAGTAGGCGACCGGGTCCTTGGCGACGAGGATGCGACGCTCCGCGTACGGTGCGACGAGATCGCGGATCGCGCGGACATCGGTGGTTCTCGCGGATCGCAGCGTCACGGACACGCGAGACACGGTACCTGCCACGCCACCCGCACGCAGCCTGGCTCACGCAAGTCCACGCAGCGCACGCGCGAGGGTGACTGCTCGACGGTGAGGAACAATGTGTCTCATGCCTGACAACTCCCCCGGGGCCCTGCGACCCGCGATCGTCCAGGAAGCTTCGAGCGGCGCCGTGCTGATGCTCGCGTGGATGGACGACGAGGCGCTGAGCCGCACGCTCGAGACCAGGCGGGCGACGTACTGGTCGCGCTCACGCGGCGCGTACTGGGTGAAGGGCGAGACGTCGGGCCACACGCAGCACGTCCGTGAGGTACGGCTGGACTGCGACGGCGACACGATCCTGCTGCGGGTGGACCAGGTCGGCCCGGCATGCCACACGAACGCGGCGACCTGCTTCGACGCAGGCGAGGTGCTGTTGGAAGACACCGGGGACGCCTGATGCCCACTTTTCACCCCGACGCCGCGGGATTCCGCGCGGCGGCCGATGCGGGTGCCCGGGTGATCTCTGTCCACGCACGCGTCCAGGCCGACGGCCTCACGGCAACCGGTCTGTACCACCAGCTGTGCGGCGAGCGCCCCGGCACCTTCCTGCTCGAGTCCGCCGAGCACGGCAGCTTCGGGCGCTGGTCCTTCATCGGGGTCAACGCTCTCGGCACGCTGTCGGCAAGCCGGGGTCAGGCCACCTGGGAGGGACGCCTGCTCACGGGGCTGCCCCTCGACTCCGACCCCCTCGCTGCGCTCGCCACGACCCTCACCGAGCTCCACACCGAGCCCGAGCCGGGGCACCCGCCGTTCGTCTCGGGCTTCATGGGCTACCTCGGCTACGACGTCGTACGGCGCCTCGAGCGCCTGCCCGACACGTGCATCGACGACCTCCGCATCCCCGAGCTGACGATGCTGCTCGTCGGCGACCTCGCCGCCATGGACCACCACACCGGCGACGTCTGGCTCATCGCGAACGCGGTGAACTACGACGACTCGCCCGAGCGGCTGGAGTGGGCGTACGAGGACGCGGTGTCCCGCGTCGAGGCGCTGCTCGCCGCCCTGGCCCAGCCGCTGCCGCCGCTCGTCACCGAACCGGTCGATGTGCCCGAAGCCGAGGTGGTGAGGCAGCGCACCTGCGAGGAGTACTGCCAGATGGTCCGCGACTGCGTCGAGCAGATCCGGGCGGGCGAGGCGTTCCAGATCGTTCCCAGCCAGCGTTTCGAGCTGGCGACCCAGGCGGACCCGCTCGACGTCTACCGGATGCTGCGCCGCCAGAACCCCAGTCCGTACATGTACCTGCTTCGACTCGAGGACTTCTCGATCGTGGGCGCGAGCCCCGAGGCGCTGGTCACCGTACGTGACGGCGCGGTGACCATCCATCCCATCGCCGGTACGAAGCCACGTGGCGCGACCGGTCCGGAGGACGCCGCCTTCGAGGCTGAGCTGCTCTCCGACGAGAAGGAAGCGGCCGAGCACCTCATGCTGGTCGACCTCGGCCGCAACGACGTGGGCCGGGTGTCGGTGCCGGGGACGGTCAAGGTGCTCGAGTTCATGAATGTCCGTCGCTACTCACACGTGATGCACCTCGAGGCCGAGGTCACAGGGGCCCTCGCCCCGGGCCGTACAGCCCTCGAAGCCACGCTCGCGGGGTTCCCCGCCGGGACGCTCTCCGGGGCGCCGAAGGTGCGCGCGATGGAGATCATCGACGAGCTGGAGCTGACCAGACGCGGCGTGTACGGAGGTGCCGTCGGCTACTTCGACTTCGCCGGCAACGCGGACACGGCGATCGCGATCCGTACGGCGCTCATCAAGGGCGGCGTCGCGTACGTACAGGCGGGAGCCGGGATCGTCGCTGATTCCGTACCCGAGATCGAGGACGCGGAGACGCAGAACAAGGCAGCCGCGGTCCTGCGAGCCGTGCGCGCCGCCGACGCGATGCGACGATGGTCCTGACCGGCGATCTCCGCCGGGCACGGACATGGTGACTCAGCCGCACCATTCGGCGAGAATGGCCCTACCCGATCCACTGAGGAGCGAACCCATGAGCGATGTTGCCAAGCGGCAGACTCCGCCACCGTCGACGCTGACCGAGCCCAAGCTGACGCGTGAACCGCGTGAGTACCACCACGGGCGCTCCCCGGCCAGCTGGATCGGCTCGATGACGGCGCTCGTCGGCGGCATCGTCGGCACCATCGGCTTCCTAGCCGGATCGGTCGGCGTGATCGTTGCCGGCTTCGTGATCATCGGCGTCGCTCTCGTCGCCACCGTGCTGCTGCGCTCCATGGGTTACGGGCAGACCAACGCAGGAGAGGGCGAGACGTGACCTGCTCGCCTCGGTGCGAGGACCGGGGCGAGCGATGAGCGTGCTCGACGACATCATCGCGGGCGTACGGATCGACCTGGACGCCCGCCGCGAAACCGTGAGTCTCGATGACCTCGAGCGCATGGTCGCTTCGATGGGCGACCCCCTCGACCCGATGCCGGCGTTCCGGAGCCCGGGGCTGAGCGTCATCGCCGAGGTCAAGCGCAGCTCGCCCTCGAAGGGGCATCTCGCCGAGATCCCCGAGCCGGCGGCCTTGGCGGCCGAGTACGAGGCCGGCGGTGCGTCCGCGATCTCGGTGCTTACCGAGCAGCGGCGGTTCTCGGGCTCGCTGGCGGACCTCGATGCCGTACGGGAGCGTGTGGGGATCCCCGTACTGCGCAAGGACTTCATGGTCGAGCCGTACCAGGTCTGGGAGGCCAGGGCACACGGCGCCGACCTCATCCTGCTGATCGTGGCAGCGCTGACTGATAGGCAGCTCACCTCCCTGGTGCGCGTCGCCACGTCGCTGCGGATGACCTGCCTCGTCGAGGTGCACACGGCCGACGAGATCGCGCGGGCGGTGGACGCGGGCGTCGTCCTGCTCGGCGTCAACAACCGCAACCTCAAGACCCTCGAGGTGGACCCGGGCATGTTCGCCCGCCTGGCCACCTACGTCCCGGACGGGATCGTCAAGGTCGCCGAGTCTGGTCTGGCGGACGCGGCCGACGCGGCCAAGGCGGCTGCGGCCGGCGCCGATGTGGTCCTCGTGGGCGAGGCCCTGGTCCGCGACCGCGCACCGCGCCGTGCGGTCGCCGACATGATCGAGGCCGGTACGCTCGCCCGAAGGCGGAGCTGAGAGGACATTGATGACGACCCGACTGCCCGACGCCCGCGGGCACTTCGAGCGCTTCGGCGGCAGGTTCGTGCCCGAGGCGTTGTTCGCGGCGCTCGACCAGCTCGAGAAGGAGTTCCGCTCGGCGCAGGCTGACCCGGCGTTCCTCGAGGAGCTGCGCTCGCTGCAGACCGACTACGCGGGCCGGCCGTCTCCGCTCACCGAGGTGAAGCGGTTCTCCACCTACTGCGGCAACGCAAGAGTTCTGCTCAAGCGCGAGGACCTCAACCACACGGGATCCCACAAGATCAACAACGTGCTCGGACAGGCGTTGCTGACCCGCCGGATGGGCAAGACCCGCGTCATCGCCGAGACCGGCGCGGGCCAGCACGGTGTCGCGACCGCTACAGCCGCAGCCCTGTTCGGATTCACGTGCACTGTGTACATGGGAGAGGTCGACACCCAGCGACAGGCACTCAACGTGGCGAGGATGCAGATGCTGGGCGCCGAGGTGATCGCGGTCGCCGCCGGCTCCCGCACCCTGAAGGACGCCCTCAACGAGGCGCTGCGGGACTGGGTCGCGAGCGTCGACGACACCCACTACATCATCGGCACCGTCGGTGGGCCGCACCCGTTCCCGGAGATCGTCCGCGAGTTCCAGAGGGTGATCTCGACGGAGACCAGGGCCCAGATGCTGGACCGGTACGGACGCCTCCCTGACGCTGTACTCGCCTGCGTCGGTGGCGGGTCGAACGCGATGGGCATGTTCTACGACTTCATCGGTGACGAGTCCGTACAGCTCCTCGGGTTCGAGGCCGGTGGCGACGGTGTGGAGACGGGCCGTCACGCCGCGACCATCGCCGAGGGCCAGATCGGTGTCCTCCACGGCATGCGCACGTACGTGCTGCAGGACTCCGACGGCCAGACCAAGGACTCCCACTCGATATCGGCTGGACTCGACTACCCGGGTGTGGGGCCCGAGCACGCCTGGCTCGCCTCGACCGGACGCGCGACGTACGAGCCGATCACGGACACCGAGGCCATGGACGCGCTGAAGATCCTCACCCAGACCGAGGGCATCATGCCTGCGATCGAGAGCGCGCACGCCCTCGCCGGCGCCATGAAGGTCGGGCGCAGGATCGCCGAGACCGACCCCGACGCACGGCCCGTTCTGGTCGTCTGTCTCTCCGGTCGCGGCGACAAAGACGTGGACACGGCGATCCGGTGGTTCGGGCTCGACGGCAGCGTCGACAAGACGGCGGGGGCGTGAGCATGGCGTTCGACGCCGGCCGTCTGGGCAAGTCCGGTACCGCCTTCGCCGCCGCGCACGCCGAGGGCCGCGCCGCCCTCGTCGGCTACCTGCCGCTGGGATACCCGGACGTGGCGACCTCGATCGACGCGATCGTCGCGCTCACGTCAGGCGCGGACGGGACCGGCTGCGACGTCGTCGAGATCGGCATCCCCTACACCGACCCGGTCATGGACGGGATCGCGATCCAGCGCGCCGGCACGGCCGCCCTGCAGCGGGGCGTCCACACGCGTGACGTCTTCGGTGCCGTGACCGCGGTGGCAGCGACCGGTACGCCGGCGCTCGTCATGACCTACTGGAACCTCGTCGAGCACTACGGCGTCCGCGCCTTCGCGCGCGACTTCGCGGCAGCTGGGGGAGCAGGTCTGATCACGCCCGACCTCACTCCCGACGAGGCCGACGAATGGATGTCGGTCAGCGACGAGTACGGGCTCGACCGGGTCTTCCTCGTCGCGCCCTCGAGCACGGACGAGCGACTCGCGATGACCGTGGCGGCGTGCCGCGGCTGGGTGTACGCGACGGCCGTGATGGGCGTGACGGGCGCCAGGACCGAGACCTCGAACGCCGCACCCACGCTGGTCGGCCGCGTCCACTCCCTCGGGGCCGGACTTCCTGTCGGGGTGGGCCTCGGAGTGTCGAACGGAGACCAGGCGGCCTCCGTCGGAGCGACGGCCGATGGTGTCATCGTCGGCTCCGCACTCGTCTCGACTCTGCTTGCCGCGGAAGCAGCCGGCACGCCGGGCGACCTGACCTGTCTGCGTGGTCTGGTGAGCGACCTCGCGGCGGGGGTGCGACGGGCGGAGCGGTCGTGAAGCGTCGGAGTCTGTTCACCTCAGCCGCCGCCCTGGCGTTCCTCGCCGGCTGCGCTTCGCCGACATCGGACCGTCCCGCCATCATCTCCGGGACGTCGCAGACGGGCCCCTATCGCGGCGCCGAGCTCGATCCCGCTCGCTCGTACGACCTGCCAGATGTCAGCCTGACCAACACGTCCGGATCGGCCTACAACATCCGTACCGGCACGGCAGCGGCGGCTGTGTCCGAGCCGGTGACGGTCGTGTTCTTCGGCTACTCCAACTGCCCCGACGTCTGCACCGGGATCCTCGCGGACATTGCCACGGCCCGGAACCGGATGGCCGCCGATCTGAAAGGCAAGGTCCGAGTCGTCGTGATCACGACCGATCCGGCGCGCGACACCCCGAGCGTCTTCAAGGCATACCTGGACCGCATCGACCCCGACTTCGTCGGTCTCACAGGGGAGGTCGCCACAATAGTGTCGGTCGCCGAGAGCGTTGGCGTCGCGATCGAGGACGGTCAGAAGCTGCCGAGCGGAGGGTACGAGGTCACGCACGGCACGCAGGTGATCGGTTTCGGCAAGGACTATCGCGCAGCGGTGGTCTGGATGTACCCCACGCTGGTGGGCGACCTTCGGGTCGACTTCGAGACCTTGGCCAAGGCTCTAGTACGACGATGAGGAACCGATGAGCACGAAGAAGAGCAAGCCGTACAAGGTCTCCGGAGCGAAGGCTCGGCTGATCGCGCAGCGGGAGGCGGAGGCCGCTGCCGCGCGCAAGCGCCGCCGGGACACCGCCATCAGCCTCGTGGTCGTCGTCGCCGTGCTGATCGGCATCGTCTCCTTGTACGGCTGGTACCAGGCGACGAAGAAGCCGGTTGCCCAGGCGGTCGACAGCGCGAGCGCCAGTACGAGCGCAAGCCTGGACTTCGCGCCTGTGACGGTCACCGACGGACAGGGGCTGACAATCGGCGTCGCCGGCGCGCCGAACGTCGTCACCTTGTACACCGATGTCGCCTGTACACACTGCGCCGAGTTCGAGACCACGTACGGAGCCACGCTCGCCAGCCTGCGCGACTCGGGCAAGATCGACATCGAGTACTGGCCGCTGGGATTCATCAGCGCGGGAAGTGCACGGGCCTCCAACGCGATTGCGTGCGCCGCGGAGCGGAACCCGAAGTTCGCCGTGAGCCTGTACGACGGCTTCTTCGCGAACATGGGCTACGACTGGTCGAACGACCAGATCATGTCCATCTCGACACAGCTGCAGGCCACGCTGCCCGACGGGTACGAGGCGTGCGTCACCGGCGGCACCCACGCGGCGTGGGTCACGGGTATCTACACCCTCGCCAAGACCGGTGCCGCCTCGAATGGAACGCCCACTGTGTACGTCAACGGCACGGCATTCGACCTGACGACCGGCACCGCCCAGACCCTTGAGGGGTCCCTGAAGTGATGCCGCTCTTCATCCCGAGCCCTTCGGTGGGCGTGTGGTACCTGGGGCCCATCGCGATCCGCGCCTACGCGTTGAGCATCATCGCCGGGATCGTGCTCGGCTGGTGGATCACGGGTCGCCGCTGGCGAGCCCGCGGCGGAACGCAGGAGACGCTCGACGGGATCCTCATCTGGGCGGTCCTGGCTGGCATCGTGGGTGCCCGGATCTACCACGTCATCACCGACGCCGAGCTGTACTTCGGGCCCGGCCGCACGTGGTACCGGATGTTCTACATCTGGGAGGGCGGCCTCGGGATCTGGGGCGCGGTGGCCGGAGGGGCTCTGGTGGCATGGTGGTGCTGTCGAAAGGCGCACGTCAGCTTCGCGGCGCTGGCCGACGTCGTCGCCCCGGGTCTGCTCGTCGCGCAGGCCGTCGGACGGATCGGCAACTACTTCAACCAGGAGCTGTACGGCGGGCCCACGACACTGCCGTGGGGGCTCGAGATCGACGCGGCACACCGCCTCCTCGGCTACGAGCAGTACGCCACCTACCACCCGACGTTCCTGTACGAGCTGCTGTGGTGCCTGGTCGGCGCCGCCGTGCTCGTCCTCGTGGAGCGTCAGTTCCGGCTCGGACGCGGCAAGCTCTTCGCCGCGTACATCGTCTGGTACACGCTGGGCAGGTTTTGGATCGAGGGCCTCCGCGTCGACCCCGCCAACAGGTTCGGCGGGTTCCGCCTGAACTCGTACACCTCCCTCATCGTCTTCGTCGCGGGCGTGGCCCTCCTGGTGGCGCTCGTCATCACTCGGCCAGGGCTGTCACCGGTCCCGATCGAGCCGGCGAGCGAGCACGTAGTCGGCGACGCTGACGAGCCCGCGGCCGAGGACGTAGCCGCACGTGAAGAGCGCACGAGCGACTCCGCGACCACCCCGGACGAGGGGCCCGACGAGCTCGCTCCGTAAGAGTTCGTGCCGATCCATCCGGTATGCGGCAATTCTGACCCGAGGGGGTCAGGCTTAGATAAGTTGTCCAGCGACGAAGCCACCTCGGCGTAAGCGTGCCGTGGCGTCGTGTCCGAGCCGGTTCAGCCGGCCCGCTTCGAAGGGAGACCCATGGTCTACGAGCCGCTCGCCCGGCCGACCGCACAGGGCCTGTACGACCCGGCGTACGAACACGACGCGTGTGGCGTCGGATTCGTCGCCCGCCTCGACGGTGTCGCCAGTCATGACATCGTGGAGAAGGGTCTTGAGGTGCTCCGGAACCTCGACCATCGCGGCGCGACCGGGGTTGACACGGCCGCTGGTGACGGCGCCGGGATCCTGGTCCAGGTGCCCGACGCGTTCCTGCGCAAGGCCATCGACGCGGAGCTGCCGCCCAAGGGGTCGTACGCCGTGGGCATGGCCTTCCTGCCGA
>Ga0097691_1002814_pt1 | contig 11182 bp, 5 predicted proteins | sample NGESurdeep072012_8_FD_72858 | JGI IMG/M metagenome (GOLD analysis project Ga0097691, IMG submission 72858) | Arctic peat soil microbial communities from Barrow, Alaska - NGEE Surface sample 210-1 deep-072012 | ecosystem: Environmental > Terrestrial > Soil > Wetlands > Peat ...
ACCGGGGGAAGGACCGGGGGAGCCGCCCCACCATCCGGGCAGAGGTCCGTTACCGGAGAGAATTCCGTCGCGCCGGGCTACTTGGCGCGGGCGGCCCTTTTCGGGTGCGCCAGGCGGTCCACGCGCGCGAGTTCCTGGCCGAACAGCGGATTCCGCGGGAACTCGGCGACCAGTCCCGCGAGCAGCTCCGCCGCCTTTTGGGTGCGCTTCTCGCGGACATAGATCACCGCCAGCATCATTCGTGCCAGAGGGCCATAGTATCTGCCTTGCCGGGCCACCAGTTCCAGATCCTCAATGCCCTTTTGCTTGCTTCCGCTGACCTGGTCGAACCGTATGAACCAACGCAGGAAAAATGGCAGGCTGCCGATCACATACTCGACGGTACCGAACGTCATGTATGCGTCGGTGACGGGAGGATTCAGCGCCAGCAGCTGGCGCGCGTAGACCTGGTTCCTCCGCGATAGCGAGAAACTTCCGAAACGGCGCCGCTCGATCAGGGCCGCGTAATCCGTCTCGAGGCCGGTGGCCATGCAAAGGGCAAACAGCGCGTCGGGATCGTCGGGACGGACGGCCAGCCGCGCGTTAGCCAGCCGCTCGGCATCGGCAACCAACTGGAAGAATGCCCGCCGGACCGCCGGATCGGGCACCAGCGCCCTCCGGTCCACCACCTTATCGTCATCGGTGAAGAAGTCGAGTTCCAGAATCCTCAGGCGGTACAATTCGGAAAACAGGTGGCCGGCCGCCTTGACACAGAGGGGCAGTGGGTCGCCAGGGGCCATTTGGACCTGACGGTCGAGTATCTCTTGTGCCGGTTTGAAATCGAAGTTGTACAGCCGATCGAAAGCCTGGTCGACTAAAGTCTTCGGCTGAGCTGCCAGACAGCCGGCGAGCGCCAGCAACAGGGCCGTCCACCGCAGCTTTCCGCATCTCGGCATCCAGTTGATTTGACTGTACCCTGCGGAGAGATGGTTTCGTAAAACCGAATCTTCAAACAAGACTCTCCAGGTAGACACGGGATTGCGCCATCTGGTACACTACGTGCTGTCCCTTTCGATAACGCTCAGTGGGAGGTTCGTATGCCCGTTTGGAACGGACCGCTTGCACCAATGAGGATACATGGCACGCAAATCGGGTAAACAGTATCAAGCCGCGCAGAAGCAGGTCGAAGCCAAGGATTACCTCCTGGAACAGGCCATTCCGCTTATCAAGAAAATCAAGTACGCAAAGTTCGACGAGACCGTGGAAGTACATATGCGTCTCGGTGTCGATCCCAAGCACGCCGACCAGATGGTCCGCGGCACCGTCCTCATGCCGAACGGCCTCGGCAAGTCGAAAAAGGTGCTGGTGATCGCCAGCGGCGACAAACTGCGCGAAGCGCAGGAAGCCGGCGCGGATTTCGTAGGTGGCGAAGACATGGTCAACAAGATTCAGTCCGAAGGCTGGACCGATTTTGACGCCGTGATCGCCACTCCCGACATGATGCGTTCCGTCGGTAAGCTGGGTAAGGTGCTGGGTCCGCGCGGCCTCATGCCCAACCCGAAGACGGGCACGGTCACGGTGGATGTGGTCAAGGCCATCCATGAAATCAAGGCCGGCAAAGTGGAGTTCCGCGTCGACAAGACCGGCATCATCCACGCCCCGGTTGGCAAAGTCAGCTTCTCGGCCGAAAAGCTGGTGGAAAACGCGGCGAGCCTGATTACGGCGGTGATCAAGGCGAAACCGGCGGTGGCCAAAGGCAAGTACGTGAGAAGCGCCACGGTCTGCTCCACCATGGGCCCGGGCGTGAAGCTCGATACCTCGCCGTTCAGTGTGAAGGCGGTCGTCTAAAGCCGTAACAGGTGTTCCCATGAAAAAGAAGGAAGACAAGAATAAAGACCTCGCGTCCCTGCGACAGGATCTCAGCGACCTCAAGAACCTGTTCGTCACCGGCTACGAGAAGCTGAAGGTCAGCCAGGATTTCGAACTTCGCAAGGTAGTTCGGAAGGCCGGCGGCAAGTACCGTGTGATCAAGAACAACCTGGCGGAGCTGGCCGGCGAAGGCACGCCGAGCCAAGAGGTTCTCAAGGATCTGCGCGGGATGACGTCCCTGGCGTGGACCACGGACGATCCGGTGGCGCTGGCCAAGGCGCTGACGGCGTACGCGAAGACGAACCCTTCATTCACCTTCAAGGCCGGCCTGGTGGAAGGCCGGGTGATCGACGTCAAGGCTATCAACGAACTGGCGGCGATGCCTTCGAAGGAAGTCATATTTGCCAAACTGCTCTACGTGATCAACGCGCCGGCGCAGCAACTGGCGACGGTAATCAACGCCGTCGGCCGCAACCTGGCGGTGGTAGTAGATCAGGGCGTGAAGGAAAACAAGTTCTCGGAGTAATTTGGCGGCAGGCAACGGAATCCCCCGCGGTTTAGGGGTTGCGCGGCCGGTCGCGAAAGAGCCCCACCCAATTTTTCGAATACATAGGAGTTTGAAATGGCGGACATTAACGCAATTGCGGAACAGATTCAGGGCTTGACGCTGCTCGAGGCCTCTCAGCTGGTTAAGCTGCTGGAAGAGAAGCTGGGCGTCTCGGCGGCAGCGGCGGCGCCGATGATGGCGGCCGGCGGTGGCGCGGCGGCAGCGGCTCCGGTAGTTGAGGAGAAGACGGAATTCACGGTGGTTTTGACGGTGGTCGGCGCCAACAAGATCAACGTCATTAAGGCGGTTCGCGAAGTCACCAGCCTGGGCTTGAAAGAAGCCAAGGACCTGGTGGACGGCGCGCCAAAACCGATCAAGGAAGGCGTGAGCAAGGACGAAGCGGCCACCATCGCCAAGAAATTCACTGACGCCGGCGCGACCGTCGAAGTGAAATAAATCTCGCGGCAGGGCCGATTGGCCCGGCCAACCGGTCTCCCGGTGTGGGAGGCCGGAGTGTTTTTTTTCGGTTTGACGCGGGGCGTAAGTCCTGTTAGACTGGATAGTTGGGCCTTCGATTCAGCGACTCGATTCCCAATTGGTGACTGTGCATCCCAAATCCTGGAACTTCAATTGCAGTCCGGGCAAGACTGCGGAGAGGGCATCTCTGTGCGTCACTTCGCCCGCAACTCTAACACAGGATTGGTGCGCCCGCACTCCCGCAGCTCAGATTCCCGCCGGTGGGTCACGTAAAGTAAGGATCGCCGGCGCTACCCCACCCCAGCCCTTGTTTCATCATCCGGCGCTCCGGGAGGCATCACCTCCAGGGGCGCTATTGGCTTTGTACTGATAAGCACCGTTTTCTGGCTTTGGCGGTTCGGCCGTCTGGAGTTTACGAATGGATACTCAACATACCGGCGCTGCTCCCGAGCGAGTTGATTTCTCTAAGATCAAGACCTCGATTCCCATCCCGAACCTGATTGAGGTTCAAAAGAAATCATACGAGCGGTTTTTGCAGATGGACTTGCTGCCTAATGAGCGCGAGGACATCGGCCTGCAGACCGTGTTCAATAGCGTGTTCCCGATCTCGGATTTTCGCGGCGTGAGCGATCTGGAGTTCGTCGATTACTCGATCGGCAACTGGGAATGCAAGTGCGGCAACCTCAAGGGGTTGCACCATCTGCGGTCGACCTGCCGCAGTTGTGGGGCCACCATCCGCACGGACCCGTTCCACGCCGGCGACATTCTGTGCCACCACTGCGGCACCTTCAACAAGAACGTGGTGACGTTCTGCAACAAGTGCGGCGACCCGGTGGGTTTGCAGCTCAAGTACGACATGCAGGAGTGCCAGGAGCGCGGCATGACCTATGCGGCGCCCCTCAAGGTCACCATCCGGTTGACCGTGTATTCCAAGGATCCCGAAACCCAGAAGAAGAGCGTCCGGGACATCAAAGAGCAGGAAGTGTTCTTCGGTGAGATTCCGCTGATGACGGATAACGGCACGTTCATCATCAACGGCACCGAGCGCGTGATCGTCAGCCAGTTGCACCGCTCGCCGGGCGTGTTTTTCGAGAAGGTGCAGGCGCAAGGCTACTACCTTGGCAAGATCATTCCGTATCGCGGAAGCTGGGTCGAGTTCGAGTACGACAACAAGAACATCCTGTACGTGCGCATCGACCGCAAGCGCAAGTTTTACGGCTCGGTTTTCCTGCGCGCCCTGGGTTTGAAGACGGACGAACAGATTTTGCGCGCGTTCTACCGCGTCAGCAAGATGGAAATCCGCGACAAGAAGCTGTTCTGGAACGTGGATGAGAACCTGACGGGCCTGAAGCTTTCGCATGCCATCGCCACCAAGGGCGGCGATACGGTGGTGGGACAGGGCAAGAAGATCACCCCCTCGCTCTACAAGGAACTCCTCAAGGCCAAGATCGAGAGGGTGGAAATCGCGCCCAACGATATCGAAGGCGCGTATGTCGTCGCCGACGTGGTGGATATGACCACCGGCGAAGTCATGATCGACGCCAACAGCGAACTGACGGCGATCGTGCTGAGCAAGCTCATCGAAGCCGGCATCAACGAGTTCGAAGTCTTCTTCCCGGAGCGCGACGACGTGGGCTCGGTGATTGCCACCACCATCCGCAAGGACGCCGTGAAGGACCAGCGCGACGCGCTGATCGAGATTTACCGCAAGCTGCGTCCCGGCGATCCGCCGACCGTGGATACCGCGACCCAGTTGTTCCAGGGCATGTTCTTCGACCCGCGCAAGTACGATTTTTCGCGCGTGGGCCGCATGAAGTTCAATATCAAGTTGTACGACCGCAGCGACTCCACGGCGCTCGACAAGCGCACGCTCGATTCGGAAGACTTCAAGAGCACCATCAAGTACCTGCTCAAGCTGCGCAAGGGTATCGGCGCGGTGGACGACATCGATCACCTGGGCAACCGCCGCGTGCGCGCGGTGGGCGAGTTGCTGGAAAACCAGTTCCGCATCGGCCTGGTGCGCATGGAGCGCGCCATCAAGGAAAAGATGAGCGTGTACCAGGAGATGTCGACGGCCATGCCGCACGACCTGGTGAACGCCAAGCCGGTGATGGCCGCCATCCGCGAATTCTTCGGGTCGAGCCAGCTCTCGCAGTTCATGGACCAGACCAACCCGCTGAGCGAGATCACGCACAAGCGCCGTCTTTCGGCCCTTGGACCCGGCGGATTGAGCCGGGAACGCGCCGGATTCGAAGTCCGCGACGTGCATCCCACGCACTACGGCCGCATCTGCCCCATCGAAACGCCGGAAGGCCCGAACATCGGCCTGATTTCGTCGCTGTCGTGTTTTGCGCGCATCAATGAGTACGGGTTCATCGAGAGTCCCTACCGCAAGGTGATCAAGGGCGCGGTGGTGGATGAAGTCCAGGTCTTGAATCCGGGCGATTCCGATTACAAGGTCGGCGATATTCTGCGCCGCTCGGAAGTGGAAGAGGTCAACCGTAAGTTCGGCGTCAAGAAGCAGGCGGTGGAATTCGAAGCCCACTGCGAGTACCTCTCGGCGTGGGAAGAGGACAAGTGGACCATCGCCCAGGCCAACGTGGAACTGGACGAGAAGGGCCGCATCGTTCCCGATCTGTCCAATGCCCGGCAGGCCGGCAACTTCGTGCTCAAGGGCAGGGACGAAATCGAGTACATCGACGTCAGCCCCAAGCAACTCGTCAGCGTAGCCGCCAGCCTGATTCCGTTCCTGGAAAACGACGACGCCAACCGCGCGTTGATGGGTTCCAACATGCAACGCCAGGCTGTGCCGCTGCTCCGCGCCGACGCCCCCTATGTGGGTACCGGCATGGAGGCCGTCACGGCGCGCGATTCCGGCGCCGTGGTGCTCAATAAGCGCCCCGGCATCGTGGATTCGGTGGATAGCGAACGCATCATCGTTCGCGTGGAAGGCACGGCGCATGAAGGCCAGCTTTCGCGCGAGGTGGGTGCGGACATCTATCAGTTGACGAAGTTCAAGCGGAGCAACCAGAACACCTGTATCAATCAGAAGCCCATTGTCAGCGTGGGCCAGCGCGTCCCCAAGGGCGCCGTTCTGGCCGATGGTCCGTGTACCGACATGGGCGAACTGGCCCTGGGACGCAACGTGCTGGTGGCCTTCATGCCCTGGCGCGGGTACAACTTCGAAGACGCCATCCTGGTGAGCGAGAAGCTGGTCAAGGAAGACTACTACACTTCGATCCACATTGAAGAATTCGAAATCGAAGCGCGCGACACCAAGCTGGGACCGGAGGAAATCACCCGCGACATTCCGAATATCGCGGATAGTTTCCTGCGCAACCTGGACGAGAGCGGGATCATCCGGATCGGCGCTACGGTCAAGCCGGGCGACATTCTGGTGGGCAAGGTGACGCCCAAGGGCGAAACCCAACTGACTCCCGAAGAGAAGCTGCTGCGCGCGATTTTCGGCGAAAAGGCCGGCGATGTGAAGGACGCATCGCTCTACTGCCCGCCGGGCATCGAGGGCACCATCGTCGATTGCAAGATCTTCTCGCGCAAGGGGCAGGAGAAGGACGAGCGGTCGAAGTTGATCGAGGAATCGCAAATCCAACGTTTGCAGCGCAATTTGCAGGATGAAATCCGCATCCTGACGGACGAGCGCGCCAAACGCCTGGGCATGCTGCTCGAAGGCAAGAAGTTGCTGGCCGACCTGCACGACGAGAAGACCAACAAGCGCCTGCTCAGCAAGGACACGGAGCTGACGCGCGAACTGATCGAGAAGATGAAGTCGCGCGATTTGAAGCGCATGCGCCTGGCCAGCAAGGATCCGCGGCTCAACGAACAGATCGACGAAATCGAAGAGATGACGTCGCGCCAGATCGCGGTGCTGGAAAAGATCACCGATGAGAAGATCGCCAAACTGCGCAAGGGCGATGAGCTGCCTCCCGGCGTGATCAAGCTGGTGAAGGTCTACATCGCCATGAAGCGCAAGCTGAGCGTGGGCGATAAGATGGCGGGCCGCCACGGAAACAAGGGTGTGATCGCGCGGATTCTGCCGGAGGAGGACATGCCGTACCTCCCGGATGGAACACCGGTGGAAATCGTGCTCAATCCGCTGGGCGTTCCCAGCCGTATGAACGTCGGTCAGATTTTGGAGACCCACCTGGGGTGGGCGGCCCAAGCGCTGGGCTTGCATTATGCGACTCCCGTCTTCGACGGCGCGACCGAGCGCGAAATCAAGAAAGCGCTGACCGATGCGGGGAAGCCGACTTCGGGCAAAACCGCGCTCTTCGACGGCATGACGGGTACGCAGTTCGAACAGCCGGTGACGGTGGGCTACATCTATATGTTGAAGCTCTCCCACCTGGTCGACGATAAGATCCACGCGCGCTCCATCGGGCCGTATTCGCTGATTACCCAGCAGCCGCTGGGCGGCAAGGCGCAGTTCGGCGGACAGCGTTTCGGCGAAATGGAAGTCTGGGCGCTCGAGGCCTATGGCGCGGCTTACATTTTGCAGGAGTTGTTGACGGCCAAGAGCGACGACGTATACGGCCGCGCCAAGATTTACGAGGCCATCGTCAAGGGAGAGGCTGCCATCGAGCCTGGCGTACCCGAATCGTTCAACGTACTGATTCGCGAGTTGCAGTCGCTGTGTCTCGACGTCGAGTTGATGAAGAAGCCGCGGGAAGTGCCGGATACGGCTCTGGCGGCAGACTAAAAAAGGCATTATGGCCGCCGATGAACGCCGATGAACGCAGATAAGCAAAAGTGCTTCTGTTTTATCCGCGTTCATCGGCGTTCATCGGCGGCCCAACAGGTTTTTGGTTTGATTAGGAACTGGAGGCAATTTTGAGATCCTCTCCGTACGACCGAGCGAATTTGATTGCGGATTTCGATTCGATCCGCATTTCTCTGGCTTCTCCGGAAAAAATCCGGAGCTGGAGCCATGGAGAAGTCACCAAGCCGGAGACCATCAACTACCGGACCTTCAAGCCGGAGCGCGACGGGCTGTTCTGCGCGCGCATCTTCGGCCCCACCCAGGATTGGGAGTGCTTGTGCGGCAAATATAAGCGCATGAAGCACCGCGGCGTGATTTGCGACAAGTGCGGCGTGGAAGTTACGCTGGCGCGCGTCCGCCGGGAACGCCTGGGACACATCGAACTGGCCAGCCCGTGTTCGCACGTGTGGTTCTTCAAGGGGTTGCCCAGCCGTATCGGCCACCTGCTGGACATCACGCTGCGCGAACTGGAGCGCGTGCTCTACTTCGAAGCCTACGTGATCGTGGAGCCGGGCGCCGACACCGGGTTGAGCAGCGGTGAAGTGATCACCGACGAGCGCAAGCGCCAACTGGACCAGGAATTCCCCCTCAAGTTCGTCGCCATGATGGGCGCCGAGGGCATCAAGGAACTGCTCAAGAAGATCGACGTCGAATCGCTCAGCGAAGAAATTCGCGAGAAGATGAAGACCGAGCAGAGCCAGCAGAAGAAGCTCAAGCATGCCAAGCGGTTGCGCGTGGTGGAAAGCTTCCGCAAGAGCGGCAACAAGCCGGAGTGGATGATTCTGGACGTGATCCCGGTGATCCCGCCGGAGTTGCGCCCGCTGGTGCCATTGGATGGCGGCCGTTTTGCCACCTCGGATTTGAACGACCTGTACCGCCGCGTGATCAACCGCAACAACCGCTTGAAGAAGCTGATCGAGTTGCACGCGCCGGATGTCATCGTGCGCAACGAGAAGCGCATGCTGCAGGAAGCCGTGGACGCGTTGTTCGACAACGGGCGCCGCGGCCGCGTGCTGCGCGGGGCCAACAACCGCCCCCTGAAATCGCTCTCCGATACGCTCAAGGGCAAGCAGGGCCGTTTCCGCCAGAACCTGCTCGGCAAGCGCGTCGACTACTCGGGCCGTTCGGTGATCGTGGTGGGTCCGGAGTTGAAGCTCCATCAGTGCGGTCTTCCCAAGAAGATGGCGCTGGAGCTGTTCAAGCCGTTCATCTATCACCGCCTCGAACAGCGCGGCCACTGCACCACCATCAAGCAAGCCAAGGAACTGGTGGAGCAGCAGGACCCGGTGGTGTGGGACATCCTGGAAGAGGTCATCAAGGACCATCCGATTCTGTTGAATCGCGCGCCCACCTTGCACCGGCTCGGCATTCAGGCGTTTGAGCCGGTACTGGTGGAAGGCAAGGCGATCAAGATTCACCCGCTGGTTTGCACCGCGTTCAACGCGGATTTCGACGGCGACCAGATGGCCGTGCACATTCCGCTGTCGCCGGAAGCGCAGATCGAAGCATCCACCCTGATGCTCTCGTCCAACAACATTCTGTCGCCGGCCCACGGCGCCCCGATCACCATCCCGACGCAGGACATGGTGCTGGGCTGCTACTACCTCACCAAATCGCGTCCCGGCGCCAAGGGCGAAGGGCGCACGTTTGCATCCACCGACGACGTGCTGATCGCGCTCGAAATGGGCGAAGTCGAAACCCTCACCCCGATCAAGCTGCGCTACACCGGCAGGGTCATCGACCTGGTGCACGCCTTCGATACCCAGAACATCATCCACACCGAACCCATCGAGTTCGTCAAGCAGTACATGGACACGACGGTCGGGCGCGTGATTCTGAACGACAACCTGCCCGAGGACATGCCGTTCATCAACGGCCTTCTAAAGAAGAAGGGGCTGGCGCAACTGGTGCAGTACTGCTACCTCAAGTTCGGGTTGCATATCACCGTCCACATGCTGGACGAGATCAAGGCGCTGGGCTTCCTGTACGCCACGCGCGCCGGGATCTCCATCGGCATCGACGACATGGTGGTGCCGAGCGAGAAGGCCGCGCTGGTGAGGGCCGCCGAGAAGGAAGTGGTGCTGGTGGAAAACCAGTATCAGGACGGCGCCATCACGCACGGCGAACGCTACAACAAGATCATCGAAATCTGGAGCAAGGTTACCGAAAAGGTCTCCGATGAGATGTTCTCGGCGATGGAAGAGGACGACCGCACCGGCCGCTACCTCAACCCGATTTACATTATGGCCGACTCCGGCGCCCGCGGTTCCAAACAGCAGATCCGCCAGCTTTCGGGCATGCGCGGACTGATGGCCAAGCCGTCGGGCGAGATCATCGAGACCCCCATCACGGCGAACTTCCGCGAAGGCCTCAACGTGCTGCAGTACTTCATCTCCACGCACGGCGCCCGCAAGGGTTTGGCGGATACCGCGTTGAAGACGGCCGATTCGGGCTACCTCACGCGCCGCCTGGTGGACGTGGCGCAGGACGTGATCATCAGCGAAAACGATTGCGGCACCACCGAAGGCATCTACGTGGAGCCGATCATCGAATCCGGCGAAATCATCGAAGCTTTGCGCGACCGCATCGTGGGCCGCGTGGCGCTGGAAGATCAGCGCGATTATGAAGGCAACGTGATCGTCGGGATTAACCAGGAGATCACCGAAGAACTGGCGGCGGCCATTCAGGCGGCCGGTATCGAGCGCGTCAAAATCCGCTCTGTACTTACCTGCGAATCCAAGCGCGGTGTCTGCGTGGCGTGCTACGGACGCAACCTGGCCACCGGGCGGCTGGTGGAGCGCGGCGAAGCGGTCGGCGTGATCGCGGCGCAGTCCATCGGCGAACCCGGCACCCAGTTGACCATGCGTACCTTCCACATCGGCGGCACGGCGACCCGAATCAACGAGCAATCCAAGCAGGACGCCAAGAGCGACGGTTTCGCCCGCTACATCGGCATCCAGACGGTGCGCAGCAAGCTCGGCGAACTGATCGCCATGAACCGCAACGGCATCATGGCGGTGGTGGACGATAAGGGCCGCGAGAAGGAGCGCTACCCGGCGAATTACGGCGCGCGCGTGCTGGTGGAAGACGGCGCCCCGGTGAAGGCCAACCAGATCCTGCTCGAATGGGATCCCTACACCTTCTCGATTCTGACCGAAGTCAGCGGCACCATCCACTTCAAGGATCTGGTGGACGGCCTCACCATGCAGGAGCAGTTGGACGAGGTCACGGGCATGTCGCAGCTCGTGGTGACGGATTCACCCGACGAGAAGCGGCAGCCGCAGATCGTGGTCCGGCCGGAAGGCGCTTCCGGCTCGCGTTCGGAAGCCAAGAAGTACCTGATGCCGACCCACGCCCACTTGATGGTTCGCGACGGGGAGGAAGTCCACGCCGGCGACGTGCTGGCCAAGATCCCGCGCGAAACCACCAAGACCAAGGACATCACCGGCGGTCTGCCGCGCGTGGTGGAGCTGTTCGAGGCGCGCAAGCCGCGTGAGACGGCCATCATCGCGGAAATCAACGGCGTAGTGAAG
>Ga0097691_1002815_pt1 | contig 11180 bp, 9 predicted proteins | sample NGESurdeep072012_8_FD_72858 | JGI IMG/M metagenome (GOLD analysis project Ga0097691, IMG submission 72858) | Arctic peat soil microbial communities from Barrow, Alaska - NGEE Surface sample 210-1 deep-072012 | ecosystem: Environmental > Terrestrial > Soil > Wetlands > Peat ...
GCATTTTCGCCTCCTCGTTATTCCCGGACTGATTATAATGTTTAAGTTTGCAACAGAAATGGCCAAGTCAAATTGATCCAAATCAACGATGTCTGAATTGGCGAATGACTTCGCTGTGGCCTTTTCGCTGAGCGTGGCCTTCTTCAGGATTTGGAGATCGACTCCACGGATCTTGCGACGAAAGACACAACGGAAAAGGCATTGCCAGCGGTTATTCTCGACGGAGCATATACCTTCACCTGAGGCGCAATCCGGACGTTTTCCGCGGGCTCACCAACTATTGAAAGGTGATGAGTCGAGTAGCTTGGATACTTCTTCCTCATCGCTTTAAAATGTGGAGTGAGGAAAGTGTCTGAATGCGTATGTGGAACTTCGGGAGCAACGATCGTCCATCCGGCGCCTTGGTATCCGGTCTCCGGAAAACGTCTCGGATTATCCAATGCCCATAATGGGAAATCGTACAGTTTCACGTAAGTCTCCCTAGGTTCGCTCACTAAGCTTGCTCTCGTCTATCGTCGGTACCGATTATGCAAGAGGCGATGAGGTCCCGTGCCCATTGCATGACAAAGAGAAGCTCTTCACAAGCCGATGACCCTCTCCGAAAATGTCTCGGAGAAATGGGCTCCATAGGTTTGAAGTGGTCACCGTGGCGATAACGACGTGTGTATGAATGACGAGGAAAAATACCAATTCGGCTTCTCGGGAATGGTCCGGGCCGCGACGGACGCCGCCTTTCGGCTTTCGTGTACCCCCGCCAGAATGCTATCGTTCACACCGATCTTGGTCATCTGGGGAATGTCGATTGAGAAGCAACGCCGAGAATGTGGGCTTGCGTATCCGAGTGCCATACCTCCGCCTGACAGACGTAAAGTGACACCGGAGCATTCGACGCTTCAGTCAGTGGAGTAGCGCCTTGGTTTGCTGGCGTTCTGTTACCGTGAACGCCAGCCTTGAACTAATCGCCCAAATTCAATACTTGAACGGCGTCATGGCTTTAAGCTGATCCTTGGTCGCGGCGAGAACCGCGTGGTCCGGGTACCACTGCTCGTCCGCAGATCGTACGGGGCGTGTGGTGGTCGTCGTTGTGGTAGTTGACGTTCCCGTGGCGGTTGGAACCGGCTCGTTGACCCACTTCAACTTATCGAAGCTAACCGCGACGTTTTGCTCACCGATTCCAAGAAACCCGCCAACGCCTAGAATGACTTGTTCGACGTTGCCATTCTTGCCGATAATCAGCTCTGCGATGTCGCCAATTTTCTCATTGGCTTCGTTATACACATCCACGCCGATGAGCTTGGAGGAGCGCCACTGCCCCTGATGACTCACGGTCGAAGCCGTCGCGCTATCGACTTTGTTGGTCGTGGTCGTCGAGGTTTGGGCCATAGCGGCGCCGGCGAAGAGTGACGTTCCAAGCAAAGCGGTAGCTAGATATTTCGCAATCATTTGAATTCTCCATGTTCATTAGTTAGTGAGTGGCAAACGAGCAACTACCGTGCGGGTTCCATCGACCCAGATAACTGCACCAGTTAATGCTGCAACGAAGATAGCCAAACCACGTTGACCCAAATCAATGATGTCAGAATTGGATATTGACCTTGCTGTTTCGATCCTTTCGCTGAGTGAACGCCTGCCGGCGGCCTTATGAGCCCGGTACGAAGTCTCCAGCAAACAGGGCTTCAGCCCCGCCTTTCTCCCACGCGAAGCTGGCGCCACCGGCGATGCTGCGCTTCAGCGTATCCATCAAGCCGAGCGCGATTCCGCCGATGGCCAGCAGCGGGATCAATCGGCCGTTTCCACTGCGACGAGCCGATCGCCGATTTTAGATGGTGTTCGGGAAGAACTAACCAACGCGGCACGAATTGATCCAGAGCAAGCCGCGGCCACCCGGGCTAGCTATAAGAAATTCTCACCTGTTGCCGGCACTGTCGGCGGCTGATCCACGTCTTCCTGCAAGGCAGAGTTGACCGGAGAATCGAATGGAGTCCGACTCGTCGTCGCGAAAGCAGAGTATAGCGATCGGCTACATCTTTGCGGCCGGCATCGGAATGGTGTTGCTGCAATGGGCTTTGGCGACCTATAGCCAGATCGATACCATTCCCTTCAGTCAATTCGAACAACTGGTCGCCCAAGGCAGCGTGACGGAAGTCGCCGTTGGTCAGGATACGATCCAGGGCAAATTGAAGGACAAGCTCGCCAGCGGGAAGACGGCCTTTGTCACCGCCCGCGTCGATCCTGCGCTTGCCGAAAAGCTGGCGGCAAAAGGCGTCGTGGTGACCGGCGTTCCCTCGGGCGGGCTGTTCCAGACCATCCTGTCGTGGATCGTGCCCGCGGTGATGTTCTACCTGATCTGGATCTTCCTGGGTCGCCGGCTGGCGGACCGGCAAGGTTTTGGCGGGCTGATGTCGATCGGCAAGTCGCGGGCCAAGGTCTATGTCGAAAAGGACACCAAGGTCACTTTCGCCGACGTGGCCGGCGTCGAGGAAGCGAAATTCGAGCTCCAGGAAGTGGTGTCCTTTCTCAAGGATCCGAAGAGCTACGGCAGGCTTGGCGCGCATGTTCCCAAGGGCATTCTGCTGGTCGGGCCGCCGGGCACCGGCAAGACCTTGCTCGCCCGCGCTGTTGCCGGGGAGGCCGGGGTCGCGTTCTTCTCGATCTCCGGTTCGGAGTTCGTGGAAATGTTCGTGGGGGTCGGCGCCGCGCGCGTCCGTGATCTGTTTGAGCAGGCGCGCAAGGCAGCACCCTGCATCATCTTCATCGATGAACTCGATGCAGTTGGACGCAGCCGTTCGCCTGGCGCCTTCGGCGGCTACGATGAGAAGGAGCAGACCCTGCACCAGCTGCTGGCCGAACTTGACGGCTTCGACCCGAGCGTCGGCGTCATTTTGCTGGCGGCCACCAACCGGCCCGAAATCCTTGATCCTGCGCTGCTCCGGGCAGGGCGCTTCGATCGGCAGGTGCTGGTCGATCGTCCTGACCGAGGCGGCCGCGTGGCGATCCTCAAAGTGCACGTTCGCAAGATCCGCCTCGGCAAGGATGTCGATCTTGACAAGATCGCAGGCCTCACCACCGGTTTCACCGGCGCCGACCTCGCCAATCTGATCAACGAAGCCGCCATTGCCGCGACAAGGCGCAATGCCGACGACGTCTCCTTCGACGACTTCACCGTCGCGATCGAGCGCATCGTCGCCGGGATCGAGAAAAAGAGCCGTGTGCTGAGCAAGGACGAGCGCCGCCGCGTCGCCTACCATGAGATGGGCCATGCTCTTGTCGCCGCGAGTTTGCCGGGCGTCGATCCCGTGCAGAAGGTGTCCATCATTCCCCGCGGCGTCGGCGCGCTCGGCTACACCATGCAGCGTCCGACCGAGGATCGGTTCCTGCTTGCGGCGAGCGAGCTCAAGAACCGGATCGCGGTGCTGATGGGCGGCCGTGCCTCCGAGCGACTGATCTTCGATGGCGACATCTCAACCGGAGCTGCCGACGATCTGCAGCGCGCGACGGAGATTGCCGTGGAAATGGTGACAAAACACGGAATGGACGCAAAAGTCGGGCAGCGGACCTACGCGCCACGCCCGCAGAGCTTTCTGCCGGCCATGCAGGACATGGTTGTTGGTGCGGCAGAGGCGACGGGACGGGAGATTGATCTTGCCGTGCGCGATCTGGTCGAGGCGGGGGACGTCTGCGCACGCGCAATTCTTGAAAAACGTCGAAGCGATCTTGACGCGGGCGCAGAGCTCCTGATCGCGCGAGAGACATTGACAGCGGAGGATTTCGAGCCGCTGCGTCCGGTCGCCGCGCGCCAAATCGAAAAAGCGACGGTGTGAAAAGCCGCGCACTCTCTTAAATCCAAGTCGATTGCCTACGCTGTCCAGCTTATTGCTGGAAATCAATGGGACCGGAGATTTTTTGATGTCCCCCAATTATAGGGGCAGACAGATACGCAGGTGTCCGGAAGGTTCAGGTATTCGCCGCTTTCGGTAACGGCCAAAGCAGAAGCATGAGACCTGCGGCGGCTGCGATACATGCGCCGATGCCGAAGGCGGCAGCCGCGCCGCTGGCCATCCAGAGCACGCCAGCCCCGGCGCTTGCAGCGAACGTCGCCACGCCGATGGCGACGTCGTAGATTCCGAATGCGGCGCCGCGCAGGCAATCGGGAGCGGCATCGGCGACGGCTGCCCCCAGAAGCCCCTGCGTAACTCCGAGCTGCAGGCCCCAGAGCGCGGCTCCGAGCGCCGTCAACCATATGTCGCCAGCGGCGGCCAAGACGACATCGGCGCCGATCAAGATGACCGTGCCGATCGCGAGTTGGACGCGGCGGTCGAAATGGTCCGCGAGAACGCCGAACGGATAGGCTGTCACCGAATAGACGAGGTACATCACGACCAGCATCATCGGAACGTAGGCGGCACCGATGCCGATGTCGTGCGCCTTGAGCACGAGGAACGCAGGACTGAAGCGCGCCAGAGACAAAAGGCTCGCGATCACGATCGCCCACCAGAATGGCGCCTGCAAGGCTGCGAGATCGCTGCGCCGTATCGGGAACCGCCGCTAGTCCCCGTCATGGCTGAAAGGCAATTCCTTGACGGTCACGAGCAGCACGATGATTGAAAGATAGGTCGGGATCAGTGCGATCCAGAACACCAGACGGAAATCATCGCCGCTCAGCCTCATGAGGCCGACCGCAAGCAGTGGCCCCACAACGAAACCGGTGAAGGCGAGCGCTAGGCGCAAGCCGAATCCCGATCCCCGAATCTCCGGGGCCGTCAGGTCCGCTAGGAATGCATCGCGCGGAGCATCGCGAATGCCCTTGCCGAGCCGATCGATTACCCGGGCGGCCAACACGGTGGATACCGTCTCGGCAAGCGGGAACAACGTCTTGACGATTGCCGAAAGAGTATAACCAAAGACGACAAGCGGCTTGCGTCGTCCGATCCAGTCGCTCGCAGCTCCCGAAAAGATCTTGATGAAGGAGTTCGCCGCCTCCGCTATTCCTTCGATGAGGCCGACGGACGCCACGCTGGCGCCCAACACTTTCACGAGAAAAACCGGCAGGAGGCCATAGATCATCGCCGACGACATGGCCGTGAGCATGCTGACGTATCCAAGCGCGGCGACATTGGGCGGCAGCCGCCGCGGTATGCGCGCGTCCCGCGTGGGAATGACTGGACGAGACACGGTCATCTCTCGTAAACGCCGACGAGGACCGCTTCGGCTAGGACATGCTTGCGCGCTTCCTGTTCGACGTTTCGGCAAGATGGGTCTTTGTGCAACGCCAGACGATCGACCGAGAGCGCAAGCAACCGGAAGTGATAATGATGAGGCCCATGGCCGCGTGGCGGGCAAGGACCGCCGTAGCCGAGCCGCTGGAAGTCGTTGATTGCCTGCTTGAAACCTTGCCTCTCGGCGTGCTGAGCGGTACCCGCCTCGATCGCCGTATGAGCCGTCGGGATGTCGTAGGCCACCCAATGATGCCACGCACCCGCGGGCGCATCTGGATCCTCGCAGAGGACGACAAAGCTTCGAGTTCGCGCTGGTGCGCTGCTCCAATTTAGGGGAGGGGACACGTCTTCGCCATCGCAGGTGAAGCGACTTGGGATCGCTGACCCGTCGGCAAAGGCAACTGAACTCAGCCGCATGAACCATCTCCTTATGCCGCGTCACCACAAAATGATGCGCCAGTTTCGATTTCAGCGGATTGATACGAGTCAATATCGCAAGGCTCCCGGTTTGTGCCGCGCGGGCGGCCGTCATTTGCTCACGTCGCGGCCTGTGACGATGCGGGCTTAATCAATTCGCCGAGGTCCCGCAACGCGCCAACATAGCATTTCGCACCGCATCGCGCAGTCGCAACACCGAGGTGAAATCCGCACCCGACGGCATCACCGGCTCTCCGATCTCGACGCTGATAGCAGCGCGTCGGGGAAACCATTGATCGCTGCGCAGCATCGATCGCGTCCCGCGGATGACGCCCGGCAGGATTGCGAGCTCCGCCTCGGCCGCGACCTTGAACGCACCGAGATAGAACCCGGACAGGCCGGCCCTTCGGGTGAAGGTCCCCTCCGGGCCGGACAGGCCGGCCCTTCGGGTGAAGGTCCCCTCCGGGAAGAACACTAGGGTGCGGCCCTGGCGCGCGTGCGCGATCAACGCCTCGGCGTCGGCGAGGCTGCCGGACACATCGTAGCGCTCGACGAACGGTATTGCGAGGCGCCGCAGGAGCGGCCCCGCAAAAGACTGCCCCGCCAATTCCCTCTTGGCGATGATTGCAGGCTCACCCGGGAGAACCGCGACGAGCAAGAGAGAGTCCATGTAGCTGGAATGATTGAAGACCAGCATCGCGCCGCGGTCTGGAATGCGATCGATGCCGCTGACCGAGACCGGGACCCCCATCGCCGCCAGCGTGCCGCGGCTGATCCACCTGAGCGCTGACCAGCGCCAAGCGAGACGCGGCAAGATGATGATAGTGAGCGATCCCAACAGAAATGCACCGGCGAGAACGACCCACCACCATGCCGCATACAGGGCTTCGCCCAACAACCGCGTAAAGCGCCTGATTTGTGGACCTGCCCCCGACAGCCCCAAGCGTAGCAGCTGCCACCACACAGGCCGTTGTACCGGGCCGATATGGCCGCTCTCGTAAAGTGCCTTGGCTGCGCTGCGGCGGATCTTGCCGCTTGACGTCTTCGGCACGGTGCGCGGTGGTGCGAGCACGATTTCGTCTGGCGGTGTGCCCGCAATGTCGGTCGTGACCTCGTGGGCGCGGGCCTGCAGTGCTGCGCGCGCTGCTGGATCGGCTTCTCGGGTCTCGGCAAGGACGACGACGCGCTCGGTGCCCGAGGCTTGATCGGTCACGCCGAATACCGCGACCCCACCCTTGCGTATACCCGGGATGTCAGCCACGGCCTCCTCGATTTCCTGCGGGTAGAGATGGCGGCCGGCGCGAATGATGATGTCCTTGACGCGCCCGGTGATATAGACGTCGCCTCCGGCTACATACGCGCGGTCGGCGCTGTCGAGCCAACCATCGTGAAAGAGCTCACGGGTCTTCGTCTCATTGCGGAAATAGCCGCGCGTCGTCGAAGGCCCCCGAAACTCGAGCCGCCCCTCGCATCGCTCGCCGAGTTCGCGACCAGTCTCGTCGACGACGCGAACCTCGTGGTCGGGTAGCGGCTGGCCGCAGGCCGCGATTTCCAGCGGCCTTGGGTCGTCCGGCTTGGCCGGCTCGGCGAGCCCATGAGTGCCTAGCCTTTCGCGGTCGACGCGATCGATCACCGGCGGGCGGCCGAGTGGCGGAAATGCGAGTCCGACCGAGCTTTCCGCGAGACCATAGACCGGCGCCATCGCCTGCGCCGGAAAACCGTAGCGGCCAAATCGCGCGAGGAAACGGCGCAGCGTCTGAACGCTGACCGGTTCCGCGCCGTTCGCGACCATGCGCAAGGAGCTGAGATCGAGTCCCTTAAGGTCGGCATCGGAAATCTTATTGAGGCACAACTCAAACCCGAAATTCGGGGACGCGGAAAACGTCGCCCGAAACCGATGGATCGCCCAGAGCCAGCTCTCCGGTCGCACCAGAAAGCTCAACGGCGACATGGCATAAAGCGTCGCGGCATAGTGCAGACATCCCAGCCACGCCCCGATCAGACCCATGTCGTGATAGAGCGGCAGCCAACTGACGAAGACATCGGCCGAACTCGCATCCATCACCCCGCCCATCGCCCGGATGTTGGCGAGCAGATTGGCGTGACTGAGCACCACGCCCTTCGGATCGCCGGTGCTGCCGGATGTGTATTGGATGAGCGCAACGGAATCCGGGTCCTTTACCTGCGGCAGCTCGACCGGCGCCGCCGACGCATCCACGCCGGTCACGCTTTCGACAGCCGTCAGGGTTTCCACTTGCGCGCGGAGCAGTCCGGCAAGCCGCTGTCCTTCCGGCATTGTGATCAGCATGCAGGCGCCGGCGTTGCGCAGAATGCCGATCTGGCGGCGCAGATGATCCTCGAGCTGCGACAGCCGCATCGGTGGATAGATCGGAACGGGAATGGCGCCGGCATACAGGATGCCGAAAAACGCGATGAAGAAGTCGATACTGGTCGGGAGCATCAAGGCAACGCGATCGCCGGGCACAACGTCACGGGCAATCAGGCCGCGCGCGAGCTTGCGCGCGCGGATCGCGAGTTCGCCATAAGTCAGCGTGCCAAGGATCGTCGCCTCGTCCTGTAGCACGGTCAGGTGCTGACGATCCGGATGCCGCGCTGCATGCCAGTCAAGCACCTCAAGTAGAGTCCGCGCTTCGCTTGCGGCCGGCACCGACGGAAGCGGGGATACCGTTGATGATGCAAGAGCCATCCGCTCTCGGGCGGGTCCCGCCTGTTCCAGCGCCCGCACCAGGTCGTCAACTGTCTCCGCCTCGCCAATGGTCTGGGCGGGAAGGCGCACACGAAACGCGCGCTCAACGCGCAGGATCAGTTCGGTCCGGCCCAAGCTATCGATGCCGAGATCGCGCTCGATGCGGCTGGACGGCTGAACGTCGATGAACCTGACCCGCTGCGGGTGGAGCTCGCGGACAAGTTCACTCACCAGCGCGATCAGCTCGCGCTCGCGAAGTTGTCGTTCGGCAATTATGGCGGGCGTTTCAACCCGATCGAGCTGATCCAACATGGTTACATCAATAAGATTGCGAGCCGATCAGGTCTTGACACGGATCAATCTAGCGGTGGCCGCCGACCCCTATAAGGGCCTCTATCGGGTTTTCGTCCATGAGCCGACGGTCTCGCATGCCGCCTTTGCGGCGTAAGCCGTCGAGCATGAGCGTGTCGTATGGACCCTGTGATGACCGAGCAACCCCAGCAGTCCGTCGTTGCCGATGGTGACGTAGTCGCTGCTCGTCAGGCGGGTACGTTGTGGGGGCTGTTCTACGAGCGTGTCCGGCGTAGCCCGGTCGGCATTGCTTACCGAGATTACGATCCTATCGCCGAGAATTGGTGCGATCACACCTGGCACACGATTACCGCGCGAGTTGACCGGTTCCGCGCTGCACTCGCACAGGAGGAACTTGAGGCCGGAGACCGTGTGGCGATTCTGCTGCCCAACGGAATCGATTGGGTGTGTCTCGACATGGCTGCGCATGCGTCGGGCTTGGTTGTCGTCGGGCTTTACCCACACGACACCGCAGCAAGCAACGCCTACATCCTCGGCCATTCCGAGGCCCGTCTGATTCTTCTCGATAACGAGGCTCGCCGGCAGTCACTTTGGCCGTTTCGTTCAGAATTCCCATCGCTTGAACGTGTGTGGATCCGCGACGTCGGTGCCGGCCCTGCTACGCCAACTTCCGAACCCATCGTGCGCAAACTTGCCGATGTGCTCGCAAACGCCTCCGAGCCGCCGTTGCCACATCCGGCAGCACCGAGCGGTCTCGCGACACTGATCTACACCTCCGGCACTACCGGCAGGCCCAAAGCTGTGATGTTGTCGCACTTCGCCCTGCTGTGGAACGCCCAAGCTTCAGCCGCGATCATCCCGCCACGGCGGGACGACGTATTTCTGTCGGTTCTCCCACTTGCCCATGCATTCGAGCGCACCGTCGGCTACTACCTTCCCATGATGGGAGGCTGCGCCGTCGCATACGCGCGCTCAGCAGAAGACTTGCGCGAAGATCTCGTCGCGGTCCGTCCAACGGCGATGCTCGGCGTTCCTCTTCTCTACGAGCGAATGTCTGCCGCGATCCGGACAAATGTTGCAGGGAGCTTCGCAAAGCGGACTCTGTTGCGAATCGCCGCGTTTCTCGGCTGGCGCCGCTTTGAGGCCGCGCAGCATCGGGCCAGTGGGGGTCTTGCTGCGCGATTGCTCGGGCCCATCCTCAAGCAATACGTCGCGCTACCGGTGCTGGCGGCCTTCGGCGGACGGCTTCGTGTCGCGATCAGCGGAGGGGCACCGCTGGATCAAGACGTCGCTCGGCTATTGATTGGCTTGGGCCTGCCGTTGGTCGAGGGATACGGTCTCACCGAAGCAGCGCCGGTGGTTGCAGCGAACGGACTCGACGACAACCTGCCCGGCTCGGTCGGGCGTCCTTTGCAAGGGGTTGAAGTGAAGCTCACCCCGGAAGGCGAACTGCTGGTGCGCTCGCCTTCCATGATGACAGGCTATTGGAAGGATGATGGCGAGACGGCGCGCACGCTCGATCCGACGGGCTGGCTCTCGACCGGCGACGTCGCCGAGATGAAGGACGGCCGCATCTTCATCCGCGCCCGCCTCAGGGAGATGATCGTTCTATCCATCGGCGAGAAGGTCAATCCGAACACCGTGGAAGCAGCGCTCACTCGCGATCCGGTGTTCAAGCAGGCCGTGGTGATTGGCGACCGCCGCCCATTCCTGGTTGCCGTTATCGTCTTGAACGCTGACGCGTGGAAACGTTTCGCCGCCGACAACGGCCTTGACCCGGAGCAGCCCAATCACGCCGTCAGCAAGAGCGATGTGCTTGCAAGAGTCACACCGCTTCTCGCCGCCTTGCCACGGTATGCGCAGGTTCGCACCGTGCACCTGACATTGGAGCCGTGGACGATCGAAGCTGGGCTACTGACGCCAACCCTCAAGATCAAACGGGACGTCGTGCAGAGAATGTTCACACGGGAGATCGACGCCTTGTATGCCGAGCCGCCCCGAAGCCGGTTCGGGCCCAACTGAATCTGGAGGATGCATGCATCAGCATATTCTGATCCCCACCGACGGCTCGGAGCTGTCACAGAAAGCAATCGACTACGGCATGGCCTTGGCGAAGTCGGTCAATGCGAAAGTCACTGTCATGACCGTATCGACGCCATTCTACACGTTAGCGGTCGAGCCGGGTATGATCACCGATGCGCCGGAACAATACGGGAAACGCATGGCGACTCTTGCTGCGAAATACCTCAACGTGGCGAACGAGGCCGCGTTGGCAGCCGGTGTGAGCTGCGACACGCTGCACGTCGAGCACGATCACCCATACTTGGCCATCATCGAAACGGCGTCACAAAAATCGTGCGATCTGATTGTCATGGCTTCGCATGGCCGGCGAGGGATTTCCGCGATCGTGCTCGGGAGCGAAACCGTCAAGGTGCTGACACACAGCACCATTCCGGTTCTCGTCTTTCGCGCGCCGCACCCGCCATTCTTCATCGCATCTTAGTTGTTGTCTCATAGCCCGGCGACTT
>Ga0097691_1002816_pt1 | contig 11171 bp, 10 predicted proteins | sample NGESurdeep072012_8_FD_72858 | JGI IMG/M metagenome (GOLD analysis project Ga0097691, IMG submission 72858) | Arctic peat soil microbial communities from Barrow, Alaska - NGEE Surface sample 210-1 deep-072012 | ecosystem: Environmental > Terrestrial > Soil > Wetlands > Peat ...
AAATTTTTATTGTACAATTCTTTTAGGCACCACCACAATGTTTCAATGTAATTATTTTCGAACGTGATATAGGGATGTTCCAGATCAACCCAATAACCCATTTTTTTGGTAAGATCATCCCATTGATCTTTAAATTTTAAAACCTCCCTGCGACAGGTGGCATTATATTCTTCAACAGATATTTTCTTGCCGATATCTTCTTTTGTTATACCTAAAAGTTTCTCTACCCCTAATTCAACAGGTAATCCATGCGTATCCCAACCGCCTTTACGCTTTACTTGGAAACCCTGCATGGTTTTGTATCTACAAACCAGATCCTTTAATGTTCTGGAAATAACGTGATGAATACCGGGCATTCCATTAGCACTTGGAGGACCCTCGTAAAAAATAAATGGAGTACTGCCTTCTCTTAATTCAACACTCTTTTCAAATACCTTGTTACTGTCCCATTCTGCCAGTATTTCCTCTGCAATTCCGGGCAAATTCAATTGTTGATATTCCTTATAGCGACTGCTCATACTATAACCAAATCTTTGTGGAAAAAAGGATGCGAAGTTAAGGAATTTATGCCCCACTTTCTTTATAAAATAAGCCTCTTAAAAACTTTACTAATATGGTTTAAAAGTAAAAATTAGCGGGTTTGATAAAGTTTTCCACACTTCTTTGGTTTTGGCATAATGTTGGGCACTTATTATTTCGCTAACAACTTCTCGGTATTCAAACAAATAATTTGCATACTGTGGCTGTTGTTAATGAAAAATGCAAAAAGTTTTAAAAACACTTATCAGTTTGAATAGTGGGTTTTGATAATAAATGTTTTAATTTTTCTTTGCTGGTTTAGGGTTTTATTAGGGCAAGAACGGAGATACTCCTATCTCCGTTCATTTTTTTAAAATTCGTACAAGCACATAAAAGAAAAGCCTCCTCAAGATATTTGGGAGGCTTTTTAGTTTCATTCTTTTCTCAATATTAATTAGAAAAACTATCGGCAGCTTTTATCGTTTCATTGAGATCTTCATAAGTTAATGCGTTGCTGAGGAACCAGCTTTCATACGCAGATGGCGGCAGATAAACTCCATGCTCTAACATATGATGAAAGAATTTATTGAACAAAGGAATATCGGCTTTTGATGCACTTTCAAAATCAATGATCTCGTGATTGCAAAAATGCACACTAATCATACTACCCAGACGATTAATGCGATGCTTAATTCCTTTTTTATTAAAAATTTCATGAAGATTTTTTTCAAGATAACTGCATTTTTCATCCAGATCATAGTATATACTCGGGTTATTCTTTAATTCTTTGAGCATAGTATAACCGGAGATCATTGCTATAGGGTTGCCACTTAAAGTGCCAGCCTGGTAAACATTTCCCAATGGCGAGATATGTTGCATTATTTCCTGCTTACCGCCAAAAGCACCTACGGGTAATCCGCCTCCAATCACTTTTCCATAAGTTACTAGGTCTGCATCAATATTTAATTTTTCCTGTGCTCCACCCAATGCTAAGCGAAAACCTGTCATCACTTCATCAAAAATGAAAACGATGTTTTCTTCGTTACAAATTTTTCTAAGACCTTCTAAATAATTTTTTTGCGGAAGAATACAACCCATGTTACCGGCAACAGGTTCAATAATAATTGCAGCTATTTCATTTTTATTTTCTTCAACCAGTTTTTTTACTGCATCAATATTATTATACGGCGCTGTTAATGTGTCCATCGAAACCCCGGCTGTTACTCCAGGAACCGTTTGAATATTGAATGTTGCCACTCCGCTTCCTGCTTTTACTAAAAAGCAATCTGCATGTCCATGATAGCAGCCTTCAAACTTAATAATTTTATTTTTACCTGTATATCCTCTTGCTAAACGAACAGCACTCATGCAGGCTTCAGTGCCACTGCTTACCATTCTTATCAGGTCAACATTTTTCACCATGCTTTTTATAAGCTCAGCCATTTCAATTTCTAAAAGAGTAGGTGCGCCAAATGAAGTTGAATTGAGCGCTTTTTCCTGTATTGCTTTCACCACAGGCTCATATGCATGGCCAAGTATCATCGGTCCCCACGAATTGATGTAGTCAATATATTTATTTCCATCAACATCATACAAATAAGCGCCCTTTGCTCTTTCAATAAAAACAGGCGTACCACCAACACTTTTAAATGCACGTACAGGAGAGTTAACCCCACCGGGAATAGATTGTTGGGCTCTTTCGAAAAGAGAGATACTCTGTGATATATTAGTGTTCATAATTTTCGTGAAACGTGAAACGACAAACGTGAAATTTGTCGTGGCTATTAATTATTAATCATTTTTGAAAGCATTGCAAAACATCGATTCAATAAAATTCCAAATTGGCTCAAGATTTTCAGTTTTAAAATAATTAAGATCTACAGCTGTTTCTAATGCTGCATCTATTTCTACCAGGGATCCTCTGGAAATCTCTAAATACCTTTTTCTTTCTAGAACAGATTTTCTGGTAGCCCCTTCTGCAAGATTAAGTTTAACAGAAAGTGCAGCCCTTCTTATCTGTTGTACCATATTAAATTTTTCTTCAGAAGGTAGCTGTAAAGAAATTTTATAAGTCTCTTTTACCAATTCCCTTATTACCTGGTAAACATCAAGAGATTTGTGTTTTAATTGTATAAACATGTTATATAATTTAAGTAATTAATACTTTTTTTCACGTTTCACTTCTCACGTTTCACGATAATAATCTCACCACATCTCTTGCAAAATATGTTGCGATAAGATCTGCGCCGGCTCTTTTCATTGAAGTTAGTGTTTCAAGAATGGCTTTATTCTCATCTATCCAACCCATTTTTGCTGCCGCTTTTATCATAGCATATTCGCCGCTGATATTATAACAACTTACCGGAACATCAACAGCATCCTTCACTTCACGAATTACATCCATATAACTTAATGCAGGCTTTACCATTATAATATCTGCGCCTTCTTCTACATCCATTATAGCTTCTTTAACCGCTTCAATGCGATTTGAATAATCCATCTGGTATGTTTTTTTATCACCAAAACCAGGAGCAGAATCCAATGCATCTCTAAATGGTCCGTAAAAGCAGGAAGCATACTTTGCACTGTATGCCATGATACCTGTTTTGGTAAAATTATTTTCTTCCAATGCTTTTCTAATTGCTCCAATTCTTCCATCCATCATATCACTTGGTGCAACAAAATCTGCACCTGCCTGTGCATGACTAACACTCATTTTGGCCAACACTTCCACTGTTGCATCATTTACAATTTCATTATTTTCCACAATTCCATCATGACCATAAGATGAGAAAGGATCAAGCGCAACATCAGTCATAACAAGCATTTCGGGGCATGCATCTTTAATTGCTTTTATACTGCGCTGCATTAAACCATTTGGATTTAATGCTTCAGTGCCTTTATTATCTTTTAATTCATCTTTAGCTTTTACAAAAAGCAAAACGCATTTTAAACCCATATTCCATAGCTCCTTTACTTCCTTTACCGTTACATCAACCGTCATGCGGTAATAGTTTTGCATGGAAGTGATCTCTTCTTTTATATTTCCCCCTTCAATAATAAAAAGAGGAACAATAAAATCACTGGGAGTTAAAATTGTTTCAGCAACCAGGCTTCTTATTGCAGGATTGCTTCTTAAAATTCTGTTTCTTCTTTGTAAATACATAAAGATTTTTTTATTTTAAAATTATTTCGTGAAACGTGAGAAGTGAAAGGTAAAAATAAATCTTAATTTTTCACCTCTGTCGTTTCACGTTTCACTTCTGATATCCATTCTCTTGGATGTAAACAAACCTGCTGCAATTTATCTTCTTCGCTTCCCGGCTGCGGTTGATAGTTATATTCGAACCTTACAGTTGGCGGAAGACTCATTAAAATACTTTCTGTTCTGCCATTTGTTTTTAAACCGAATAATGTTCCGCGATCATGCAGAATATTAAATTCAACATATCTTCCTCTTCTTATTTCCTGCCAGTGCTTTTGTTTTTTTCCGAATGGCAAATCTTTTCTTCTTTTCACAATTGGTAAATATGAATTTAAAAAGCAATTGCCGTTAGCTTGCTGAAAAGCAAACAAGCGTTCTGCATCCTCTTCATTCTTTGGTCGCAGATAATCATAAAATACGCCACCAATACCACGGGCTTCGTTGTTCCGATGCTTGTTTACAAAATATTCGTCACAATTTTTTTTGTATGCAGGATATAATTCATCACCAAAAGGTTCCATTGCATTTTTGAATGTTGTATGAAAATGTCTGGCATCTTCTTCAAATAAATAATATGGCGTTAAATCAGTGCCGCCACCAAACCAGCTATCAATTATATTTTCTTCTCCATCAAACAATTCAAAATAACGCCAATTGGCATGCACCGTTGGTACGTAAGGATTTTGGGGATGAATGACGAGAGATATACCCCCCGCAAAAAAATTGCTTTCTTCAACATTGAATGCCTGCTGCATTGTGTCTGGTAGTTTTCCAAAAACTTTCGAAGTATTTACCCCTCCTTTTTCAAAAACGTTTCCTTTTTGAATCACTCTTGTTAAACCGCCGCCACCTTCTTCTCTTATCCATGCATCTTCAATAAATTTTTCTCCATCCACTTCTTCTAAAGCAGCGCATATTTTATTTTGCAGCTCAAGAATATACCCGTTGAATTCTGTTGCAATTTTTGAATATGTAAAATTGGGATCCATTATTTTACTAAATATTCTTTTACTGCTTCAACAAAAGCTTTTGCATTATCAACAGGAATATTTGGAGTGATGCCATGCCCAAGGTTTGCAATGTAATTCTGCATACCAAAAGCATCAATCATTTCATGCACTGCTTTTTTAATTTCAGGAATTGGTAACAACAACTTTGCAGGATCGAAATTTCCCTGCAGTGTTACGTTGTTACCGGTTAACTCTCTTGCATATTGCGGCGCAATGCACCAATCAATTCCCAAACCTGATGCACTGCTGTTACTCAAATCTTTTAATGCATACCAGCTTCCTTTAGGAAATAAAATTACAGGCGCATCATCTTTCAGTGCATCAGCAATTTGGAGCAAATATGGTTGGGCAAAAGTTTTAAAATCTTTCGGACTTAGTGTACCACTCCAACTGTCAAAAACCTGCACTACATCAGCGCCAGCCTTTGTTTGAGCTTTTAAATATTTAATAGTAATGTCTGTTATCTTCTGTAATAACTGATGAGCAAGTTGTGGTTGAGTAAAACAAAATTGCTTTGCTTTCTCCCAGGTTTTACTGCCTTTGCCTTCTACCATGTAACACAAAATTGTAAATGGCGCTCCGGCAAAACCGATAAGCGGAACTCTTCCATTTAATTCTTGTTTTATGAGAGACAATGCCTTCATCACATAATTCAAATTTTCTTCAACATTATCTGTTATCAATGCATCAATATCTTTTTGATTCTTTATTACGTTTGGTAAAGACGGTCCTTTTCCTTCTTCCATCAAAACCTCTATACCCATTGCCTGTGGTATTACCAGGATATCAGAGAAAATAATTGCAGCATCTACTCCAACCTGGTCAACAGGCTGCAAAGTAATTTCACAAGCCAGTTCAGGAGTTTGTACACGGGTAAAAAAATCATACTTAGTTTTCAGCTTCATATAATCAGGCAAGTACCTGCCTGCCTGGCGCATCATCCAAACAGGTGGACGTTCAACTGTTTCTTTTTTTAATGCTCTTAATAATAAATCATTCTTCAATTGCATGCTACGCTATTTTGGTTGTGCTGAAATATGATATAACCTTTTCTATCATGTCTTCTTCTCCGGGAGTTTCAGCAATAATCAGATCTTTATTTATATGTTGATGAATTGCATCTGCAGTTGTTTTGCCAATCGCAAAAATTTGTATTTGCTCATTAATTTTATTTAAAGAAAAAAAGCTGTTAACAGCACTGGGACTGAAAAATAGAATACCATCATAGTTTTTTCTTGAAATTTTTTGAGGCGTTTCCAATGTTTCATAAACCATTATTTCTTCAACTTCAATTCCTTCTGCTTTTAATTTTTGCGGCAACTCTTCTCTTCGTTGTACTCCGCAAAAGAAGATCACTTTCTTGATTGCCTCATCCTGTAAAATAATATCACTTAATTCTGCAGCGCTATTTGCAGAACCTGAAATTTTTTCTTCACCGAATATTTTGGAAACTAAATTTTTTGTTGAATGCCCGATGCAAAAGATCTTCCACGGAACTTCGGCATTTGCAATCTGATCAAATGCCTGTACCGCATTCTTACTCGTAAAAACTGCAGTAATATTCTGTTGCAAAAATCCTTTTAATATCTTTTTTAATTCCTCAGTATTTATTGGCTCTGTTGTGATGAAAGGAAGCTCATCAATCAGTATATCAAGCATTAAGGCTTTATCAATAGCCTCTTTGCTTAAAACTTTCGTACTTAATATTTTCAGCTTAGTTTTTTTCATTGCGGATTGCCTGTATAATCTTTTGCGCTTTTGTGTCGTTTAATATTTCATTAGCAGCATTAACTCCTAATTGTTCGCTATCTTTTATAGAAGTTTCCTTTTCTATTTCTATTTTTTCTTTTCCATCCACACTGCAGATATTTCCTTTAAAAACTATTTTATCATTTTTTACTTCTGCCAATGCACTTATTGGAGTTGAACAACCACCTAATAAAGTGCGGAGAAAATCTCTTTCGATCTTAGTACATAAAGCAGTATCAACATTATTAAAAAACTTACATGCTTCAAAAGAAAATGAATCATCTTCTCTGCAAACAACCATAATTGCTCCCTGCGCAGGCGCAGGTAACATCCAATTAAGATCAACAGAATTTTTAGGACGAAGATTTATGCGTTCTAATCCTGCTGCGGCAAAGATGGCTCCGTTCCATTCATGTTCATAAACTTTCTTCAACCGGGTATTTACATTACCTCGTAGATTTTCAATTGAATGTTTTGGATAGCGATGCAGCCATTGAGCCTTGCGGCGAATACTACTGGTGGCAATGATACCTCCATCCCCTAAAGGGGAGTTTATCCTGTCAACTGTCAACTGCCAACTGTCAACTATTGATTTATCTTTAAAGACGAATATATCTTTATAAGAAGCTCTTTTTAAAACTGCAGCCTGTTTAATTCCTTTAGCTAATTGAGTTGGCACATCCTTCATTGAATGAACAGCAATATCAATTTTATTATTTAACAGAGCTGCATCAAGTGTTTTGGTGAAGATTCCCTGAACACCTAATTCATACAAAGGCGTTACAGTATTTATATCGCCTTCGCTTTTTATATAAATTAATTCTGAAGAAAACCCATTTTCTTTTAAAAGTATTTGAACCTGTGTAGCCTGCCAAACAGCCAATTCACTCTCACGTGTACCTATCTTAAGCGTTGGCTTCATAATCCAGGTGCAGGTAATTATTCAAAGCGTGTATGTATTGGCAACCTTTATTATTTTCTTTACGCAATTGTATAGCCAGGAAAGAAACTGTTTTGTGTATTTTTTCTTTGCTGTTTACGGATGTTTTTTCATCTGCTAATTCATTAAGCTGTGATTTTATTTTACGTAATACCGGGTTGTTTGCCTGCATTACATACCATTCCTTAAGCTCATCTATTGTTTCATTAATTATTTGCAAAGCTTTTGGAATTTCTGCCTTACGCTTGTCAATTGTTTTATTAAGAATTGCTGATATTTCATCAACGTTCATTAATTCAATTCCATATAAATTTTTTACAGCAGGATCAACATTTTGCGGAATTGACAGATCAAGAATCAATCTTGATTTTTCTTTTGTAAAGAAAGAAGGCAATACAGTATATGATTCAGCCGAAGTACTTACTATCACTACATCTACATCATTTGCAGTTTCAGGCAAATTTTCATAAGAGATAAAATCAGCATTGCATTTTTCAGCAAGCTCCGATGCTTTTTCATTGGTACGATTACAAAATATCAACGAGCAATCGGGCAAATAGGTTTTAAGATTCACAGCTACGTTATAGCCAAATTTTCCTGTACCTAAAAGAAGAATTTTTTTATTAATAAGATCAGGGATTTTTTCTCTTATTATTTCAATTGCTGCATAGGAAACAGATACGGTTCCTGAACTAAGCTTCGTTTCGGTCTTAATTCTTTTTGAAGATACTATTGCAAAATTTATTAACCGCTCCAAAAAATTATTGATGCAATTATGCTTTTTTGCAAACTTTGCAGCCACCTTTAGCTGGGATAAAATTTCGTGGTCTCCAATGATCTGCGAATCAATTCCGGCAGCCATTTTAAAAAGATGTTCCACTGCTTTCAATCCCTGGTGTGTATAACCATATTCAATAAAATCTTTTATTCTTCCCTGTGTATGCAGGCACAACAATTCTATCAGTTCCTGCGGAGAAGAACTTATGCCATAAATTTCTGTACGATTACAGGTAGAAAGTACAAATGCACCGGGAAGATGTTTTTTTACAACTTCATTTAATAGTTGCTCACATTGCCCGGTGGTTAAAGAAAATTTACCTCTTACAATTACATCACTTTTGCGATAGTTAATACCGGCAATACAAAAGTTGGATAGAAAATAGTGGTGGGTATTGATCATAATTTTACTCCATGCAAAATTATCAGCCGCTTTAGCGAGAATAGTCATAAATAAGTCATAAGAAGCTGAACGGGTTTTATTTGTTTGCAGGCGATTACATTTGCAAATATTTTTAAGGCAATGGATACTGTAAAGAGAGGCATTATTTTAATGAATCTTGGATCGCCTGATTCAACAGAAGTGAAGGATGTAAAAAAATATCTTGATGAATTTTTAATGGATGAAAAAGTAATTGATAAGTCATGGCTGTTTCGTGCCTTGCTGGTGAAAGGTATAATTGTTCCCTTCAGAGCGCCAAAATCTGCGAAGGCTTATAAAACAATTTGGACTTATGAAGGATCACCCCTGGTAGTTTTTACAAAGCAATTACAACATGCCTTACAGAATGAAGTTGAAGAGCCGGTTGAGATTGCTATGCGTTATGGCAATCCCTCACCCGAAGCGGCTTTTAACGCCTTATTGAAAAGAGAACCCGGCATTGAAGAAGTGATTGCATTGCCGCTTTATCCGCATTATGCAATGAGCAGTTATGAAACTGCTGTAGAGTATGCAAAAGATATCTATAAAAAGAAAAAATATTCTTTTAAGCTGACTTTTATAAAACCATTTTATAACGAACCAAATTATTTGAATGCACTTTCGCAAAATATCAAACCCTATTTAGCAAAAGAGTACGATCATCTTTTATTCAGTTATCATGGCGTTCCAGGCCGGCACATACGCAAGAGTGATATTACCGGATGCCATTGTTTGCAAACAGATAATTGTTGCGAAGTTGCTTCGCCTGCACATGAATTTTGTTATCGTCACCAGGTGATTACTACTACAAAATTGGTGACAGAAGCTTTAAACATTCCCAAAAGCAAATACAGCATTTCTTTTCAATCCCGATTAGGAAAGGGATGGCTTACACCTTTTACAGATATTCGTTTAGAACAATTTCCTGCCGAAGGTGTGAAAAAATTATTGATCGTATGCCCGACATTTGTAAGTGATTGTCTGGAGACATTAGAAGAAATTGCAGTTAGAGGAAAGGAAATTTTTATGCAGGCAGGTGGCGAATCTTATAAGATGATACCATGCCTTAATACCAATCCGTTGTGGGTGAAAACTATTGCGGGATGGATAGAGAATTTTAATAAAAAGTCAATAGTCAGTGAGTCAATAGAAAAAGAAACAATACCTGATGACTTATTGACCAATGACCAAATGACTTTGATAACTAACACTAATTAATAATGTACTTCTATATTAAAGCCTTACATATAATTTTTGTTATTACCTGGTTCAGCGGTTTGTTTTATATCGTACGGCTGTTTATATATAGTGCAGAAGCTAATTCTAAAACTGAGCCGGAGCGATCAATACTTTTGCAACAATTTGCAATCATGCAAAACCGGCTGTGGTACATCATTACATGGCCCTCTGCAATTCTTACGCTGATCTTTGGAGGCTGGCTTTGGTATTTATATGGAAGCTTGCCAACATGGCTTTTGGTAAAGCTTTTTTTTGTGCTGGGATTGTTTCTTTATCATCTTTCCTTACATGCAATATTTAAGCAGCAGAGCAAAGGCTTATTTAAATATTCTTCGCAGCAATTGCGTACGTGGAATGAGTTAGCTACACTTTTTCTAACAATAATTGTAATGCTCGCTGTGGTAAAACAAATGCTAAGTGTTGTTTGGGCAATTGCGGGCTTGGTGATATTTACTATTATACTTCTGGTTGCTATAAGGTTGTATAAAAAATTCAGGAAAGAGTGAAAAGAAGATTAATGAAACAGCAACTCACAGGGTTTTAAACCGGTGTGTTTTTTAAACGCAGTAGAAAAATGAGAGATAGAAGAATAGCCGAGTAAAGAGGAAACATCTGTAACACTCAAACCTTTTTCATACAAAAGATATTTAGCATGTTCCATCCGCTGGCTTTGAAAAAAATCAAAAATTGTTGTGCCATACATTTCCTTAAACCCCTTTTTTAAGTAACATTCATTTGTGGCAACTTTGCGGCTTAAAGCCTTTATGGTTAAGGGTTCGCTGATGTGCTGCAATAAAATTTCTCTTGCATTTCTTATCTTTTCTCTATCAGCTTCGTTTGCTAAAAACTTACAGGTAAAATTCTCTTCAGATTCGCCAGCCATACATTCCATACTATACAAAAGCAACATTTGTGTTTGAGCGTTGATGTAAATATTTTCAAGACTATCAGAGTATGAATGATTTAATAAAGCTTCCAACACCATTCTTGTTTTACCGCAAAGAGGCATTATTCTGCTGAAGCTGGAAGTGTGTTTAAAATTTAATATATCATCAGAAAAAGTAGTTTGCTTTATACCTTTTACAAATTGAGATAGATGTGCCGGGGTAAATTTAAAACTTACCAGGTCAACAGTGTCAATCCTTTCTTCACAATTAATTGATTGGTGAAATTTACAGGAATCACATTCTGTATTTTTTGCCCTGCAGTAAGTATTACCTGAAATACAGAATTTTAATTCAAGGTAATTTCCCTTTGGCTCATCTTTTTTAAAATGATATACCATCATTCCGGTATCATCAATATTTGTTT
>Ga0097691_1002817_pt1 | contig 11170 bp, 11 predicted proteins | sample NGESurdeep072012_8_FD_72858 | JGI IMG/M metagenome (GOLD analysis project Ga0097691, IMG submission 72858) | Arctic peat soil microbial communities from Barrow, Alaska - NGEE Surface sample 210-1 deep-072012 | ecosystem: Environmental > Terrestrial > Soil > Wetlands > Peat ...
ATGTCACTCACTTGTAGCAAAGTGCATAAATCAACTCACTCTAAACTCATAACGCTAGACTCAAATGTATAGAACTCACACCTGTGGCGAATTAAGGATCGCAGATCTAAATAAAGAAGTTAGCCTTGCCGGCTGGGTGCAAACTGTTCGCAAATTCGGCAGCATCACATTTGTTGACCTGCGGGATCGATATGGGATTACGCAATTATTATTTTCAGAAACACTGAATGCTGACCTGGATGCAAATCCTTTGGGAAGAGAATTTGTTTTGCAGGTGAAGGGCAAAGTGAATGAGCGCAGCAATAAAAATAAAAACATTCCAACTGGTGATATTGAAATTGTTGTTTCAGAATTTACTATTTTAAACAAGTCAGCAGTTCCACCGTTCACCATACAGGATGATACCGACGGTGGCGAAGATATAAGAATGAAATATCGCTTCCTTGATCTTAGGAGAAATGCGGTTAAAAAAAATATTGAACTCCGCTATGCAGTAAACCGTGCCGCAAGAAATTATCTGCACCAGAATAATTTCATTGACATTGAAACACCTTTCTTAATTAAATCAACTCCGGAAGGTGCAAGAGATTTTGTAGTTCCTTCACGAATGAATCCGGGAGAATTTTATGCCCTGCCGCAATCTCCGCAAACATTTAAGCAATTATTGATGGTAAGCGGTTACGACCGGTATTATCAAATTGTAAAATGTTTCCGTGATGAAGACCTGAGAGCAGATCGCCAGCCGGAGTTTACACAGATAGATTGTGAAATGGCATTTGTAGAGCAGGAAGATATTCTGCAGATGTTTGAAGGCATGGTTAAGAATATTTTTAAAGAAGTAAAAGGCATTGATTACACAGAGCCTGTACAAATTATGACATGGGAAGAAGTAATGTGGAATTATGGTAATGACAAGCCGGATATTCGTTTTGAAATGAAAATCACTAATCTCAAGTTTCCTGCACATACTTTTCCCAAAAAAGAAAGCAAAGAAAGTTTGATTGGTGAAGTGGATTTTAAAGTGTTTGATGAAGCAGAGACAGTAGTCGCAATTGCGGTTCCAGAAGGAGTTTATTATACTAGAAAAAAGGTAGACGAATTAACTGATTGGGTTAAACGTCCTCAAATTGGCATGAAAGGTATAGTCATAATTAGGTGTAACGAAGATGGAACTTATAATAGCAGCGTCAATAAGTTTTACAGTGAAGAAAAATTGAAAGCCATTGCAGAATATGCCAATGCAAAGCTAGGTGATCTGATTCTCATTCTTGCCGGTGCAGAAGAAAAAACCAGAAAAGCAATCAGTGAATTGAGAATGGAAATGGCAGAAAGACTTGGCTTAAGAAAGAAAGATGAATTCAAACTTTTGTGGGTTACTGATTTCCCTTTGTTTGAATATGATGAAGAAGGCAATCGCTGGGTGGCACGTCATCATCCATTCACATCGCCCAGACCTGAGCATATTGAAGTGATGATAAACAATGATCCTAAAATAAAAGATCCAGATAAATATTTGGAACATCCTTATGCAAATATTAAGGCGAATGCTTATGATATGGTGTTGAACGGAAACGAGATCGGCGGCGGGTCAATAAGAATTTTTAAAAGAGACCTGCAGGAAAAAATGTTTGCTGCCCTCGGTATGAGCAAAGAAGAAGCACAACATAAGTTTGGATTTTTACTTGGCGCATTTGAATATGGCGCTCCTCCACATGGTGGCATTGCTTTTGGCTTTGACAGGCTCTGTGCAATTCTCGGCGGCAGTGAATCTATCAGGGATTTTATTGCTTTCCCGAAAAATAATAGCGGACGTGATGTAATGATAGATGCACCATCAACTATTGATGATAAACAGTTTGATGAGTTGCAGATAAAATTAGATTTGAAATAATTAGTAACTTTAGTAAGATGAAGATTCAGATTGAACCTCATACCTTACAAAAAGCAATAGAAAGAGGTGCTACTGAGAAGGAAATAATAGAAGTGCTGGAATCAGGGATAAATATTTTAGGCAAATACGGAAGACCAGGTAAATCCAAAGTATTTCTCTTTAACAATAAAAGGATTGGCAGGTATTATGAACAGAAAAAGATTGAAGTCTATTATGTAATTGAACGGGAAACAATTTTTACAATAACAGTATATGTCTTTTACGGAAAATTTTAAATTATGACAATTCATTACGACAGTAAAACCGATCTTTTATATTTAAGAATTGAGTCTGCTACACAGGAAGTAATTAATAAAAGAGTCTCAGAAGAAATGGTTTTGGATATTGGAGAAAATGAAAAAATAATAGGTATAGAAATTATGGATGCATCTAAACATATAAATCTCGAAAAGTTGATGCCTATTGAATATTCAAAGGCTCTTTAAATTATTCGCAACCTTGTTATAAATCCAACCAGGCTTTTTTATTGCAGCTTATTTTATGTATACAGATTATCTCGAAGAGAAATAACTAATTTTTTTCACTTTTCTTTTTACACTAATCATTCTAACTTCTTTCTTATTCAAAATTAAATATGAAATATTACAACTCTTCTAACTGTGTAAACTGATCTCAGCAATCGTCTTCTCTTAAATTTTTAAATTGAATTAATTTTACACTTTCTCAGTAAAAAATTATTGTGGCACAAACACCATTAGCAGAACGACTTCGTCCTAATACTTTAGACGATCTTGTGGGTCAGGAACATCTCACCGGCAAAGGAAGCATTTTGCGTACTGCTATTGAGCAGGGGAAAATTCCATCAATGATTCTTTGGGGTCCACCCGGAGTTGGTAAAACCACTATAGCAAATATCATTGCACATACACTCAATGCATCATTTTATACTTTAAGTGCAATTTCTTCAGGTGTAAAAGAAGTGAGGGAAATAATTGAAGAAGCAAAATCAAAAGAAAAAGCAATTTTATTTATTGATGAGATACATCGCTTTAATAAAGGTCAGCAGGATGCATTACTTGGCGCTGTAGAAAAAGGCATAATTACTTTAATAGGCGCTACCACAGAAAATCCTTCTTTTGAAGTTATCAGCTCTTTGCTTAGCCGTTGCCAGGTATATGTTTTAAAGCCTTTGAATGAAAAAGATCTTACTAAACTATTACATGAGGCAATTGAAAAAGATATTTTTCTAAAAGAAAAAAAGATAGAATTAAAAGAAACAGAAGCGCTGCTGAATATTTCCGGCGGCGATGCAAGAAAACTTTATAATCTTTTAGAGTTGGTAGCATCCCAGTTCCCCTCTCCTGAAGGAGAGGAGGTTGGGGGTGAGGTTACAGATGATCTCGTAATGCAGATTGCCCAACAAAAAATTGCTTTGTATGATAAAAAAGGCGAGCAGCATTATGATATCATTTCTGCATTTATAAAAAGCATGAGAGGCAGCGACCCAAATGGCGCTGTATACTGGCTTGCACGAATGATAGAGGGCGGAGAAGATGTAAAATTCATTGCACGGCGTATGATGATATTTGCCAGTGAAGATGTTGGCAATGCCAATCCTAATGCACTTTTGCTGGCAACCAATACTTTCCAGGCTGTGCATGTTATTGGCTATCCCGAGGCAAGAATTATTTTATCTCAGTGTGCCACTTACCTTGCTTCCTGTGTAAAAAGCAATGCAAGTTACATGGCAATTAGTGAGGCAATGGATGCTGTTAAGCAACATGGCGATCTGCCTGTGCCTTTGCACATCCGAAATGCGCCAACAAAACTTATGAAAAATTTGAATTACGGAAAAGATTATAAATACTCACATTTAGGCAAGGGAAATTTTATTGAACAGGAATATTTACCAGAAAAACTTTCGGGTACAAAATTTTATGATCCCGGTGATAATGCAAGAGAGAATGAGCTTAGAAAATTTTTAAAAGACAGATGGAAAGATAAATACGGTTACTAAATGTGAATATATTCGTATCCAATGTTTATTTCTGCCATTCCTTCTGTGGATAACCTTGTTAGAAAGACGTGTAAATTATAACCTAAAAAAATTTGGAATTCGCTCCCTTACAATACTACCTTGTGTATGCAATTAGAGGAGCGAAATTCTATAAAAAGTTGATCGCAAATTTAAAAGCAAAGGCATCGGGTTAGTAAGTGTACAAGCTTCGGCTGGTATTAAATACAAAACTTGGTGCTTTTTTTATTGCCATAACTTCAGTATATTTTCCATCTGAGAATTTATTTTATCCCTACGCCATCCAATAGTTAATTTGCAGGATGAATATTACCTGGTCATGCAAAGCGTTTAACACCTTAACACCTGATGAATTATATTCTATCTTACAATTAAGAAATGAAGTTTTTGTTGTGGAACAAAACTGTGTTTTCCAGGATTGTGATGATAAAGATCAACAGTCATATCACTTTATGGGATGGCAGCACAATAAACTCATTGCTTACACCCGTTTAATGCCTGCAGGCCTTGCTTATGAAGAAATATCAATCGGAAGAGTTGTAATATCGCCATCAATAAGACGTATCAAAATTGGCAAAGAACTTATGATAAGATCTATTGATAAACTGCATGAACTATTTGGAAAAATGCCTGTAAAAATCGGTGCACAGCTATATCTAAAACGCTTTTACGAATCACTCGGTTTTACTCAAAGCAGCGATGTTTATTTAGAAGATGGCATAGAACATATAAAAATGATTCGTAATTAATTCCTTTTTCACAATAAAGCACACATAGTGCCGTTATTCATTAGCGAATAACTTTTTTAGTTTAGTTATTCAGTAAGAATTATATCCAATATCTGTAGAAAGACAAATCTGATCTTCTTATGAAAAAACGTTTACAAACCGTTTTTTCTGATGAAATTCGGTATACGCCTGGGGGCATTTACGAAAGCGATATGGAAAGAAAAGCTGCGCATCAGTTAAGATGCTCTGCTAAATTTTAAAATAATATTTTATGAATACGATAATTAATATACGAGTTCATTTTTTTAAAAGCTTACTGTTATTAACAGCATTTTTTTTATTAGAAAGTTTTTTAATCAAACCTGACTATAAAAAAATTTCATTAAATATCGTAATTGTAAAAGTTGAGCAGGAGAGCAACGATATTGCTGTATCTGTAAAAACATCAGAAAACAATAAGGTTGAGTTTTATATGTTTAACGTAGAAGGAAAGCTAATAAAAGAATTAAACATAAGCGGCTCAAAAAAAATAAATATTACACAGCTTGAAAAAGGATTGTACACGTATGATTTTTTCAGCAAAGATGAAAGATTAAAAAGCGGAAAAATAGAATTAAAATAATTTAAAATGTTGTTCATCTATGAGTAACATCCGGCAAAGTATATAATAAAAGTTAAGCCCTGGAAAACGATGCACAATCATGTGTAATGTAAACCCCTGAAACCACATTCATTTAACTTTGTTACTATGCTTTGCCTTCTTTTTTGATAAACATTTATTAATACTTCACCTTCTTTTAATAATTATTATTTATTTTATGCGAAACTTATAATATGAAAAAAGGACAACTAACAGCACTGATAATTTTTGCAATCGTATTTACATCCTGTGAGTTCAAATGCAATATTGGAAAAGACACTGAAAAGAAGGATCAGCAGAAAGATAGTACGATTCAAAAACCATCAAATAAAAACAACCCTCCACAAACACTTAATGGCATTGAATTAAGTACAAACGAAGTGCAGGTAAACAGGGCTTTCCTCTCTTTAGAAAGCGGAAATCTTGTACCATCAGATAATACCGTAGCATTAGGTGAAAAGATTAGTTTGGTTATTAACATTGATAATGGCTGGAAAGAAATTGACGGTAAAAGCTTTATTGGCGCTTCTGAAAAAATAACAACAGATAATGGAACAACACTGCTTGACACTGGTGACATGTTTGCAGCTTATGATCAAACCGGTCTTGATCCTACAGACGCAAAAGTTATTACACTAAAAGCAATAATAACCAGCAAGCCTTCTGGTCCGGTGGAATATTACGTTGTAAACTTTAGAGTGTGGGATAAAAAAGGAAGCGGAGAAATTACCGGTAAATATAAGTTCTATATAAAATAATTTACCTCAATTCCTTATTTAAAAATTTTGCTGTATAGCTTTCTTTATTTTTAATAAGATCTTCCGGCGTGCCTTCAAATAAAATTCTGCCTCCTTCATCTCCGCCTTCAGGGCCAAGGTCAATTATATGATCAGCAATTTTAATAACGTCCATATTATGTTCAATAACTAAAACCGTATTGCCTCTGTCAACTAATTTATTCAATACATCAGCAAGGTGCTGAATATCCTGGAAATGCAAACCCGTTGTAGGCTCATCTAAAATATAAAATGTTTTTCCCGTATCTCTTTTTCCCAATTCAGTGGAAAGTTTCACCCGTTGAGCTTCACCACCACTAAGGGTTACAGCGCTTTGTCCCAATGTTATATATCCTAATCCTACATCCTGCAATACTTTTATCTTTCTATATATGTAGGGTACGTTTTTAAAGAACTCTACCGCTTCATCCACCGTCATATCTAATACATCACTGATGGATTTTCCTTTGTATCGTATCTCCAACGTTTCGCGATTGTACCTTTTACCATTACACTTTTCGCAATGCACATATACATCAGGCAAAAAATTCATTTCAATAACTTTCATTCCACCACCTTCGCAAACATCGCATCTCCCGCTTTTTACATTAAAAGAAAAACGGCCTGCTGTATAGCCCCGAATTTTTGCCTCAGGCACAGCAGCAAATAATGTTCTGATATCAGTAAAAAATCCGCAATAAGTTGCAGGGTTGCTTCTTGGTGTTCTGCCAATTGGTGACTGATTTATTTCAATCACCTTATCAATATTTTCCAATCCATCAATAGTTTTAAATTCCATCGGGGTTATTTTACTATTGTATGCATGTTTGCTTAAAATTGGATAAAGTGTTTCATTTATTAAAGTTGATTTACCGCTTCCACTTACACCGGTAATGCAAATAAATTTTCCTAACGGAAATGTTGCGGTTACATCCTTTAAATTATTTCCTGAAGCCCCTTTTAATTTTAATGTTTTCCCATTCCCTTTTCTTCTTTCTGCAGGAACAGGAATTTTTTTATGCCCGTTGAGATAAGAAGAAGTTACAGTGTCTAATTTCAAAAGATCTTTTGGTATACCTGATGCAACAATTTCTCCACCATGCTTGCCGGCATCGGGGCCAATATCAATCAAATAATCTGCAGCAAGCATAATGTCTTTATCATGCTCAACAACTATAACACTGTTACCAATATTGCGTAAATTATTTAATGCATCTATTAAACGATGATTATCCCTCTGATGCAATCCAATGCTTGGCTCATCTAAAATATATGTTATCCCCTGCAGCTGCGATCCAATTTGTGTGGCAAGCCTTATACGCTGAGATTCTCCACCACTAAGGCTTTTAGAAGACCGGCTCATGCTGAGATAATTTAAACCTACATCTAATAAAAACTGAAGCCGATCTCTTATCTCTTTTAAAATATCCTTTGCTATCTGGTTCTGCCGGTTACTTAACCTATCTTCAATTTCATCAAACCAAACAATTAATTTATCAAGATTTAATTCGCTTAGTTCTGCAATATCTCTTCCATCAATTCTAAACCATAAACTTTCCTTTCTTAATCTTTTTCCATTGCAGGTTGTACAGGTTTTTAGTTGAAAATATTTTTCCACCCATGCTCTCATTCCTTCACTGGTTGTGCTGGCGCTAAACCATCTTTTAAGCATGTTTACTATGCCTTCATATTCTGTTGTATAGTATGCTTTAGTTCCATCAACTTCTTCATTTTCATTATCTGTAATAATTGTTTCATTCAGGTCAAATTCTACTGTATCATCACCATTCACTTCTTCTTTACCGTATAAGAGAATATTTAATGACCTTGGGGGTAATTCTTTTAGCGGTTTATCTAAATTGATCTTATGTTTTTTTGCAACCTGCTGAACCTGTTTAAAAACATATGCCTGGCGTTCTTCTCCCAGCGGAGCGATACCACCTTCGTTAATACTTAATTTCCAATCAGGAATTATTGCCTCCGGATTTACCTGGTACACACTTCCAAGTCCTTTACAGGTTGGGCATGCGCCATAAGGCGAATTAAAAGAAAAGCTATTTGGCGATGGCTCTTCATAGCTGATGCCGGTGTCTTCACACATCAATTGTTTTGAATACTGCACCAAAGCCTCCCCAAACCCCTCCGAAGGAGGGGCTTTTAAGAAGCCTTCTTCAGCCAAAAGATCTTTCGATTTAGAGAAATCTTCGTAAGTCTCCCCTTTCGGGGGAGATTTAGAGGGGGCCTTGCTTAAATATCCTCACCACTTTTACAAACCTGCCTTGATAATATTTATCCAAAGGAGAAATGGTTACACCATGTGCTTTGCCTGAACTTGAATGTATAAATTGAAGCTCGCCATTTTGATTGGAAACCACAATACCCATGTGACCGATAAATCTTTCAGTGCTGTCCGTGCCGGTAAATAAAATAATATCTCCTCTTTTTGCATTCTGCACAGTAACTTCTTTTCCTACATTGGTAAAATCAATTGATGAACGCGGTACCTTAATTTGGTAATGATTAAATACATAGGTTATAAACCCGGAACAATCAAAGCCCTGGGCCGGATCAGTAGAAGCATACTTATAAGGAGTACCGATAAGTGATTCAGCAAAATTTACAATTGCCTCCGGCTGAATATTTCCTGTTGCAATTTGCCCGGGCAAAGTATCTTTTATTGGAGGGGAATTGTTTGGTAATACTATAAGTCCTGTATCTTTTGCAGCAACAGGATCAGCTCTTAATGTATCGTGCGATGTATTGTGCAGAGAAGTATTAGATTTAAAATGATAATATAATATCAGCAAACAGATTATTATTATAAGTAAAGAAAACAACTGCTTTTTCATTAATCAATTTATATCTAAAATCAATCCAAACCTCACCCCTAACCCCTCTCCACAAGTGGAGAGGGGGAAAAACCTCATCCGCCCGCCAAAGGCGGCCACCTTCTCCTTCAGGAGAAGGAAAAACCAGCTTTAATTTTCCAATAATTTTTTTTACTAACCTACCATCATGTAATTTCAATCTACAAAAAAAAATTCGAACCGTTCCTTCTCCCTGCCCGTCCGGTCAGGCGGGCTTCAGGAGAAGGTGGCCAACGGCCGGATGAGGTAAAATAAACAGAATCGAAAAATTCAAAATAACTTTGCAATCAAAAGAAGTCTCGCAAAGAACGCCAAGATTAAATTAAGAACGCAAAGAACCTTTGCGATCTTTGTTTTCCTTTGCGATCTTTGCGTGACAAAAAAATAACTAAAATGGAATACCGCATCGAAAAAGATACTATGGGTGAAGTACAAGTGCCTGCCGACGCCTACTATGGCGCACAAACCCAGCGCAGCATTGACAACTTTAAAATAGCTCAGGACATCAACAAAATGCCCAAAGAAATTATAAAGGCATTTGCCTATTTAAAAAAAGCAGCAGCCCTAACCAATCTCGAAGCAGGAGTTCTTACAAAAGAAAAGTGCGACATGATAGGCAAAGTGTGTGATGAAATATTGGAAGCCCGCCCGGATGGCCCGTTCGGACGGGGAAAACTCGACGAATATTTTCCATTGGTTGTGTGGCAAACCGGCTCGGGTACACAAAGCAACATGAATGTAAATGAAGTGATCGCTTACCGCGGACATGTACTCAACGGCGGCAAACTTACCGACAAAGAAAAATTTCTTCACCCCAACGACGATGCAAATAAATCACAATCCAGCAACGACACTTTCCCCACAGCAATGCATATTGCTGCGTATAAAATTTTGGTGGAGCTAACCATTCCCGCCATAGAAAAATTAAAAAATACTTTGGCAGAAAAGTCAAAGCAATTTATGCATGTGGTTAAAATAGGACGAACCCATTGCATGGATGCAACACCGCTAACCGTAGGGCAGGAATTCAGCGGCTACGTATCACAATTAGAACATGGATTAAGAGCCATAAAAAATACATTGCCGCATTTAAGTGAGCTGGCACTCGGCGGAACCGCAGTAGGCACCGGCATTAACACCCCACCCAACTATTCAGAAAATGTTGCCAAACAAATTGCAGCACTAACCGGGCTACCATTTGTAACAGCCGAAAATAAATTTGAAGCCCTTGCAGCACACGACGCCATTGTAGAAACACATGGCGCATTAAAAACAGTGGCAGTAAGCCTCATGAAAATTGCCAACGACATCCGCCTGCTCTCCTCCGGACCACGCAGCGGTATAGGTGAAATACATATTCCCGAAAATGAACCCGGCTCTTCCATTATGCCGGGCAAAGTAAACCCCACACAATGCGAAGCCCTCACCATGATAGCCGCACAGGTTATGGGCAATGATGTTGCCATAAGCATTGGCGGCGCCACCGGGCATTTTGAGCTCAATGTTTTTAAACCCGTTATCATCTATAACTTCCTGCACAGTGCACGGCTGCTGGGTGATGGCTGCACAAGCTTTAACGATAAATGCGCCGCAGGCCTTGAGCCCATCCTCCCCAACATAAAAAAGCATGTAGATAATTCACTCATGCTCGTTACCGCACTCAACACAAAAATTGGTTATTACAAAGCCGCCGAAATAGCCCAGAAGGCGCACAAAGAAGGAACAACATTAAAAGAGATGGCAGTAAAACTCGGCTACGTTACCCCCGAACAATTTGATGAATGGGTTGACCCGAAAGATATGGTGGGGGTGTTGCCGGAGTAAAACATTACCCGTCATAGCGAGGAGCAGAAAGGGTTTAGCGTGTTGGCTTGCGACGAAGCTATCCCCTGATTAAAGTACAGAACTTGAATATTGATTATTGAATATTGAGTTACAATTTGGGCTCTCATCATTTGAATCTTTAATCAACTTCATATCCGGCTGTACATTCCAAGTCCGCCGCAAAGCCACCACACAAGGGCTTCAGCGGGCTTTTCATTTCCATCGGCAGCTTTTGAACGATATAACCTTTCTCAGCAATACGATGCATGCCTTAGTAATTTATAGTAAATTGCAGTATGGAAACAATCGTTGTTCAAATAACAAATAATAAAGCATTAAAGCTTTTACAGGAATTAGAAGAATTGAATCTGATAAAATTGCTTAAAAGAAAAACAGATACTTCACAAAA
>Ga0097691_1002818_pt1 | contig 11169 bp, 12 predicted proteins | sample NGESurdeep072012_8_FD_72858 | JGI IMG/M metagenome (GOLD analysis project Ga0097691, IMG submission 72858) | Arctic peat soil microbial communities from Barrow, Alaska - NGEE Surface sample 210-1 deep-072012 | ecosystem: Environmental > Terrestrial > Soil > Wetlands > Peat ...
CGCACTGAGCGGCAAAATAAAGAAGGCGCGCGAGGCATCTCCGTAACCGGCCGCCAGTCCCGTCGTTAGGGTATGGATCGACGCCGCTATTCCGACTACGACCATAGCGGTGGCGAGCGAGATACCTCCTAAACCCCAGGCACCGTGGCTTTCCAACCGACCGTTGGCGGCGAGCGCTGTCTGCGAAAGCAGGAGCAGCGTCCAGGCAAAGAACAGCGCGCCGTGAATGTGAAGGAGTGGTGGGCCCACAAAGGTCCCGGCGGACAACTGCAGCCAGTAGGTCGGCGCAAATGCTCCAAAAGCAATCAGAGCGCAAACCGCCGCCATCCAGACGTAGAAATAGCCCGCCTTCTGTCCTGCCGAATTGAGCGCTAACGTTACCATGTCCCCCCACTTTCATCGGTTCACCGAAAAAATACGCCTATGCGAAAAAGAATCCAACACCGTCCATTCGGCACTTCACAAAAGTGCCAACATCGTAAGTCGCCGCTCTCATTCCATCACCTCATCGGCGCGAAGCAAAATATCTCTGGTATCGAGATGCGACCAACCTAGGTAGAGCATAACGGGCCCCTATCCGGCTACAGCGAAGCCCGGAACCAGAACCACAATTTTCCAGGGAATGTCCGCTGTGGGTCGATACTGTTGAAAAAGTCGAAAACTGAAAACTCCGAAAAATCTCGCGAAGTTCAGTTTTTCATTAGCTCAGCCGCTGCAAGCCTCCGTAAGACAGGTACGAAGGTCTATGATCGCTTTTGAGTGAATCGATGTGGTCCCTCACGTCGCCGCGCGCGAAACGCATCAGCGGCGCTAGAAAATTTCGTCCACCAACCGAAAAAGACTTTTTCAACAGTATCTGCCAAAGGGCGACATTGCCCGGCTGCTTGAAATGAAAGAGGCCGCCAACTGAGGCGGCCAATAAAAGTAACCCCGCCCAGTAGGGGGATACTGAGCGGGGTGCTTACACTGAGCTTCGGAGGGGCTCCGGGGGGCATCGCCGCCCAATGTAATCAGAATTAGAGATCGGACCTGAGTGCGCTAGCGTTTCGGCGGTGGTTCTTTCGCCTGCTCATCCGCCAGCAACTGCAAGAGTACTTCTCGCTCCGCGTCGGTGTGCGGTTCAGCGAGACGTTTCTTGAACAGGGCCAGGTTCTCCCCGTGAATGTACTTCTCCATAGCTGACCTCCCCGATTGGGGCGAAAACTATTTTTTGGGGCGGGAAGCGCGCGCAACCCATCCGCGCCACGCCTCCGACTTCATGGGGTCTTCCGAACTTCCCACCGTTCGGACGGTGTGCAGCGCCTTTGGGCATCCCTCGCACCCAGGGAAATCAAACACGCAGAACTCATGGCTTGAAGGCGCGTCTGCCGCCGTCATTTCGAAGCGGCACCTCAACTTGATAGGCTGAACTTGGCTACGCTGAATTTGGGGCATGATACTCCTGCTCGCGCGAAATCGATTTCACCAAACGACGACGCGCCTTACCTCTATGTGCTTTCTTACTTTTTCGGCTGCGAATAGTTTCATCAGCATAACTTTTCCTTGCAGAATCAGTGCTGCCGCGACGGTCTTTTGATGGAGATTGAGATATTGCTGATGGATGAACTGCTCTAATTCCATTGTCTAACCTTGTGCCTGGACTGCGAGGACAAGTGGCGTTGAAAGGAAGACGCGGGTTGCTCAGATGGTGGACCGACGCCATCGCATCCTTTGCATATGGCACAAGATCCTCGCACTCTGACCAGAGCAGCTTCGCTAAGTTTGACAGGATCGGTCTCTCCGCTAGAGGCGAGCGTAAGAAGCTTTTCAGCGAGGCATGCTTTAACAGCGGGAGTGCGCTCGATTTCGGACAAGCACCTAATTGCCTGGTCGAGCGCGCTTCGTAAAAGGACAAGATGGCCTGCCGGCAATGTCCGGAGTTTCACATCAGCCATAGCGCTTACTCCCCTGCGACGTCTTTTTTTATCATCGGATGGTCATGAACGAAGTCTGATTTATGGAACTCTAGCCAACTCAGAACTTGCGATAGACCGATTGTTTTCTTTGGTCGATGTGGGTTGAGCGTGCCAGCGCTCACGTCGCAACCTTCCGCCAGCCGGTCCGATGCGAACCGCTTCGCCTCGTACTCGGTTCGAAACGTTCTGGTCGTCCGGACGTAAACGCCCCCGGGCAGTTCTGGATTCCGGAATGCAACATACCAACTATCGGCGCGCGTGCCGCCGTCACTATTCGCCATCATACCCACTCAAATTGATAAAGTTGCCCGCCGATCTTCCGCCACTTGTACTGCGCTATTTTTTCGCCAATTCGCCGGCGAGCAATTTCAGAAGAACTTGCCGCTGCTTCTCGTCAGCCGTTTCCGCCAGACATTTCCTGTAATGAGCGATGTTCTGTTCGCTGACGAATTTGCCGAGAGATTCATCCGACGTCTTCGGCGATGGTAACGAATGCCCTTGCATGGCTATTTTCCCCAGCGCATTGCTCGACAACCAGCACATGCATGTCCGCTACGGGACATGGCGCTTGTTCACTTCCTCGATCGTTGGAAAAATCTATCTTTCCCAATCGCGAAAAATAGGCGGGACGTTCCTCTTCCGCGTCAGGCAAAACCTGACAGACGCGCATTTTGTTCAGCTAATTCAATAGGCAACGGTTTTCGGCCGCACGCTAATTGCTGGTGCCGCTAAACATATTCCCGTATGGCCGTCGGCGGAGTGCCTTGACGTACCTCAATCTCGAAGGCGGGAGATTTGAGATTGTGTTTCAGATAGCGTTACCGGCACCGGCCTGTAAGCGTGGGAAAGCTCGGATTGCAGCGTAGTTTGTCACAGGGAGGATTGTTCGCGATCAAGAGATACCTGATGGTACTTGGCCTGCGGAGATTCACGCTTCGAACTCGGCTTTGCCTGATCGTTGCGATCATTTTGGCCCCGGCCCTGATCCTGGCCGGCATGCTGTCGTTGCGATCGATTGCCGCCGAACGAATTCATATCGAGGAAGGGCTTGGACGTACGCTGAGCCACCTCAGTGTTGAGATCGACAGGGAGATTCAGAGCACAACAGCCCTGCTCGTTGTCCTGGCGGGATCGCACTACCTGCAAATCAACGATCTGGAGGGGTTTCATCGATATGCTTCGGAAATCTCCAACGAGCTCGGCATCCAGATCGTGGTGCACCGTCCTCAGCTGGACAAGAGGGTCATCAGTACTGGCGTGCCGTGGAACGAGACCCCGGAACTGACGATGCCTGCGGTCCGTCTCGAAGCAGAGCAGCAAGCGATCCAGACAGGCAAGACCGTTATTTCGGACGTCTTCTTTGGCCCTGTCGGCCAACGGCTTCTGGTCTCTGCGATTATGCCAGTGATGCGAAACGGCACCGCGGAATATGTCCTCTCGATCGGAATTCCGATCCGAAAATTTTCCGAAATATTGGAGAATGCGCCGCCCGGGGAAGGCCGCCTGGCTGTCGTCCTGGACCGCAGCAACACAGTCGTCGCACGATCAGAGAAGAGCGAATTGTTTGCAGGCACGAAGGTCCTGTCCGAATTTGCGGATCGTACTTCCGGAACCGAAGGTGTTCTCGACCACACCAATCGTGAGGGGATTCCGTTTCACTGGGTTTTCCGCCGATTGCAACGGACAGGCTGGCTTGTCACGGTCGGCGTCAAGACCGCGGTACTCGACGCATCCGCCCGTACCACATTTGCTTACACAGCAACCGCGGGAACGACGCTTTTCGCGGTCGCAATCGGGCTGACCTTTCTGCTCGGCGGCCGCCTCGAACACAGGTTTGGCACCTTGGGTATCGATCGCAGGCCGACGCGCGAGGAATTCGCCCTGTTCTTCGACTCAGCTCCGAACGGCGTCGTCCTGGTGGACCACAACGGCATCGTGCTTTTGACCAATGCACCGCTTGAGCGAATGTTCGGATATACGCAGACGGACCTGCTCGGCCAGCCTGTCGAGACGCTCATTCCCAACCAGCTGCGTGCGGCCCATGTCGAGCACCGGCAGGCCTTCGTGCGCAGTCCGGTACCGCGTGTGATGGGGACCGAACGAAACCTATTGGGCCGGCGCAAGGACGGCAGCGAATTCCCCATCGAAGTCGGACTTTATCCGATCACCATCCAGACGGCCCAGTACATCATGGCGACGGTAATCGACATCACCGAGCGCAGCCGTGCCGCGAAAGCCCTCTCCAATGCATTGACCGAGCGCAATCGCCTTCGGCGTCACCTGATGCGATCCGCAGAGGATGAGCGCCTCAGGTTGTCACATGAGCTGCACGACCAGACCGGGCAGACCTTGACCGCCGCCACGCTGGCCGCGAAAGAGGTCGAGAACTTTGTCGATGCCGACGGCCGGCAGCGGCTGACGAAGCTCAATGCCCTGCTCGACCAGATGGGCAGGACGCTGCACAAGGTCGCCTGGGAACTGCGCCCCGCATCGATCGACGAACTTGGACTGGCGGCAATGCTGGACAATTACGTCACCGACTGGAGTGACCAGACGGGAGTTGCCGCGGAATTTTACGGCAAGGGTGAGGACATCGACAACCTTCCCGACGAGGTCCGGACGACGATCTACCGGGTCATCCAGGAAGCTCTCACCAACATTGCAAAACACGCGAGCGAAGCAAATCAGGTCAGCGTTGTCATCAGTCGGGCGGGCACGGTGCTTCAACTGACGATCGACGATAACGGCGACGGCTTCGATCTCGCAGAGAAGCTGGGTACACCGAGCAGATATGGGTCGCTCGGCATACCGAGCATGCGAGAACGGCTTTCGATGATCGGAGGCACGCTGGAGATCGAGTCAAGCGAGGGCATCGGAACCACCGTCTTTGCGCGCATTCCCATCGAGCCGGAGGAGGCTTTGCTGTGAAGGACAAGACGCGCATTGTGCTCGCCGACGATCATCCGATCGTGTTGACGGGATTACGTAACCTCATTGAGTCCGAACCCGATTTTGCGGTCGTTGGCGAAGTAACCTCCGGACTGGAAGCCCTGAAGGTGATCCGCGATGCCAGGCCGGACATCGCGATCATCGACATCTCGATGCCGGGCATGAGCGGCATCGTGCTCACGCGCCGGCTGTCGGAGGAAGCAAAAGACGTAAAAATTCTCATGCTCACCTTGCACGAGGACAGAGCCTATCTGAAACAGGCGCTGGATGCCGGCGCACGCGGGTACGTCGTCAAGCGATCGGCGGCCGCGAATCTGGTTTCCGCCGTTCGCTCGGTCATCGCCGGGGGAATTTATATCGATCCAGCCATTGTGCATCGTGTCTTCAGCCGTTCCCCGGTCAGCAATCGCGTCCCGATGCCGGAGGTCAGGGATTTGACGGATCGCGAAGTCGAGGTGCTCAGGCTTTCGTCGCTCGGGCTTACAAACAAGGAAATATCGCACCGAATCGGCGTCGGCATTAAATCCGTCGAAACATTCAAATCGCGCGGCTTGGCCAAGCTTGAGATTCAATCCCGCGCCGACCTCTTGCGCTATGCCTCACAGGTTGGATGGCTCGCGGATATTTAGTTCGAGACGACATCAAGCAGACCGGCGCAACAGACAAGGCAACGGGACTATATTCTCTTTCATTGCAAAAATTACCGAGGTCCGAGTTGGGTCAAAAGCTGACCTGACGGCCCCTAAGTCCTACTTCCGCTTTACCCTCGAAAGCGGACTCAACTCGGACATTGCGCCATGTCCGAAAAGTGCCAGGAACGGACATTCCCCGCTCCACCTATTGTATCGTTTCGGTGGCAGTCGCGAGAAGTGCAGGTGGTACCATTAAGCCGAGTGCTTTCGCTGTCTTGAGATTAATGACCAATTCGAATCTGGTGGGTGCCTGCACAGGAAGGTTGGCTGGATTTTCGCCTCTGAGGATGCGATCGACGTAGCCGGCCGCTTGCCGGTACAGCTCAATCCGATCTGATCCGTAGGAGATCAGGCCGCCTGCGGCGACATAGAATCGTTCATAGTAGATTGTTGGCAACTTGTGCCGGGCTGCTAGGGCTATGATCAGATCGTGATGCAGTATTGAAAGGTTACTACCCGTCAGAATCAGGCCCCCATTGGGAGCACGCGCGAATGTCGCGATATCGCGCTCCAACTCTCCGGCATCGCGCATATTGACCGGAGCCACTTCAAGGTTGAGTGACGGCGCCACGGCCTGGATTGCTGCAAACTGCCCAGTACCGGATGGTGTTGCGGCATCCCGCAGAACTGCAGCGCGCGTGACAGTCGGCGCAATCTGCTTGAGCAACTCCAGCCATTTTCCCCCAAGGCTGTATTCGTACAAGAGAAAACCGGTGGCATTGCCGCCAGGTCGCGCCAAGCTATCAATGAAGCCGGCACCGACTGGGTCGACAACCGTTGCAAATACGATTGGCACGGTGCGGGTTGCTTGCAGCATCGGCCCTGCTGTCGATGTGCCGGCGGTCACGATAACGTCGGGCGCGAGTGCGGCTAACTGCTCCGCCTGCTGGCGAATTTTGGCAGCATTGGCCGTGGCCCAGTGAGTGTCGATGCGAATATTGCGGCCGATGGTCCAGCCCAATTGCGCGAGCGCCTGCAAAAACGCTCCCATCCAAGTCTGAAACTCCGCATCATCTGAGGCTGCGGGAAGAATCACGCCGATGCGTCTCACCCCTCCATCCTGCTGTGCGCGCGCATCGATCGGCCAAGCAGCAGCCGCGCCACCGACCAGCGTGATGAACTCGCGTCGCTGCATTGCCAATACCGCCCCTGATGCTCTCAACCCGAGCGTAGGCAATTTTCGACGCAGGTCCAAGCTGTCTAATGTCCGTTGTGGGGTCAATCGCGTCGTTTTGGCCCTCCGCCGACTACTTCCGGTCTTCCCCGATAAGCAGACATTCTCAGCCGGACCCCGATAGGCTGTAGAACTGGCTTGGACCTCGCCCCAACATCTGGGGCGATTGCGCGAAGCGGCGCGGCGCGCTCTGATGCGACCGCACCCGTGGGCGTACCGCCTGCGGGCGAGGTGCGCGGAATGGCTCCGAAACATCACCCTGCCCCGCTGTCCGGCGGCGACCGCAAAGCCCTCAAGAAAGAGCTTTCGAAGTCGCGGGCGATGACAAGCATCTTCGCTGAGCGGTCGGCGGAAAAGCGGCGCGAGGGCGAGGCGCTGATCCGCGAAGCTGACAACCTCGCCTGTCAAAGCTGGAACGAACGCATGTGGAGCGACGGCGGCCCCATCGATCCATCGCCGACAATCGATCAAGCCATCAACGGCGGCTTCCCGTGGCTGGAGATTAAGTGCTCGCGCTGCCAGACGCCGCGCGATGTCGATCTCTGCGCTCTGCCGCATGTGCCGACGACATGCGTGCACGATCTCGCCGGGCGGTTGGTTTGTCAGAAGTGCAAGAAGGCCGGGAAGCGTCCGGCTGCGACGCTGCTCCAGCTTGCACCGCGCTCGCGCCATCAGCCGCCCGAAGATTAAACGCCAAACGCTATGCCCCGGTTGTCCCGGTGTGAACATTCTATGCCCGCTATTACCCAAAAAGCAGACATTCCTCATTGAGGGCGGCACTTCCGAAATGTGCCAACAACGGACTCATGCACCGCAGCAAACAGCATCGTTATTCGATCACCTCGTCGGCGCGGGAAAGTAGCGACGGCGGCACGTTCAGTCCGAGCGCCTTGGCGGTCTTGAGATTGATGACCAACTCGAACTTACTTGGTTGCAGAACTGGCAGATCGGCGGGCTTTGCGCCTTTTAGAATTTTCCCGACATAACCTCCCATCTGACGATACATTTCGGCGAAGCTCGCCCCATAACTGACGAGCCCGCCGGAAGCTGCATATGTACTGGTATAATAGATTGTTGGTACCGAATGACGCGCCGCAAGCGCGATGATCTGAGTCCGGCTGCTTTGGAAAAGCGGATCGGGGATCAGCAACAGTGCACCAATTTTCAATTCGGGAAGAGCTGTGAAGGCAGCATCAATTTCTTCCCGATTGCTTGCGTGTAAAACGTGGACCTCTTTGTGCTTTGCACGCAATGCCTCTTGGGTAATGTCGCTATCGATGGCGGATTGAGGATTATTTGGGTTAAGCAGCATTGCAACGGCGGAAACATGGGGCAAGAGTTCAAACGTCATCTCTACGCGCTTGGGGCCGAGTTCGCTTGCGATGATAGTCCCACCCGTTACGTTACCCCCGGGCCGATTGAGGCTTGCGACTAGACCGCTAGCGACGGGATCGTCGCCAATAACGAACACAATAGGAATCGTCGCTGTTGCACCTTTCGCTACCAATGGTGGAACGTCGCCACCTCCTGTCAGTAGCACCGCGACCGGACGCCGAACAAGTTCGAGCACCAGTGCCGGTATACGCTCGAGATGCCCATCCGCCCACCGATACTCGATGGAGACTGTCTGCCCTGCGACGTGGTCTGCATCTTTCAATCCTTGACTGAATGCGGCCACAAAGCTCGCGTTTGGCTTGGCTTCTCCAGTATGGACAAATCCAACTATTGGAATTGGTTGCTGTGCACGCGCCGCAAGCGGCCATGCCGCCGCCGCACTGCTAACCAGCGTGATGAACTCGCGGCGTTGCATGTGCCCCCCGAATAGCAGGATTGTGCAATGACCCAGCCTACCACTTTGCGTTCGGGCGGCGAATGATAAATGGAGCCAGCTGATCAGGGCAATGTCTGTTCTGGGTGGTCAAAAGGCGAAATGCTCGCTGCGAGCAGATGTCTTCCGCTCATCTCCCGATAGCGGACATTCGTCAGGGCATGTCGAAAACGTATCGCTCGGTTCTGACGATGCCGGCATGCCGCCGGACCTCGGCGATCGGCCTGGTGCTGCCGGCGGTCAGCGGGACCCTTTTTTCCCCAACACGTAGTTGGTCAAGTCCCGATCGTGCGCCGCGATGACCGAGAAATGATCTTCACTGCCTCTGGGGCGGAAATTCACCGACCGGCGGACGTTAGGGGAAACTTCCGACCCGCCCACCGGATCGAGCGTGACTACCAGTTGGACCGGAATACCCGCTCGGCCGAGTTCCGCGGCCATCTCAACTGCGGCGCTGCCGCCGAGCGAGTGACCAACGATCATGATCGAGCGCAGCCGGCCGCTCTTGTATTGCTGGATCGCCTCCTGCGCAAGAGCCTGCCAGTCGCCATAATTCCGGACCGTCGTCTGAATGCCGCGCTGACCCATCCTGCTGCCGAATTCGCTGAGCCCCGGTGAATTATTGCCCAAGCCGAGCAGCACATAGAGGTGCGAACCTCCCGGTGATTTTGAACCGGTGTGAGCGCGGGATCGGCCGTAGCTATGATTGGGCCAGGCAAGACATGCACACACGACGAGCGCCAAACCCCTCGCCGCAACACGCCACGATGACATATGAACCTACCTTTCCCAACGAAATTTGGAACGGAGTAGACGATAGCAGTCCGCGGGGTTCCCCGGAAGCCACGGACGGGCTGGGCAGCGTCCCCGCCGTTGGGCGCGGGCCAGCTCAGTGCGCCATATGTGGGATTGATATTTTCCGCGGTGCGGATGTCTGCTAAGGGTCAAAGGACTAAATCGCTCGCGCGATAGGGTGCTCTGTGCTGGGCTGAGCCCGCGCGATAGTTTTGGAGTGAGATGAGGTTTCAATCAGCATTACTGAAGAGATCGAGACGGAAGCGTCGCATGATCGAAGGCTATCAGGCGGCGCGAGCACATGATTGAGGACAACAAGATGATCTGCAGACCAGCACTGGGAATCCATGAACCACATCGGCGCCGCTAACGATGCCAATGACGAAACCGTACAATCGGAGGTGCGCCGAAAATCTTGACGAGTAGCTCGAAACAGTTTCGTTTGTTTGGAGTGGAGATTTTTTGGGTTCCCAAGAATCGGTTCGCCCCATGCCGCTGAAGGCTTGTCGACAGGTTCATCACGCAGAGGTTGTCGAACGTGCTATTTTTGCCACGCGTAACTCATTGAAATCACAGGTGGGGCAAAACCTCAAATCCCCATTTAGCAATACTCGTGCCATAACGCCCAAGTTGTACTCGCATTCGCGGCCGACAGCCTTTAAAAATTACCTGGCTTCGAAATCGCAATTACGTGCAGCGCTCAATTCTCGATAGCGCACGCCGCACCTCCCACGTACCCCTTCCCGCGATTTCCTCCTTTGGAGGTTTTCGTACGCCGGCCTCGGAGTGCGTGGCTCCGTCGTCATCGGCCGGCATCCGAAAACCTTCACATAACCGGACTCATGCACCGCAACAAAATCGGGGAGGTTCACCGCCAGCATTCTTTTCATGCCCGCTCGTGCCCGCTCACGGATCGCGAGATGCGAGGTACGCTACAATCGCAAGGAGGTCCTGTTCGTCGAGATTGGCGACGACTTGGGCCATCAGCGGGCTCCATTCCCCCGTCCGCGCGCCGTGCTGGAAGTCATAGAGCTGCCGGAACATGTAGCTCGGCGAACGACCGGCAATGCTCGGCAGCGGTCCAAGCCCTTTCAGGTCGGCGCCGTGGCACAACGCGCATTGGGTCGTTTTGCCCGGCCCACCTTTCATCACCAGCGCCTCGCCTTTGGCAAGGCTCCCGACCGGGACATAGGCTGTGAAGGTCGACCGCGAGTCGCGGCTTTCGAAGCGGAGCAGATCGTCGGGGACTTCCACCACCCGCGCTCCGACCGGCTCGCGCTCGCCGGTTTCCATCGCGGCCCAAAGCAGACCCGCCACATAGGTCTTGGGCGCGGTATCGCTCTCCACCACCTTGATGCGCTTGCGCGGCTGCAGGGCCGAGAAGTAGGCAGCCGCAGCTTCGACTTCGGCGTCGGTGATCAGCTTAGAGAGGCCGATCATCAGACTTGGCGGCGTTCGCCCCGGGACGGTCGTACCACGCGCGCCGCTCTTGTAGTCGGCCATCTGCTGGATGATGTAGTTCTTCGGCAGCCCTGCGAGGCCCGCGTTTTCCGGACCGCCGGGACCGGCGGCGCGGTGACAAAATCCGCATGCGAACACACCGGGTTTGCGGCCCTGCGCAACGATGTCCGGCAGCGCGGCATGGTCGCTGGGGTGCCAGACCGGCGCAATGAAACGATCGCGCAGCTGGCTCCAGGTGTAACCGGCCACGCTGTCCTCGTCATCCTGCACCGCCGCTTGCTGGCCATCGTGCGAGACGACGAGGTGTGCCGGCGC
>Ga0097691_1002819_pt1 | contig 11167 bp, 15 predicted proteins | sample NGESurdeep072012_8_FD_72858 | JGI IMG/M metagenome (GOLD analysis project Ga0097691, IMG submission 72858) | Arctic peat soil microbial communities from Barrow, Alaska - NGEE Surface sample 210-1 deep-072012 | ecosystem: Environmental > Terrestrial > Soil > Wetlands > Peat ...
AGCGTATGCTTGGCTACACCGCCGCCGAAGTGATGAACAATATCACGCCGGCCGATATTTCCGATCCGCAGGAGCTGACCGCGCGCGCCAAAGCGCTGAGCGTCGAGCTCGCAACTCCGATCACGCAGGGCTTCGAGGCTCTGGTGTTCAAGGCCTCGCGCGGGATCGAGGACATCTACGAGCTGACCTACATCCGTAAGGATGGCAGCCGCTTCCCGGCGGTGGTGTCCGTCACGGCGCTACGCGACGCCCAGGACGTCATCATCGGCTATCTGCTCATTGGCACCGACAACACCGCCCGCAAGCTGGTCGAAGCCGAACAAAAAAAGCTCGATCAGCGCCTGCGCGACCAGCAATTCTACACCCGCTCGCTGATCGAATCCAACATCGACGCGCTGATGACCACCGACGCCTCCGGCATCATCACGGACGTCAACAAGCAGATGGAGGCGCTCACCGGCTGTACGCGCGATGAGCTGATCGGCGCGCCGTCCAAGAACTACTTCACCGATCCGGAGCGGGCCGAAGCGGCGATCAAGCTCGTGCTGAGCGAAAAGAAGGTCACCGACTACGAGCTGACGGCGTGCGCCCGCGACGGCAAGCAAACGGAGGTGTCCTACAACGTGACCACCTTTTACGACCGGGACCGCACGCTGCAGGGCGTCCTCGCCGTGGCCCGCGACGTCACTGAGCGCAAGCAGCGCGAGCGCGACGCCCTGAGCTTGACGAACGAAATCTCGCACCGGATCAAGAATAACTTGCAGGTCATCGTCGGCTTGATCGCCTACGAAGCCAAATGGACGGCAGCTCCGTGCATTCAGGGCTATAAAGCCATGCAGGCACGCATCGGAGCCATTGCCCAGCTTTACGACCTGATATCGCAAACCAGCCGCGGCCGGACCATCGCTGTGGACGCCTATCTGCGGGAAATCGCCAAGACCATGGCGGCGAGCCTGCTTGGCAACACGTCAGGTATCAAAATTGAGGTTAAGGCCGAGCCGTTGGAAATCGACCCCGATCGTGCCGTACCCTTCGGCCTTCTGGTCAATGAGCTTGCGACGAACGCCGTCAAGCATGCTTTTCCACAAGGGACAGGACATATCATGCTGTGCGTGGAACGGGTCGGCGATCAAATTGAGCTGGTTGTTGCCGATGACGGTGTCGGTATGAAGGATAAGAGCACTGCGAAGGTTCCGGAGAAGCGTGGTTCCGACTACCTGGCTATCTTCGTGCGTCAGCTGGGCGGCACGATCGTCCCGTCGAAACAGGAACCAACCGGAACGACCGTCAGAATACGGCTTCCCTTGCTTCTGGTCCCCCCCGGTGGGGCCGACCGCGTAGCGGCATAGCGCGCTTTCAGGCCGATCGGCGACGAAGTCGCCGGCCCGGCATTTCGGCAACGATCTCTGCGCCGCGGATGAAACACGCGCGCTAACGCCGCGCGGGCTGCGCATCGCTGCAGCCGAAGACGCTTCATCCGGCATTGCGCTTGTCGGGTCAGATCCGCCCAAGCAACATCAGAACAACGATGATGATCAGGATGGTGCCGATAAGGCCGACGCCGCCGTGACCGTAACCATAACCGTAGCCGCCAAAGCGACCGCTGAAGCCACCGAACAAGAAGATGACAAGGATGATGACAAGGATGAGTCCGAGCGACATGATCTTAATCTCCCTTCGTTGAACTCACTGAAAATTGGCTAATGCAAACGTCGCAGCCTCGACCGGCTTTCCCACGACGCCGCCCCCTTCAAGGGCGTCATCGGGGAAATTCCCGACTACTTCTTCTCGATGGAAATGCCACGATCGCCGATGCTGATCTCGACGCCGGTGGTCTTTTGCCGTTCCTGGTAGAGCTGATAGCCGAAAACCACGGCGACGACGGCGAGCGCGCCGATAACGAGGTAGCTGACGTTGCGATTCATGGTCGTCGCCCCATTTCAGGTCCCGGAAGCGCAAAAACAATTAAATCAACTTGAAACAAGGCCGGAGCGGCAACAGCCGCCCCGGGTCGCAGGATAGCGCGCGTCGATTGAACGTGCGGCACCGTCATCGCTGGATCAACGATAGTGGCTATCGCCGCTGCTCATGGCGCTAAGCGTTTCGCAGTCAACGCGCGTCGCGCGGCAATTGTTCCACGCAGGAACCCCAATATTTATTGGCCATATTACTTGTGCCAATCGAGTAGTTATTCATCGATTATTAGCGTTTACCTTGCGGGCATCGGTACGTGCCGGGGACCAATGCCTGACGAATGCTGCGGCGCAGGCTTGCGCGAAGCGCAAACGCCTAGCCCCCCGCCGTGCAGGGGAGCGAAATGCTCGCAGCACGGCTGGCCCAACGTCGCGCAGAGCTCTCAATTCGATTTCAGGAAGCCGCCAACGTAGCGCGGACGCTACGCGCCCTCACCTTTCGTTAGGCGAGGCGCTTACGCCTCCGCCTCTTGCGATTCCGCTTGTTGCGATTCAATCGGAGTATATTTCCGTTCCGCCGCGTCATACACCGCGACCTGAATCACCGGGAAGCTTTGCTTGAGTTTGGCGCCTGCCGTCATGGCTTCTTTTAAGGTCTCAAACCGCGTTTTCAACTTGCCATCGACTGCCAATACATAACCGTCAGTCGGCATCGCATTCGCGCGCAGATTTGCAGGCTTTTTGGTATCCTGGCTCATGTGCCGTTCCTTTGTCGTGTGGTCCCGCCTAGTCGCCGACGCGCAAGGCTATATGGCAGCCGAGCTGTAGCAAACATATGGTCACGGGAGTGGTTTAGCTTCAAATTGCCTCGTCAAACGTCGGCGACGTTGAGGTCGTAGGAGCCTCTTCGGCCGCGGGCGTATACTTTGGCAGCGATCGCGTAGATCCGGTCGCGGTTGATATCGAAGGCCTCCAGAAGACCGCCCACATCCGGACTCAAATTTGGTTGAATTTGCAACAGCGCATCGGCGGTCACATAGAATGAATTTTCCATGGATCGGTCATATCCCCAAAAGCGGACTGCGCGCCGCGTCGCATCGTAGCTGCGGCTCTGGTTCGGGAAATTAATCGCCATGTTCGTGGTCTTGCTGTCTTGAGACTGCCAAGGAAATCGCATTATTGCACCTTTGCGTGTGCGGAATCGGATTTGCCGGACGTCGCCAGCTGGTCGCGTTCTTGTGCGGCCGCAAGGTCGAGCGGATCGACGGTCAGCATCTCGACCGAAGACGCATGGCCGGATCGTGCCGGCACCAGCATCATCGTTGCCAGGCGGCGATAGGCCGGAAACGATAATCCCTCGATCAGCTCTTCGTCCGTCACGACGTCATAACTGCCGGCCGGCAAAGAGCGCTCGACACCTACGAGCGAGAATGGATGGCCAAACGTTACGGTTTTGCGGCTCGTTCGCGTGGACATCCGATTTAGGCAAACCCTGTAAACTGCAATGGCTAGGCCGCGACAATTTCTTCCGCGTTGGACGGTTTGGCCTTGAAGGTCGCGTGAGTGATCGTCACCGCCGTGCCGTGCGAATTGCTTTCAGTATCCACGCGGGCGTCAAGCTGCTTCGCCAGCGATTGCACAAGACTGGTGCCCAACCCGCCCTTCTTCTGACTTGCGCTCAGAGCCGGATGGCCGACTCCGTTATCGGAAACCGCCAGCTTCCAGTCAGCATCTGCGACTTTGTACGAAACGACGATCGCCGCATCCTCCTTTTTGTTCGGGAATGCGTGCTTCAATGCATTCATCACCAATTCGGTAACGATCAGCCCAATGCTCACGGCCTGATGGGATACGACCGTGCCGGCATCGGCGTCGACCTTAAGCGAGATAGTCCTGCTATCGCCGATCATCGACTGCGCCAATGTTTCGCATAGTTTCGAAAGATAATTGCCAATCTCAATTGGCCCGCCACGACCGGCGACATCCAGGTGCTGTTGAACGGCGGCAACCGACAGGACGCGCTGATGCGCATCCTCCAATTGCAGTCGCGTTTCCTCCGACTGGACGGTCCGCGCCTTGATAAGAAGAATGCTGGCAATAATTTACAGACTGTTGGCGACACGATGTTGCATTTCTTGCAACAGCATGTCCTTTTCCAGCAGCAGCTCCCGAAGCGACCAGCCAAAGTCGAAGAAACCCTCGCCATACATTCATTTTATAGCTCGCTGCTCCGCCACGATTGCCGCTCGCACCGCCTCCACCGGCGACGTAACTGGTGGCTGATGCAATACGGCGAAGGACCTCCGCTTATCGCTTCCCTCTATCGGGGATGACCAGGCACAGGCTTGGTTGGCCTTAGGATGCCCGCTGATCTTGAAAACGTGGACGACGCCTTCCCAGACCGTCTTGCCGCCGAACGTCTCTTTGACGGGCACCGATTGGGCAAGCGTGGCCGTGCAGCCGTGCTGGGCTTCCACGGCTTGCTTTAGTTGGTTTGTTTCGACCTCAGCCATGAAATTAGTCAACCGGCCAAGTCTTCACAGCTAGCTTAGCCATCTGTCTCTGCCGGTCCCGAATATCGTTGAGAGTCCAAGTTGTATATTTTGCGATCTGTTTTGTTAGGTCATAGGTAGATTTTGCACAGACGGTACGTTTTTTATCGAACCCCATATTTCCAATGTCGCGGTTTTCATTGGCGCGAAGAAGAACCATATTTCCCAGCAATTTCTGCGCAGCTTGTGCCGTATCATCATCCACACTCCAGTCTGCGCCGGGGTTTACCGGGAGTATGTGTTCCAGATTGATGTCAGAAACCTCATCGTTAGCGACGTATTCGGGTTGAGGGATTCCTTTGAATGTCTTTTCTAACGCTCGGAGCAAATAACGCGCGAACCATCCCCTCGACACGCGAGCGCTAGTGAATGCTTCTTCAAATTCGGCGTCAGTCGGCACATATTTTTTCATGGCATCTCTTAATTCAGATGCCTTAGTGATCTGCTTAGTTCCAACCTCTTTAGCGCGTAACGAGTATTGGAGGTCCAGCATCCCGCCCCGGCCCCCAAAGATCAGGAACCGCACTGACCAACTCACAGCTAGCCGAAACGCCTTGTCCGCCTCGTCTGGCGTAAAATGTCGAGAGATTGCGAACAAAAGCGGTCGAATTTGTTCAACCCGCAGATGCTCTGCGATAGTTTCAATGTGTTGTTTCGTCGTGGGCTTATATTTAGCCCACTTCGGATGGCGAGATGACCAAAGCGCTACATAGTCTTGGGCGGCGTCGCTGCCATCCTGCAAGAACTGCATTGTTTTTACTTCATTGTTAATTTCGCCCTTGATTGCGTCGGCCAACTCACGCGCTTTCGTCGGACCATGTGTAGTGATCCACAAGTGTCGCAGGTAGGTCACTAGATGATCGTTTTTATCAATATCTCCTTCATCGTCATATTCGCGCTCAGAGTCGGTAGAAGACTCAATTGTATTGACGATCACGCTCCACATCATCTGCGCTTCGCCAAAGCGCTTACCTGATCTGCTAAAGAAATAGTTTTTCAGAATATCTGCTTGTGACGCCTTTAAACCTCGGTCGTTCAAAGTCTCAAACATGCGGAATGCCCCAACGTCGTCGGGGACGGTAACGAGCAGCACGCCGGTATTGTGCTCAATGAAGTCCACCCAACGTAAGAGAAGCGCCGATTGAGCATCTGTGGAAAGATGTTTCACGATGTCGCTCACAAATTCGTTGGTGATTTCTGATGCCCGACGAAGGCGACGATTAGATGCCTTCATGCCAGATTCAGGCGACACATCCGTCGCAAGACGCGGCAATATCTTTTTGATAAAATACTCGTTGTCTTCCAAATTTAAATGAATGCGAGGGACTTCCAACTCTGTCGATCGGTCGATGTTGCTCAAAAATGATTCTTCGATAGATCGCGCGGTGCCATCTCTTTTGAGTCGCAAAAATTGATCACGGATTCGAGCAAGCAATATCGTAGTCGTTGCGAGTCGTTGCTGACCATCAACTATTGATGGCGTGTCTGACCCTTTCTGAATGAGAACAATTGTTCCTAGAAAATACTCGCCACCGTCACTCTTGGTGACGGCCTCGTTCAAGTCTTGCAGAAGATTGCGGATATGCATCTGGTGGCCGAGAAAGGCGACAAGATCATCTCGATCGACGATCTCGACGGCTTGATCTCGCTGGTGCAGGGAGGCGTCTTGGAAATTCACACCCGCGGCAGCACCATCGATGACCGCGAGCGGGCGGACCGGCTGGTGTTCGATCTCGATCCCGGCCCCGGCACCGGCACCGGCTGGAGCGACGTGATTGCCGCCGCGCGCGAGATTCGCGAGCGGCTCGCCGCATTGAAACTCAAAAGCTTCGTGAAGACCACGGGTGGCAAGGGCCTGCATGTGGTGCTGCCGATCAGGCCCACGCCGTGGACCGTAGCCAAGGATTTCGCCCATGCCGTCGCGGCCACGATGGCGAAGGAGTCACCCGCGCGCTACACCGCCACCGCCACCAAGAGCAAGCGCAATAACCGCATCTTCGTCGACTATCTGCGCAACAGCCGCGAGGCGACTGCGGTGGCGCCCTACTCCACCCGCGCGCGGCCGGGCGCGCCGGTCTCGACCCCGGTGGGCTGGTCCGAGCTCGGCTCCCTTAAAGGCGCAAACCAGTACACCGTGAAGAACCTCGCGCAGCGGCTTGCGCGCCTGCGCAGGGACCCATGGGCGAATATCGGCCAGCTGCGGCAGACGCTTCCAAAACTCAAATGAAAAGGACCGCACTGCGTCACCGCCCCTTCCGAGCCCTGCCATCGGCGCACGCGCTCCGGCCGCCTGAAACGCGTCCGCTGCCACTGACGCAATTTGCCGGAGGCCCTGCCTCAAACGTGGGACCTCCGATCCTTACTTTATTTTTGAGATTTCATGATAGGATTACATTTATGGTTTTGCGAATTTGCGCGACAGCAGGCTTGGTGCTCGCTTGCGGCTTGGCGAGCGGCGAAGCGTCCGCGCAAGACCCGCAACGATTTTTCGGACTCGCCGCCTATTACAGCAAGGACTACGAGGGAACCTTGGCGTCCGGCGAGCGCTACGACCCGAAAAAATTCACCGCCGCGCACCGCACGCTGCCGTTCGGCACGCGCCTGCGCGTCACCGACCCCAAGACCCATCGCAGTGTAGAGGTCGTCGTCAACGACCGCGGGCCGTTCACCAAGCGCTACGTGATCGATCTGTCGCTCGCCGCGGCCGCAGAGCTGCGCATGATCGACCGCGGCCTAATCAACGTGACGGCGGCAGTGCAATAGCCGGCCTCGTTCACGAAGGCCGCAACACCTCAAGCGCACTGATCGATGGCGAGCAGCGCACCCAAACCTCGGGCGCGGCCGCCGACGCCGCCTCACCGTGCTGCAAATGCACGGTATTCTCGTTGGCCAGCGTCATGACGATGGTCTGACCTGCGCCCGGCTCCGGCGCCGGTGCCGTGTAGGAGAACCAGTGCCGGCTGTAATTGCCTTCCATGCGCTTGCCGCCGGGCGTGACGATTTCCGGACCGCGGATGGTGAAACGGCGGCCGTCGCTGTGGCACCAATTGCCGTCGATGACATCGGCGACGGCCGGGCCGGCGAGCATCGCCAGGGCGAGCGCCGGAATGAAAGTCTTGAGTCGAACGCTGATCATGGCTTGCGCTCCCCGCGCGTTGTAAACCTTAATCCACCTTCGCTTCGTCGCGATACATAACCTTGTGGCGCGTCTCGCGCACCCAGGCGTCAATGTCATCGACACTCATGTAGTTTTTCATGTCGAAGCGGTCCCAGTTCATGATCTGCGGCAGCGTCTTCTTCCAGCGCTTGTAGGCGGGCTTGGCCGGCACACCGAACGCCATGATGTCGATGATGGCGAGGTCGTCCGGCACGCCGAGCAGCGGGCGCAGCGATTTCTGCGCATCGTCCTGACCGATCGCAGTCACCCACCAGACCTGATAGCCGAGCGCGGCGGCGGCGAGATGCGCCGACATGGTGGAGGCGGCGACGCTTTGCAGCAGAATCCGTTCCGCATTGGCCTGGTACTGCTTGTCGAGATCGGAGCCGTCGAGCAGCACCGGGAAGGCGCGCACGAAGCGGAAATCGGCGGCGACCACGACGAAGCCCGGCGCCGTCTCCAGCCCACGATAATTCGGCGTGGGGAATTTCATTTTCATCTTGGCGCGCTTGCTGGCCTCGGCGACGAAATAGTCGGCGATCTGCTTTTTCACGGTCGGGTCCGTCACCACGATGTAATGCCAGGGCTGCGCATTGGCGCCGGAGGGCGCATGGCGCGCGGCCTCCAGCACCAATTCCATATGCGCGCGCGGCACCGCGATATCGCCCCGGAACGCCCCGCGAGGTCAGGCGGTTGCGGACCACGTCCATCAACGCCTCATAGCGCGCGAGATTGGGCGTGAATTTCGTCACATCATCCATGCGGTCCTCCCCATCGGCGGCAGCCCACGCTAGGCTATACTATTCGAAAGCTCGTCCGGCTTCCTACCCCGCCCTCCCCCATTGCCCTGCGACCACAAGGAAAGAGTCCCATGCCCGCCAAGCGCCCGGCGCCACGCCTCGCCCTCATCGACGAACAGCGCATGAATGACGCCCAGCGCGCGCTGCTGGCGGCGCTGCGCGCGGGGCCGCGCGGAAAATCGATCATCCCGCGCGGGCCGTTCGCGGTCTGGATGCATGCGCCGGAATTCGGCGACCTCGCACAGAAGCTCGGCGCCCATTGCCGCTACCAGACCGCGCTGCCACCGCGGCTGTCGGAGTTCGCGATTTTATGCACCGCACGGTTGTGGCGCGCGCAGTATGAATGGTTCGCGCATGCGCCGATGGCCGAGCGCGCAGGCGTCAAGCCGAAGACGATCCAGGATTTGCGCGCCGGCCGCGCGCCAAAATCCGCGCCCAAGGACGAGTGCGCGATCTACGATTTCATCCAGGAGCTCTACAAGACCCGGCGCGTGAGCGACCGCACCTACAAGCACGTGCACGCCGTCCTCAGCGACGCCGCCATGGTCGAACTCACCGGCATCCTCGGTTACTACGTGCTGATCTCGATGACGCTCAATGTGTTCCGCATGATGCCGCCGGAAGATGCGACGCTGGCGTTCGCCGAGCCGAAATAAGCAGCGCGCGCATCAATACGCGCAAACTTAAAATCCCGGCGCGCGTGGCGCGCCGAAATTCAAACCGATCGATATTCAGTAACGGGGAGCCTTAGTCGCAAGTGCGCCGCGACCTAACAATCACATCGCCGTTCGCCAACCGAGTACGCACGCGCACCACACGGCAATCGGCGTGATGATTCCGCCAGCCTTCGTGACGACCGCGGTTCCAGCCTTCGTGACGACCACAGTCCATATGACGGACGACCACCGCATCATCGCGATCACGGATCACGATCTGGGCGGAAGCCGGTAGCGCGCCCAATAAAGTTGCCCCAATAACAGCGCTCAAAACAAACAATTTCATTTGCAGTCTCCTTTGTTTCGCTCCGGGCAAACGCGGGAGCGGCGAAAATGTTTTGCTAAACGTGCAATAAACATGATGAACGCGCGTTCAGAAATCGCGACGATTGCGTGCGCAACAAGCTATTGCGTGTCTATCGACGTTAAGCGACGCGGCCGGCGGGCTCGGCATGCGGGCGCAGCTGCCGAAGGCGATCGGCGGTCACCGCCGCCTTCGGCAATGAGCATGATCGCGTGCTCAGTGGCCATGCTCCATTTTCATGCCGCCGCTCGGCATGGCGTGGTTGCCGCCGCCGGTCTGGGCGCCGATGCCCTCGACCGTAAAGGTCACGTCGACCTTGCCGGCCTTCTCGAACACAAGCGTGGCTTTGACCGGCTCGCCTTGCGCGAGCGGCTTCTTCAGGCCGACGAACATCACATGATAGCTGCCCGGCTTGAGCTCGATCGTCTGCACCGGCTTGATCTCGATGCCCTGGGCGACCGGCCGCATTTTCATCACGCCGTTGTCCATGCTCATTTCATGGATCTCGAAGCGGCTGGCGACGTCCGTCTTGCCGCTGACCAGACGGTCGGGCGTGGCCCCGCTATTGGTGATCTTCATATAGCCGCCGCCGACGCCGGCGCCTTTCGGCGTCGCGCGCGTCCAGGGCGTGGAGATCTTCAAGCTGCCGGCGGTGACGTCTTCGGCGTGTGCCGACATCGCCAGCGATGCGGCAAAAACGGCGGCGATAATGAAAGCGGTGCGGGTCATCGTTTGAGTTCCTGACGATGCAGCGCGCGCTTTGCATGAAGCGCGCCGCGCAAATTGACGGTGTGACGGGGAACGAAAGCGGAAACGTCAGGCGGCGGGCGGCGCGCGCGGGACCTGCGGGCCTCTACCTGCCGGCCGGACGAGTGGCTCGATCGCCGGCGCCGCAGTCAACGCGCGGACCTGCGGTAGCGCAAACGCGACCACGACCGGTGGGGAGCCGATCAGCGCCTGCCCGCAGCATTGCATTCCGCAGCCGGCGGCGCAGAGGCTGCCGGTCTCGTGATTGCTTGGCGGTTGTGAGCCTTCGGCGGACGCGACGCAGAGACTGGAGGAAAATGAGGCGCAGGCCGCGACCGACAGCGGCAGCAACAGCGCCTGCAGCGCGACCACATAGGCCGCCGCCAGGGCGACGATTCGCCGGGACCGGACAGATTTGCTCATCGCCATCAATCTAAGCAAATGGAGTGAGAGCGTCCACGACGACCTGTCAAGCCGAGGCCGGATAGCGGCGGATCAACTGGGTCTGCCGGAAAAAGCTGGAGACGAAGTCACCGATCCCGGTCGGGTGGAAACCGCGCGCGCGGTTGCGCTGTCCGATCATGAACAGCAGCCGCTGCTGCTCGGCCAGTCGCCGATACACTTCGCTCACCGCCAAGCGCGGGTCCCAGCAATCGATCGCTTCGCCGCCGATGCCGTTGATTTCCACGATCAAGAAATCCTCTCCACGCATCAGCCCTTCGACGGTTTCAAACCGCAGGTCGAAGCGGCCGTAATGGAATTCGGTCATGCTGCGGGCGATCGCGTCGAAGCGCGCTTCCAACGCGGTGGTGATGTGGCGGCGGCCGTCGCGATAGAGCGCGCCGGCGCGCTGATTATTGATCAGCGCCATGCGTACCACCTCGCCGCGCGCCGGGATGCGGTCGAGATCGATCGGATCGACCCCACGGTGGGTCGGATCGACGCCGAGATGCAGCGAGGATTTCCACTGCGCGCGCT
>Ga0097691_1002821_pt1 | contig 11164 bp, 9 predicted proteins | sample NGESurdeep072012_8_FD_72858 | JGI IMG/M metagenome (GOLD analysis project Ga0097691, IMG submission 72858) | Arctic peat soil microbial communities from Barrow, Alaska - NGEE Surface sample 210-1 deep-072012 | ecosystem: Environmental > Terrestrial > Soil > Wetlands > Peat ...
TGGCCAGTAGCCTTACGATCGAAAACATTTCTGCCGGGTATGGGGCAGTCCGCGTTCTCTCGGACGTGTCACTGGCCGCTGGCGACGGTGAAACCGTCGTGTTGCTCGGCACCAACGGCAACGGCAAAAGTACGGTAATCAAATGCGTGACCGGTCAGGTGCGGCCAACCCAGGGCCGCATAGTTGCCAAGATCGATGGAAAGAGCCACGACCTTGTCGGCATGGCGACCGAGGATATTGTGGCGCTCGGCATCGGGATCGTTCCAGAAGGCCGCCGCCTGTTTCCGAAGCTAACAGTTGAAGAGAACCTGCTGATTGGCGCCTATCGAAGCGGCGCGCGGCTAAAGATTGATGCGAACCTCAAATTCTGTTTCGAGACTTTTCCACGGTTGCGGGAACGGCGCAAACAAATGGCCGGCAGCATGAGCGGCGGCGAACAGCAGATGCTGGCACTCGGTCGGGCGCTGATGGCTTCACCGCGCATCCTAATCATCGACGAACCATCAGTCGGCCTTGCGCCTATCCTGGTGACTCATGTCATCGATAAAATCGCCGAACTCAAGACGACGCTGGGCCTAACCGTACTCATGGCCGAGCAAAATTTTCAGCAGGCCATCCGCATCGCCGACCGTGGCTATGTGCTCGTTCATGGCAAGATCGAGTTTTCCGCCAGCGGGGAAGAAGATTTACGTAACAGCGATGTAGTGCGCAAACTATACCTCGGCATCTGATGCCGATTTCGGAAGGGCCGCTCGGGTAGAATCGTGCAGAACACCGAAAAGTTCGACTACATCATCGTGGGTGCCGGCAGCGCCGGCTGCGTGCTGGCCAACCGGCTGACGGCGTCCGGAAAGCACCGCGTGCTGCTGCTCGAAGCCGGGCCGAACGGTCGCCACCCGTGGCTGCATATCCCGCTCGGTTACGGCAAGCTGTTCACCAATCGCCGCTTCAACTGGTGCTATGCCACCGAGCCGCAGCCCGAATGTTATGGCCGCGAGGTGATCGCGCCGCGCGGCAAGGTGCTGGGCGGGACGAGCTCGATCAACGGGCTGGTCTACATCCGTGGCCAGGCCGACGACTTCAACAACTGGCGCCAGCTTGGGAATGCCGGTTGGGCTTTTGACGACGTGCTGCCATATTTTCGCAAGGCGGAGGACAACGAGCGCGGAGCGGACGCCATGCACGGCGTCGGCGGACCGCTCGCGGTGTCGAACGCGCGCGACCGCTATCCGCTGGCCGATGCCTTTATCGAAGCCGCGCAAGAATGCGGCTATCCACGCAACGACGATTTCAACGGGCCGACCCAGGAGGGCGCCGGTTATTATCAGACCAACATCCGCAACGGGCGCCGCTGCTCGACAGCGGTCGGCTATCTCAACCCGGTGCGTGGCCGCGCCAATCTCGCGGTGATTTCGAATGCACTGGCGACACGCATTATGTTCGAGGAGCGGCGCGCGGCTGGCGTCGAGTATTTCGCCGGCGATCAGCGTCGCAGCGCGCGCGCGAACGCGGAAGTGATCGTGGCGTCGGGTACGTTCAACTCGCCGCAGCTCCTGCAACTGTCGGGCGTCGGACCGGCCGCGCTCCTCAAGTCGTTGGGCATCGGGGTGATCGCCGACATGCCGGGTGTCGGCAACGGGCTCGCCGACCACTTTTCGGGCCGGCTCATCTTCCGTTGCAAGGAACCGCTAACGCTCAACGACGCGGTGCGCACGTGGAGCGGCAAAATCGCTGCCGGGCTGCGCTACGGCCTCGCCCGCCGCGGCTATCTCACGATCGCTGCGCTCGCCGCCGGCTGCTTCCTGCGCACACGCTTGTCCGCGGCGACGCCGGACGTGCAGTGCTCGATTGCGCTCTATTCGGGCGACCTCATTGCCGGCGTGCTGCATCCGTTTTCCGGCGTAACCGGCGTCTGCACACTGCTGCGGCCGGAGAGCCGCGGCTATGTACGCATCAAGTCCGCCGATCCGCGCGAGGCGCCGGCGATCAATCCCAACTATCTGGCGACCGCGAAGGACCGCGAGACGATCGTGGAGGGTGTCAATGCGCTGCGCCGCATCTTCCGGGCGCCGGCGATGGCGCGCCACATCGCCGAGGAGATCGAGCCAGGCCCGCAATGCGTCAGCGACGATGATCTGCTCGACTTCATCCGCCGCTGTGGCTCGACCACCTATCATCCGGTCAGCACCTGCCGCATGGGTAATGACACAACCGCGGTGGTCGATCAGCGCCTGTGCGTGCGCGGGCTTGCCGGGTTGCGCGTGGTCGATGCCTCGATCATGCCAGCGGTGGTCTCCGGCAACACCAATGCGGCGGCCATCATGATCGGCGAAAAAGGTGCCGACATGATCCAGGAGGACGCCGCGGCCGGCACACAGGCATCAGCAGCGGCGTAAGGCTGCGAACGCTCCGCGCATGTGCCCCCGACATGGCGCAGCACAAAGTGGTGCGCCGCTGAACCGGGTTAATGTTCAACGGGGGGGTATTGGAAATATCGGGAAGATCTCGCCGGATTCGGAGCGAACCCGGCGAGACTTCGCCGTCGTCAACGAATCGGCGGTTTCCAGCCGGCCGGCGCACGAATGGTGCTCATGTCGATCTGGTCGGCGTTTGCCGAGGTCACCTGGAGCAACGGCGTCCACAGAACCTTGGGGACCTCCCGCTTCTCGAGGGTGTTGATGGCCGCGCGCATTCCCCAGCGGCCGATGATCCCGGGCTGCTGGACAACGGTCGCGTTGATCACGCCTTCGCGGATGAACTTCTCCGTATCCAACTGATAGTCGGCGGTGGTGATGACGATCTTGCCTTTCTTGCCTGACGCCAGCACCGCCTGGGCGGCACCGATCGCTACAGTGTCGGCACCGTTATAGACGCCGTCGAGCTGCGGGAAGGTCTGCAGGAAGTCTTCCATCAATTTCAGACCATCGGCCGGCGTGGATTGCGAGTATTGCTCGCCGACGACCGTGATGTGGGGAAACTTCTCCGCCAACGTTTTCTTGAAGGCATTGCCCCGGTTTTCCGCCCATGAGGTGCCCGGCGCGCCGCGCAGCATGGCCACCTTGCCGTTGCCCTTGAGCGCCTGGCCCATGAAATCGGCCTGCATCTGGCCGATGATGCTGTCGTCCGAGCGAATCCGCGTCACCACCTTGTCGCTGTCGGTCATGACGTTGCAGTTGATCACCGGAATGCCCGCCGCAACGGCCTGCGCCACCGCGCCGACCGTGCCGGGGCCGTTGACCGCGACAAGAATGATCGCATCAACCTTGCTCGCGATCAGGTCTTCCATCTGCGAGAGCTGCTTGTCGAGATATTGATATCCGCCGGCGTCGAACCAGATCACCTTGGCGCCGAGCTTGTCCGCCTCGTCGATATAGCCGTAGAGCTGCGCGACGAAGTGAGGGTTCGACAACATAGGAAGCAGAACGCCGATCGTGTACTGCTTGGCGGGCTTGGCCGGACGGGCATACTCATCCCCCGGTGCGGCATTTGCTGGCGTAACGGCGAAAGCAGCCAGGGCAAATATGCCGGCCAATATTGTTCTGAAGACGGTACGTTTGTTCATTTTATTTTCTCCTTTGATAGACTTCATTGAGATGCGGCGCCTAGCGGCGCCGTTCGCGCGCCAAATCGATGTAGACGGCGATTACGATGATTGCGCCGACGACGATGTTCTGGACGTAGGAAGAGATCTGAATCAGGTTCAGCCCGTTGGACAGCATGCCGAGGACGAGAACGCCCATCAGCGTGCGGCCGATGCCGCCGACACCGCCGGTGATCTTGCCGCCGCCGATCACCACGGCGGCGATGGAATACAGCTCCTGCACCTCGCCGAGAGTCGGCTGCCCGGAAATGACGCGCGAGGTCAGCACCACGCCGGCGATGCCGGCGAACAGTCCGCTGACGACGTAGACCAGGATCTTGTATTTGACAACGTTGATGCCGGAGAGGATCGCCGCCTCCTCGTTGCTGCCCATGGCATAGACGTAGCGGCCGAAGCGCGTGCGGCTGAGCACGAAGAAGGCGACGACGAAGGATACCGCCGCGATCACGGCGGGGATCGGTACGGGGCCCCAATAGCCGGCACCGATGATCATAAACTCGTGCGGCAGTCCGGCGATCGGCAGCCCGCCGCTCAACGTCAAGGCGAGTCCGCGCGCCGCCACCAGCATGCCCAGGGTCGCGATGAAGGCTGGCACCCTGGCCTTGGCGATCAATAGGCCGTTGAACAGACCGGCGAGGCAGCCGGCGAGCACGCCGATGACGATCCCGCCCACCAGCCCGAAATCGAGCATCGCCTGCGCGCAGACGACGCTGACCAGCGCCAACAGGGAACCTACCGACAGGTCGATGCCGGCGCTCAGGATGGCGAACGTCTGGCCGATGGAAATGAGCGCGAGAATCGAGATCTGGCGCGCGACATTGCCCATATTGGTGACGCTCCAGAAGTTCGGGTTGATCGTGCCGAAGAACAACGCCATGGCGATCAACACCGCCGGCATACCGATGCGCCCCCAGGGCAGTCGCCGCAGCCTGTCGACGAGCGGACTCGAACGTGGAACTGGTGCCGACTGCCCCACAGCGTCCTTTACCGAAGGATCAGTCACGCCACGTCTCCGTTCGTTATGTCGGAATGTTCGGGAGCCCCGCGCAGGGCGCGATCGAGAATATTTTCCTCCGTCGCCTCGGCCCGCGTGAATTCGCCGCAGATGCGCCCGCCGTGCATCACCAGGATGCGGTCGCTCATGCCGAGGATTTCGGGAAGCTCGGACGAGATCATCATGATGGCGGCGCCTCGTTTCAACAGCTCACCCATCAGCTGATAGACCTCGACCTTGGCAGCGACGTCGATACCGCGCGTCGGCTCATCGAACAGGAAGATATCCGCTTGCGAGCTGAGCCACTTGGCGATGACGACCTTCTGCTGATTGCCGCCGCTGAGATAATAAACCCAGCGATTGAGATCAGGTGAGGCGATGCGCATCGACGCGGCATATTCCTTGGCGTGCGTGTGCTCCTGCTGCAGGTTGATCACGCCCGAGTGGGTAAATTCGCTGAGCGCGCTCAGCGTGATGTTGTGCTTGATCGACATGTGCGCCAGGACTCCATGGCGCTTGCGGTCTTCCGGAAGCAGCGCGATGCCCTTCCGGATTGCGTGGGCGGGTGATTTGATATCGACCGTCTGACCTTGCACGGTGATGCGACCGCTATCGCGCTCGTCGGCCCCGAAGATCGCCCGTGCCAGCTCGGTGCGCCCGGCACCGACCAGTCCGGCGATGCCGAGAATCTCGCCACGGCGCAACTGAAAGCTGATGTCGTACAATACGCGCTTGCGCGACAGATTTTCCACGCGCAGGATTTCCTCTCCCGGCGCAATCACGAGCTTGGGGAACTTGTCCTTCAGATCGCGCCCCACCATCATGCGAACGAGCTGGTCGACCGACGTGCTTGCCACCGGCACGGTGCCGACCCAGGCGCCGTCGCGCAGCACGGTGGCGCGGTCGCCCAGCATCTTCACCTCGTCGAGCCGGTGCGAGATATAGATGATGGCGACATTGCGCTGCTTCAGCTCGGCGATCGTCGCGAACAGCCGCTCGATCTCGTGCGTCGTCAGTACCGCCGTCGGCTCGTCCATAATGATGAGCCGCGAATTGAACGAGAGTGCCTTGGCGATCTCGACCATTTGCTGCTGCGCGATTCCCAGCCGCTTTACCACCGCTTGCGGGTCTATCTGCAGGTGCAGCGAAGCGAGCAGATCGCGGGTCTGGCGCACCTGCTGCTTGCGATCGACGGTGCCGAAGCGGCCCATTGGTTCTTGGCCGAGAAAAATGTTTTCCGCGACCGTCATGTCCGGAACCAGGTTCAGTTCCTGGTAGATCGTGCTCACGCCGAGAAGCTGCGCGTCGTGCGGATTGCGGATGGTCACCGGCCGGCCGCCGAACAGGATCTCGCCGGCGTCGGGCGGATAAACGCCGGATAGCACTTTGATGAGGGTCGACTTGCCGGCGCCATTCTCGCCTAGCAGAACATGCACCTCGCCGAGGCGGGCATCAAAATTCACCCCGCTCAAGGCGAGAACACCGGGGAATCGTTTGACGATCCCACGCATCTGGAGAAACGGCTGCGATTGCTCTCCGTTCATGTCAGGGCCTGCTGCCGATCTCTTCCCACACAAGCTCGTAAGCAAACGCATGCGCCGATGGCAAGCGGCCATTCGGGCACGGCCCTATCCCCGTACGCGCTCTCACGCGGTTTCGAGGTCATTGCCGACCACCTCCAAACTGCTTGGAGATCATCAACTCTCTATACAGACCCCCTTAGCGAATTACCGTTGAACAAGCGATCCTTTGTGTTTCCGGAATTCCCTACATTTCGGAAAGTGGCCCGTGTGGGAAAGTACTGTAAACGACCGGACCATCTTTGGTTATGATTATTTCTTCTTCCAGCCGGAATCCTACATCTGATCCAGGGATCTGAACGTAAGGTTCGACGGAAAATGCCATCCCCGGCTCAAGCACGACACTTTCACCTACTTCGTCTTCCGTTATGAACGGCGCCTCTTGCCCGGCAAGTCCAATCCCATGTCCCAACATTCTTCCCAGGACCCATTTGCCTGCCGCGGCAAAAACTTCGCCGGTCGTAGCTCCGGGTTTCATCGACTGAATTACATTCTGAAGAACATCATTGGCTTGTCGGAATGCGTCCCTGGCTTTTTGACTGGGTTTTGTGTATTTCCCGCAATACCAAGTTCTGACGAAGTCAGAAAAATACCCATTGAATACCGGGCCGGAATCTATGATTACGCTGTCTCCCTCCAAAATAATATTATCCGATGTAAATCTTCTGTATGGAGTCGTCTTGGAAGTTACAATCACTGGGCTTTGAAACCATTCTGCACCTAAATCCAAGGCACGTTTCCAGATCGCCGCCTGCACCTCACATTCACGAACTCCTGGTTTTAGAATATCCAGTCCGGCTTGCAGTCCCGACTCACCGATCGAATAAGCAATCTTCAAGCAGTCAAGTTCATCAACCGTCTTGACCATTCTTGCATCCATCATCACCTTTTGGCCGTTTACAAAAGTTGTGCCAGTGAGTTCTGCTTTTAGAACTTCAAGGCATGTGGGCTCCCAAAGATCTACGCCCAATCTGCCTCGATCCAGGCCCAAGGCTTTTAATTGCCCGGCCAATCCCCTGGCGCCTGACGCCGTCTGCACGTAGTGATGCGGCCTTAGATTTTTCTCTGGTATCCACGAAGCTCTGCTTTTTGTGTCATCGATGTCCATACTAAAAACGATAGGGGCGCCGTCCTGATTTAAAGCGACAAACGAGGCGCAATGTTCAAAAGGGGAATTGCCGACGGGAACGTATCTCTGCCCGGTCGTGTATCGTAAATTCTCCCAGCGAAATAACAGCAAACCATCAACGTTGTTCTTTTTCATTGCGGCTAATGTTTTTTTTAGCCGCTCTTCTCTCATTCTTCGGAAATCGACTCTATCTTCCCAATCAACTCCAATTAATCCTTTATAGGACATCATAACCTCCGTTTTGATCGCTAAGAGTTTTCAGCTGCTGCCATATGGTTTCGTGGGATACGGCAGTCACTTGACGGCTACGGGCCACCAACAGGCCAATATTCTGCCAGCCCCTCCGTACAAGTCAATGGGCAAATGCCCAATAAAAAACTTTGGAGAAAAGACGAGTCGTTGCAGCCGCCTGGACGGTTCTAAATACCTCGCAAATTAGCGGTATTTCTGATCCTGCATTCCCCAGATGGCGCACTGAGTTGCGCAACCCACACGCCGATTCAGAGATAGATGTCAGTACCTTATTTTGGATGGAGCGAGGGAGATCATGGCGAACCCGCGGATGGAACGAAATTCTGGAGGGTTCTGTGAGGTCGCATGGCACAGCGTGGCGCCGATCGCAGGCGTGAGGCGACCTCATAGAAGCCGGATTGAACGAAGCCGCAGCCGCTGCGGTGCGACAGAATGAACTTCAAGACCAATTAGATTGGATGGGCGCGGACCATGTCGCCAGCCGCTCCATCTCATTCGTCCATTTGGGCACGAATACACACGATACACACAATGGACGACCGCAAATCCCCGGTCGAAAGCTGAAATCGTCGTCTTGCGAGGGCCTTAATTTCCAGCAGATATCCTTAAAACGGTTTATCCGAATCAATTCGGAGTCGAACCGATTGATTAGGCGAGGCCGTATTTTTTGGCCCGATCACTGAATTCAGGATAACCGATAAAATTCTCGAATTCCGCGATGCATCCGCGCACTTGTTTGATGTCGTCAGCATTACGCGTTTGCATGAATGTGTCGAGCGCAGTTTTCACGCCATGATACGCTGCGTAAAGCGAAAACCCGTAGTAAAGAACGACATCGGCACCCGCAGATTCTTCGTCAGCCACCGATCGACCTGGTGTATCAGTGATCATGATCTTGCCTTTGATGCGCGAGCGCAGCCCCGCTAGCACATTAGGGTCCAATCCCGCCGCCATTACCATGTCGGCACCGGCGTCTGTGAAGGCATTCATACGGCTGACCGCATCCTCGACGTCATTGAACGCCCAGGCCGCATCCGTCCGAGCGATAATCAGGAAGTTAATATCTTCACGTGCGTCGATTGCAGCTCGAATCTTCTGCACCATATTTTCTCGCGATGTCAGAATCTGTGGGACTGGTGCATGCTTACCGAATTCGTGATCCTCTATATGAATTCCGCAAACGCCGGCTTGCTCGAATGAACGGATCGTACGCCAGATATTTGCGGCGTTGTTCCATCCATTTTCACCGTCGGCAATAACCGGGATATCGACGGCGTCGGTGATCGTCTTCGCATATGCCGCCATTTCTCCCATGGTGACCAATCCAACATCCGGCATGCCGAAGCCTGCCGCCGCAGTTGCGTAGCTGCCGATGTAAACGGCTTGGAAACCAGCGCGTTCGACGAGTAATGCACTGATCGGGTCACATGCGCCGGGAACGACAATCGTCTTTCCAGACTCGAGCAACTTTCTGAGCTTCTTGCGATTGTTCTCGGCTTTCCCCATCGCGGCGTTCCTAAATCGATCGACGATTAATTATGCTTCATTGCTTGGTTGCGGGTATATTAACGGATATTAGCCAGCATCACCAGCAAACCTGCATTGTGCGATAGCCATCCGGCGGACGGACGGATGGCTTAATCCGCGGCAAGCACTTAGCATTAAACTGAGTTGGTTACCTGAGTCGCGGAAAGGACACTTGAATTTGTCACGTCATCCGGCGAATGAGGGATAATGTGAGTAAATACGATCCCAAACAAATGGCGGCAGTCGATTGCAGTTCCAGGATAAATCTTTCACAATGTTCAACATGAGATCAGGTTATCCGGATCGAAATTGGTCAAGAAAGTGATTGCCCACACAAAACGTCCGCGTAAATCACCGCCATCAAAGCGAGAGCCGGCAAAGCGGCGGCGGCTCAAGCCTGACTTGCGGGCCAAACAGATTTTGAGTGGAGCGATAACTTTTTTTGCGGAGCACGGCTTTAGCGGACAGACTCGCGAACTAACAGCCGAGCTCGGCGTGTCGAAAGGGCTGTTATATCGTTACTTTCCGAGCAAAGAAGCGCTTATCGATCGCGTTTACGAAGAGGTGTTTCTACGTCGTTGGAGTCCGGAGCGGGAGGCGGCCTTAGTTGATCGCAGCCGACCCATGATTGACCGCCTTAAAGTCTTCTATATCGGCTATGCTGAGATGGTGTTGGAATACAAATGGAGCCGAATTTATCTGTTCTCAGGATTGGCCGGAGCTTCCATCAGCCGGCGCTATATCAAGCTCGTTATCGAGCGCATCTTCAAACCGGTGATCAATGAGCTTCGGTGTGAATTTGGCTTTCCTCCCATAGAGCAACTGGAGATAACTGAGCCTGAATTGGAGCTGATGTGGAGTTTGCATGGAAGCATTTTTTATATTGCCGTGCGACAATGGGTGTACCGTTTCCCTGTCCCATCGGACATTAACAAGACAATCGAACAATTGGTTGAAGGGTTTTACGCTAATGCAAAAAACATGATGCAAAAGGTATTATCGCGTAACCTGCCCTCCTATGTGTACGAAAGACCTAAATGCGCTTCTCCTTCTGATTCTTGAGGCCGTAACCGAGAACCCCGTATTCACCATCAGCCTGAAATCAGCCAGCAGCGCAGCACCCAAAATTCTTAAGCTATTCACAAGCTCGTCGGCCGATTGTCCCATCTTTGTGCCATACTCGGAAGTCGTCCGCACCGACCTGTGGCTTTCGGAAACCCCTGCCATCTGTTATCGTTTACGCGGTTCCAGAATTCATCTGGAGAATATCGAGTAGGGCGAGAGCATGGTTAGTTTCCAAGAACAGACGATGAAGCCTTATCAGCAAGCGAACTACGACCATACCTTTCGTGCCATCCACGACGATGAAATTCCGTGGCAGGAAGGGTCAAAATCCGTTCTGAAGCTGCCGGACGGCGTGCTGGTCAAGATCTTCGCCCATGACAAGGCGATGGGACGGATCGACATGAAGGTCAAATTTCCGCCCGGCTATGTCGAGCCCGAGCATGCCCACAAGAGCTGGCACTCCATTGTCGTGCTCAAGGGCCGCATGTGCGTGGCCGGCAAGGATCTGCGTCCCGGCGACTACGTGTTCGGCTGGAACGAATTGCACGGCCCCTACGAGTACCCCGATGGTTGCGAGGTCTTCGTCGTGTTCATGGGTGAAAGCGTTGCGCATGAATGGGACGCGGGCAAGCACAAGGCTCACCAGAACATCTGGAAGGCCGAGACTGACGAAGGCCGGCAAGGCATCGACCAGCACACAGCGCAGCGCAAGGCCGACCAAAAAACCCGCTAATCTGCCGTCAGCTCGCCGTCCAGAGCGGGCGGGTCGCCGGTGATGCATGCCGCCTCGGGACTGACACAGCCGCGGACGTGACGCTGTTGAATTGAGCCGACAGCTAATCGGCGCCCGCATCGATGACGATACGCAAGATCCGGCTCGGGTTGCGCTCGTATTCTTCGAAAGCTGCGGCGACTTGATCAAGTGGATAGCGCGCGGTGACGAAAACCGACATGTCGATCTTGCCGGATGCGGCCAGTTCGATTGAGGGCGCCATGTCGACATGTGTCAGGGCCCG
>Ga0097691_1002822_pt1 | contig 11161 bp, 9 predicted proteins | sample NGESurdeep072012_8_FD_72858 | JGI IMG/M metagenome (GOLD analysis project Ga0097691, IMG submission 72858) | Arctic peat soil microbial communities from Barrow, Alaska - NGEE Surface sample 210-1 deep-072012 | ecosystem: Environmental > Terrestrial > Soil > Wetlands > Peat ...
CGCGTAAAGGTGGCTCGGGAAAAAGTACCCTGGCTGCCCATCTCGCGGCGCATGTCAACAAGGCAACGAAGCCCTGTCTGCTTATCGATGCAGATCCGCAGGGCTCACTCACTCTCTGGCACAAGCTGCGCGGCACCAACGAACCGCCGATCAAGACCGCCGTCAATTCCGTCAGCGGAATCATCGCCGCCGCGAAGCGCGACGGCATCGAATGGGTGTTCATCGATACGCCGCCGAATGTGTCGGCCGTTGTGGAAGACGCCATCAGGAACGCCACGATGGTGGTCATTCCGGCGCGGCCGGGGGTATTCGACGTCAACGCCGTGCAGGAGACGATTCAGACCTGCCGCGCCGCGCGCAAGCCCTACGCTGTTGTGATCAACGGCGCGCCGGCGCGCAGGGACGAAGCGGAGAGCCCCATCGTCACCATCGCACGTGAATCGCTGGCCAAGTTCCGCGCGCCGGTGTGGGGCGGCCAGATCACCAACCGCGCCGATCTCCTGATGGCGCTCAGCCATGGCGAAGGCGCACGCGAATATTATGCCGAAGGCCGCGCGGCCGCGGAGATCGGCCGGCTATGGGCTGCGATCGAACGCTCGGTGAAAGCGATCCGTGGATCGGTGTCGGCGACCGGCGCGATGCACAAGCAGGCGGCGTAGTTTCGCCGCACTGCCATGCCGGCAAAGAACGCGCGGGCTCCGCGCGTTTTTCCGTTGTTGCGCCACCCTCCAGGGGAGGGTGAGGAGCGCGCGAATTAAGCGACCATCAGCATGTAGAAGACAACTACCGGCGACATGCTCAGGATCACCGACCAAATGCCGAGCGCCCAAAGAATGTCCTCGGTGGTAAAGCCCTGTTGTTCAGGAAATGGATTGCTCTGAGTGTTCACGACGCCCCCGCGTTTTGTTCTTGCGGAGACTTGGATACGCGTCGGCTTTTAAAAAGCCGGTGGCGATTTCGCTCGCATTTGACCACAGGTGCTACCGGGGATTAACCACGGCAGACCGTCAGCTTGCCATCAACAGGCGGAAGGCCAGGGCCGGCATCAGGCCGAGCAGCACCGCCCATAGACCGAATGACGACACCAGAAGAAGATCCTGCATTCCCTGGGTCCGCTCGGAAATCGGATGTTTGGCATCTTGAATGGTTGGAGTGGTCATTGTTTCCCCCTTCCTCGTTTGGGGAAGACCAATAAGCCTCAAATTTTAACGGCATGGCCGCGGCATCGCTCGAATTTGAAATGCCGGCGTCACCGCGCATTAACCAAGCCGGTTTGTCGAAACGAAATTGCTGATACTTGCCGCCGGAGCCGAAATGGATGGGCGAGGTACGATCGTCACGAACAGCGCTACGCGGCCAATATTTCGCAATTCACGCGTCCATAAAATCGGGCATCTTGAGGGGCTTGTCGACCTGGGCAAACCATTCGGCCCTGTTGGCAGCGCGGCGGCGGCCGCGCTCGTCGAGAGGCAGCTTCAGCTGCCGCAGCAGGCTGGTGACCTCTTCTCGCGCCGTTGCGTGCCCCATATGGGGGCGGGTGCCGAGGGTCGCCTCGTCAAGATTGTCCAGCGCGGTGAGCCCGCGCGGAAAGAACTCGCGATAAACCATGCGCTCGACAAGCCCGTCGATCGCCCGGAATCCAAGCCGGAATGACAACTGGTCGAGCCCTTCGGCAATCAGCTGCTTGTTGCGGGATCCAAGCAGAGACAGACGGTTGCGGATGACAATCCAGTCGGTCGTCGCGCCGTCGAGCTGGCGTCGCTTGCGGCGGGCCTCCCTCACCATCGTCGAATAGTGGCTCTCGCCGGTGATGGCATAGGTCGCGGGATCAACCGCGCCGAGCACGTCGAAATCCAGAAAACTGTCGTTCAGCGGGGTGACCAGCGTATCGGCCATCGCGTGCGCAAGCCGCATCAAATAGCTGTCGGTGCCCGGCGTGTCGATGACGATAAAGTCATGGCACCGCTCGACCTTGCAGACAGCCGCAGAAAACTGGGCAAATTCCGCGGATTCGTTGTCGCCGATCTGCATGCTGTGACCCAGATCGATGCAAAAATGGTGCGGAAGTTCAAGACCAAGGCCGGTCCGGCGGGCCCATTCGCGCCGGTTCTCAATATAGTGGGTGAAGCTTCGCTGCCGGCTGTCGAGATCGATGGTGGCGACGCGCTGACCGGCTTTCAGCAGGGCTACGGCGAGATGAAAAGCAATGGTCGACTTGCCCGATCCGCCCTTTTCGTTGCCCACCACAACCACGTGTGCCGAGCCCGATTGCCCATGCGTTGCATGTAACATTCACTGCGCCTTTGACGACGGGTCAAAGCGACAAAATAAAGCACCAAGTATAAGTTTATCTTACCGATGCGGAAATAACTTTGCGTTGGATCAATCAAATCGTCATGATTATCGCGACGAGCTGTTTGCCGTGACAAGGCGGTCGGGTTGGCAAGGCACGGGGGGTCTTCCGGTTTGCCCTTATCAAATCCGCTGCATCAGATGGCGGACCGGCTGTCCGCGCCGTCGACCGCGGCGTCCACTAATTCCGCGATCTTGCGACGCTGCGTGAATCGGCGATGGATATCTCCCTTCTTCGCTCGATTTCCCGATCGAGACGTGCGGCAAGGTCGGCGCTCACTTCCGTCATCGGCAGCCGCACTTCCGCGCTGTCGATCAATCCGGTGCGCCACAGCCAGTACTTGATCGGCGCCGGGCTCGGCTCGGAAAACAGCAATCGGGTGAGCTCCGCAACCGACCGCCAGCAAGACAGCGCGGCGTCGCGCTCGCCCGCCACCACCAGGCTTCGAATGTTTGCGAACGTTTCGGTTTCGATATGCGCGGATGCAAGAATGCCGCCGTCGGCACCATCGATCAGCGCCTCGTAATACTGAGCGTCCTCGCCGGTGAGAACGGCGAAGCCCAGGGGGCGCCGGCGCATCAGATCGAGCGACTGGTTCCGATCCGCCGAGCAATCCTTGAGTCCGACGATATCGGGATGATCGGCCAGTCGCAGCATCGCCTCATTGCCGAGATTGACGCCGGTCCGGTAGGGAATGTTGTAGAGCATGACCGGGTGCGCGGCGCGATCCGCCAGCGCGCCGAAGTGAAGTTGCAGTCCGCGCTGCGACGGCCGCGAATAATACGGGCAGGAAATCAGATATCCATCGATCGGCCACGCCGCCGTTCTGTCCAGCGTGTCCAACAATGCGCTTGTGTTGCTGCCGGACAGGCCGAGGCTGACCGGAAGATTCCTGGCCCCGCCGACTTCGTTGCGGACCGTGAACACAAGCCGCTCGGTTTCCCTGGGCTCCAGGGTGAGGCTTTCGCCGGTGGTGGCTGCAAGAACCAGTCCATTGACGGGCAGGGCAGCGTAATGGCGCACCAGCCGCCGCAGCGACACCTCGTCGAGCGCCCCATTGCGAAACGGCGTGACGAGCGGCAGCCAGAGGCCATGCAAGGAAGTTCGAAGATCGGAAGTTCGAAGATCGGAAGCTCGAAGGTCAGTCATTGGTCCGTCTCCTTGAGATTTTGAGCCGGAGACGGGACCATAAAAAAACCCCGTCCAGACGGCGGGGTTTCGGGATCGGTGTTGGGCGAGAAGCCTATCGCACGCGTCGATCTCCAGTCCCCGGCGGGGGAGCTTTCTTCGACGGCACCGCGATGCAAAGACTCATAATCATTCGCAAATGATGATTGGCGACGCCGAACCTGTCAATGGATGGAATAGGTGCAGCCGTATGCATGCAGCCGCCATTGCGAGCCAACGGGGCGCGCGAATGCGCCCCCGATGACAGGCTCCGCGAAGCAACCCAGGGGCGATCAGATGAGGACTGGACCGCTTCGTCGCTGATGCTCCTCGCGATGACGGCAGTTGTTGCCGGGTTCCCGCACCCAAAAAAAAGCCGGGCTCCAAAGGGCCCGGCTTAAGGTATTGGCCACGTGAGGCCGACACAATCACCTTCCAAGAGGGATTACTGAGCGTTCGCGCCACTTGGAGGAGGGGGACATATGCGCAACGCGAATGCTCAGCGTGGAAACATTATGGTCCTCGTCGGTGCTCCGCAGCAACCGTCCGCGCCGCATGTCAGTCATGCGGAGACCGGGGGCCGATGATGAAAGATCACGACGGCCAGCGCTGCGCCTTGCTCACCACGAAGTCGCGGAACACCTGCACCCGCGCCACCGTCTTCAACTCTTCGGGATAGACGAAATAGGTATCGAGCTGAATCGAGTCCGATTCCCCGAACAGCTGCACCAGGCGGTTATTTTCCTCGACCAGATAATCCGGCAGCGCCGCGATACCGAGCCCTTGTTGGCACGCGCGCACCAGTCCGAGGATGTTATTGACCTTGAAATACACTTCACGCGGCCCCGAGCCATTGCGGCCGGCCTCGATCAGCCAGTTGCGGTTCTGCAGGTGCTGCGCGACCTGCCCGTCGCTCAGCGTGATGATGCGATGCGCATCGAGTTCGTCGACGGTGCGCGGCGTCCCGAACCGCTTGATGTATTCCGGCGAACAATAGGCGTGGAAGCCGATCGAGAACAGCTTGCGCTGGATCAGGTCGGGCTGCGTCGGCTTGCGGGTGAGGATCGCGACGTCGGCCTCGCGCATCGAGAGGTCGAGCTGCTCGTCGGTGACGATCAGCGAAATCCTCATCTCCGGATAAAGCGCGGTAAATTCGCCGAGCCGCGGGATGAGCCAGTTGATGCCGACACCGTGCGTGGTGGTGATCTTGAGGTCGCCGCTCGGCCGCTCGCGGCTGTCGGTCAATTTCGCGCGCGCCGCCTGCAGCTGCATGAACACGTCATGCGCGGTGCGAAACAAGAGGTCGCCCTGCTCGGTAAGGATGAGACCGCGCGCATGGCGATGGAACAGCGACACCGAGAGCTCCTGCTCCAGCGCGCTGACCTGCCGCGATACGGCCGATTGCGACAGGCCGAGCTGCTCGCCGGCATGCGTGAAGCTGCCAGCTTCCGCCGCCGCGTGAAACACCTTCAGCTTGTCCCAGTCCATATCGGTAAATCCGTCGCGAGTTCGAGCCATGATTATTCCGCCGCCGCGCGGTCGCTCGCGCGCAAAGCGAGAAATCGTTCGGCCTCGAGGGCGGCCATGCAGCCGAGGCCGGCGGCCGTGACGGCCTGGCGGTAGGTTTCGTCGGCGACGTCGCCGGCGGCGAATACGCCGGGCACCGAGGTCGCGGTCGAGTTCGGCGCCACCTCGACATAGCCGGATGGTTTCAGCTTGATCTGGCCGAGGATCAGTTCGGTCGCCGGCGCGTGGCCGATCGCGATGAAGACGCCGTCGGCCGGCAATTCGGTCAGCGCGCCGGTCTTGACATTCTTCAGCCTGATATGGGTGACCTTGCCGGGGTTCTCGGTGCCGCAGATTTCGTCGATGGCGCTGTCCCAGACCACCCTGATCTTGGGATGCTTGAACAGGCGCTCCTGCAGGATGCGCTCGGCGCGGAAATGATCGCGGCGATGCACGATGGTCACTTGAGAGGCGAAGTTGGTGAGAAACAGCGCTTCCTCGACCGCGGTGTTGCCGCCGCCGACCACGATGACTTGCTTGCCGCGATAGAAAAACCCGTCGCAGGTCGCGCAGGCCGACACGCCAAAGCCCTTGAATTTCTCTTCCGACGGCGTGCCGAGCCAGCGCGCCTGCGCGCCGGTGGCGAGAATGACGGTTTCGGCGAGATAGACGTCGCCGCTGTCGCAGGTCAGCCGGAACGGCCGCTGCGCGAGCTCAAGCTTGGTGACGAGATCGGTGACGATCCTGGTGCCGACATGGGCGGCCTGTTTCTCCATCTGCTCCATCAGCCACGGGCCCTGGATCACGTCGGCGAAACCCGGATAGTTTTCCACGTCGGTGGTGATGGTGAGCTGGCCGCCGGGCTGGATGCCCTGGATCAGCACGGGTTCGAGCATCGCGCGGGCGGCGTAGATCGCAGCGGTGTAACCGGCCGGGCCGGAACCGATGATGACGACCTTGGCGTGGATGGGGGCGGGCATGGGGTAGATCCCTCTCTTAAGGGAATTTGGCCAGCGCTTGGGCGGAATAAGCCCGGAAAGGCATCGCGGCGGCGCCGAAAGTGTCAAATCCAAGATAAGGCATCTGGCGAGCTATGCAAGAATTGCAATCCATATCAGCGAATTTTCCCCGTACGAGGGATAAATGACGCAGCGCACGCGCAATAAAATTGCGCAAGGCGCGCCAGCTGCGCTAAGAGTGTTACCGATATTGCCCGCAAACCTAGTCAGCCCAGGACCTGGACCCGCGTGTCGAAGAATGTTGACGAGATCGACCTTAAAATCCTCAGCGAAATCCAGGCCGACGGCCGAATCACCAACGTTGAGCTGGCCAAACGGGTCGGCATTTCTCCTCCGCCCTGCCTGCGCCGGGTGCGAGCGCTGGAGGAAGAAGGTTACATCCAGGGCTATCGCGGCCTGCTGGATCCGCGACGGCTCGGTTTTGACGTCACGGTGTTCGCCTCGGTGCACCTGTCCAGTCAGGCCGACGCCGATCTGCGCGCGTTCGAGGATTTCGTGCGCGGCGAGCCGCTGGTGCGGGAGTGCTGGATGCTTTCGGGCGAGGTCGACTTCATTCTGAAATGCGTGGCGCCTGACATGGCGACGTTTCAGAATTTCGTCACCCATCTGACGGCGGCGCCGCATGTGCGCAATGTCAGAACATCGCTGGTGCTGCACAACTCCAAATACGAGGCCGCGGTGCCGCTCGAATTCAAGGTCACGGGCTGAAGCTATTTTCCGCCATTCCGGGCCTGCGCTAGGTGGTCATCCTCAGATGTGCAATTGCACATCGGGGAATGACGACAACTGAGAATAAGGCCGCACCACAGACACCCCGTGGCGCGGCTTTGATCGTTGTCCCTTCAGCGAACGCCTAGCTCTTCTTGCGCATCATCGCATCGAGGCTCCACGGCCCGCCGCCGGCACAGGCGAGATAGAGGCAGGCAAAACACAGCATGATTGCGAGAATGCCGGCATTCAGCAGCGGGATGAAGCCCTTTGGAAAATGCCCGATGAAATAGGCGAACGCCATTTCACCGCACAGGATAAACGCCGCGAGCCGCGAGAACAGACCGAGGATCAGGAGTCCGCCGAAAATCAGTTCAAACATGCCGGCGACGCCGAAAAGCGAAAGCGCCTGCACTTTCTCGAACACTGGCACCGTCGGAAATTTCAGCAGTTTCGCAACGCCATATTGGAACAGCAGCAGTCCGGTGATGATCCGGAAGATGCTGAGAACCATCGGCTCGCCGGCAGCAAGCATTTTGTTCATTTTGTCCATGGTCGCCCCCTCAATCCCGTTTCATCGCGGCGTCGACGCTCCATGGACCTGCGCCCGCGGTCGACAGATAGAGGCAGGCAAAGCAGTACATGATCGCAAGCGTGCCGCCGTTGATCAGCGGGTAGAAGCCCTTTGGCGCGTGAACCATAAAATAGGCGACCGCCATTTCACCCGACAGGATGAAAGCGGCCGGGCGCGTCAACAGGCCGAGGATCAGCAATGCGCCGCCGATCAGTTCAATGAAGCCGGCTGCGCCCAAAAGGGACATGGGCTGGATGTTGGCGTAGGCCGGGAGCGCGGGAAAGCCGATCAGCTTTCCCATGCCGTGTTCGATGATCATCAACCCCGTGATAATGCGCAGCACGCTCAAAGCGCGCGGCGCCCAAGCCGCCATTGTTTCATTCATGATTGTTTCCCCCGAAGTTTGACGCGCTTGAGTCGTATCGCGTCGCGGCTCCAAGGGAAAGGATGTCGGCATAAGAAATCGGCAGCGTTTCGCAAAGCAGCAAAGGAATAATGCCGTTGACAAAGTGTTTGCGGCGCCATGCCAGCCGCTGCTGACGCCGGTTCCGTCACGGCGCTGTCAACGAAGCGACATCAAAGATAAAGGGCCGGGAAGTTGTCCCGGCCCGTTGTCATGTTGCGACATTCAAAGCGCTATTCTAGCGCCACTCGACCTTGGTGATCTCGTAGGCCTTGGCGCCGCCCGGCGCGACGACTTCCACGGACGCGCCCTTCTTTTTGCCGATCAGCGCTCGCGCCAGCGGCGAGGTGATGGAGATGCGGCCCTTCTTGGCATCGGCTTCCGGCTCGCCGACGATCTGCCACACCGCTTTCTTGTCGGTGTCCTCGTCGATCAGCGTGACGGTCGCGCCGAACTTGATGGTGTCGCCGGACAGCTTGCTGATGTCGATAATATCGGCGCGCGCGAGCTTGTCCTCCAGCTCGGCGATACGGCCTTCATTGTGGGACTGCTCTTCCTTCGCGGCGTGATACTCCGCGTTCTCCGAAAGGTCGCCATGCGAGCGCGCCTCGGCGATATGCTCGATGATGCGCGGACGCTCCACCGACTGGCGCTGCTTCAATTCGACCTCGAGGGCGGCATAACCGCCGGCGGTCATCGGAACCTTTTCCATCATTGCTCTTCGTCCTTCAACTTCATGCGGACCGATCCGCGGCACGCACAAACGCCGAAACAGAACACCCTCATGGCTGGCAAGTTCCAGTCACGAGGGCTTCATTGCCGATCAATTGCCGGACGCAGGGCCCGGCCCAAGGATCAGGTTTCGGAAAAATAACTCTGCAGCGTGCGGACCTCAAGGTCCCCGCCCAGATAGGCGCGGATGCCCTGTGCGGCCGCCACGGCACCCGAAAGAGTGGTGTAATATGGCACTTTATGCAAGAGGGCAGCACGTCGCAATGAGCGGCTGTCGGCCAGCGCCTGCGGCCCTTCCGTGGTGTTAAAGACCAGCTGGATGTCGCCATTCATGATGGCGTCGACGATATGCGGCCGTCCCTCCAGCACCTTGTTCACCTTTTCGGTCGGAACACCGCTGTCGGCGAGGAAACGCTGGGTGCCCGACGTGGCCATCACCTTGAAGCCAAGCGAGAATAGCAGCCTCACCGCATCGACGATCCGGGTCTTGTCGATCTCGCGGACCGAAACGAACACCGTGCCCTTGCGCGGCACGCGGGTGCCGCCGCCGAGCTGACTCTTGGCGAATGCGATTTCGAACGAGCGGTCGATGCCCATCACCTCGCCGGTCGACCGCATTTCCGGACCGAGCACGGTATCGACGCCGGGGAAGCGGGCGAACGGGAACACCGATTCCTTGACGCCGACATGGCGGAGTTTGCGCTTCTTCAAATTGAAGTCCACGAGCTTCTCGCCGGCCATCAGCCTGGCCGCGATCTTCGCCACCGGCATGCCGGTCACCTTGGCGACGAACGGCACCGTACGCGACGCCCGGGGATTGACTTCGAGCACGTAGATATCGCCGTCCTTGATGGCGTACTGCACGTTCATCAGTCCGACCACGTCGAGGCCGAGCGCCAGTTCGCGGGTTTGCCGCTCCAGTTCGGAAATCATCTGGGCGTCGAGCGAATGCGGCGGCAGCGAGCAGGCCGAATCGCCGGAGTGAATGCCGGCTTCCTCGATATGCTCCATGATGCCGACGATGAAGGTGTCCTTGCCGTCGCACAGGCAATCGACATCGATCTCGATGGCGTCGGACAGATAGCGGTCGAACAGCAGCGGATTGGTGCCGAGCACGGTATTGATCTGGCCGGTCTTGTCGTTGGGATAGCGCGCCTTGACGTCGCCCGGCACCAGCTCCGGCAAGGTGCCGAGCAGGTAATCGCCGAGCTGGGATTCCTCGCGGATGATCTGCATCGCGCGGCCGCCGAGCACGTAGGACGGACGCACCACCAGCGGCAGCCCGAGGTCCGCGGCCACCAGCCGCGCCTGTTCGACCGAATAGGCGATGCCGTTTTTCGGCTGCTTCAGGCGCAGCTTGTCGAGCACGCGCTTGAAGCGGTCGCGGTCCTCGGCAAGATCGATGGCGTCGGGCGAGGTGCCGAGGATCGGCACGTCGGCTGCCTCCAGCGCGCGGGCGAGCTTGAGCGGGGTCTGACCGCCGAACTGCACGATCACGCCGTGCAGGGTGCCGTTCTGCCGTTCGGTGGCGATGATTTCGAGCACGTCCTCTGCTGTCAGCGGTTCGAAGTACAATCGATCGGCGGTATCGTAGTCGGTCGATACCGTTTCCGGATTGCAGTTGATCATGATGGTTTCATAACCGGCGTCGTGCAACGCGAAGCAGGCATGGCAGCAGCAATAGTCGAACTCGATACCCTGGCCGATCCGGTTCGGCCCGCCGCCAAGAATGATCACCTTGTTCTTGTCCGACGGGGCGCTCTCATCGGCGAGCGCGCCGGCGAACGGCGATTCATAGGTCGAATACATGTAGGCGGTGGGCGAGGCGAACTCCGCCGCGCAGGTGTCGATGCGCTTGAATACCGGACGAACCCCGAGCGCGTGGCGCCGCGCCGTCACATCGGCCTCGGTGGTCTCGGTCAGCACCGCAAGCCGCGCGTCGGAGAAACCCATTGCCTTCAGGGTCCGCATGCCGAACGCGTTGGCGGGCAGGCCGCTTTTCTTGATCTTGCTCTCCATCTCGACGATGCCGCGCATTTCCGCCAGAAACCACGGATCGATCTTGCAGGAGGTGAAGATCTCGTCGTTGGTCCAGCCGAGCCGCATCGCCTGCCCGACCTGCAAGAGCCGATCCGGCGTCGGCGTGCCCAGTGCGGCGCGGATGGCGTTCTTGTCGTCGCTGCGGCCAAGGCCTTCGATCTCGATCTCGTCGAGCCCGGTCAGCCCGGTTTCGAGACCGCGCAGCGCCTTTTGCAGGCTCTCCTGAAAGGTGCGTCCGATCGCCATCACTTCGCCGACCGACTTCATCGAGGTGGTCAGCGTGGTGGAGGCGCCGGGAAACTTCTCGAATGCAAAGCGCGGGATTTTGGTGACGACGTAGTCGATGGTCGGCTCGAACGAGGCCGGGGTCGCGCCGCCGGTGATGTCGTTGGCGATCTCGTCGAGCGTGTAGCCGACCGCAAGCTTGGCGGCGACTTTGGCAATTGGAAAGCCGGTGGCCTTTGAAGCGAGTGCAGAAGAGCGCGACACCCGCGGATTCATCTCGATCACGACCATGCGGCCGTCCGCCGGATTGACCCCGAACTGCACGTTGGAGCCGCCGGTTTCGACCCCGATCTCGCGCAGCACCGCCAGCGAGGCGTCGCGCATGATCTGGTATTCCTTGTCGGTCAGCGTCAGCGCCGGCGCCACGGTGATGG